>Ga0208566_1001080_pt1 | contig 16405 bp, 16 predicted proteins | sample PL_2010_150m_FD_184159 | JGI IMG/M metagenome (GOLD analysis project Ga0208566, IMG submission 184159) | Freshwater microbial communities from Powell Lake, British Columbia, Canada to study Microbial Dark Matter (Phase II) - PL_2010_150m... | ecosystem: Environmental > Aquatic > Freshwater >...
GGACTCACCATCCGGTGGAATATACGAAGTTGATGCTAACCAATGCTTATATTCATCAGGGTAATCTGCAGAAACTTCAGCTACTGACATGCCATCCCATTTGCCGAATGATTGTTCGATCCAAATGTCCTCAGTCAAAATTTCTAATTTTGTACTCTTTGCAATTTCAGCAGCAGTCTCTTGCGTTCGACGCAGCGGCGATGCAAAAATTAAATTGGGTTTGAATTTAGCAATCTCAAGGGCGACTGCTTTAGCTTGTCCGATACCAACTTCCGTAAGCTCAGGATTTAACGGCCCACTCCCAGAAAATTTTCGCGCTGGCGTTAATATGGTTTCGCCATGGCGAACTAAATAAATAGTGGTTGGCTCTTCCCCACTAATTAACCGTTCCATTAAAAAATTTTGTTGAATTGGCTCTCTTACAGAGCTTGGCGCACCATCTAAAACATCATTAAGGATGCGGTCAGCATGTGAATTTTCTTCGCGGGGAATCCAAGTGAAAGTGATCAATTCGCGTGGATGGATATCGCGCGCTTGAAAAGCTAACTTCTTCATATCTGGATGCTTTATCTGCCAACGCCCCGACATTTGTTCAACTACCAGCTTGCTATCCATCCGTACTTCGATTTCAGCGGTTGCATCAATTTCATGTGCTGCCGTTAAACCAGCGATTAAACCGCGATATTCAGCAACATTATTAGAAGCTACTCCAATAGTTTCGGCTACTTCCTTTAAAGTTTTACCATTTTCGTAAACCACAGCACCAAAAGCTGCTGGGCCCGGATTTCCGCGGGAGCCACCGTCGGCGGTAATTGTTAATTTTCTAGCCATTTAAAACCCTTTTGGTCGCACCAAAATTCGGCGACATTCTTCACATCTGACTACTTCATCGATCGGAGTTGCTTTGATTTTGCTAAGTTCAACTGCATTTATTGAAAGGTGGCAACCATCGCATTTACCTTCTATTAATCGAGCGGATCCAATGCCATCTGCAGATTTTCTTATTTTTTCATAGAGCTCAATCAATTCCGCGCTGATTTTGCTGACAATATCCACTCGTTGCTTTTGTGCGCTAGCGCCGGCGGTAGATATCTCAGCAAGTTCGTTAGTTTTTTGAGTTTCTAGTTCATTAATTTTTGCTTTCAATTGATCACGCTCTGCACTTAGAGATTTAATTCGATCATCAATTCCATCTACTCGCACCATAACTTCAAGTTCTATCTCTTCAAGTTCGCTTCTACGTTTATTTAGTGAAGCCAACTCATGTTGCATCTGCTCTAACTCTTTAGGTGATGCGGTGCCAGATGCCATTCGTTTTTCATCTTTATCTATTCTCGCAACCACTTGCTCAACATCTACCTCTGATTTGGTTAGTTCGTGCTTAATATCTGCTTTCTCAGTTTCCGCTGCAATTACTAAATCTCTCGTTGAGTTATGAGAAATTGTGACAATCTCTAACGCTGCAATCACCGGAAGTGTCTTAGCTTTATGGGCTAATTGGGTGAGCAAAGTATCTAAAGTTTGTAGGGTAATTAAACGTTCTTGCTCTTCGGGTGCGGATTTCATAACCAGGCACTCCCCTCGAAGGGCTAAATAATTTGGAGTTGTAATTCGGTCTTGTGGGCGCTGAGGGGATCGAACCCCCGACATCCTCGGTGTAAACGAGGCGCTCTACCGCTGAGCTAAGCACCCGGGCTGCCGATCTTCTGGCAGCTTGGTCCGCGAAGTCTACATGGTCGCCAACGCAGTTTTGTACTCGTTGATATCGCGAGCAGCGCTAATCGCGTTAATAACTTGCCATTTAACTACGCCTGATTTATCAACTATGAATGTGCCGCGCAGTGCGCAACCACGAGCTTCGTCAAATACACCATATTTTTTAGCAACTTCACCATGCGGCCAGAAATCGCTCAGCACCGAAAATTGATAAGCCTCGCGCTCGGCAAATACTTTTTGAGTGAATGGTGAATCGCAAGATATTGCGAGTAGTTCAACGCCATCATTTTGGAAAGCGCTAAGGTCGTCGCGAAGTGCACAAAGTTCGCCAGTACAAGTTCCAGTGAATGAGAATGGATAAAAAGTAATTACTACATTCTTTTTTCCACGGAACGAAGAAAGTGAAAGAACCTCGCCATGTTGATTCTTCAATTCAAAGTCGGGAGCGAGCGCACCTATCGTCAGTGTCATTTTATTCCTATCTATTTTTTAGTGGATTTTCTAGCAACAAGTTTGGTTGCAGTCCAATCGGATGCAACCGGTAGCGATGATGTCACGCTTAGCCCAGCAATTGGCGCGGCATCTTGAATATCACTTGGTTCAACATGGCCAGCTCTTCCCGCTTTTGGAGTTAGTAACCAGAGCGAACCGCTTTCGGCTAAGTAAGTTAGTCCATCTACTAATTCGTCAATTAGATCGCCATCGTCTTCGCGCCACCAAATTACTACTGAGTCAACTACTTCATTTATTTCCCCAGAAAGTAAATCATTTCCGGAGCTATTGATGATTGCCTTGCGAACGCCTTCATCGCAATCGCTGCCGTAGCCAGATTCTAAAATCAGATGACCACTTACAATTCCCATTCGGGCTGCCACTAAATCGGGCCCCACAGGGGTGCTCACTCCGACCTACCTCTCCGTACGCCAATCGCGCTAACTGAAATCGTTCGAACAGGGAGAAGTCCACCGAAACTAGAGCGATTGCGCAAGTCCCCCGCCTGTGACCAATATTTCGGCGCTTCGATGTGACTCTTGAGCCCGTAACGGGAAAGATAGAGCCGTGCGCGATTTGAATGAGTTACCGAACAATGCCATTGATGCCCTAATCGACACCAACCCCGAAGAGACCGCTGAATGGCATCAATCTTTTGATGCGCTAGTAAAACATGCTGGTCCAACTAGGGCCCGCTATTTAATGCTCTCACTATTGCAACATGCGCATCAACAAGAATTGCATCTACCTGCGCTTCGATTAACTGATTACATCAACACAATTCCGCCAGAGCGTGAGCCAACATTTCCGGGCGATGAAGCAATTGAGCGGAGAATTCGCGCGTATATCCGTTGGAATGCTGCGCTATTAGTGCATCGCGCACAACGCCCCGGTATCGGAGTTGGCGGGCACATCTCATCTTTCGCATCTTCAGCCGCGCTTTACGAAGTTGGCTTCAACCATTTCTTCCGCGGTAAAGATCATGCCGGTGGCGGCGATCAAATTTATTATCAAGGCCACGCCAGCCCAGGTATGTATTCACGCGCATTCTTAGAGGGCAGATTTACCGAAAATCAACTAGATGGCTTTCGCCAAGAACTTTCACATCCAGGTGGCGGACTTTCTTCTTATCCACATCCACGTTTAATGCCAGATTTTTGGGAGTTTCCCACTGTTTCAATGGGGCTCGGTCCGATCAATGCGGTTTACCAGGCGCGTTTCAATCGTTACTTACATGGTCGCGGCATAAAAGATACAAGTGACCAACGCGTATGGGCATTTTTAGGTGATGGTGAAACTGATGAACCAGAGAGCGTTGCAGCGCTAACTTTAGCGGCGCGCGAAAAATTAGATAATTTAACATTTGTAATTAATTGCAACTTACAACGTCTAGATGGACCAGTTCGCGGAAATGGCAAAATTATTCAAGAGCTAGAAGCTTTATATATTGGCGCTGGTTGGAATGTTATTAAAGTTATTTGGGGACGCGAATGGGATCCGCTATTTGCCGGTGATCGTGAAGGTGCGTTAGTCGATTTAATGAATATAACTCCAGATGGCGATTTCCAAACTTTTAAAGCTGAAGGTGGCGCTTACGTAAAAGAAAATTTCTTTGGCAGAGATCCGAGAACTGCTGCAATGGTTGCTAATTGGACGCCCGAACAAGTCTGGAACTTAAAGCGCGGCGGCCATGATTATCGAAAGCTTTACGCTGCATATAAGGCCGCTACTGAACATAAAGATCGGCCAACTGTAATTCTCGCAAAAACTATTAAAGGCTGGACTCTTGGTTCTAACTTTGAAGGACGTAACTCAACCCATCAAATGAAGAAAATGACCATGGAAAACATTATTGAATTCCGCGATCGCCTTGAAATTCCAATTACAGATGACAAGCTCGATAAATATTTGCCACCATATTTCCATCCAGGCGTAGATTCGCCAGAATATAAGTACATGATGGAACGTCGAAATGCGCTTGGCGGTTCGATGCCTAAACGCAGATCAATTTCTAAACCGTTAACACAACCCGCTGATTCAGCTTATGAAGTCGCAAAGCGTGGCTCTGGCCATCAAGAAATCGCCACCACGATGGCATTCGTTCGATTACTCAAAGATTTAATAAAAGATGAGGGACTTGGTTCGCGATTTGTGCCAATCATTCCTGACGAAGCTCGCACTTTCGGAATGGATTCACTTTTTCCTTCACTGAAAATTTACTCACCTCATGGTCAGATGTACACATCGGTGGACCGAGAATTAATGCTCTCTTATAAAGAATCAACTAGCGGTGTAATTCTGCACGAAGGAATTAATGAAGCTGGATCAGTTGCCTCCTTCACTGCAGTGGGATCTTCATACGCAACTCATGATGAACCAATGATTCCGATTTACATTTTCTACTCAATGTTTGGCTTCCAGAGAACTGGTGATGCATTTTGGGCAGCCGCAGATCAGATGACACGTGGCTTTGTGATGGGTGCAACTGCGGGCAGAACGACGCTTAACGGTGAAGGTCTCCAACATGAAGATGGCCACTCGCACTTATTAGCATCCACAAATCCTGCCGTAGTTTCTTATGATCCAGCATTTGCTTTTGAAATTGGCCAAATAATTAAAGATGGACTTAGTCGGATGTATGGCCCAAATAGTGAGAACATTTTTTACTATTTAACAATGTATAACGAGCCTTACCTGCAACCTGCCGAACCCGAAAACCTCGATGTTAACGGCCTATTAAAGGGTATTTATTTATACTCAGAATCCCGTGGTCGAAAGAAGCGACAAGCCAACATTTTGGCTTCTGGCGTCGCAGTTAATTCCGCAATGAAAGCCCAAAAGTTATTAAAAGATGACTGGGGCGTTAACGCAAATGTATGGTCGGTAACTTCTTGGAACGAATTGCGTCGCGATGGTTTAGAAGTTGATCGCCATAATTTGTTGCACCCAAATAATTTGAAAACTGCGTTTATTACCGACCGGATGAACTCAGTGAACGGTCCAGTCCTTGCGGTCAGTGATTTTATGCGCGCAGTTCAAGATCAAATTTTGCCGTGGGTGCCGCAACGATTTGATTCACTCGGTACCGATGGCTTTGGCCTCTCCGATACTCGTGGCGCGCTCCGTCGACATTTTAAAGTCGATGCCGAATCTATTGCGGTTGGCGTACTTTCGCAATTAGTTCGAGAAAAGAAGATTAATAAGAAAGTTATTCAAGCAGCAATTAACAAATATAAGCTAGACGATGTTTCTGCAGCAGATCCTGGAAACACTGAAGGATCCGGCTGAGTTAAGCCTTGCCGGCAGCAGCGAAGAAAGTTACTGCCGCCAACATTAGGGCTGGAATCACTAACATCAAAGGTAATCCGATTATGTGAATAGTCCATGCAAGTACAACTCGAACTGCAAAGTTCAATATCTGATTTAGGGCACCGATTTCGGCAACGATTACGCCACTTGGTCGATCGCTTCTACGGCCAGCAATTGCTAGGAAGAGCGGCCCTAGGAATGAAATCCCGACACCACCAACTAGGAAAGCAATATCTACGATTGCAAAACCCAATAATTGATGGTTTTTGGATACCAAATAACCGGTGTACATGAAAATCGAAAAAGTTAAACCCCCAACAAGTGGAAAAATCCGAATTAATCGCTGCTCTGACCAACGTTTAGAGAGCGGCCCAAATGAAATTCTTCCAAAAATCATCCCGCCCATAAAAAAGATATATGGCAGCACCGCTAGCGATGCGTTTACACCAATTTCTTCACGAGCAAAAATTGAACCCCAGTCACCGAGCATGGTTTCTAAAGTTTGCGAACAAAGCACTGCAATGCTGATGAACCAATCAATTTTGAAGGATTTCGCGATATCTTTAAGCGTTACTACTCCATCCGAATCTGTGATTTCCCTACCTTGTAATAGGACATTTCGCAGTAAATAAATTACACACATCGTCACAATAAAATCTACGGTTACTAATGTATCAACGTGCCAAGTGATCGGAATCGTCCGCGCAACGAGCGATGCGACGACTGCGCTACCGAGCGCACCCGCGGTCCAGAATCCATGCATAAATGGAATTATGGTTTGGCCACTATCTTTTTGACGATGGAAAGCTTGGGCATTAATGGCAATGTGATAGCTGGACCAAGATGCACCACAGATCAAATTCAAGATTAAATAAATAACAGGATTGTGTAGATGAACCATTATTGCAAGCGTTCCATACATGGTGAAGGTCGAAACAAGTAATACCGACTTTACGCCGATCCGATGCACGATGTGTCCCATAGTTAAGAGGCTTACTAGCGCGCCGATTGAGCCAGAACTTAATATTATTCCGAAAGTACCGTTGCTAACCCCTAAATTATATTTAATATCAGGCATGCGCGGGCCAAGTGTCATAACGCCAAAACCAAATAAACCAAACATTGCTGCTAAGGCTTGCTTTTCGGCACGGCCCATTTCTTTACTCTGTTTTATCAAAATAACGCACTTGCTAGCGCACTACGCGCTTTAATTAAAATAGGATTCATTGGGTCAACGAGTGAAAACAATGCAAGTAAATGTTCTTTAGCGCGTTTCTTATCTTCACTATCTAAAATTTTAATTGCATTGATTAAACGATTAAAGCCACTTTCATAATTTCCGCCGGCAACTTCAACATCGGCAGCCTGAATTTGTACTTCTAGATTGGTTGGATCTGCAGCAGCACTTGCCAGAATGGTTGCGCTATCCAAATTAGAAATTCGAATCATCAATTCGCATTGAGCTAGTCCAATTTGAGCTAACTTCTCAACCGGTTTCCGAGAAAGCCATTTCTTGTAAGAAAGCGCAGCTAGCGCGTAATCACCTTTTTCTAGAGCCGCCATTGCTTCTAGCTCTTCTGACTCCATCACTAGTTCGGCTGATTCATTAGTTGCCAAAGCGCCGTTAATTTTTAAACCTTTTTCAGCAGCTAGCTCCAATAATTTGTTAATCACAGCGCGAATTTGTGGTTCTGGATGCGGCGCATCAAATAGCGGGACGCCTTGCTCTTGAATCAGCGCAATTCCAAAAGGCAACGCCTGAACTTGAAGCGCGTTGGCCATTTCCGGATATTTATCAAGATTTACACTGCCCAATCGCCAAGTTCCGCCATCATCGGTAGCCAATTTATTAAGTATTTCTAAAACTTGAACTGACTCCGGCATCCGCGCTGACCAGGCTAAAAGAACTACTGGGGTTGAGTTTGAAACGCTTACAAAATCTCTTACTAAATTTTCTGGGGTGGCTTCAATCGCTACACCTGGTTGAGTTGGAGTTGAATTTGCCGCTGGTTTTTTGAGCGAACTTAGATCGAAAGCTCTACCAAAATTTTGTGGCAAATTAGGGGTACTCACCTACTAATCCTATTTCAATTTTTTGAGCGACGATAATTTAAATGGCTCTGAATTGCATCTAAAACAGCACTTGCGCCCGATTCATTCTCCATGGAGCCAATTAATACTGGTGGTTTCCAATTAGGGTCCTTTGCTGACAACGCGAGTGAACGTTCTACTTCACGAGCAACCTCTTCGGCCCCGCCACGATCTTCTTTATTGATTAAGTAAAGATCACCTATCTCCATAACACCTGCTTTTGCAGCTTGGATGCCATCGCCCATTCCGGGGGCTAAAACCACCATCACAGTATCGGCATGACGCATCACTTCAATTTCGCTCTGCCCAACACCTACTGTTTCGATAATTACATTGTCAAAGCCAGCAACTGCCAAAATATAAACGACCGAATCAGTTGCCTTCGATAATCCACCAAGTGCCCCACGTGTTGCCAACGATCTTATAAAAACTTTTTTATCTGAAAAATGATGTGTCAATCTAATTCGATCACCAAGTAGTGCGCCACCGGTAATTGCAGATGATGGATCAATTGCGACTATTGCAACCGATTCTCCGCTCTTACGGATTAAATTAATTAGCGCGTTCGTGGTTGTAGATTTTCCAACGCCAGGGCTGCCAGTTATTCCGATAATTGGCGGTGACTTTACTGGTTCTCCCAATAGCGGTTTTAGTTCTGAAACCACCAATTCAAAATCTTCCACAAGCGATGCAGCTTTAGCGATAATTCGTTGATCGCCGTTTCCAATATCGGCAGCAAAATTTGCGATGGATTTGAGCGCACTTTCTCGTGTCGCTGGTTTGTCTGGACTCGCCATACCTGACACGATACGACATATGAACCAATCAAGTGCGCATCTAGATGGCATCCCCGGGCTTGTCGGCATCGATCATGTAGGAATTGCGGTCGAAAATCTGGATTCAGCAATTGCGTTCTATGCCACACATTTTGGCGCAGTACTTACGCATCGCGAAACCAATAGTAAACAACTAGTCGAAGAGGCAATGATTCAAATTGGCAATTCGACCATTCAACTTTTAGCCGCAACCGACCCTGAATCTACAATCGCTAAATTCATCGCAAAAAGTGGTGTTGGAATCCAACAACTCGCTTACCGTGTTACCGATATTTCGGCTGCAGTTGCAGCGGCTCGAGCCCTTGGAATGAGAGTTTTATATGAAAAGGAACAGATTGGAACTGCTGGAGCAAAAATAAATTTCTTACATCCAAAAGATTGCGGCGGCGTTTTAGTCGAATTAGTTGAACCGGTTAAGAAGTAATCAACTTTTAACGCTCACGCCGGAGTCCATTCGGTACGGCAAAATTAAATTCATATAATCTGCAGTTGCAAAATCTAATCCAACATCTTTCCCAGCTTTCTCACCCAAATACCAGCGATGTTCCAATACTTCATGGAAAATTTGGGCATTTTCAACTCGCCCTTTCAAGTTCTCTGGAACTTGGCTAATAACTTTTTCAAACACTTCAGTTAACCATCGCTTGATGGTCTCTTCTCGTGGTGGCCTTGGCTTTTCTTCGCGCGATCTAAATCGATCATAAGATGCTAATAAGCGTTTGGCTTGCAACTCTTCAGTTTCTAAACCAATTAATTCTCGTAACCGTTGTTTGTGATAGCCCGGTGCTACTAACTTTGGTTGAAAATTTAAAGCTTGTTTTTCACCATCAAGGGAAATTTCAACTTCTTCCACAGCGAACCCTAAATCTTGGAGCGAGCGCATCGCTCGTTCTACTGCATGTCGATCACTTGGATCTAATACTTGTGGCTCCTTTAGCAATTTCCAGAGCCGGTGGTAGCGGCGGATTACACCTTCGCTCGCCCGAATTGGGTCCATGCCTGTATGAAGCACGCCAGCAATCGCTAAATCCTCTAACTCGGCAGCTACATTAAATCGCGCAATCTCTAAATCATGTTCGCGTTGGCCATTGCTTAAAGATTTTTGGAATTCACCAGTTTCAGCATCCACTAAATACGCGGCATAACCGTCAGCATCGCGGCGAAATAAGGTATTAGAGAGCGAGCAATCTCCCCACCAAAAACCTAATAGGTGGAGCCGAACTAGTAAGAGCGCCAAAGCGTTAGCCATATTTATAATTTCGGAGTCTGATAAGTTGGTGCTAAGAATTACCCGATACGGAAGTGAATACGGTAAAAATCTGGTAACTAAAGTGCAGGGAAGTTCCTCACCACTTTTATCCAATCTGCCTTCAACCACCGCAATAGGTCCCACAGATGGCGCATTTCGTTTTATCAACTCGCGCAAAATTGAATATTCACGATTTGCAAACTCTTCGACAGTTTCCTTGACTGCATAAATTTCACTATCGGGATCGTTGCTAGATCTCACAAGTCGAACGATATGGCGGGATATACCTCTTTGATTTGTTAGCGTCGGATCCTCGGGCCATTCTTCTAACGGCGTAGACCAAGGCAGTGATGCGAGCGCGCCAATCTCATCACCCAACCCCGTGATTCGCAATCCCGATTTAGCCGCGGCCATAGCCGTATTCTCTCTGATAATTGTGAACGGCGCGTTACATTAAAGGGTAGTTACGGCGTCAACTGAAAATCCACCATTTAGAATAGCGCTATGGCGATTTTAAGAAAAAAATCAGCAAAAACTATTCCGACTCCAGATTTTGGTATCAGCGGTGAGCCGATAAATAGGAACCATCCCTTCTATTTTGGATTTGTGGCAGCCGCTGGCGCAATTACAGCTTTAACCATGATGCGAGCGCTCGCTTCGGCTAGCCAAGTTTTCGTACTAATCATAATTTCACTTTTTTTTGCCATGGGATTAAACCCGGCTGTGGCCGCGATTCAAAGTAAAGGTCTCTCTAGAAAACAGGCTGTGGTCGCAATAATTTTTGGCTTACTCTTATTCATTGCGATTTTTATCGTTATTGTAATTCCACCTTTAATAAAACAAGTTAACTCATTTATAAGCGGTGCCCCACAGCTAGTTGATTCGCTCCGCCAAAATGCTGGCATTGCAAAATTTAATGACCAATTTGGATTGATCGATACGCTCGATAATAAATTACAAGAGTGGATTAAGAATGGAAAATTAGCTACATCCGCATTCGGTGGTGTTCTTGGAGTCGGTAAGACCGTTATTTCGGGAACGCTCTCCGCGCTAACCATTATCGTCTTGACGCTTTATTTCATTGCTTCGTTGCCGAGCGTAACGGAGATGGCTTATCGGTTAGTGCCAGCATCTCGTCGTGAGCGAGTTACAAGATTAAGTGATGCAATCATCAAAAGAGTAGGCGCATTCGTGGGCAGCCAAGTAATTGTTGCAATTCTTGCCGGAATATTTGTATTGGTTTTGGCGCTGATTCTTACTCTGCCATATTCAGCTGCACTTGCCATGATTGTGCTCTTCTGTGGATTAATTCCGCTAGTTGGTCACTTCCTCGGGATTTCAATAGTCACAATTGTTGCGTTATCGCAATCCCCTAAAACTGCAATAATCGCTTTTCTTAGTTATGTAATTTATGTCCAAATTGAGAACTATGTAATCACCCCAAGAATTATGAAGAAATCACTTGCAATTCCTGGGCTTGTCACAATCGTGGCTGCGCTATTAGGAACTTCACTTCTAGGATTAGTCGGTGGAATTTTAGCGGTGCCGATTGCTGCGGCAATTTTATTAATTCTTGATGAAGTTGTTTATCCAAACGCTGCTAAATCTTAAATTTCTAACGGTAGTGGTAGCGCTGCGGGGTTGATAATTTTTAATATCTCGGTTAGCGCGATGTAAACAAACGGTTCCCCAACCCAGAGATGTTTAGCGCCATCAATTCCAAGAACTTTTGCTTGTGGAATGACCGAGAATTTACTCCTAGCTTCATCTGGTTTTAAAAATTCATCAAACTCTGGCACCAGTGCAATAACTGGCCGGCCATCTTTTGCCCAAAAAGTTAATTCGATTTCACTAGTTCGTCGAAGTGGTGGGCTGAGCAAAATTAATCCTTTGATTCGTAGATCTTTTGCATATGACAAAGCTAATTCGCTTCCGAAGGACCAACCAATCACCCATAAATTTTCTAAATTTAATTCTGTAAATGCATATTCAACCGCGGCTTCAACATCGTATTTTTCACTTTCGCCATTTCCAAATTCACCATCACTTCTACCAGCTTCACTTTCCGTACCTCTAGTGTTAAATCGAAGTACTGTGATATCTGCCAACGCTGGTAACCGATTCGCAGCTTTCTTAAAAATATGGCTATCCATCATGCCGCCATGGGTTGGCAGCGGGTGTAAACAAAGGAGCGTAGCTGCTGCCGGCTTTAACGGAGTTGCCACTTCTCCAATTAAATTCAATCCATCGACGGTATGAATCGTGATTTTTTGCCGATTTGCTGGCAAAACAGTACTCGGACGGATTAACTCAGACACCAAATCAGTTTACTCTGTCGCCATGGCAAAGATAGAAACCTTCGCAAGCCTTGATCCTGCTACTGGAATTGAAGTGGGTCGATACCCAAATACCTCAAGTTTAGAAGTATTTAAAATCGTAACTAATGCAAAGAGTGCAGCTAATTCATGGGAAGCACTTGGATTTGTAAAACGAAAAAAAATACTCTTAAAGTGGGCAGCGCTATTAACAAATGAAATTGATGTTGGTGCTTCGTTGATAACTGCCGAAACTGGAAAACCAATTAGCGATGCTCGATTAGAATTTACGCTCGCAATTTCCCATATTGCATGGGCTGCGAAGAACGCTGGGCGAATCCTTGCTACCCAATCTCGTCCCGCTGGAATTCTTATGTTTAATATGTCGGCAAAAGTAGAGCGCTTACCTTATGGCGTGGTTGGCGTTATTGGACCTTGGAATTACCCCGCATTTACACCAATGGGATCGATTGCATATGCGTTAGCAGCCGGCAACGCTGTTGTCTTTAAACCAAGCGAATACACACCCGGAGTTGGTTCCTGGTTGAGCGAAACATTTAAACAGGTAGCGCCATTTGATTCTATTTTCACCACGATTACCGGATTGCCAGAAACCGGTAAAGCGCTTACCGAAAGTGCGATAGATAAAATTTCATTTACTGGATCTACTAAAACTGCAAAAATAGTTGGACAAATTTGTGCAGCTCGGATGATTCCAGTTGTTCTTGAATGTGGCGGCAAAGATCCTGTAATCATTGACCGAGATGCAGATCTTGCGCTAGCTGCTGAAAATACGCTCTGGTCTGCGATGTCGAACGCCGGCCAATCTTGTATCGGTGCTGAAAGAGTTTATGTACATAGCGAGATTGCCGATAAATTTATTGAAATTATCACTTCGATGGCTAAACAATTGAAAACTGGCGTTACCGCAAGCGATAGTTATGGACCGGCAACCATGCCAGCTCAACTAAAAGTTATCTCCGCACATATTAAAGATGCTGCAAATCAAGGGGCTAATTTCATTTTAGGTAGCCCGAGCTCAGTCCATGAGAGATATGTAGATCCGGTAATTATGTGCGATGTTCCGGAAAATTCAACTGCAGTAACTGATGAGACTTTTGGTCCAACGTTAGTGATTAATCGAGTTGCAAATATGTCTGCAGCAATCCAATTAGCCAACGCAACTCGCTATGGCTTAGGTGCATCAGTCTGGTCGAAGCGAAACGGTGAGAAAATTGCGAGCCAATTGCACTGTGGGATGGTCTCAATCAATTCAGTTTTCTTGTTTGCGGCGATTGCATCGGTCCCATTTGGTGGGATTAAAGATAGCGGGATTGGTCGAATCCATGGCGCCGAAGGACTTCTTGAATTTGCTTACGCGCGAACTATTGTGCGACCAATCTTTAAAATTCCAATTGCGTTCACTACATTTAAGCGGAGTAACTTCGCAGATAAATTCATCATTAAACTTGTAAAAGTTTTATACGGCCGGAAAAAAATTTAATTAATATCGCGGCGCATTTCTAGTGCGTTCGGTTTTTGGTTTCCGATCATCGCGTTTATTCCAACATGCAGTGTGCCAATGTCTACGGCTTTCGACATCATGTTCTATCCAGGCAACTGTGTGAGGAGTTGCCATCGGAATTATTTGATCACACCCAGGACATCGATAAGGTTTAGTGGAACCCGAGCCAGTAATCCGACGCACTCGATAAATTCCTTCATCATGTTCCTCAATAGTTTCATGAGAAGCAGCCACTTCGCGTTCGGCAGGCTTTGGGCCGCGACGTTTAGGGTGATTTCGACGTGGGCTCATGAGCATTAGAATAGCGAAATGCTGCACCCGTTAGTAATTGATGTTTCGAATTTAACAAAAACTTATGGTGGTAAAACCGCAGTTAACGGGATAGATCTACAAGTCCACAAGGGCGAAGTATTCGCACTGTTAGGACCAAATGGTGCCGGTAAAACAACGACGGTCGAAATTTTAGAAGGATATCGAAGGCGCGATAGCGGCAATGTATCGGTTCTTGGTTTTGATCCTAATGCAAAAGTAAGTAAATCAGCAGAGCGCGCATGGCGCGATCAAATTGGCATTGTTTTACAAACCACAATGGATGCACTTGACTTAACGGTTCGCGAAACCCTGACTCACTTTGCAAAATATTATTCAAATCCAAAAGATTCCAATGCTGTTATTGAATCAGTCGGTTTAACTGAAAAAGTAGATGAAAAAGTTCGAACTCTATCTGGTGGCCAACGTCGCAGGTTAGATGTTGCGCTCGGAATAATTGGTAGACCTGAGTTGCTTTTCTTAGATGAGCCAACAACTGGTTTCGATCCTGAAGCTCGACGTGCATTTTGGGAATTAATTAGAAACCTTCGCGATGAAGGTACTTCAATATTATTAACTACCCACTATTTAGATGAGGCTGAAGCGTTAGCCGATCGGGTAGCCGTTATTAATAATGGCCAGATTCTAGAAGTAGCAACTCCAAAAACGCTTGGTGGTCGACAAAATTCTAAAGTTGAGATTTCTTGGTTGGAAAATGGCGAACCCCGATCTAGCTTTAGCGATACTCCTACTGCAACCGTTCAAGAATTAGCGACGCGGTTAGGCGGCGAAATCGCTGGGTTAACGGTTACTCGCCCAACTTTGGAGGACATTTATCTCAAAATGATTGGTGAAAATTCATGAAACAAATTTCAATTATTAAATTGGGGTTAGCTAGAGGTGCGCTTGAAATAAAACAATTCAATCGACAACGTGAATCGGTAGTATTTACAATCTTATTTCCGGTAATTTTACTATTTATTTTTGGTTCGGTTTTCAACGACAGTATCGCTCCGGGTGTAACTTTCAGCCAATATTTTGTGGCAGGAATGATCGCTTCTGGCTTAGTAAATTCTGGATTCCAACAACTTGCAATTTCAATTCCAATTGAGCGAGATTTAGGAACGCTAAAGCGATTACGCGGCACGCCCATGCCAGCTACTGCATATTTCATTGGAAAAGGAATTCAAGTTCTTTACTCGATGTTCTTACAGTTAACCCTCTTATTATTTTTTGGGACTATCTTTTTTGGGCTTGAACTTCCGACCCAGCCAACTAAGTGGCTTACTTTTACTTGGTTAATAATCTTGGGAACCGCCTCATCAACCCTTCTTGGAATTGCATTCTCTGTTGTACCTAAATCTGGCCGAGGTGCGTCTGCAGTAGTGTCACCAGTTGTAATCGTGCTCCAATTCTTTAGTGGAGTTTTCTTTATCTTCACTACCTTGCCATCATGGATGCAACATTTTGCAGCGATATTTCCACTAAAATGGTTAACCCAAGGAATGCGTTCAGTCTTCTTGCCCGATAGTTTCGCCACTCAAGAAGCTGCTAAATCTTGGGAAATAAATAAAATTGCCATTATTTTGATCGCTTGGTTAATTGCTGGAGTTTTCATCTCGCTCAAAACTTTTAAGTGGACGAAGGAATGAAACAGCGCTTAACTCTCCTACTTTCGGTGCTGCTAATTCTTGGATTTGGCACGCCTTCGGCTAGCGACGCATCCCTAAAACCAGCTGCAAAAGCAACTGCTAAACCGATTAAATCACCACCTCCGTTATGGCCACCAGTTGGATTTGTTGCTAAAGATGGGGTCTATGCAAAAATTCCAACCGGAAAAGAATTGCTTGGCGTGCTTTCCGCCAAAACCACGCTAGCTTCGGAAGTTAAACTTTGTAAGAAATATGCTTGCGGTGCGGTAATCGTTGCGGCAGAAAAAGCTTGCCAATGGTGGGAAATTCATTCAGTTGTTTATGGGCCTACATCGGAAGTTGATACGGCTACCGTCCGATATGGCTCGACTAAAACCATTGCAAAATCGACTTCCTCACAAGAGCAAAAGACTATTCTTTTGATTAGCAAGGAGCCGCTGGTTTCGGGGGTTTATATCAGTGGAATTAGGCTTATGTGCCAACGCGGCGCATCCATAATTCCATATCCATCAAATAGTTACGCACCAGATTCGGCGCGAATAAAGAATTAGCGATTAGCTCCAGGAACCCAGAGTTCATCGCCATGTTTTTTATTTTCATATCGCGCTAATACGAATAATAAATCTGAAAGTCGGTTCAAATACTTTGCCGTTAACGGATTTACTCCGGTACCAAACCCATGAATAGCATGCCAAGTGCATCGTTCGGCTCTACGAGTAATAGTTCTAGCCACATGCAAATGTGAAGATGCCGGGGTTCCAGAAGGTAAAACAAAAGAACGGAGCGGTTCTAATTCAGCATTATATTTATCAATCTGCTCTTCTAAATAAGAAATCTGGGTTTCTAAAACTCGGAGCGGTTCATGGGCTGGCGCATCAACAACTGGGGTACAAAGGTCAGCCCCAACATCA
>Ga0208566_1001083_pt1 | contig 16396 bp, 16 predicted proteins | sample PL_2010_150m_FD_184159 | JGI IMG/M metagenome (GOLD analysis project Ga0208566, IMG submission 184159) | Freshwater microbial communities from Powell Lake, British Columbia, Canada to study Microbial Dark Matter (Phase II) - PL_2010_150m... | ecosystem: Environmental > Aquatic > Freshwater >...
CAGCACGTCGTCGCGCTGCATCAGCCAGTTGGCGGTTTTGAACTTGAGCACCGGCTCGCGGTTTTTCGAGCACAGCCCTTTGCCGTGGATCACCCGCACGCAGCGCAGGCCGAAATGGCGGCACTCGTTGAGGAACAGCGCCAATTGCTGACGCGCTTGGTCGCTGGTGTGGCCGTGCAGGTCGATTTCGGACTGGATTTGCCAATGGCCGCGGCGCAGGTTTTTGAGGATCTGGTGCGACAGGCCGGGGCGGCGGAACACCAGTTCGGCGCCGCTGTCCAGGTTGTCGTACCAGGGGATGCTGTCGCTTAAGCCGTCGTCCGCCTCCGGCTGCGCGTCGAGTGAGGGCGGGCGCGGTTCCGGCCAGGGGCGTTGCGGTGTCAGGCGGATGCGGTTGAGCCCGCGCAGCGGACGGACATCGGCGACCGCCTGGCGGAACAGCGCGATCTCCTCTTCCGACAGGGGCGCCGGTTTGGCGCGGCGCGGGCGCTTGCCGATCACTTGCCCAGATTGTCGAGGTAACGCTCCGCATCCAGCGCTGCCTGGCAGCCGGTGCCGGCGCTGGTGATGGCCTGGCGGTAGATGTGGTCCTGCACGTCGCCGGCGGCGAACACGCCGGCTATGCTGGTCAGCGTGGCATTGCCCTTGTTGCCGCCGCGGGTGACGATGTAGCCGCCTTCCAGTTCCAGTTGGCCTTCGAACAGGTCGGTGTTGGGCTTGTGGCCGATGGCGATGAACACGCCTTGCAAGGCGATGTCCTTGGTGCTGCCGTCGTTGAGGTTCTTGATGCGCATCCCGGTGACGCCGGTTTTGTCGCCCAGCACTTCATCCAGTTCGTAGAAGCATTCCAGCGTGATGTTGCCGTTGGCGGCCTTGTCCTTGAGCTTGTCGACCATGATCTTCTCGGCCTTGAAGGTGTCGCGGCGGTGTACCAGCGTGACTTTCTTGGCGATGTTGGCGAGGTACAGCGCTTCTTCGAGCGCGGAATTGCCGCCGCCGATCACCGCGACTTCCTGGTTGCGGTAGAAAAAACCGTCGCAGGTGGCGCAACCCGACACGCCGCGCCCCATGAAGGCGGCTTCCGAGGGCAGTCCGAGGTATTTGGCGGAGGCGCCGGTGGCGATGATCAGCGCGTCGCAGGTATAGGTGCCGCTGTCGCCGATCAGGGTGAAAGGCTTTTCGGTGAGCTTGGCGGTGTGGATCTGGTCGAAAATGATTTCGGTGTTGAAGCGCTCGGCGTGCTTCTGGAAACGCTCCATCAGCGCCGGCCCCATCACGCCGTCGACGTCGGCGGGCCAGTTGTCGACTTCGGTGGTGGTGGTGAGCTGGCCGCCCTGCTGCATCCCGGTGATCAGCACCGGCTGGAGGTTGGCGCGCGCGGCGTAAACGGCGGCGGTGTAGCCGGCCGGGCCGGAGCCGAGAATGAGCAATTTGCAATGTTTGACGGTCATGGGGAGCTCCTGGAAAGGTCAACGAAATTCGCGCCATTTTAGCAAGAAAGCGGCAAGCCCGCGCAGGACATCTGGCGCGCTCCCGAAAATACGCCACTCATGCGGCGAACGCGGTTAACCGCTATAATCTCGCAGGATTCAAAACCTAACCGGATTCGATGGCTGCCCCCAAGAACACCTCCTACCAACGCAAAGCGCCCCCCCCTTCGCCGCGGCTTCCCGGTTTGCTGCGCGAAGCGAAATGGCTGGCGCTAATCGGCCTGACGTTTTACCTGGCGCTGGTGCTCTACACTTACGACCGCGCCGATCCCGGCTGGTCGCACAGCAGCACCGAAGCGCACCTGCACAATGCCGGCGGCCAGTTCGGCGCCTATCTTTCCGATCTCTTGCTCTACGTATTCGGGATTTCCGCCTGGTGGTGGATTGCCTTCCTGCTGTACGTGGTGTGGTGGGGCTATCGCCAGATCGACAGCGAGGAAGCGTCCGACCGGCGCCCGCTGCTGGTGGCCGGCAGCGGCTTCCTGATCCTGATCCTCGCCAGCAGCGCCATCGAAGCGTTGCGCCTGTACACCCTCAAGGCGACGCTGCCGCTGGCGCCCGGCGGCATGTTGGGCATCAGCATCAGCGAAATCGCCGCGACTGCGCTGGGTTTCAGCGGTGCCACCCTCGCCCTGCTGGTAGTGTGGGGGATCGGTTTCAGCCTGTTCAGCGGGCTGTCCTGGCTGGGTACCATAGAGCGCCTGGGCGCCGCGATGGCCAACACCTACCGCTGGACCTTCCAGACCTGGGAACGCTGGCAGGACCGGCAAGCCGGCAAGGTGGCGATGGAGCAGCGCGAGGAAGCCGTGTCCGAGGTGAAAAAACGCCTCGACGAACACGTCCAGGTCCCGCTCAAGATCGAACAACCCACGCTGGAAATTCCCCAGTCCCACCGCGTCGAGCGCGACGTGGAACGCGGCAAACAGGCGGCCTTGTTCGAGAACCTGCCGGATGCCGCGTTGCCGCCGCTGACCCTGCTCGACGAAGCCGAGCCGGAAGTCGGCACCTTGAGCGCGGACACCCTGGAATTCAACTCGCGCCTGATCGAACGCAAGCTGGCCGATTTCGGGGTGGAGGTCAAAGTGGTCGCGGCGCTGCCCGGCCCGGTGATCACCCGCTACGAAGTCGAACCGGCGGTGGGCGTCAAAGGCAGCCAGATCGTCAACCTGATCCGCGACTTGGCGCGGGCGTTGTCGGTGGTCAGCATCCGGGTGGTCGAAACCATCCCCGGCAAGACCTGCATGGGGCTGGAACTGCCCAACCCCAAGCGCCAGATCGTGCGCCTGCGCGAGATCATCGGTTCGCAGGTATATGCCGACACCCATTCGCCGCTGACCATCGCGATGGGCAAGGACATTTCCGGCAAGCCGATCGTCGCCGACCTCGCCAAGATGCCGCATGTGCTGGTAGCCGGCACCACCGGCTCGGGCAAATCGGTGGCGATCAACGCAATGATCCTGAGCCTGGTATACAAGGCCGAGGCGAAACATGTAAAACTGATCCTGATCGACCCGAAGATGCTCGAACTCTCGGTCTACGAGGGCATTCCCCACCTGCTCGCGCCGGTGGTCACCGACATGAAACACGCCGCCAACGCGCTCAACTGGTGCGTGGCGGAAATGGAAAAGCGCTACAAACTGATGTCGGCGCTGGGCGTGCGCAACCTCGCCGGCTACAACCAGAAAGTGCGCGAAGCCGAGAAAACCGGCGAGAAGCTGACCCACCCCTTCTCGCTCACCCCGGACAGCCCGGAACCGCTGGAGGAAATGCCTTTCATCGTGGTGCTGATCGACGAACTGGCCGACCTGATGATGGTCGCCGGCAAGAAGATCGAAGTGCTGATCGCCCGCCTCGCGCAGAAAGCCCGCGCCTCCGGCATCCACCTGGTGCTGGCGACGCAACGCCCGTCGGTGGACGTGATCACCGGCCTGATCAAGGCCAACATCCCGACCCGCGTCGCCTTCCAGGTGTCGAGCAAGATCGATTCGCGCACCATCCTCGACCAGATGGGCGCCGAAGCCCTGCTCGGGCAGGGCGACATGCTCTACCTGCCGCCCGGCACCGGCTACCCGCAACGCGTCCACGGCGCCTATGTCTCCGACCAGGAAGTCCATCGCGTCGCCGAATACCTTAAAGGCCTGGGCGCGCCGCAATACGTCGAGGGCGTGCTGGAAGGCAGCGGCAGCGACGAGGAAGAAGGCGGCGAAGGCAGCGCCAATAGCGGCGGCGAAGCCGACCCGCTCTACGACGAAGCCGTGGCGATCGTATTGAAAACCCGCCGCGCCTCGATCTCCCAGGTGCAACGCCAATTGCGCATCGGCTACAACCGCGCCGCCCGCCTGATCGAGGACATGGAACGCGCCGGGCTGGTGTCCACCATGCAGAGCAACGGCAACCGCGAAGTATTGGCGCCTAACAGAGAACAATAATGAACGCGGACATTTCCTATATAAACGACCTGCGTTTGCAGACCAACGTGATTCATTGCGGCGACGCAGCGCAGGTACTGCATACCCTGCCGGATGAGAGCGTCGATTTGATCGTGACTTCGCCGCCCTATGCGGATAGCCGCAAGCATACTTACGGCGGCATCCATCCCGACCGCTATGTGGAATGGTTCCTGCCCATCGGCGCCGAACTACAGCGGGTGTTGAAACCGACCGGATCGTTCGTGCTCAACATCAAGGAACGGGTGGTGAACGGCGAGCGCCATACTTACGTGCTGGAATTGATCATCGCGCTGCGCAAGCAAGGATGGCTGTGGACCGAAGAATACTGCTGGCACAAGAAAAACTGCTACCCCGGCAAATGGCCTAACCGCTTCCGCGATTCCTGGGAACGCTGCATCCATTTCACCCGCCGGAAACACTTCAAAATGTTCCAGGATACCGTCATGGTGCCGACCGGAGACTGGGCGGAATCGCGTCTCAAACGCCTCAGCAAAACCGATTTGCAGCGCGACGAATCCAAGGTAGACAGCGGTTTCGGCAAAAACATTTCAAATTGGATCGGGCGCGACATGGCCTATCCGACCAATGTCCTGAACATGGCCACCGAATGCAGCAATCGCGGCCATAGCGCAACCTTCCCGGTGGCATTGCCGGAATGGTTCATCAAGCTGTTCACAGAATCGGGGGACGTCGTGCTCGATCCGTTCATGGGCTCGGGAACCACTGCGGTCGCAGCGCAGCGCATCGGGCGCAAATATATCGGCATCGAAATGCTGGAAGAATATTGCCGTTTGGCCGAGGAGCGCTTGGGCATTGCCGGAAAACAACTCCGCCTGCTACAGGAAGCCAAGAAATATGAAAACGCTTGATCTCGAATCGGTAAAAAATTTCGTCAACGAGAATATCGGGAATTTTCATGCGGCGCGGGTCGGCAGTTTGAGCAAACTCAAGCTCGACAACTTGCTCAAGCGCAAGAACCCCTACCTGTTCAAGGCGAAGAACATCCACACCGCAGCCGAACTGGTCTCCGGCCTGCTCGACGCCTATCTGTCCTCGTCCGAGGAAAAGCTGTTCGGCGACTTTCTGGAGGATTTGGCGGTCTTCGTTTCCCGGCAAACCGTCGACGGCAAGAAATCCTCCGCCACCGGCATGGATCTGGAATTCGACCGGGACGGCGTCCGTTACCTGGTTTCCATCAAGTCCGGGCCGAACTGGGGAAACTCCTCTCAATATGCCGCGCTGAGAAAAAATTTCCTCACCGCCAAGAAGGTGCTGCTGCAATCCAAACAACTCGGCCAAATACAGCCGGTGCTGGGCATTTGCTACGGCAAGGTCAAGCCGGTCGACAACGGCGAATATCTCAAACTCACCGGCCAGAGCTTCTGGCATTTCCTCTCGGACGACCGCGAGCTTTATACCCGCATTATCGAACCTATCGGCTATGAAGCGAAAAAACACAATGACACCTACGAGATAGAAAAATCCCGCGTATACAACGAATTCACCGGAAAATTCATCACCGAGTTCTGCCATGACGGCCTGATCGACTGGGTGAAACTGGTGGAATTGAACAGTTCCAACCTGCCCGAAGCGGAAAATTGATCCCATGCGTCCGATTTATTCCATTACCTTGCTCTGCGCCTGCCTGGCTTCCTCAAGCGCTTTCGCCACCAGCATCGACGCGCTGAAAGCCTTCGTCCAGAACACCCAGACCGCGCGCGCGCAGTTCCGCCAACTTGTGCTCGACAAGAAAATGACCACCGTCCAGGAAGCCAGCGGCACCATGGAATTCGCCCGTCCCGGCAAGTTCCGCTGGCTGTATGAGCGCCCCTACCAGCAGACCATCGTCGGCGACGGCGTCAAGCTGTGGCTGTACGACCCCGACCTGAAGCAAGTCACGGTCAAGAAGCTCGACCAGGCCATCGGCGGCTCGCCCGCCGCGCTGCTGGCGGGCAAGAACGAAATCGAAAAGTATTTCAACCTCAAGGACATCGGCAAGCGCGGCACGCTGGAATGGCTGGAAGCCACGCCCAAAGGGCAAGACAGCAGTTTCGAGCTGGTGCGCATGGGATTCAACGGGGAAATGCTGGAAGTGATGGAACTGCGCGACCATTTCGGCCAGACCACCGTGATCAAATTCTCCGCGCTGGAACGCAACCCCAAGCTGGCCCCGGACACCTTCCGCTTTACCCCGCCGAAAGGCGCGGACGTGATCGGTGAGTGACCTTTTCGCCCCGGCGCCCAACCCGCAAACGCCGCTCGCCGAACAACTTCGCCCGAAAAGCCTGAACGAGGTCATCGGCCAGTCCCACCTGCTCGGTGTAGGCAAGCCGCTACGGCTGGCATTCCAGTCCGGCAAGCCGCATTCGATGATTTTGTGGGGGCCGCCGGGCGTGGGCAAAACCACGCTGGCGCGGCTCATGGCGGATGCTTTCGACGCCGATTTCATCGCGCTGTCGGCAGTGTTCTCGGGGGTCAAGGACATCCGCGAAGCAATCGAGCGCGCCCAACTCTCGCTGCAACAATTCAGCCGCCACACCCTGCTGTTCGTCGACGAAGTCCACCGCTTCAACAAGGCGCAGCAGGACGCCTTCCTGCCCTACGTCGAACAGGGGCTGATCACCTTCATCGGCGCCACCACCGAAAACCCCTCGTTCGAAGTCAACAGCGCGCTGCTTTCGCGCGCCCAGGTTTACGTGCTGACCGCGCTGGCGGAAAGCGAACTGGACGAACTGTTCGAGCGCGCCCGCAACGTCGCGCTGGCCGACCTGAACTTCAGCGACGAAGCCAGAAAAATGCTCACCGGTTACGCCGACGGCGACGCCCGCCGCCTTTTGAATTTATTGGAACAAGTCCGCACCGCCGCCCACACCGCGCAGACCACCGAGATCGACGCCGACTTCATCGCCAACGCGGTGGCGCGCGCCGCGCGGCGTTTCGACAAGGGCGGCGATGCTTTTTACGACCAGATATCCGCACTGCACAAAGCGGTGCGCGGCTCCGACCCGGACGCCGCGCTGTACTGGCTGGTGCGCATGTTGGACGGCGGCGCCGATCCGCGCTACATGGGGCGCCGCATCGTGCGCATGGCCACCGAGGACATCGGCCTGGCCGACCCGCGCGCGCTGCGGCTGGCGCTGGACGCAGTGGAAACCTACGAACGGCTGGGCAGCCCGGAAGGCGAACTGGCGCTGGCGCAAGCCGTGCTCTACCTCGCCGCCGCGCCCAAGAGCAACGCCGCCTACATGGCCTACAACGCCGCCCGCGCTTTCATCAAGAACGACCAATCGCGCCCGGTGCCGGAACACCTGCGCAACGCCCCCACCAAGCTGATGAAGGAACTCGGCTTCGGTAAGGAATACCGCTACGCCCACGACGAACCGGAAGCCTACGCGGCCGACGAGAGCTATTTCCCCGACGGCATCCACCCCAGCTTCTACCAGCCCACCCCGCGCGGACTGGAAGCTAAGATCGGGGAAAAGCTGGCGCATTTGCGGGAATTGGACAGGTTGGCGAAGAAGCGTTGATTTATTCATAATCGTCTTTCTCTCGCAGGAGGGAATGACAGATTAATCAGTGGCTCCTAGGGGCTAAGCCCTAGCGTCATGGGGGCTTCCGAATATCAATACACCGCATCGTGGTCGCCCACGTTCACCGGAATAATCTGTTCGTCCTGAATCAGCAACTCCAGCGTAATGCGGTAGGAAAGATTGATGGAAACCGCGTGCAGGGCTTGCAGCTTGCCGCTCAAGGGATGCAGACGCAACGACGGATGGTGGGGATTCAATTCAAGCAGTTGCAAGGTTTTGAGATACTGCTTTTCCAGATCGGGATGGCGCTTGAGAAAATGCGCGGCGCGTTTCACGTATTGCTCGGTGAAAATCAACCGGTAGCTCATGCGGCGGACTTCAACCGCGCCACATGCTCCTCCGGCGATTCCTGCACGAACCGCCCCGCCGCCAGATCGGCGCGGGTTTCAGCCAGCGCCGCCTCCAACTCGCATTCGCGCAAATAGTGATAATGCGCGATGTCCATCACCACGAAGCGATCCTTGCCGCGCACCGAAACAATCGCCTCGGAATGCTCGGCCAGCATGGCCTCGATAGCAGCAACCCCCTTGGTTTTCAGGTCGTTGGCGGTCAGATGCGACATGGCTCATCTCCTCATGGCGTTGTTTTCAATGCGCTGAATAGTGCGCTTTAAAGTGCGATCAATCAAGTGTCGAATACATTGATCTTGCCCGTGAGCACTACGAAAATCAGGACGCCAGGGCGTTTTTGCAGCGGGGAGAAGACGCACTAAGCTTTATTATTCCCTCGGTCAACGCGGGAAAAGCTCGCCTTGACTTTAGCGGCTTGACACAAAACTTGACTTACACTTGACACTTAATTTAGGCTTTGCCCATGGCCTACGTCCCGCAATTTACCATCACCCCGGCGCTGCTTGCTGAAGTCGAGCAGGTGGCCGCGTTGCGCGAGCGGATTCAGAGCGCCGTGGTGGATCTCGTCTGGATACCTGCCCTGCAGAAAGATACCCGCACACGCAACGTTCACGCCTCGACAGCCATCGAGGGGAACCCGCTGACCCTCGAACAGGTGCGCGCTCTGGAGGAAGGACGCGAACTTTCCGCTCCCGGCTCGCGGCCCAAACGCGAAGTCATCAATTATTTTGCCGGACTGCGTTACGTGGAAAAGCATGCCACCAAAGAGAAAATAGGTCATACGGACATCCTGGAGCTGCATCGGATATTGGCCGGGGAGGTGATGGATCAGGGCGAGGCCGGAAAATACCGGATGATCGCCGTCCGCGTCGGGGCGTACCTTCCTCCTCCACCGGATGCCGTTTCGGGACTGATGTTCGAGTTGCTGGAATGGTGGGACACGGCAGCAAGGAAACTTTCGCCGGTTCTCAGCTCGGCCATCCTGCATTATCGTTTCGAGGCTATTCATCCCTTTGCCGACGGCAATGGTCGCACAGGCCGGGCGCTCGCGCTGTGGGAGCTTTACCGGCGCGGCTTCGACACCCATCATATTTTTTCGGTGGACGAGTATTACTGGGAAGATCGGCCCAAATACTACGCCGCGCTGCAAGGCGTGCGGGCGTCCGGTGAAGACATGAGTGCCTGGCTGGAATACTGCGCGGCGGGACTTCGGCAAACGCTGGAACGGGCATGGCTTAGGATTCAAGCCTTCCAGGTAAAGTCTACGGAGAAGCTGGTTTTGCGTCCCAGACAGGAACAGCTTCTTCATCTGCTGCGCGACCACGGCGGCATGGCGCCCGCTGAAATATGGGAAGCACTGGGCGTTTCCCGGCAAGGGGCGATGGATTTACTGCGTCCGCTGCTTGACGCAGGATTGGTCGAAAAGGTCGGCGGAAAAAAGACCGGGCGTTACGTTTTGAGGAACGCATGAACGAATCCGAAACATACGCAGAACGGTTACTGCACCTGACAGCCCACATTGACTAAAGGTACGCAAAAGCGTACGCTAAACTACAAATATCCTTGTGGAGCCCGCCCCACCATGACTGTCCTCACCGCAAGCGAAGCGCGCGCCAATCTCTACCGCCTGATCGACGAAACTGCTGCCTCGCATGAACCCATCACCATCACCGGAAAACGGCACAACGCGGTATTGGTTGACGAACAGGATTGGCGGGCGATTCAGGAAACGCTCTATCTCCTGTCGATTCCCGGCATGAGGGAATCGATCAAGGAAGGCATGAACGAGCCGCTTGCCGAGTGTGCCGAGGAAATCGAGTGGTAATCTGGCGCTTGGCCTTTACCAAGCAGGCGCAAAAAGATGCGCAGAAAATCAAGGAAGCCAACCTTAAAACGCAAACCGAAAAACTGCTGGAAATCCTGCGCGGCAATCCATACCAAACTCCGCCGCCTTATGAAAAGCTGGTGGGCGACCTTGCCGGCGTGTATTCACGGCGCATCAACATTCAGCATCGCTTGGTGTATCAGGTTTTTGAGGAAGAGCATGTTGTGAAGGTGGTGCGGATGTGGACGCATTATGAATGACAGGCGCTTTATCCCACCTCGCGGCGGAGACAAACACAGCCAGGACGCAGACATTGTCCGCCAACTCTACGCGCCTCTAGCCGCGCGTCGCTGCCGCCGCAAACAGTACGCGCTGGCGCACCTTGCCAGCCAGCGTACAAACATGCTATTAATCACCAAATGATGCCTGATCCGAGCATCTCATTCTTGCCAAGGGAGTATCTTTATGAGAGCCACACTGAATATCGAAGACGAGCTTCTCGCCAAGGCGCAGCGCGTTAGCGGCCTGAAAGAAAGGACTGCGCTGGTTAGAGAAGGACTCAAGGCTTTGATTGAGCGGGAAAGCGCCCGGCGTCTGGCACAATTGGGCGGCAGCGAACCGCAACTGCAAGCCATTCCCCGGCGCCAAATCGACCCGGCATGATCCTGGTCGACACTTCGGTCTGGATTGACCATCTGCGCACCGGCGACCCCGCGCTGGTAGCACTTTTGAACACCAGCCGGGTGCTCTCCCACCCTTTTATCGTCGGCGAACTGGCCTGCGGCAATCTGAAAGAACGCAAAACGGTATTGTCCCTCCTGCAAAATCTACCCGCCGCCCCTATCGCCTCCGATGATGAGGTGCTGTTTTTTATCGAAAGGCACGGCTTGATGGGTAAAGGCATTGGTTATGTCGATGCTCATCTGCTGGCTGCGGTTTCTCTGGCAGGAACCGGGCAACTATGGACACGCGACAAACGCCTCTGCGCTGTCGCCGAGTCGATGGGTTTGGCTTTCGAGACGGCATAATCCATGCGCGAATTGGGGCAATGCGGGGACTTTATTCCGCCTTGTTGCGCCCCCCCCGGAATCCGCCTGCGGCTTTTTCCGGGCTACGCTTGCTGGCTTCTCCATGAAACGTCACGTCAGGCCAACGAGACGGTGCCGCCCGCCCTTACCAACAACAATTTCACGTTTAACCCCACCAATGGGATAGGGGGGCTATCGCTTGAAAATCAAAAAAATCGCCAGCCGGGCGATGAAATTGCACGATGGAGAGTTTATGCAACATTCAGGCTAGGATGCAGCGTGACCGGATTTATGAGTACACTGCTTGCCTCGAACTGCTGAATCATGAAGAAGGCCGACCCATGACCCTGTTTCATCAACCACTTTTCAACCAACGCTTTCTCGCCAAACGGATTGGCACGCAGCCAACGCCCCCTGCGCACAAAAAGATGCTTGTTGATTGGGCTGATACCATTCGTTCCGGGGTAATACGCAAGCAGAAGGAAACCGAACTGCGCGGCCCGTTCATCCAGCGTTTCTTTGTGGATATGCTGGGCTACCGGACGTTCGGCAACGGTTCTGACTGGACCATCAACGATGAAAAACGTACCGGTAGCGGCTCGGCGGACACGGCACTCGGTATCTTTTCAGGAACCGGAAAGACCGTCGTCGCGCCTGTTGAGCTAAAGGGCGCCAATACCGCCGACCTCAACGCCATCATGCCGGGGCGCCACAAGAGCCCGGTGCAGCAAGTGTGGGAATACGCGATGGACACCCCCGGATGCCGTTTCATGCTGGTATCCAACATGGTAGAGATTCGCCTCTACGCGGTTGGGTACACCCGGCAGGTCTACGAGCGTTTTGAAATTCTGGAACTGGCCGATTCGGATGCGGCCTATCGACGCTTCCAGTTGCTGTTATCTGCCGACAATCTGCTGTCCGGCAATACCGCCCGATTGCTGCAAGAAAGTGCGCAGGCAGAAAAAGAAATCACCGAAAAACTGTATGCCGATTACAAGACTTGGCGCATCAATCTGCTGATCTCGCTGATGCAGACCACGGAGAAGCCGGCCGAAGAACTTATTGAGCCGGTGCAGAAATTACTGGATCGGGTGTTGTTCGTTGCCTTTGCCGAAGACCGCGGACTGCTGCCGGCCAAGACCCTGAGCCAAGCATATTCGCACCGCGACCCCTACAACCCGCGCCCCGCCTGGGGAAATTTTCTTGGCCTGTTCCGCGCCATCGACAAGGGCAATCCCCAGCTTGGCATCCCCGCCTACAACGGCGGCCTGTTCGCACCGGACTCTGTGCTGGATGCGCTGCCGGTTTCCGACAATACCTGCCAAATGTTCGCTGCCCTCGGCGAATATGATTTTGCCGAGGATGTTTCGGTCACGGTGCTTGGCCACATCTTCGAGCAGTCCGTCAGCGATCTGGAAAAACTGAAGGAGCTGGCTTGCACCGAAGGGTTCACGCTCAAGGCGCTGGAGGATCAAGTCCGAGAGACCGGCCGCTCCATCAGCGGCAAGCGCAAGGCCCACGGAATTGTGTACACGCCAGACTCAATCACCCGGTTCATTGTCGATGAAACGCTGGGTTTGTACATAAAGGAACACAGAGAAGCAATACAGGCACACTACACCGATGGCGCTGGCAACTGGCGCAAACCTTCAGACGAGGAAAAAAAACTCGCTGGACGCGGTAAACAGGTGAAGCTCAAGTCACAAGAGCGGCTGGTTGAATTCCTGTTCTGGATCGAATGGCGCAACGAACTATGCCGGATACGTGTGGTGGATCCAGCCTGCGGTTCCGGCGCTTTTCTTGTCGCGGCCTTTGATGTATTGGATGCAGAATACCGCCAGGTGAATGAACAGATTCAGGCGATTACCGGGAATCTTGACCTATTTGATATCAACCGCGAAATTCTCAACGGCAATCTCTACGGTGTTGATCTGAACCCTGAAAGCATCGAGATCAGCAAGCTGTCGCTGTGGCTGAAAACCGCGCAAAAAGGCAAGCCGCTGGAAAGTCTTGAAGCGCATTTGCGAGTGGGCAACAGCCTGATTACGGATGCCAACTATACGGGTCGTCCTTTCGACTGGCACACAGCTTTTGCCGATGTTTTTGCCGCCGGCGGCTTTGATGTGGTGCTGGGCAATCCGCCCTATGTGCGCATGGAGTTGCTGAAACCGATCAAGCCATACCTGGAAGAGCACTACAAAGTGGTGAGTGACCGCGCCGATCTCTACTGCTACTTCTATGAACTTGGCATCGGCCTGCTCAAGCCCGGTGGCCGGCTTGGCTACATTTCTTCATCGACATTCTTCAAAACTGGCTCCGGCGAGCCATTGCGCCGGCACCTGCTGGCGAACGCGCAGATCAGAACGCTGGTTGATTTTGGCGATCTTCAGGTGTTCGAGGGTGTCACCACCTACCCAGCCATCGTGGTGATGGACAAGGCGGAGCATCCCGCTGCTAGTGGAAATATCCGGTTTCTGACACTCACGGAATTGCCGGAAAGTCTGGCAGCAACCTTCACCCAGAAAGCTTGCACCATGCCGCAAAGTCAGTTGAACGCAAACACTTGGCGATTGGCAGCCGTCAGCATGGACGCATTGCGAGGCAAGCTCACAGAAGGACACCCAAGGCTGAAAGACGCCTATGGCTCGCCGCTTTACGGCATTAAGACTGGCCTTGAGTCCGCTTTTGTCATCGACCACGCTACTAGAGAACGGCTAGTCGCCGAAAATCCGAATTCAGTTGAGCTGCTTAAGCCCTATCTCGAAGGTAAAGACATAAGGGCTTGGCACATTGATCCTCAGGGCCAGTGGCTTATCTACATCCCGAAGAACCGTATCAACATCGACGATTATCCTGCCATCAAGGAGCACCTGTGGCCTTACCGTGAGGCGTTGGAAAAGCGCGCCACGAAACAAGCTTGGTTTGAGTTGCAACAATCTCAAGAACGCTATAGCACCGCTTTCTCTGGAACCAAAGTGGTTTATCCAGATATTGCTGATCGTCCAAAGTTTTCTTATGACGACTCGTCATTTCTGGCTACAACTTGTTTTTGTATTGCAACAAATGAACTCTGGGTAGTTGCATTCCTAAATTCCAAAACAACATGGTGGCTAATCAAACAGGCCACTCCGAGAGCCCGCGGAGGGTTCCGCAGGCTCAAGGCGCAATACGTGGAAGATATACCTGTTCCTGTCGCCGCCTCTGAAATTCTTGGACATCTTGACGCGCTGTCCCTAAAAACTCAGCTTGCTGCCGAAGCCCGCCGCGATCTGCTGGCCTCTTTCCGCCGCCGCATCCTTACCGACCTTGCACCCGGTGGCGTCAGCGCCAAGCTGACGAAAAAACTCGCTGACTGGCCCGAGCTGGATTTCAAGGCTTTTCACGATGAAGTGAAGAAGCAGTTCAGGCAACCCATTCCGCTGGCCGAACGCGACGACTGGCAAACGCTATTTGAGTCGACCAAGGCAAAGGTCGCGGCGATTTCCGCAGAAATCACGCAGCACGAGAAGGCCGTGGATCAGGTCGTTTACGAAATGTTCGAACTGACTAGCGAGGAAATCGCCTTGATCGAGACTGAAACTGCGTGACTAACATGCACAAAAAACACCCCCGAAAGGAACGTATAACTCCATGAGTGACATCAAGCTATGCACCCAAGCATTTCCATAAGAGTGATAAATCTCCTCGAAGACTTAACCCATAATAATCAGTAGATAGAACTCGATTAAGTTTCAAAGATTCTCGCCTTCCCAAACACAATCCCATTTCCCCATCCTCCCCGTCTCGCCTATAATGTCTTACTCTGCCTTACGCGAGACCAAACCATGCTAACCACCACCTTATCCAGCAAAGGCCAAATCATCATCCCCAGCGCCTTGCGCGCGGCGCACCACTGGGAGGCCGGCACCGAATTTGTCATCGTGGATACCGGCGACGGGGTGTTGCTCAAGCCGCGCAAGCCTTTTCCGGCCACTCGACTGGAAGACGGTTTGGGATGTGCGGGCTATGTGGGGCCGGCGAAAAGCCTGGAAGACATCGAGCGCGGGCTGACCGAGGCGATCCGCCGCCAGTGGACGGATGAGACGAAGTGATTGCCGTCGATACCAAGGTGCTGGTGCGCTACGTGACCAACGACGATGCCGAGCAGGCGCGCCGTGCGCTTGCCTTGCTCGGCGGCGAGGATGGCGTATTCGTCGCCAAGACGGTCTTGCTGGAAACGGAATGGGTGTTGCGGGCGGTGTATGCCCTTGCCCCGGAAGCCGTCCGCAAGGCGTTGCTGCATATTTGCGGTTTGCCCAATCTGGCGGTCGAGGATGAGCGCGCGGTGAACCATGCGCTGGATGCTTACGGTCACGGACTGGATTTCGCCGATGCGCTGCATTGCGCGTCTTCCCCCGGCGCCGAGGTTTTCTACACCTTCGACGAGAAATTCGTACGCCATGCTGCGAAGTGCGGCTTGGCCGTGAAATCGGCACACTCAATTTAAATAATCACCCAAATTTCGATACGGAGTTTTTATGTTAGACATTCAACTATTGCGCAATGACCTGGATAACGTCGCCAGCCGCTTGGCAGCGCGCGGTTTCACGCTGGATACGGCGGCCTTTCAGGCGCTGGAGGGCGAACGCAAGGCGATCCAGACCCGCACCCAGGAGTTGCAGGCGAAGCGCAACGCCGCCTCGAAGCAGATCGGCATCGCCAAGTCCAAGGGCGAGGACGTGGCGGCGATCATGGCGGAAGTGGCCAATGTCGGAGAGGAGTTGAAGACGGCCGAAACGCTGCTCGAAGAAATTCAGGCGAAGATGCAGGATTTGCTGCTGACCATGCCCAATACGCCGCACGAGTCGGTGCCGGTGGGCAAGTCCGAGGCCGACAACGTCGAGGTGCGCCGGGTCGGAACGCCGCGCAGCTTCGATTTCCCGCCGCTCGATCACGTCGATGTGGGCGAAAACCTGAAACTGCTGGATTTCGCCACCGCCACCAAGATCAGCGGGGCGCGTTTCACCTTGCTGAAAGGGCCGCTTGCCCGTATGCACCGGGCGCTGACCCAGTTCATGCTCGACACCCACACCGGCGAACACGGCTACACCGAGGTGTATGTGCCTTACCTGGTCAACGCCGATTCGATGCTCGGCACCGGGCAGTTGCCCAAGTTCGAGGAAGACCTGTTCAGCGTGCTGCGCAGCGATGCCGAGAAGCTTTACCTGATCCCCACCGCCGAGGTGCCGGTGACCAACATCGTGCGCGACGAGATCGTGGCACTGGAAGACCTGCCGCTCAAGTTCGTCGCCCATACCCCCTGCTTCCGCTCCGAGGCCGGCTCCTATGGCCGGGACACGCGCGGGATGATCCGTCAGCACCAGTTCGAAAAAGTGGAATTGGTGCAGATCGTCCACCCGTCGCGTTCGTCCGACGCACTGGAGGAGCTCACCGGCCACGCCGAAACCATCCTGAAGCTGCTGGAACTGCCCTACCGGGTGATGGCGCTGTGCAGCGGCGACATGGGCTTCTCCGCCGCCAAGACCTACGATCTGGAAGTGTGGCTGCCGGCGCAGAACACCTACCGCGAGATTTCCTCGTGCAGCAATTTCGAGTCGTTCCAGGCGCGGCGGATGCAGGCGCGCTTCCGCAACGACAAGAACAAGCCGGAACTGGTACATACC
>Ga0208566_1001084_pt1 | contig 16393 bp, 13 predicted proteins | sample PL_2010_150m_FD_184159 | JGI IMG/M metagenome (GOLD analysis project Ga0208566, IMG submission 184159) | Freshwater microbial communities from Powell Lake, British Columbia, Canada to study Microbial Dark Matter (Phase II) - PL_2010_150m... | ecosystem: Environmental > Aquatic > Freshwater >...
TGGGATTTCGGTTCAACGTGGTGAAGGGTTGTCGTCATGTATGAAGCCTGCTTCGGGCTGAAGGAGAATCCATTTACGCTGTCGCCGGATCCGCGGTATCTCTACCTGAGTCCGCAGCACCGGGAGGCCCTGAACTGTCTGATCTACGGGATCCATGAAAAAAAGGGATTCATGGTTGTCACCGGAGGGATCGGTACCGGAAAGACGACGCTCTGCCGCTCTCTTCTTGCCGGTCTGGACGGGTCCGTGGCCACGGCGCTCATTTTCAACCCCGCCCTTTCCGATATCGAACTCCTGAAAACGATCAACCAGGAGTTCGGCGTCCGGATGGGCAGGGGCAGGGGGACGAAGAAGCGGTACCTTGACGCGTTGAACGTTTTTTTGATGCAGAATTTTGCGGACGGGAAAAATGCCGTCCTGCTGATCGACGAAGCCCAGAACCTCCCGCACAGCGTCATGGAACAGATCCGGATGCTGTCGAACCTGGAGACGGTCCGGGAGAAGCTGATCCAGATTATTCTGATGGGCCAGCCGGAACTTCTCCGGCTGCTGGCGCTGCCTTCGCTCCGCCAGTTGAACGAACGGATTACGGTCCGCTATGACCTGAAGCCCCTTGCGCGGGACGATGTCCGACGCTATATTGAACACAGGATGGCCACGGCGTCCGGGCCTACGGACGGGATCTTTACGCCGGGGAGCTACGGGTTGATCTACCGCGCCTCCCGGGGCATCCCGCGCCGGATCAACGCGATATGCGACCGGGCGCTTCTCGTCGCCTACGGACGGGATCTTCGGACCGTCGACCGGCGTCTCGTCCGCGCGGCCATCCGCGACATCGGTCCGGGATATCTGACGGAGGCCGGTTCCGGAGGGATGAACAGGGGCGTATTCGAAATGATCGTCGCCGCACTGCTGTGGACGGTCCTGCTCCTGGCCGTATATGGGTATTACGCAGGGGGGGTCAAGTGGCCGCTACTGAGGTGAATCGCCGGCACACCGTCAAACCGCTTGACGGAGGGGGGCAATGAGTTATATCAATGACGCGTTGAGAAAGGCTCAGAAAGATAAGGACAATCGATATGAGCCTTTCGGCGGTGTCATTGCCCCAAGCCCCGAAGGACCGAGTAACCCGCGGAAACGGCTGGTCATTGTCGGTACGACCGTGGCGCTGGTGATCCTGGTTTCCGCCGTCCTGCTCTTTGCCGTCTATGGCCTGCAGCAGCCGTCCGCCCGACCGAAGGGAGCGCCCCCGCCCCCGGCGACCCTAGCGGAAAAGCCCGCGCCAAAAGCCCCGGAAAGGGTCATACTGCCGACGGACGGGCCGCCGGTGACGCGCGAGGCGGATCTCCGGTATCAGGAGGCGCTGATCGCCCAGCGAGCGGGGGATCTCCGGCGGGCCGAGGCGCTTTATGAGAAGGTCCTGGCGCTCGATCCCGGGCATGTGCGGACCCTGAACAATCTCGGGGTCCTTTACATGGGGCAGAAGAAGCGAGGAAAGGCGATCGCGCTCTTTGGCCGGGCCGTTGTGCTGAAAAAGGATTACGTCGATCCGTATTACAACCTGGCCTGTCTCTATGCCCAGACGAACGAAATCGACGAGAGTCTCTGGTATCTGAAAATCGCCGTTTCTATCGACGGCGGTGTGATAAACTGGGTCAAAAAGGATGCCGACATGAAGAATGTCGCCGCATCCCCAGAATTCAAGAAGATCATGGAGGGGCAGAAAAACTGATGCCGCTTGCAAGAAAGATTTATGGCGTATTCGCAACCGTTTTGGCTTTTTTCGCGATGCTTGTGTTCCTGTCGCCGGGGACGGGTCTTGCTGCCCGCCTGGCGGGCGAGGAGCAGCCGGTGACCACCATGCCTGCGGGGCCGCAGGCGGTGTCGCCGAAAGCCCCTGACCCGAAAGGGATCCAGGTGAAGACCGAAGAACCGCCGCCCGCCCTGCCTGCCGCGGCATCTCCCACCCGTGTTCAAGCCGGTTCGGCGACGCCATCCGCCGGGACGAAGCCTTTGCCTACACCATCTCCGGAGCAGCAGAGCACCGGAACACAGCCCCGGCAAAGCATCGCGGCGGGTCAGAAACCGGCGGAGACTTCGCCGGCGCCTGCTCAGACCCCTTCCCCGCAATCAGGCCGGTATGTGACGATTGATTTCGACAACGTCGATATCACGGTCTTTATCAAGTTCGTGAGCGAGCTGACGGGAAAGAACTTCTTGATCGACGACAAGGTCAAGGGGAAGGTGACGGTCATCTCTCCGAAGAAGATCCCCGTGGATGAGGTTTACAAGGTGTTCGAGTCGGTTCTCGAGATCTACGGCTTTGCCACGGTCCAGTCGGGTGAAGTGATCAAGGTGATCCTTGCCCAGGAGGCCCGGGGGAAAAACCTGGAGCTCCGACTGCAGAAGGGGGATATCGCGCCCGAGGACAAGATCGTCACGCAGATCCTCTCCCTCCAGCACGCGACCCCCGACGAGATGAAGAAGGTGCTCGACCCGCTGATCTCCAAGACGAGTGTTATCCTGGCCTACCCGCCGACAGGAATGCTGATCATCACCGACGTCCTCTCCAACATCAAACGGCTCCAGGAGATTGTGACCGCCCTGGATGTGAAGGGGGTTGGGGAGCTGATTTCCTATGTCCCGTTAAAGTACGCCTCGGCGACGGAGATGGTCAAGTCCCTGACGGCGATCTTTCAGCAGCAGGCCGTCCCCGGCAGGGGGATAATCGCTCCGATCAAGATGGTGGCGGATGATCGCGCCAACGCGCTGATTATCCTGGCGTCGGAAAACGACATGGCGAGGATCCGGGAGCTCCTGAAACTCATGGACAAGGAGATTCCCAGGGGGGCGGGGACCATCCGCGTCTATTATCTCCAGAACGCCAAGGCGGAGGACCTGGTCAAGGTCCTCACAGGCCTTCCCCAGCAGACAAGACCCACCGGCGCAGCGGGGACCCCGGCCGCGGCCTCAACCTCGGGATCCATCTTCTCCAAGAACGTCCAGATCATGGCAGATAAGTCCACGAATTCGCTTATTATTACCGCAGATACGGCTGACTACCTCATCATCGAGGATGTGATCCGGAAATTGGACATCACCCGGCCCATGGTCTATCTGGAGGGGCTGATCATGGAGGTGAACGCCAACAAGAGCTTCAACGTCGGCGTTGAATGGAGCATGCTCAGAAATGTGAACGTCCAGCCCGTCACGGACATGGGCGGACAAAGCGTGGGTTTGGCGGGGTTTACAGGCGCCGGCATTATTCCTCAGGTCAGTTCGTCCGGTGCGATTTCTATGCCGAGCGGTTTTTCTCTGGGCGTCATCGGCGCGGGGATCAAGATCGGGGGCCTGCTCTTTCCGAATATCGGCGCCGTCCTGAATGCGTACCAGAACGATACCGATGTCCGCATCCTGTCGACGCCGCAATTGCTGACCCTGGACAATGAAGACGCGGAGATCACCGTGGGGGAGAACGTCCCTTATGTCGCCCGCCAGGACTCGGGGGTGGTCGGATCGACGACCAATTACAGCAGCTACGAATACAAGGACGTTGGCGTGACGCTCAAGGTGACCCCCCAGATCAACAAGGACGGTTTTGTCCGGATGAAGATCGACCAGTCCGTCACGAAGGTCGTGTCCCAGTCCGCATCCGTGGACGCTGCAGGGAGCAAGGTGCTGACGCCGACGACCCTGAAGCGCACCGCCAAAACGACCGTCGTGGTTAAAAGCGGGGAGACGGTCGTCATCGGCGGGATGATTCAGGACGATTCCGACAAGGGAACCGGCAAGGTGCCTCTACTGGGCGACATCCCCCTCCTGGGATGGCTCTTCAAAACGCGGTCCACCTCAAATACAAGAACGAATCTGTTTATCTTCATCACCCCCCGGATTATCGAGCAGCCGGAAGATGCCCGTAAAATTCAGGAGGAAAAGATGGACTACATGAAGACCATTCAGGAAGGCACGATCCGGACTGCGCCGCAGAAAAAAACGGAGGGCAAGGAGAAAGAATGACCGCGCCGTTGGGTTTTTCGACCGCTGAAGAACATACCGACCTGCCGGACGCCGCGCCGGACGGCGCCGGGATGGTCGACCTTCAGATCCAGAAGAAGGCCTTGCCCGAAAAGGGGCTGCTTGCAGCCCTGAGCGAGGAGTACGGCATTCCCTTCTGGGAGGAGCTTCCCACGGACCACATCGACACCGGCTTCACCGCCCTTTTCTCCATCCAGTACCTGAAGAAACAGAAGATGGTTCCTCTCCATACACCGCAAGGGTGCGTCGTGGCGGTCAACGACCCGGCCAATTTCCAGGCGGCGGACGACCTCTGCCGCCTCCTCGGCCTGCCGGAGCGGCCGGTGGTCCTCGCGACACAGGAGGCGATCCAGGCCGCCATCAACCTCGCCTACGACCTCAGCCGGAGCACGGCCAAGGAGTTCTTCCAGGAGATGAACAAGGAGTCGACGGACAGCCTCATCTCCGAGATCGAGGAGACCGGCGACCTTCTGCACGAGACGAGCGACGCGCCGATCATCAAACTGGTCAATCTCCTCCTCTCCGGGGCGATCAAGGACCGGGCGAGCGATATCCACATCGAGCCCTACCAGGCCACCGTCAAGGTCCGCTACCGGATCGACGGCATCCTCTACGACATCCTCAGCCTGCCCCGGAAGATCCATTCGCCGCTCGTGTCGCGCGTGAAGATTATGGCGAAACTGAACATCGCCGAGAAGCGCCTCCCCCAGGACGGCCGGATCGAGATCAAGGTCGCCGACCGGAGCGTCGACATCCGCGTCTCCACCATCCCGACCGCCTTCGGGGAACGGGTGGTGCTCCGGCTCCTCGACAAGACCTCGTCGATCCTGATGCTCTCCGACCTCGGGATGGACGAGCGGAAGGTCGGCATCTTCAACCGGCTGATCAAGTCCCCCTACGGGATCGTTCTCGTCACGGGGCCGACGGGGAGCGGCAAGACGACGACCCTCTACGCGGCGCTGACGAGCATCAACTCTCCCGAGGTGAACATCATCACGATCGAGGACCCGATCGAATACCAGATCGACGGGATCGGCCAGATCCAGGTGAACCCGAAGATCGACCTCACCTTCGCCCAGGGGCTCCGTTCCATCGTCCGCCAGGACCCGGATGTCATCCTTGTGGGTGAAATCCGCGACCGGGAGACGGCGGAGATCGCGATCCAGTCGTCTCTGACCGGCCACCTTGTCTTCTCCACCCTCCACACGAACGACGCGGCAAGCGCGGTGACGCGCCTGATCGATATGGGGATCGAACCTTTTCTCGTCACCTCGTCGGTGATTGCGATCATCGCTCAGCGCCTTGTCCGGGTCCTCTGTCCGAAGTGCAAGGAGGCCTACACCCCCGACGGCGAATCGCTCGCCAACCTGGGGATCGACCAGAAACAACTCGACAGGCAGCCCCTGTACCGGAAGCGGGGCTGCACCGCCTGCATGAATACGGGATACCGCGGCCGGACGGCGATCTTCGAGATCCTCGTTCTGGACGACCTGCTCAGACGGCTGATTCTGAAGACCTCCGACGCGAATCAGATCCAGGACGAGGCGATGAAACGGGGGATGACGAACCTGCTGGCCGACGGCGCCCGTAATGTCCTGGCAGGCGTGACGACGGTCGAGGAGGTGTTCCGCGTGACCCGGATCCTCAAGCGGGAAGCCGATCTCGATGCGTAAAATGATGCCATCCGGAATCGTCACAAGCGGCCTTTCGGCCCTCGATCAGGTGCTCCAGGGGCTGCGGCTCGGCGACAATGTCGTCTGGCAGGTGGACCGCCTCGACGATTACCGGCACTTCGCGGAGCCCTTCGCCCGGCAGGCGATTCGGGACGGCCGGCGGACGATCTACTTCCGTTTTGCCCCCCACGCCCCGATCCTGCCGTCCATCGACGGGCTGGAGATGATCGCAGTCAATCCCCATCCCGGCTTCGACGCATTCAGCGGCATGCTTAACCAGATCATCGAGGCGGAGGGGCGGGAGGTCTTCTACATCTTCGACAGCCTCTCGGCGCTCGTCGTCGAATGGGCGACGGATGAACTTCTTGCGAACTTTTTCCAGGTAACCTGCCCGTTTCTGTTCGAGCTCGATACGGTCGCCTATTTCGCCCTCACCCGCGGCCGGCACAGCCACAGCGCCGTCGCCCGGATCCGGGATACCACGCAGCTCCTGCTGGACGTCTATCAGGTGAAGGGAGAGATGTACCTCCAGCCGCTCAAGGTCTGGGACCGCTACTCCCCCCAGATGTTCCTTCCCCACGTAATGTCGGATCCGGTCTGGACGCCGATCTTCGGGAGCGGGGAGGCCGCGGCCCTGTCGGCATCAGCCGGTCGGAAGCCTCTTCAATTCCGGGAGAAGTCGATCGCCCCCTGGGAGAGCGTTTACCGGCGGCTGATGCAGTACCACGAAGAGGGAAAGGACCAGGACGAGAAGACGCCGGAGGTCGCCGCCCTCAAGCAGGAGCTCTCCCGGATGATGATCGGGACCCATCCGGAGTTCAACCGTCTTGTTGACGCCTACATCACGCTCGACGACCTTTTTGCGATCCGCGACCGCCTCATCGGTTCGGGGCGGATCGGTGGGAAGGCGGCGGGGATGCTGATCGCCAGATGCATCCTTCAGGCGGAGCCGGGGGAGGTCGATTTTGCGGAGGTCCTCGAGGCGCACGACTCATTCTACATCGGCTCGGATGTCTTTTTCACCTTCCTGGTGAACAACGACCTCTTCCGCCTGCGCCTCCAGCTCTCCCGCGCTACGCGCATCTCCCACGAGGAATTCGCCGAGGTGGAGAAGCGTTTCCTCGCCGGGCAATTTTCGCCGGAGATCTTGGAGCAGTTCAGGGATGTGCTTGCCCACTTCGGCCAGGCGCCGATCATCGCCCGTTCGAGCAGCCTGCTGGAGGACAGCTTCGGCAACGCATTCGCCGGGAAGTACCGCAGCGAATACTGTGCGAACCAAGGGACGCCGGAGGAGCGGTTGGAGGCGTTTCTGCGCGCCGTGAAGCTTGTCTACGCGAGCGCCCTGAACCCGGACGCGCTGACCTACCGCCGCGCCCGGGGGCTGGGCGAGAGCGACGAGCAGATGGCGATCCTTGTCCAGCGTGTCTCCGGGATGCCCTACAAACAGTACTTCTTCCCGAGCCTTGCCGGCGTGGCCTTTTCCCGGAACCTCTACGCCTGGACGGACCGGATCGACCCCACGCAGGGGATGATCCGCCTTGTTTTCGGCCTGGGGACAAGGGCGGTGAACCGCGTCGGGAATGACTACCCCCGGATGATTGCCGTGAGCCACCCCGGGCTTCGCCCCGAAACCGGAGGGCGGATCGCCAAGTACTCCCAGTGGGAGGTGGACCTCATCGATCTGGAGCGAAACGCGTTCACGACCCGGCCGCTTTCGGAGGTCCTGGAGGGGCGGAATTACCCGAACCTCGATCTCTTCGTCTCCCTGATGCGGGACGGATACCCGGCGGATCCGTGGACAAGACGCCTCGAGACGACGACGGAGGAGCTCGTCCTCACCTTCAACCATCTTCTTGCCCGGACCGACTTCGTCCGGCTGATGGGGGAGATGCTCCGGCGCCTGGAGAAGGCTTACGGACAGCCGCTCGACACGGAATTCACCGCCGCGATCGACGCCGAGGGGAAGGTCCGGATCAACCTCCTCCAGTGCCGGCCGATGCGGCTCCCCGGGACGACGGGACCGGTGGCGATTCCCGAAAACATTCCGCGGGAGCGGGTCCTCTTCCGGTCGGCCCGGACGATCAGCGGCGGCATTACACCACCCATCCGCTACCTCCTCTACATCGATCCGGCCGCGTACGGCGCCATCGATTCCCCGGAGGTCAAGAAATCGCTCGGCCGCGTCGTCGGGCGGATCAACGAGCACCCCGATGTGGCCCGGGGCCGGATTCTGATGATGGGGCCGGGGCGGTGGGGAAGCAGCAACATCGACCTCGGCGTGAACGCGACCTATGCGGACATCAACAACACCGCGGTGCTCGTGGAGATGGCGCGGGAGGAGGCGGGGCAGATTCCGGAGGTCTCCTACGGGACCCATTTCTTCCTCGACCTCGTTGAGGCAAATATCATCTATCTGCCCGTTTATCCCGGCGACCCGGAGGCGGAGTTCAACCGGGAGGTTTTTGAAGCGCTTCCGAATGTTCTGGAGACTCTCCTGCCCGATGCGGGGCGTTTCCGGGATTTCGTCCGCGTCTTCGACCTGCCGGCGGCGACAGGCGGTCTGCACGCCCGGGTTGTGGCCGATCCGCAGAGCCAACGGGCGGTCTGTTATCTTAATTAAGGAGGGGAGAAACCATTGAAAACAGGTATCCGTGAGATGGCGGAGGGGATCTACATGATCACGCTTCCGATGCCCTTTCGCCTGAAACATGTTAACATCTATGCCTTCCTGGAAGAAGACGGATTCACGCTGATCGACACCGGTCCCAACCTGGACGCGGTTCTGCCGGCGCTGGAGGCCTGCCTTGCGGAGATCGACAAACGGGTGGAGGATTGCCGCCGGATCCTGATCACCCATTTTCACATGGACCACTGCGGCCTGGCCGGTCTTATCGCGGGCCGTTCCGGTGCATCCGTATACCTGTCGGAGATCGAGGAGCAGACGATCCGGACCTTTGCGCGGGAGGAGGAACGCGCTTCGCATCTCAGGCGCTTCGGCCTGGAGCACGGTCTCGACAGCGGGACGCTCGACACGGTAATTCGGACCTTTTCCGCCTTCAAAACGGCCACCTCCCCATTTACGGCCACCGGGATCCTCGCCGACGGCGATCGACTCAAGGTCGGGGGCAGGGCTGTGGAGATCATCGCGACGCCGGGGCACAGCCGCGGCCACATCTGCTTCCATCTGCCGGAGGAGCGTTTTCTGATCGCGGGGGATCATATCCTGCCCCACATCACGCCCAACCTCAGCCCCGATCTGATGGCCCCCGATTTCCGTCCCCTCGAGAGTTTTCTTGCCTCCCTGGCGCGGGTCGAGAATCTGCCGGTCGAGAAGGTATGCCCCGCGCACGGCAGGCCTTTTTCGGATCTGAAGCGACGGGTTCATGGGATGCGGGAACACCACTTCGACCGATCGAAACTCGCCCTGCAGGCTTTGACAGAGGGAGAGCGGACCAGCGGCGATGTCTCCCGGTTCATCTTCGGAGACGATCTTCCCCCGTTCGACCGTCTCCTTGCGCTCAACGAGACCTTTGTCCATCTGATCGAACTGGAGCGGAGCTCTTCGGTTCACCGGAAGATACGCGCGGGGCTCTGCCTCTTTGAGCGGGTCGGTTCGTAAAAGGGGTCATGGAGCGGCTTCCATTCATCGCAAACAATGCCTGATCAAACAAATACCAAATGAAATGTGCAATTTTCGGAGGGTGATTTTTCTGATGATCGGGGGTGTTTGTGTCTTCCTGTAACAAAGCATTCGGCAATTCTGACAGAGATCCACTCTTTCATACCGAAATGGCGATCCAGCAAAGAGTGCCACCATCCCAAAAGGACCGGATACATCCCTTCCGTCCTTCAATCATCGACACAGCATCCCATATTTTGCGGCCAATTTTTCATTGACATACAAGACCGTCTTATTTTATGTTTCCCCCATGAAAAAGCAATGCCTTATCAGACGGAGAACTGCTCGCCACCGCTCGAAGCGCTGTTTGCCGCCGTACATCTGCACGACATTGCCGCCGACCATCTTGTTGCTCAGGGCTGCGGCCCGGTCGGCCTTACCTCTGGCAAAATAATCGACTGTGCCCGTTTCTGCTTCAACTAATGGATTTCAACTCATCATGCAACATAAACTTTATGGCATCATCCTCTTATTGATCGCGACCTTCCTCTTTGCCGTACTTGATACGTTATCGAAGTATCTGACCGCTTTCTTTGCCGTTCCGCTGATTGTCTGGGCACGCTATTTCGTTCACCTCGTCTTTATGCTGGTGGGCATCGCACCCGGCATGGGCCGTGAGATTGTTGTTACAAAACGACCGTGGTTGATGATCTTCCGCGGACTCTTGCTGGTCTGCTCCTCCCTGCTCGTCGTGCTCGCCTTCCGCACGCTGCCGCTTGCAGAAACCACAGCGCTGGTCTTCAGTACCCCGTTACTCGTTGTTTTGCTCGCCGGCCCTCTGCTCGGCGAGAAAGTCTCGCTCAAAAGCTGGCTGGCGACAATATCCGGATTTGGCGGCGTACTGCTCATCGCCCGACCGGGCGGATCGATGTTCGGCATTGGCGTCGTCTATGCCCTTGGTTGCGCGCTCTGTTATGCCGGTTATCAGATACTCACACGCAAGCTCTCGGTCACGGAGCCGGCAATGCGCCAGCTCTTCTACACCGCGCTGGTTGGTACAATTGCAATGTCTTTCATTATTCCAACGTACTGGACCGGAGAAATACCCACGCTGAAGCAGGCTCTGATCATCACTTCGCTTGGTCTCTTCGGAGGTATCGGTCACTTCCTGCTCATCCGTGCTTTCCGCGAAACGATGGCCTCCACACTGTCGCCGCTGCTTTACGTCCAGTTGGTCTGGGCCACGCTACTCGGCTGGATCGTCTTCGGCCATCTAGCGGATCTGCTCACAACAATTGGCATGCTGATCATTGGCGGATCAAGCCTGAGCCTCGCCCTGCGCTGGCCGCGCGAGGGAAACTGAACTGGCTCGTCAGAAGAATCGGACTGAAAGCCAATAAACACAGTGGTCTTTGAAAATACACCATGGAAAGCGCATGTATTACCGCTGCGTAGAGGACAATTTTGAAACCTTTGTCGGGATCTATGACGAGTATTTCTCCAGGCAATATGGATTCTGGCGGCCCTATGTCGAGCAGGTGATCTATCGCTATCTCAATTGCGGCGATCCGCACAACGGCTTTGTCCGCTCTTAAAAAGTACCGATTATAAATGGTAATCCACACTTCAATCCCAAATCGAAAACCCTTGACTTGTGTTGCCATTGTCAGTCAAATCAGCATTTCCCTTGATAAACTCTCGCTGAGTACCAAGAGAAAGGTAGTGGGCGCAGAGCCTGCCGAAGCTGCACCGGTGCCGCCTGGGCCGATCTGCTTTTTTTAGTCATCGTCATCCTCACGTCATTCCGAGGAGGAACCGCCAGGCGGGGAGGATGCGAACAGTTCCGCCGTTCACCGGGGCCTCTCCCTCTTCTTCATGCGTGACGATGATCGCCTCCTTCATGTCCAGTTCCGTCATTGCCTTCGCAAGGCTGCGGAGCTCGCGCTTTCGGGTGTCGGCGGATTCCATCTCCCAGGCCACCTGGATCAGCCGCATCGGTTCGCCGCCCTTCCGGCAGAGGAAATCCACCTCCAGGCCGTTGGCGGTCCGGTAGTAGAACACCTCCCACCCCCGGCGACGCAGTTCCAGAAAGACGAGATTTTCCAGATAGCGGCCAACGTTTTCCGAAAAACGGAAGGAAACGGCGGCGGCGAGGCCCGTATCGACGGCGTAGATTTTCTTGGGGCTCCGGATCTGCTGTTTCAGCGAAAAATGAAAGAGTTCGACGGCAAACAGGAGCCGCACATCCCCGTAGTAGGTCAGATAATCCTTGATCGTCTTGTCACTGAGACCGACAAACGCAGAGAGCCGTTTGGGGGTGTAGAGGGCGGCGATGTTGGTCATCAGATAAAGGAAGAGGGTTTCCAGATCGGCAGGTTTCTTCACGCCGAAGCGCGGGACGATGTCCTGCTGCAGGATCGTTCGGGCGTACATGCCAAGGATCTCGTTGCGGAGGGTCTGCACGTCGATAAAGACAGCTTCGGGGAAACCGCCCATCCGGAGGTACTCGTCGCATAAAACCCGGAGACGGGGACGCTGCCGGAGGGCCGAAACCTCGTCCGCAACCGATATGTCGCGGGCGCGGAGAAATTCGCCGAAGGAAAAGGGCATCACTTCGACGGGGATGGTTCGGCCGGACAGGAGGGTCATGAATTCCGAGGAGATCAGACGGGAATTGGAGCCCGTCACCATGAACTTGAGGTCTCCCCGTTCGTAGCGGGACTTGACAAAGACCTGCCAGTCCGGGAAGAACTGCACCTCGTCAAGAAAGACGAAGACCCGTCCCTGCGGGGTTGTGAGCTTCAGATAATCCTCGTGGAGCCGATCCAGGTTGGCCACATCGTTGCGGTAACGGTTCAAAACCGGCATTTCCAGGTTGCAGAAGAGAATGTTCCGGGGCGGCACACTCCGTTCGCGGATCAGGTGGTTTATCATCTGCCGCATAAGGGTGCTCTTTCCGGCGCGGCGGACGCCGACGAAAGAAAGGATGTGAGGAAGATCCAAATGTTTCTTGACGTCGTCCAGAACCTGCCGGGGGATGCCCTCCGGATAAACGGCGCCATCCCAATGGGGGTTCTGATCGACAAGAACGGATTCAAACATGATTCGCACTCCGACTATTCAGTAAATTAGTCGCATTATACTCCGCCTAATTCATATTTTCAAGGTTTTATCTTTTTTATTCATCCGTTACGATCAGACGCGGCAGCAGAAAAACGCCCAGCAGCATCAGAATGCCGATCAGAATGAAAGCGCCGCCGAAGGCCCCGTTGTCCCCGAAAACCCCCAGAAGCGTCGGGAGGAGACCGCCGCCGAGCAGGTAGGCGATGAAAATCGTTAGCGAAACGGAGAGATTCCGGGCGCCCGGCGGGACGATCCGGGAGAGGATCGTGAACCCCGCCGCGAAGAAACAGATTCCCAGCATCGGCTGAATGAACATCATCGGGATGACCCAGCGGCCCGGGAGAATGCCGAGAAGGATCGTCGTCAGACCGTTGAAGATGATGACGGCGGTGATCATCGGTTTTGGGCCGAAACGGTCGGAGATCCATCCGGAGGCGAGAGCCATGGGGATCACCGGGATCCGCGACAGGCCGACCAGCGTGTTTGCCATTCCCCTTTCGAATCCCCGCTCTGCAATGAGGAAGAGGGGCATCATGCTGTAGATGCCGATGCTCGAACCGATGGCCAGGCCGAACAGAACGGCCATGATCCAGAAGGCGGGTTTGCCGAACAGCAGCCGAACGTTGCCCGGCGAGGGCGCCGCCCCTGTGGGTCCGCCGCCGGGGCCGAAACGCAGAAAAGTCAGGCCCAGAATTACCGAAGCGAATCCGATCAGCGCGAGAACCCCCCGCCAGGGAACAAAGGCAAGGATGCCTTCAACAAGCAGCGGGGCGGCAATGTAGGCAAGGGTGGGAGCCAGTTCATGCACCGAAATCGCCTTTCCCCAGTGAATCGGACGGAACGAGTCGGTGATCGTGGTGATTCCCGAGGGAAGGTAGATCCCCGTGGACGCGCCGAGGAAAATCAGTCCCAGACGGATGGTCCAGAGGTTGTGGCTTGCGGCAATCAGCAGGAAGACAGAGCCGCAGGCGACGGCGGCCAGTACGATCGTCCGGCGGTGCGTCAACCGGGACGAGACAAATCCCGATCCCAAGAGCCCTGCCGAATAACCGATTGCAATCAGCAGGAAAAGGCCGCCCGCCCCGGCATGGTCGAGATGGAGTTCCTGTTCGATGACCGGCATCAGCGGCGCCAGCACGATCCGCGAGAGAAAATTGACGAGAAAGATCCCGGTCAGCAGCGTCAGCAGGAAGATCTGTGATTTATGGGCAAGCGGGGCGTCCGTCATCGGCCGGCTTCCGGGCGATTCATCGCCATCCGCTTCCGGCCATCCCGGAAGAGAACCTCCATGTCGTCCGTCGTCACCGACAGTATGAAACCCCGGCCGAAGGTCGGATGGGCGATCGCGTCGCCCTTCTCGTAGCGTTCTGTCCATTTGTAATCCCAGACGACGGCATCCGGAATCATGGCTGTGTTTAGCGCCTCCCACTGCCTCGAATCCACCGGGCGGACCGCTTTCGGCCAGGGCGCCGCCGCCCCGCTTCCGTTCCGCCGGACGGCCGGCGCAAGACGCCTCTTTTCCGGCGTCGGTCCTCGATAGCGGTGTTCGGTTCCGCAGGTCTTGCACTTCACCGCGCGGACTAAGACCCCCACCTCATACAGAACGATGTGGGTCAGCGTGAGACCGCACCGCGAACAGAAGGCATCGATATTTTTCCCAACGAGCGACACTTGAAAACCCCTTTCTCCAGGACGCGATGCTGCCTTTATCATGACGGCGTCCGTTTGCAAATCGTTTTGTCATGCGTGATTGATCGTTAATAAAGGATCTCCAGGAATACAATCACTCCCACATTTTCACTGTCACATTTTCGCTTGACTTATCCATGGAGGGTGTATTATCCTTTAACTATATCATGTTTGATCTCTTGGTATTGTTTGCGGCGCGTCGCTCAGTTACATCAAACTTTCCCTTATTTCTTCATTTCTTTCAGAACATTGCACCATGCGGTTCGACAAACACCAGCTTCGGAAAGGACGAGAGATGAGAAAGCTGCCTCTTTTACCGTGGGTTTTTGTATTCATTGGTATTTCTATCATCACGATGCTGCCGTTATCCGCCTTCGGCCAGGGATCGTCCATCCTGAAGGAGGGGATAGAGCAGTACAACCGGGAGAATTATGAAGAGGCCATCGAGGCATTGACAAAGGCCAGGACAGAAGCCCCGTCATCGGCCGATGCGGCGCTCTTCCTCGGCATGGCCTACCGCCAGACCAACGACATTCAGAATGCCTATCGGCAGTTCTCGGATGCCGTCAACCTGAAGCCCCTCACCGACAACGCCATCCTTGAAATGATCGAGGTATCGACTCTTCTGGACAAGCTCGATGTCGCGAATAAATGGATCGCCGTCGCCGAGGGGCACAAGGTCTATCCCGCCCGTGTGGCCTTCCTCAAGGGGGCGGCCCGGGCGAAGGAAAAAAAGTTCGATGAGGCGATCGCCGCCTTCGAAAAGGCGAAGCAGCTCGACCCGGCCTATACGCAGTCGGCCGATTTCCAGATCGGGGTCTGCTTAATGAACCAGCGAAAATACGCCCAGGCGCATGACCTTTTTCAGTCGGCGATTACGAAAGATCCCCTGTCCGACATGGCCTCCTACGCCAGGCGTTACCAGGAGGCCGCGGAGCAGTGGCGCTACATCGAGCGGCCGCTTCGGCTCACGATCGGCGTCGTGGGACAGTACAATAGCAACTACCGGGCTCTGGGCGATCCCTACGCTCTGGCCCCGGCCGGATACAACGACGCCCTGGCGGAGACGGACAAGCGGAGCTTGGGCATGCAGAATACGGTCCGCCTCGATTTCGTCCCCGTTCTTCCTGCACCTTTCGTCTTCAACGCCGGATATGGCCTCCACAATACACTCCACGAGAAATACGGGACCGACAACGACACCTTGGCCAATTCGTTCACCGTGGCGCCCGGCGTCAGTTTCGAGCAATTCGCCGTCAACCTGGTGGCCAACTACACGCACAACCTGAAACGCGACCCGAGCTACAACCGGTATTCCGAAAGCTCCAGCGTGGGTCCCCTCTTTCGTTACCTCGTAAGCAAAAACCGCATCCTGGAAGCAAGCGCCGCCTACACGCGAAAGAACTTCTTCAAGGCGGTTGCCAATCCCGATCTCGAGGACCAGACCTCCCGGGGATTGGACAGCTCGATAAGCTGGACATGGCTTTTCAAGGAGAATGCCCTCTTTAATCTCAGGCTCGGCTACACCAAGGACAATGCCGACGGTCTCCACTACGATAACCAGGGATACCGAACATCTCTGAACCTGATCTATCCCCTCCTGGACGCCCTCCGGCTCCAGCTCGGCGGCGAGTTCTACCTTCAGGATTACAAGAACGAAAACGTTATCTTTGACAATACGGTTCGGAAGGACCGCACATACACGGGGACGGTCGGGTTTACCTGGTCCGCCTTCAAACATGTGGACGTGATCGCCCAGTACCTGTACACGCGGGTGAATTCCAACATCTACGCCTTCGATTACAAGTTAGACGTCTTTTCTCTCGGGGTGGAACTGAAATTTTAATCGGACAGGCAACCGCATCCATAGGGGGTAATCTATGAAACGACTCACAAAGATTTTCGGAATTCTGGCGATCCTGATAATCCTGCTGGCTCTGCCGATTGCCGTCCTCGCCGCCTCGGTGGGAAAGATCTCCTCCCTCGAGGGAAACGTGGACATCACCGCCGCCGGCAAGGTTCGGTCGGTACAGATCGGCGATCCGGTCAACGCCGGCGACATCCTGCGTGCCAAGAGCAAATCCAAAGCCGAGGTCACCTTTTTGGACGGCAATATCCTCCGCCTGGCCGAGAACACCCGGGTCCGGATCACCGATTACCAGCCGGGGGAGGGCAAGACCACTACCCTGGACCTTTTCCGGGGGAAGACCCAGAATATCATCTTGGGACTGGCCAAAAACGCCCGGTATGAACT
>Ga0208566_1001086_pt1 | contig 16379 bp, 11 predicted proteins | sample PL_2010_150m_FD_184159 | JGI IMG/M metagenome (GOLD analysis project Ga0208566, IMG submission 184159) | Freshwater microbial communities from Powell Lake, British Columbia, Canada to study Microbial Dark Matter (Phase II) - PL_2010_150m... | ecosystem: Environmental > Aquatic > Freshwater >...
GAAAATGTCGCCGTTCCTGGTGGTCAACGGCGACATTTTCTGCGATGTCGATTTCGCCAGCCTGGTGTTGCAGGACAGCGAGGCGGCGTTCCTGGTGCTGGTGGACAATCCGCCCCAACATCCCGGCGGCGATTTCGCGTTGCAGCACGGCAAAGTGCAGGCCGAGGGCGAGCGCAAGTACACCTTCAGCGGCATCGGCCTCTACCGCCCGGAGCTGTTCGCCGCCATCCCACGCGGCGCCAAGGCCAAGCTGGCGCCGCTGCTGCGTGAACAGATGGCGGCAGGCAGGGTCGGCGGCAGCCATTTCGGCGGGCGCTGGGAGGATGTCGGTACGCCCGAGCGTTTGGATCAACTGGATAGGGAATTGAGAGCTAGCCCATGATTGCCCCGGAAACCTACCGTCAGCGCCGTATGTGCCTCGCCAAGCTAATGGGCGCCGGCGTGGCGGTGATTCCCACCGCGCCGGAACGGACGCGCAACCGCGACAGCCAACATCCTTACCGCTTCGACAGTTATTTTCATTACCTCAGTGGTTTTGCCGAGCCGGAAGCGGTGCTGGTGCTGGTCGCCGGCAAGCGCCCGCGCAGCTTGCTGTTCTGCCGCGAGAAGCATCCCGAACGCGAGATTTGGGACGGCTTCCGCTACGGCCCGGCGGCGGCGCAGCAAAGCTTCGGCTTCGACCGCGCCTATCCGATCGCCAAGCTCGACATCCTGTTGCCCAAGCTGTTGGCCGATCAGGACAGCCTGTTTTTCCATCTCGGGGCGGACAGCGAATGGGATGCGCGCGCGGTGGGCTGGCTCAACCGCGTGCGCGAGCAGGTACGTAGCGGCATCGGCGCGCCCAGCGCGATTCGCGACGTGCGCGTGCTGCTCGACGAGATGCGCCTGCTCAAGGACGACGGCGAAATCGCACTGATGCGCCGTGCTGCCGATATTTCCGCCGCCGCCCACATCCGCGCGATGAAAGTGGCGAAGCCGGGCGTCAACGAGCACGAAGTCGAGGCCGAACTGCTCCACGAATTCCGCCGCCGCGGCGCGCAATCCCCGGCCTATCCGGCCATTGTGGCGGGCGGCGCCAACGCTTGCGTGCTGCATTATGTCGCCAACAACGCGCCACTGCGGGACGGCGATCTGCTGCTGATCGACGCGGCCTGCGAGCTGGACGGCTACGCGGCCGACATCACCCGCACTTTTCCGGTCAACGGGCGTTTTTCGCCGGTGCAGAAGGATGTTTATCAATTGGTGCTGGCGGCGCAGGCGGCGGCCATCGCGCAGGTGGCGCCCGGCAAGCACTGGGACGAGCCGCACCAGGCGGCGCTACGGGTGCTGGCGCAGGGCGGGATTGACCTCGGCCTGTGCCGCGGCAGTCTCGACGAGGTGCTGGAAAAGGGCGGCTACAAGCGTTTCTACATGCACAAGACCGGTCACTGGCTGGGGATGGATGTGCATGACGTGGGCGACTACAAGCGCAATCGCGCGTGGCGCAAATTTGAACCCGGCATGACCTTGACGGTCGAACCGGGGTGTTATATCCGTCCGGCGGACGACGTGCCGGAAGCTTTCTGGAATATCGGCGTGCGTATCGAAGACGATGTGGTGGTCACGCCAACCGGCTGCGAAGTGCTGACCCACGGCGTGCCGAAGAGCGTGGCCGCCATTGAAGAATTATTAAACGACAAGGAAAAGTGATGCATAAATTATTGGCAAAGCTAGCGCTGCTGGCGGCATTGGTTGGGGCCGCAGCGGGTGCTCAGGCGGGTGGTAGCGAGGAGGGGATCAGGAAAATCCTGCAAACCAAATTTCCCGACGCCCAGTCGCTGGCGATCAGCAAGATAGCGGCCGGCAATCTGTATGAGGTAGTGGTTGAGAACGAATTCGTGTTCTACACCGACGACAAGGTGAATTTCATCCTCAACGGCAATCTGTTCGACGGCAAGACCCAGCGCAACCTCACCGAGGCCAAGATGCGCGAGCTGCAAAAAGCCCAGTTCGACAAACTGCCGTTCGATTCCGCGATCAAGGTGGTCAAGGGTAACGGCAAGCGCGTCGTGGCGGTGTTTTCCGACGTGGATTGCCCGTTCTGCCGGCGTCTGGAAGATGAGCTGAGCAAAGTCACCGATGTCACGATTTATACTTTCCTCTACCCGATCGACAGCCTGCATCCCCATGCCGCCCAGAAATCCAAGGCGGTGTGGTGCTCTCCCGACCGCGCCAAGGCGTGGAACGACCTGATCAACAAAGGCATCGAGCCGAAAAATCCGGGCACTTGCGAGACCCCCTTGCCCAAGATCCTCGAACTCGGCGCGCGCATGGGCATTCGCGGCACGCCGGCACTGTTCTTCGCCGACGGACGGCGCGTTCCCGGCCTAGCGCCCGCCGAACAGCTGGAAAAATTCCTGAACGGCAAATGAGCGAATTCTGGAAGCAGCGTTACGCGGTCGAGGAATACGTCTTCGGCACCGAGCCGAACGTCTTCCTGACCGAGCAGGCGCAGCGTTTCGCCCCCGGCCAGCGGGTGCTGGCGGTGGCCGACGGCGAGGGGCGCAATGGTGTGTGGCTGGCGCGGCAGGGGCTGGATGTGCTGGCGGTGGATGTTGCGCCGCACGCGTTGGCCAAGGCGCAAAAACTCGCCGCCCAGCACGGGGTGGTCCTGGAAACTCAGCTGGCCGACCTGTTTGATTGGGAATGGGGCGAAAACCGCTACGACGCGGTGGTGGCGATTTTCATCCAGTTCGTTGCGGCGGACGGGCGGCGCCAGTTGCACCAGTCGATGCGCCAGGCCTTAAAACCGGGCGGCCTGCTGCTGCTCCAAGGCTATACCCCGAAACAACTCGACTACCGCACCGGTGGGCCGTCGGAACGGGATAATCTGTACAGCGCCGAGGATTTGCGCGGCGAATTCGCCGACATGGAAATCCTGCATCTGCTTGAACACGAGCGTGAGATTGATGAAGGCGCCGGACACAGCGGGATGTCGGCGCTGGTGGAAATGGTGGCGCGCAAGCCTAGTATTTGAAGCGGCCGGCCATCTCCTGGAGGCTGCCGGAGAATTTTTCCAGGTCGACGGCGGCTTTGGAAACCGAATCCACCGTCATGGTGTTCTGTTCGACCATGTGGGAGATTTGTTCCACGTTGCCGGCAATATCGGTAATCGCGCTGTTCTGTTCGCGCACCGATTCGGCGATGTTGGTGATCCCCGCAGTGGTGTGGCTCACGGCTTCGGTCGCTTCGGCCATCACCATCGCCACGTTTTCCATCGCGTCCTGACTGGTGCGCAGGGAATCCAGCCCTTCCTTGATGGTGCTTTCGACTTTCACCGACTGGCTGCCGATACTGCGCGTGACGGAATCGATCTCGTTGGCGGAGAGCGCCGATTTTTCCGCCAGCTTGCGTACTTCGTCGGCCACCACCGCGAAGCCCCGTCCCTGTTCGCCGGCGCGTGCCGCCTCGATGGCGGCGTTGAGCGCCAGCAGGTTGGTTTGTTCAGCGATGTCGCGCACTTGCTGGGTCAGTGCGCTGATGTTGCCGGCACTCTCGACGAAGGCCTTGACCGAGCCGGCGATGTCGCTGATCGCCGTTTCCGCGACATCGAGCGCGCCGAACAGTTCGGACAGGCTTTCGTTGCCGCGCTGGCTGCTGTGCAGGCTTTCCTGCGAATGCTTGGCCACTTCGGAGGCATTGTCGGCCACCGTGGCGATGCTGGCGGTCATCTGCTCGATGGCGGCGGCGGAGGAAGCCGCCGATTCGCTTTGCTGGTGCGAGCCCTTGCTCACCTGCTCGGCGGCCCAGGCCAGTTCGGTGGACGAGGCAGCCACCTGCTTGGCGTTATGGTTGATGTCGCCGATGATGGTCTGGAAGCTGGCGATCATGCCGTTGAAGGCGTTGGCCATCTGGGCGATTTCGTCCTTGCCGCCGACCTCGGCGCGTATCGTCAGATCGTCGGATTCCTGCATCCGCGTCATCGCCGAACTCAAATTGCGTACCGGGCCGAGGATGCCGCGGGCAATCACCAAAGAGAGCAGCAGCGCGGCGGCCAGCGCAACCAGCGTAATCACGGCGTTGGAAATCAGCTGCGCCTTGGCGTTGCTGCTCAACTGCTCGACCAAGCCGTTAAGGTTGCTCGAGAGCTGGTCTTCCACTTCCTTCATCGCATTGATTTTTTTGGTGATGCTGCCGAACCAGCGGGTCGGCTCGACCCCGAATTCGCCTTCGGTCGCCTTGTCCATGGCGATCTGGCGCATTTCGTCCACTTCGCCGCTGTACGGCCCGGCCATTTTCTGGCGGTAGAATTCCACCGCGTTGCTTTCGGCAAAGGTGCTGAACAGGTTGAAATAGCTGGCCTGCACCGATACCAGCGAGATGAAGCGGCGGAATACCTCAGGCTCGAAATGGTTGGCGGCGAATACCCCGTTGAGGGTGGCGCGTTCCTTGCCGGCCTGTTCCTTACCGTTGAGGAACATCAGGTAGGCGGTGGTGGCGCGCGCTACTTCGTCGTGTTTGCTCGATTTGGAAATTTGCGAGATGACGTCAAGGAGGCCGCCGACCAGTGCGGAATAGTAATCGAACGACTCCTTGGGCTTGGCCTGGAGTTCGCTTACTTTCTTGCGCATCTCGCCGACCTTGCCCAACTGGCCGACGGCGCCGTCCAGCGCGGATTTGAACTGGGGGCCGAACTGCGCGGCGTCGAGCTGGGCGAGCAGCGTCTTGAGTTCGGCGGCTTTCTGGTCGGTCAGCTCGCGCTGCTTGGGCAGCTCGGCGGCGAATTTGGTGCCTTGCGAACCGAGAAAGCCCGCCGACATGCCGCGTTCTTTTTGCGCTTCGTGGATCAGCGCGCTGGATTTTACCGCCAGCCCGGAGAGGGTCTGCATGGTGCGCAGATTGGATACCACGGTGATTTTTTCCAGCACGCCTGAAATGGAAAAATACAGCAGGCCGATAATCGGGAAAACCAGCATCAATGCCAGCTTGGTTTTGATCGAAAGATGGGACAAGGCCGGCATCGTTTTACTCCTCCAAAGATGAAGCCTGTTGTTTGATTTTCCCCTCGGAATCCCAAAAATTTACCTTTTACTGAAGGGATATGTTGGTTGCATATTAGCATGGGGCAACCATGGCGGCGAAATAAAAAACGCCCCGAATGGGGCGTTTTTGCTCTGCCGGGAAGCGGGGTTACGCTGCCATTCCAGCCGGCAGTCCGGCCTCGGAAGGGAAGTGTTTCTTGATCCGGTAAAGCAGGGTGTAGCGGGTGACCCCCAGCATTTTTGCCGCGTGGGTGCGGTTGCCTTTGCATTGTTCCAGCGCGTGCAGAATCATATCGCGTTCGTTCCGCTCCAGGCTCAGCGACGCCCTGCTTGCCAGCGCCATTTTTTGCTCGCGCAGATTGAGCGGCAAATTGTCGGGGCCGAGCGGTTCGCGTTGTCCGTGGCAGAGAATGGTCAGGCGTTCGCACAGGTTCTTCAATTCGCGGATGTTGCCCGGCCAAGGGTAGGCACGCATCACCCGATGCGCTTCGGGAGAAAAGGCGATGCTCGGCAGGTCGTGCTTGTCGGCGGCCTGTTTGGCGAAGTGTTCGGTCAGCAAGACTATGTCGCCAGCCCGTTCGCGCAACGGCGGAATGTCCATCGGCACCACTTGCAGGCGGTAAAACAGGTCGGCGCGGAAACGCCCGGCCTTGACCATCTGTTCCAGGTCGCAATTGGTGGCAGCGATAATCCGTACGTTGACCTGGAGCGGGCGGTCACAGCCGAGCGGCAGAATTTCGCCGTTTTCCAGGAAGCGCAGCAGCTTGGCCTGGGCGGTCAGCGGCAGTTCGCCGATTTCGTCGAGAAACAGCGTGCCGTTATGGGCGGTGCGCACCAGGCCGTCGCGGTCGTTCATGGCGTTGCTGAAGGCGCCGCGGCGATGGCCGAACAGTTCCGACTCGACCAGGTTTTCCGGCAGGTTGGCACAGTTCACCGCGATGAACGGTTTGTTCGCCAGCGGGCTGTGGAGATGCAGGTAGCGCGCCAGATTCTCCTTGCCGCAGCCGGATTCGCCGGTGATCAACACGCTGGCGCGGGTGGCCGCAACCAACTGGGCGGTATTCAGCAACTGCCGAAATGCCGGCGAATTGCCGATCAATGCGTAAGTCTGTTTGGTATCCATAGTGGGCACAGTATAAAAACACCTGCCGCCAACGTCAATTGATTCAGATCAAGTTATCTTGAATTGAAAAAAAGCGTGCCATTTCGCACGGTTGCGCTATTTGGCCCGCGATTGATGCTTGTGGGGTTCATGTTTCATATCGCTTTTATGGCTGGTACGCGGATTGCATTAAACCCCGGATTGTTACTCTCAATCTCGAAGGGGTGGATAGCCGAATCATGAAAGCGAATAAAAAATTATTGCAGCAGTTGCTCGCCGGAATTTGCGCCGGTATGGCCGGCGGCGCGGTGTGTGCCGAAGGGGTACAGAAAATGGGGGAAATGGTCGTCACCGCGACCAAAACCGCCAAGGATACGCTGGAGGCGCCCGCCACCGTGAGCGTGGTGACCGCCAAGGAAATCGAGAATATGAACGTCCATTCGGTGGACGAAGCGCTGACGCTGCTGCCGGGCGTCTACACCACCCGTCCCGGCGGACACGAGCCCAGCGTGATGGGCACCAACGTGCTGCTGCGCGGCATTCCCGATTATTCGCGAACACTGGTGCTGGTGGACGGGCAAACGCTCAACGATCCCTATATCGGCGCGGTGACCTGGGAATCGGTACCGGCCGAAACCGTCGAGCGCATCGAGGTGGTGCCGGGGCCGTTTTCCTCGCTCTACGGCGGCAGCGCCATGGGCGGGGTGATCAACATCATTACCAAGACACCGACCAAGCGCGAGTTTTCCGTCAAGGGCGGCTACGGTTCGGACAATTTCAAGAGCGGCAGCCTGGTTTACCAGGATCGCCTCGGCGAGCGCGTCGGCATCGTGTTCGATTACGCCTACAAGCAAAGCGATGGCTACATCAATACCGAAGTCGTGATCAAGCCGAGCGGCACGGGCGGCGCGCCGGTAAACGGTGCCCAGCGGACCACCGATGCTAGCGGCAACGCGGCCTATCTGGTGGGCGACAAGGGAACGAACGGCTGGAGTTCGCAAAATCTGGGGGTGAAATTATATGTGGAATTGCCCTCCGACTCGCGGCTGACTCTGGGGGTTTCGCAGTTCCTTTACGACAGCAGCGGGCGTAACCACTACAACACCTATCTGCGCGATGCGTCGGGCAACCCGGTGAGCACGGGCAACGTCGCGGTAGCGGGTGCCAGTCTGGCGGTCAAAGAGTCGCTATTCTTGACCGGCCCCGATAGCGAGATCAAGGAACAGAACCGCTACACCGCGGAATATGAAATGAAGCTGGGCAAAGGCTCCTCGCTCAAGGCAACCCTCGGTTACACCGATATGCCCTTGTACAACAATTATTTCGTGCTGGGTTCCGCCGCGACTTTGTCCAGCGGCGGAACGGCCAGCCGCATGTTGCGCCCCAGCAGCGAACTGTCCGGCTCGCTGCAAGCCAGTTACCCGGTTTCCGACAACCACTACCTGGTGGCCGGGTTCTCCGGGGATAAACGGATGATCGACACGGTTACCTACAGCGTCAGCGATTGGCGCGATGCCAGCGCCACCGGCCCGGTGCTGAACCGCACCTCCGGCGAGGACACCACCTATGCGCTGTATGCCCAGGATGAGATCACCCTGTCCGAGCGCCTGATGGCCTACCTCGGCGGGCGCTACGATACCTGGTCGACCGAGGGTTTCATCGAAAAAGCGGCCGCCCCCGGCGCTTACCGGAACGAATACAGCGCCCGCAGCCAGACGCATTTCAGTCCCAAGGCGTCGCTGGTCTACCGGCCGGCCGACACCACCACGCTGCGCGGCTCGATCGGCAGCGCGTTCCATACCCCGAACCTGCGCGATACCTTCGGCTGGTGGACGCCCCAGACCGGTTACACTTACACCCCCAACCCCGATCTCAAGCCGGAAACGGTTACCTCGATGGAGCTCGGGGCGGAGCAGCAGTTGGGCAGCGCCACTTTACTGCGCGCCACGGTCTACGATAACCGCCTGAAGGATCTGATTTACCGCACCCAGTCCGATGCGTTGATGGCGCAGAGCGTGGCCAATGCCAGTGCCGCGCGGGTGCGCGGGATCGAGCTGGAGGTGCGCCAGAAGCTGCGCGAGGGTTTGACGGCATTCGCCAACGTGACCTACAACGATTCCAAGATTACCGAAAACTCGGCCAACCGCGCCACCGAAGGCAAATACATGACCAATACCCCGCAAAAGATGGCCAACATCGGCGTGCAGGGCGCGCAGGGACCGTGGCGCGGGTTGTTGGCCGGGCACTACGTCGGCAAGGTCTACGCCAACGACGAGAACAAGGATGTGGTGAACGGGGTTTACGGTTCCTACGACGCCTACTTCGTCGCCGACGCGAAAATCGCCTACAAGCTGAAGGATCAGGTTACGCTGTCGCTGGCGGTCAATAATCTGGGCGATCTCAAGTATTATCAGTCCACCCTGGCACAGGGCCGGACTTACTTCGCCGAAGTGGCGCTCAAGTTCTAATTCCCATTTGCCATAAATCAGCCTTTATTTTCCCTCTCCCTAACCCTCTCCCGCTTGCGGGAGAGGGAACAATCGCCCTCTCTCCTTTATGCCCTTTAGGGTACTTTGGGAGAGAGTTGGAGAGAGGGTGTTCTTCACGAGTTTTATGGCGAAATGGAATAATTCGGAAAACCGAAAGGCAAGAGGTGGTCAATTGAAAAAAGCTATCGCGGTTCTGCTGCTATCGGTGGCCACTCTGGCCGCTGTGCCGCTATCGGTCGCCGACAGCCACAGCGAGCATGGGCCGACCGTAGCGATTGACCGCGACCAGGTATGGCGGGACATCCTCGCCAAACCTTCCCTGGTCGTGAGCGCGGTTTTCGACGGGAATGGCCGGCTGTGGCAGGCGTCCATCCGCGGCCGGCATCTTTACGTCAGCCATTCCGATGACCGCGGGGCCACCTTGAGCGTGCCGGTGCAGGTCAACCCAGAGCCCGAGGATATCCTCAGCGATGGCGAAAATCGGCCCAAGATCCTGGTGTGCGACGGGGTGGTTTACCTGTCCTATACCCAGGGGCTGGCTCAGCCGATGACCGGCGACATCCGCTTCAGCCGCTCGCTCGACGGCGGCCAGCATTTTTCCGCGCCGCTCACCGTCAACGACAACCGCGAAATCATCAGCCACCGTTTCGAGGCCATGGCGGTGAACGGCAAAGGCCAAGTGTTCCTCGCCTGGCTCGACAAGCGCGATCTTTCCACGGCGCAACGGCAAGGCAAACCGTATCGCGGCGCGGCGGTGTACAGCGCACAGTCGGACGACGGCGGTGCCAGCTTCCGCGCCAACCTCAAAGCCGCCGACCATTCTTGCGAATGCTGCCGGGTGGCCATGGCGCTCGACCGCGACGGCACGCCGGTCATCCTGTGGCGCCAGGTCTTCGGCAAGAATACCCGCGACCATGCCCTGCTCAAGCTCGACGGCCATTCCGCGCTACAGCGGGCCAGCCAGGACGGCTGGGAGCTGGATGCCTGCCCGCATCACGGCCCGGCGCTGGCCATCGCCGTGGACGGGGTGTACCACTTGGCCTGGTTCACCAACGCCCCGCAACGCAAGGGGCTGTTCTATGCCAGTTCCGCCGACGGCGGCAAGACCTACAGCGCGCCGCGTTCCTTCGGCAATTACGATGCCCAGGCCGGTCACGCCGACGTGTTGAGCCAGGGCCGGACGGTATACCTGACCTGGAAGGAGTTCGACGGCGAAACGGGCGGTGCCTACCTGATGGTTTCCCGCGATGGTGGCGCGAACTGGGCGGCGCCGCGCAAAGTGGCAAGCAGCGCCGACAACTCCGACCATCCGTTCCTGATCGGCGACAGCAAGCAGGTGTACCTGTCCTGGAACACCCTCAAGGAAGGCTATCGCCTGATCGAGGTGACGGCACCATGATCCTGGACACCGGAGCTGGACAGCGAGTGGTGTGTGGTTGGGACTCGCTTGCCCCCCATCCCAACCTTCCCCCGCAAGCGAGGGAAGGGGCCAGTTTCCTCCCGGAAGGCGCGCGCGCTATCACCCTCTCCCCCGCAAGCGGGGGAGAGCTGGAGAGGGGGGTAGCCTCTCCTCGTATGTGCGGGAGGGGGTGGCTGAGGTTCTTGCGTGTTTGGCTGGCCGTTTTTCTCTGTCTGGGCGCTGCTGCCACCCAGGCAGCCGACCTCAAGCCGTTCGTGCGCGGCAGCGTCGCGGAAATCGCCGTCGCCCGCCCAGGCCAGCCTTATATCCTGGCTTTCTGGTCGCTGAGTTGCAGCCATTGCCGCGAAGAACTGGGCGTGTTGAGCGGTCTGCTCAAACAGCATCCCGCGCTGTCGGTGGTGCTGGTTTCCACCGATACGCCGGAAGACGGCGCGGCAATCGCCGCCACCCTGGCCGAATACCAGCTGGAAGGTGCCGAATCCTGGGTGTTCGCCGACAGCTTCAGCGAACGCCTGCGTGCCGCGGTCGACCGCAAATGGCGCGGCGAATTGCCGCGCACTTACCTCTACGACAGTGCGCACCAATCGTCCGTCCACAGCGGCAAGCTCCGCCCGGAGCAGCTGGCTGCCTGGCTGGAACAGGCTCAGCCGTAACCTTCCCACCCGCGTGTCAGTTCCATCGCCGTGCCGTGTATCACAACCTGTTCATCCGTAAGCGCATAGGAGTAACATTACTCTGCTGGCTGATCGCGCAACTCGGCGAAAAATAGCCGATCGAAAGCGCGCTGCATAAATCCGGTGTTAAGGGCAATGCGGCAGAAAAAAACAGCGGACCAGGAGGAGTGATGGAGGCAGTGGCGTTTTCGTTGGCGGAAATCGAGGCGGCGTTGGCAAACGACCAGCTGGTCTACTATTACCAGCCCAAGATCTCGCTGGTCACCGGCAAGCCCAGCGGGGCGGAGGCATTGTTGCGCTGGATCAAGCCGGATGGCACGCTGATTCCCCCTTCGGCCTTTGTCCCGCTGGCCGAGGAGAGCGGTTTGATCAAGAAAATCGCCTGTGCGATGTTTCCCAAGCTGGTGGCGGATTTGCTGATTATTCACGACATCAACGCGGAACTGACCATTTCGTTCAACCTGACCGCACAGGATTTCGAAACGCCGGAAATCACCGATTTGATCCGTCATGCCATTCTCAGCCGCCAGGTAGATCCGTTGCACTTGCAAATCGAGCTGACCGAAGCCTCGATTATCGACAGCGGCAAACCGGTGGTGCGGGAAAACCTGCAAACCCTGGTCGATATGGGCGTGTCGCTGGCGATGGACGATTTCGGCACGGGCTACTCTTCCATCGACACCCTTAGCCAGTGGCCTTTTTCGGTAGTCAAGATCGACCGGGGCTTGATCAATCGCATGAACGACTGCCCGAAATGTACCTCGATCGTCCAGTCCAGCATCAGGATGGCGCACAAGCTGGGCATCAGCATCGTCGCCGAAGGGATAGAAACTTCCGAAATCTACGATTTCCTGATGCAGGCAGGATGCACGGAAGCCCAGGGGTTCTGGATGGAGCAGCCCTTGCCGATGGCGGAATTCCTCTCCTTCATCAGCAAAGACCAGCGCTGGTCGGGGCTGCCCATCGGCCTGATCCATATCGCCCAACTCGACCACATCCATTGGCGCAGAATGCTGATTGACCAGGTGATCAACAACAGCTTCGACGAACAGGGCGACCATTCGGTGAAACGCTTCACCGCTGAAATGGATCACACCAAATGCAAATTGGGTAACTGGTATTATGGACACGGCCAGGAGTTCAAGGGGCTAAGCGCTTTCGACAAGCTGGAAGGGCCGCACCGTCGCCTGCACCAGATCGGCAAGGAAATCGTTGCGGCGGCGAGCCGCGATGCACCGCATAACGAAATCGCCGCCTTGCTGCGGGCGCTGACCAAGGAATCCAGCGAGCTTCTGGGATTGTTGCAGGAGTTGGAAAACCAGGCGCTTTTTTGAAAAAGGGGAAAAGTATCGCCCTCCTTGGGCCCCTTCACTTGAATGTATCCCCACCAGTCAATTTGGATCGCTATTGATCCCCTAGCAGCGAGCCGGTAATTTTCCTATGAGCAAGGCATTCACCCGCGAGAACGACGACGCCGACGAAGAAGAATTGGAACCGGCGCAGCAACTGCCGCAAGGGCTGAAAAACTACATCACCCCAGCCGGATTTCAGCGCCTCAAGGACGAGTTCGACCAATTATGGAAGGCTGAGCGTCCCGAATTGGTGAAGACCATCACCTGGGCCGCGTCCAACGGCGACCGTTCGGAAAACGGCGACTACATCTACGGCAAAAAACGCCTGCGCGAGATCGACCGGCGCATCCGCTTCCTCTCCAAACGCCTGGACAACGCCGAGGTGGTCGATCCGGCGCAACGCGAGGAATGCGACCAAGTCTTCTTCAGCGCCACCGTCACGGTGGCTAACCAGCGCGGCGAAGAACACACCTATGCCATCGTCGGCGTGGACGAGGCCGATGCCGGGCGCGGGCTGATCAGTTGGGTGTCGCCGCTGGCGCGGGCGCTGCTCAAGGCGCGCGAGGGCGACGTGGTGACGTTGCGCACGCCGGGCGGGGTGGAAGAACTCGAGGTGCTGGCCGTGCGCTATCTGCCGATTGCACTTTCATGACGGAATTGTGAGTATTCGTGAGTGGATGTCCTAGAGCAAGTCTAGGATAATCAGGATAAACTTGTACGAAATGGTGGTTCCTGTTTCAACGAATTAACCATTCACCGATCCCCCAACCGTTCGCTATGAAATTCCGGGCTGCCGAAATGCTTAAAGATTTTCCCTTGTGGGCCAAGATCATGCTGGCGATGAGCGTTTCCATCGTGGTGGTGGGCGGCGTGCTCACTTTCTCCAACCTGCGCACGTTGGAAGAGGTGATCAACCAGGCGGAAAAAAAGGAACTGGACGGTCATGTGCGTTCGATTTCCGTCAGCATCGCCGCAGAAGGACGTCTCGCGGAAGTCTTGAGCACGTTTGTGGCCAATACGCCGCTGGTGCAGGAGAAGTTCGCGGCGGGCGACCGCCAGTTCCTGACCAACCTGTTTTTGCCGGGCTACAAGGTGCTGGCCCACGATTACGACCTCGAACAGTTCCAGTTCCATACACCGCCTGCCACCTCGTTCCTGCGCCTGCACAAGCCGGAAAAATTCGGCGACGATTTGTCCTCGTTCCGCCGCACCGTGGTCAATGTCAATGAAACCCGCAAACCGGTAACCGGGCTCGAAGGCGGCGTGGCCGGCTTGGGCGTGCGCGGCGTGGTGCCGGTATTCAACGGCGGCAAGCATGTCGGTTCGGTCGAATTCGGGATGAGCTTCGGCCAGCCGTTTTTCGACAATTTCAAGGCACAGAACGGCGTCGAGGTCGGCTTGCATTTGCCGGCGGGCGAGGGTTTCAAGACGATGGCTGCGACGCTCGGCAAGGAGCCGCTGCTATCAGCCGACTTGTTGCGCAAGGCGCTGGGCGGCGAGCCGCAGTTCGAGCATCGCGAAATTCAGGGTACGCCGCGCGCCATCTATGCCGCGTCGATCAAGGACTATTCGGGCAAGCCGATCGGCGTGCTGGAAGTCGCGATGGATCGCAGCGCCTATCAGGCAACGCTGGCCGGCGCCCGCAACACCGCTTATGTGGTGGGCATTCTTTCGCTGGGGTTGGGGTTGCTGCTGGCGGTGCTGACCGCGCGCCATCTGACGCGCCGCATCGGCGTGGTGATCGAGGGCGTCAATAAGGTGGCCCAGGGCGATCTGACGGCGGATATCGGCCGCGACGGCAACGACGAAATCGGCCAACTGGCCGGTGCGGCCCAGGAAATGCGCCGTCAGCTGCATCAAATGGCGGCCAAGGTGGGGGCTCATGCCTTGACCGTGAACGCCGCCGCCGAAGAAATCGCCGCCGCGGTCGAAAACCAGGCGGCCACTTCCACCGAGATGTCGGCATCGGTGACCGAAATTACTTCCACCATGGAAGAGCTTTCCGCCTCCTCGACGCAGATCGCCGAGCATTCCAAATCGGTGGTCGACATTGCCAACCACACCTGGGAAAGCAGCAAGAAAGGCGCCGAGGCCATGCAAGTGGTGCTGAACAAGATGGGCGACATTCGCAACGACAATCAGCACAGTTTGCAGGAAATCGTCGAGTTGGGCGGCAAATCCAAGGAAATCAGCAAAGTCATGGTAATCATCAATGCGCTGGCCGACCAGACCAAGCTGATCGCTTTCAATGCCGCGCTCGAAGCCTCCAGCGCCGGGGAATCCGGCCGCCGTTTTGGGGTGGTGGCGGCGGAGATCCGCCGGCTGGCGGATAGCGTGACCGACTCCACCGGGGAAATCGAGACCAAGGTCAACGAAATTCAGGATTCCATCAGCCGCCTGGTGATCACTTCGGAAAAAGGCGCCGCCGGAATTTCCGACGGCATGTCGGCCACGGCGAGCACCGCCGACCGGCTCGGGGAATTGGTCGGCGCGGCCAGCCAGACCAGCAGCGCGGCCCAGCAAATATCGCTGTCCACCCAGCAGCAGAAGACCGCCAGCAATCAGGTGGTGGTGGCCTTGCGCGAAATTGTCACAGCCAGTTCGCATACTGCCCAGTCGATCAGCCGCATCTCGCAAATCAGCCAGGATATGACCACCACCTCGGCGGAGCTGCGGGAGATCGTGGGCCAATTCAAGCTGGCCGATGGGAATGCGGCGGGGTGATGGCGGCGTTTCATGGTGTCTGAATTGATGTTTCAGCCTTGGCGGAAAAATCCCGCCTGACAGGAGATCGTATGGATTGGTTTCGGAACTTCAAGCTGTCGCATAGCTTCGCGATTTTGATTGGCCTGGGCGCGCTCGGCTTCATCGTCTACGGTGCGTGGTCCTTCAAAACGCTGAACGAGCTGAAGGTCAACGGCCCGATCTACCAGCGCATCGTCCAGGGCAAAGACCTGATCGCGGATATCTTGCCGCCGCCGGAATACATCATCGAATCCTACCTGGTTACCCTGCAATTGCTTGATGCTGGCGACAGGGCCGAGCAGGATCGTTTGATCGAACGGTTCAAGAAACTGAAAGGCGAGTACGACGAGCGGCACGCATTCTGGCTCAAAGAGGGACTGGACGGCGACCTGTCCGGGATCTTCCTGCAACAGGCACACCCCCAGGCCGTCATTTTCTACAACATCGCTTTCAACGAGTATCTTCCCGCCGTGAAAAAAGCCGACAGGGGCGCGGCGACGCAGGCGATGACCAAAATGAAAGCCGCTTACGAAATCCACCGCGCGGCGATCGACAAAGTGGTGGAACTTGCCGGCAAACGCAACGAAATCGACGAGGCCGACGCGAAGGCGCGCATTCAGTCCGCCAGCCGCTTGTTGCTGGCGATCCTGGTGGTTTCCCTGGGCGGCGCCATCGTCGTGGCGACGATGATCCTGCGCGGATTGCTGGCCCGTCTCGGCGGCGAGCCGGAATACGCGGTGAAAATCGCTCATGCCATCGCCGACTGCAATCTCAACATCGACATCGAAACCCGCGCCGGCGACGAAACCAGCCTGCTGGCGGCGATGAAGGCCATGCAGGGCAGCCTTGCCTTGATTATCGGCAATGTCAACCGCAGCGTGCGCCGGCTGGAACAGGCCGCCACCCGGCTTGCCGAGACGGCCGGACTGGTGGCGGAAAACAACTACCATCAGCAGGACGTGGGCCATTCGATGGCCGCCGCGGTGGAGGAAATGTCCTCCACGGTGGTCGAAATCACCTCCACCATGGAAGAGCTGTCGGCCTCCTCGACCCAGATTGCCGACCATTCCACCTCGGTGGTGGATATCGCCAACCATACCTGGGAAAACAGCAAAAAGGGTTCCGCGGCGATGCAGCAATTGCTCGGCGTGATGGGCGACATCCGTGCCGATAACCAGAACAGCTTGAAGGAAATCGTCGAACTCGGGGCCAAGTCGAAAGAAATCAGCAAAGTGATGTTGATCATCAACGCCATTGCCGACCAGACCAAGCTGATCGCCTTCAATGCCGCGCTGGAGGCGTCCAGCGCGGGCGAAGCGGGTAAGCGTTTCAGCGTGGTGGCCAGTGAAATCCGCCGTCTTGCCGACAGCGTGACCGATTCCACCAACGAGATCGAAAACAAGGTTCAAGAAATTCAGGATTCCATCAACCGCCTGGTGATCACTTCGGAAAAAGGCACCGGCACGATCGCCGCCGGCATGGAGGCCAGCACCCACACCGCGCGCAATCTCGACGATCTGGTGGACGCCGCCAGCCACACCAGCGGTGCCGCGCAGCAAATATCGCTGTCCACCCA
>Ga0208566_1001087_pt1 | contig 16351 bp, 15 predicted proteins | sample PL_2010_150m_FD_184159 | JGI IMG/M metagenome (GOLD analysis project Ga0208566, IMG submission 184159) | Freshwater microbial communities from Powell Lake, British Columbia, Canada to study Microbial Dark Matter (Phase II) - PL_2010_150m... | ecosystem: Environmental > Aquatic > Freshwater >...
GTATCGTATTGAAGCCCTAACTTTGAGAAACTGAGGGCAAGTAGGACCAAACCAAGTAGCAGTTCCACCACGCCATTGGTCATTAGGGGCGTAATTAGTGTGTGAGCAGCAATAGGAATGGCTTCACGAGCTAAAGACTCAGTCGCTGTGGCGGCCTGATGTTTCACAATCGCTGTTGCCGCAATATTTAAGGTTATAAGGAATACCCCAACGCTTAGCACGACAATTCCGGGTACTCGAAGCGCAGAACGTAAAGATTTTGCAAAGCGCAGATACAAGAGAAGAGTCAAAAGTGAGAGGGCAAGAAGTAACCAAACTCCAAGAGTGAAATAGGACTTAATCTGCGCAATGTCCGGACCCTTAGTCTGCGGTTGTAATTTAATCGGTTTTATTTTGTCGAGCTCTTTGCTCAACTTGGAAAATTGTGGATCAACCGATTCTAAAATGGGTAGAGCCCATTGAAGAACGGGTTTCACATCAACGCTTTGCTGTGCTTTCGCTCCACCCACGTAATAGTGGTAAGCGATATCAGATATCGACTCAACTACGTCTTTGAATAACGAGTTACTCAAAATGGTTGTCACCGTAGCTGAGATCTGTGGGCCTCTTTCCATAAGAAGTGCACGCTCATCCCCGGTGGCCGTCTCGAGGGTTTTGGAAACGAAGTAGTCGCCGGCATCTTGTTTAAAGGAAGTGCTTGATAACAAACCATCGATTACTTTATTAACTGGGTTTCCAACTCCAATTGAAAGATAGATGCTTCCTAAGATCGAGAGCAAGGTGAAAAAGATCGTGAAGAAGATTGCAGATGGAATCGCTCCTCCACGCTTTGCCTTCAGCAACTGACTCATGTTTGGTTTTGCCAGCTAAGGTTGAAGATTATTTACCTTCAGCTTTATCTTTAAGCATTCCTAAACGCACTTTAGTATCGCGCTTTCCGACAATCGGCACCAAAAGAGGGACAAGGATCATCCCCATGCCTTTCATTCTTGGAAAATCATGCTGAAAAGTGACGTTTGTCCCTGAGCCTTCTGATTGCAGCGTAAAGGTATTTATGAAGTAACCATTTTCATCATGGGATTTAAATACGATTTTTCTATTGGGAATAGCTTCGGTGATTGTGACCTCATTCTTATGGTCCTTTTCTGCCGGCGGAACGAATCCGACAGAGCTATACGTACTGCCAACAGCACCGATTACGCCTGACGTTAATTTTGCCTCATAGGGCTTTGGTGACCATTGCGAGTGCTTTGTAATATCAGCGATCCAAGGCCAGACGGCATCGGCTGGGGCGTTAATAAATTGAGAAACTAAGAGTTGAGTCATTAGAACTTCCTTCACTGTTAGAAGACGATGAATGTACTGGTCGTCTTTACTTTCGGTAAAGGGGTAGTAGTTAAGCAATTAGAAAATCGATGTCACATTAATCCAACGACTAACGCAAACTCAAATTAACCTCTTTATTACCTCACAGTTTTAGAGGAATTAAGCTGTAGGTGCGTCCTGCGCTAAATCTTCTGGACTATCAGGTGATTGAACCTTTGGGGCACCCTTGAAAGTAAAGATTGCATCGGCGCCTTCGCCTTCTGCATCTACAACAATGATTTCTCCGGCTTTGAGTTCGCCGAACAAGATGCGCTCAGAGAGTGCATCTTCGATTTCACGTTGAATTGTTCGACGCAATGGACGTGCACCAAGAAGTGGATCGTAACCACGGGCGGCAAGTAAATCTTTTGCCGCTGGAGTTAATTCAATTCCCATGTCCTTTGCCTGCAAGCGATCATCTAGATTCTTAATCATGAGATCAACGATCTGAACGATCTGCTCTTTAGTCAACTGGTGGAAGACGATTACGTCATCGATACGGTTGAGGAACTCAGGGCGAAAATGAGTTTTAAGTTCGTCATTTACTTTGCCCTTCATGCGCTCGTAATTAGTCTGCTCATCATCGCTGTTAGCAAAACCAAGACCAAGGCTCTTTGAAATATCACGAGTACCGAGGTTAGTTGTCATGATGATGACAGTGTTCTTAAAGTCAACGGTGCGACCCTGTGAATCAGTAAGGCGACCATCTTCTAGAACTTGGAGGAGCGAGTTAAAGATATCTGGGTGTGCCTTTTCGATCTCATCAAAGAGTACAACTGAGAATGGGCGACGGCGTACTTTTTCAGTGAGCTGTCCACCTTCGTCGTAACCGACATAGCCTGGAGGTGCACCGAATAAACGGGATGCAGTGTGGCGCTCTGAGTACTCAGACATATCAAGTTGAATCAACGCATCTTGATCACCAAATAAGAATGATGCCAATGTGCGTGAGAGCTCAGTCTTACCAACACCTGATGGGCCGGCGAAGATAAATGAGCCACCTGGACGGCGTGGATCTTTAAGACCGGCGCGTGTACGGCGAATAGCTTGTGAGAGCGCCTTAATTGCTTGATCCTGTCCGATAACGCGGTTGTGAAGTTCATCTTCCATGCGCAATAGGCGTGCAGTCTCTTCTTCGGTCAACTTAAAGACTGGGATACCAGTTGAGATAGATAGAACCTGAGCGATGAGTTCTTCATCGACCTCAGTGACCTTATCTAAATCAGTTGCCTTCCAATTCTTTTCAGCCTCATGCTTTTCAGCGATTAAAGTCTTTTCCTTATCGCGAAGGGATGCAGCCTTTTCAAAGTCCTGACCATCAATGGCCGACTCTTTTTCCTTGCGAGCATCGGCGATTTTGTCATCGAATGCACGAAGCTCAGCTGGCGCGGTCATGCGCTTAATGCGAAGACGTGAGCCTGCTTCATCAATCAAATCGATTGCCTTGTCTGGCAAGAAGCGATCGGAAACATAGCGATCTGCAAGGTTTGCAGCTGCCGCTAATGCGCCATCGGTAATAGATACGCGGTGGTGAGTTTCGTAGCGATCGCGAAGACCCTTCAAGATTTCAATTGTGTGAGCAACTGATGGCTCTTTAACTTGAATTGGTTGGAAGCGGCGCTCGAGGGCTGCATCCTTTTCAACGTGCTTGCGATACTCGTCAAGAGTTGTTGCACCAATTGTCTGTAACTCGCCGCGGGCAAGCATTGGCTTCAAGATGCTTGCTGCATCAATTGCACCTTCTGCCGCTCCTGCACCGACGAGAGTATGAATCTCATCGATGAAGAGAATGATGTCGCCGCGAGTTTTGATTTCTTTTAGAACTTTCTTTAAGCGCTCTTCGAAATCTCCACGGTAGCGACTACCGGCAACGAGTGCACCTAAATCAAGTGAGTACAGCTGCTTATCTTTCAAAGTCTCTGGAACATCGTTCTTGTAAATTGCTTGGGCAAGACCTTCGACGACTGCAGTCTTACCAACGCCTGGTTCGCCAATTAAAACTGGGTTATTTTTAGTTCGGCGCGAAAGAACCTGCATAACGCGTTCGATTTCATTCTCGCGACCGATTACTGGATCGAGCTTTCCTTCACGGGCAGCTTGAGTGAGGTTGCGACCGAATTGATCGAGAACCAATGATGTTGATGGTGTGCCCTCTGCAGGTCCACCTTGAGCAACTGCCTCTTTACCTTGGTAACCAGAGAGCAGCTGAATTACTTGCTGGCGTACACGATTTAAATCGGCACCAAGTTTTACAAGTACTTGTGCGGCAACGCCTTCACCTTCGCGGATGAGGCCAAGCAAAATATGTTCGGTGCCAATGTAGTTATGGCCAAGTTGTAGCGCCTCGCGTAATGAAAGCTCGAGAACTTTTTTAGCACGTGGAGTAAATGGAATGTGGCCACTTGGTGCTTGCTGACCTTGTCCGATGATCTCTTCAACCTGTGCGCGAACGCCTTCAAGGGAGATACCTAGGGATTCGAGTGCCTTTGCGGCAACGCCTTCGCCTTCATGGATGAGCCCAAGCAGAATGTGCTCGGTACCGATGTAGTTGTGGTTGAGCATGCGGGCCTCTTCTTGGGCCAGCACAACCACACGACGGGCTCGGTCTGTAAAGCGCTCAAACATTGGCGTACTCCTTCTTATTCGATTCGTTAAGCCTAATACCTCAGGGCGCAGGGCCGCGAGGTGGATAGGGCTCGAAATCTACAACCCTAGGGGTGGGGCTTTTATGCCCCGATTAGCCCACTATCTAGGAGAGAATCTTCAACATTCGTGTGTTTCCGAGGGTATTTGGCTTGGCCGACTCTAAATCCAAGAATTCGGCGATACCGGCATCGTAGGAACGCAAAAGCTCAGCATAGACCGATTGATCCACTGGAGTGCCCTCGATAACTTCAAAACCGTGGCGGCCAAAGAACTCGGTTTGGAAAGTGAGACAGAAAATTTTCTCTACTCCAACTTCGCGGGCACGCGCAATGATTGCCTCCAGAATTTGGTGACCGATTCCCTGCTTGTGTAAATCTTCTTTCACTGCGACGGTTCGAACTTCAGCTAAATCCTCCCAAAGAATATGAAGTGCGCCGCAACCAACGAGAACTCCATCTTTTTCAGCAACGATAAACTCTTGAACACTTTCATACAGTGTCACAGTTTCTTTCGAAAGCATTTGGCCAGGGGCGGCATACGAATCCACAAGATTACGAATTGATTTTACATCTTTAGTTTTAGCAGGTCGAATAACGAGCATTCTCAATCTGCCTCGGGTTTAACAAGTGGGAACAAAATTGTTTCACGGATACCAAGGCCAGTAAGTGCCATCAGTAAACGATCCACACCCATTCCCATTCCACCCATAGGAGGCATTCCAAACTCCATCGCTCGTAGGAAATCCTCATCAACTTGCATCGCCTCAAGATCACCACTTGCACCAAGAGATGATTGTTCAACTAAACGCTCGCGCTGAATAACTGGATCAATTAATTCAGAGTAGCCCGTTGCTAATTCAAAACCATCGATATATAAATCCCATTTTTCGGCAACACCAGGTAGTTCGCGATGTGCGCGTACAAGCGGCGAAGTATCAACTGGGAAACCCATAACGAATGTCGGTGCAATCAACTGATCTTTAGCTACGTGCTCAAAGATTTCTTCGGCCAATTTGCCTGTAATCCACTTAGGGTCCATCTTTATGCCTAGTTTTGTTGCAATAGTTTTGAGCTCTTCAATGGGAGTTAGCGCGGTAACGCTCTGTCCAACCCCTTCAGAAATGGCATCGTATAAGGAGATTTCACGCCAATTGCCGCCTAAATCAGCTTGGCGGCCATCGTGGTGTGTGACGACGTGGGAACCGGCTACTGCCACTGCTGCATTTTGGACAAGCCTGCGAGTTAGCTCGGCGATTGATTTCCAATCACCATATGCCTGATAACTCTCGATCATTGCAAATTCAGGCGAGTGCGATGAATCCGCGCCTTCATTGCGAAAGTTACGGTTGATTTCAAAAACGCGTTCAATGCCACCGACAACGCAGCGCTTTAAAAATAGCTCTGGGGCAATACGTAAGTAGAGATCCATATCATAGGCATTTGAAAAAGATTTAAATGGTCGAGCTGTCGCACCGCCATGCATCACTTGCAGCATGGGAGTTTCAACTTCAATGAAATTATCTTTCGCAAAAGTGTCACGTAAAGAACTCATAACTGCTGGGCGCAACCGTGCATTTGCACGCGCCTCTGGTCGAACAATTAAATCAACGTAGCGCATACGGACGCGGGTTTCCTCAGACATCGGCTTGTGATCGTTTGGCAAAGGTCGCAATGACTTAGACGCTAACTTCCATGACGAAGCTAGGATTGAAAGTTCACCCCGCTTAGATGTAATGATCTCGCCAGTGACTGAAACAATGTCACCTAAATCAATGTCGGATTTCCAGGAATCAATAGATTCTTGACCAACTTTATCGAGCGAAAACATTGCTTGAAGCTCAGTGCCATCACCCTCTCGCAAAGTTGCAAAGCAGAGCTTGCCGGTATTGCGCTTGAAAATTATGCGACCAGTAAGACTTTCAATATCTCCAGTTGCAACATCGATATCTAAACCTGAATGTTGCTGACGCACTTCTAGTAATGACTTTGTACGTGGCACCGCGACTGGATATGGCTCCACTCCGCTTTCAATGAGGGCGGCCCGCTTTTCGCGTCGAATTCTCAGCTGCTCAGGCAAATCCTCTTCGATGGGTGCGGTTTCATTGCTCATAATGGGGTGGAGTCTAACGGTTCAGGCATTTCGTTCGTGAATTAAGCGAAGCCCAATCAGCGTTAAATCTGGTTCATGATCAGTAATTGTTTCTGAGACCCCAATAATCAACGGAGCTAAACCGCCCGTTGCAATAACTTTTGGCGAGCCTGAATAAGTCTCGGCCAACTCGGCAGTAATGCGATCAACCAAGCCATCGACCTGTCCAGCGAAACCGAAAATTGTCCCCGACTGAAGCGCCTCAACAGTATTTTTCCCAATGACATTCTTTGGTCTAACTAGCTCGACTTTGCGCAACTGTGCCGCTCGAGCAGCCAGTGCATCAACTGAGATTTCAATACCTGGGGCAAGGGCGCCACCTAAGAACTCTCCCTTCGGAGAAACAACATCCAAATTCGTTGACGTACCAAAGTCAACAACTATCGCTGGACCACCAAATAGAGTGTGCGCTGCCAATGTATTTACGATTCGATCGGCACCGATTTCCTTAGGGTTATCGACTAATAGAGGTACGCCGGTCTTAATGCCTGGTTCAACAATTGTTGTACGTACATCGGCAAAGTAATCATTGATCATGCTGCGCAGTTCGCGAAGCGTTGCTGGCACAGTTGAACAGATTGATAAGCCACTGACTGTGTAATCCTCAACAAGTGAGCGGTATTGCAACCACAGTTCATCGGCCGTGCTTCGTGGATCGGTCTTGACTCTCCACGAACGAACTAAGTCATCGCCATCGAAGATTCCAAGGACGGTATTTGTATTTCCTACATCGATTGTTAGCAGCATTAGGCACCCATTCGCATGTTATCTATAAGGCGCACGCCATCAATCCATCCAGCGATGAGTGCGCGTTTGCTCTTTGTAACGTCGGTTGCAATTGAGAAATCATCCTCATTAATAATTACTGCGTAATCGCGTTTAAAACCCGCATCCGTTGAAAGCGTTGTATCGATAATCTCCTGCGCAATTGCGACTGTCGGTGCTAACCGAGCTGCAGCCATTGCACGGTAAATCACATTTGCACTAACTCGACCCGCTTCGCTTAAGCGGATATTGCGAGAGGAAAATGCAAGGCCATCGAATTCACGAACCGTTGGAACTCCAATAATTTCAACTCTACTTTTCATCTCGCGAATAATCTGTAGTTGTTGAAAATCTTTTTCACCAAAGACTGCAGCCTCCGGCTTAACAATTTCAAATAACCGGTTAATAACTGTCACTACGCCATCGAAGTGACCTGGGCGCGAAGCTCCTTCGTAAAGTTCACCAATTGAAGATGCTTTTAACTTTGTAATCTCTCCTGGATATATCTCTTCAAAGTCTGGCATCCAGATTTCAGTCGCTCCCGCAATAGTGGCGATTTGAATATCATGTTCAGGGCTACGGGGATACTTTGCGATATCTTCAGCGTTTTCAAACTGCAGTGGATTAATAAAAATACTAACTACAACCTCTTTGCTCAAGGTGCGCGCACGCTTAATCAGCGCTTGGTGACCCTTATGCAAGGCACCCATCGTCGGTACTAATACGCTCATGTGGCTCCAGTCCTTTCAGGTACCGGGCGAGGTGGTTGAAAGTTTACGGGTTAGCCGGCAATTGCGCCAAAAGCTGATCTATTCGGCCATGCGTGAGCAGAACTGCATCTGGGTCAATCTCAAACCAGGGTTCCAAAACAAATTTGCGCTCGTAGGCGCGAGGATGAGGCAGTTCTAACTCGGCACTCTTGCTCAGCAGCGCGCCATATTGAATCAAATCTAAATCGATAGTTCGTGGACCCCAATGAACAAGGCGTTCCCGCCTCAAGCTCTTTTCAATTCCATGTAACAGTCCAAGTAAATCTATGGCTGGTAGTTCACTTTCAATAATTGCGACAGCGTTTACATAATCGGGTTGGACTGGACCACCAATAGGAGTTGTTGTGTAATACGAAGAGACAGCAATTACTTGCGTTGCTTCCCGCAAAAGTGCAAGTGCAATATCCAAATTCTCAGTTGGGTTTCCTACATTGGCGCCGAGTGCCACTACCGCCCTCATCGCGAGCGAGTAATCTGCACCGCAATATCTTGAACTTTTGCAGATACCGGCGCCTGGGGCTTATGTACCGTAACTGTTACCGAATCAATCTTCGCATAAGTGTTTAGAATTTTTTCAGCGATGCGGCCGGCAAGTCTTTCAATTAACGCCACAGGATTAGTCGTAATTTCAGCGACTACTAAGTCGGTGATGTCGGCGTAACTAACGGTATCTTCGAGCGCATCACTTACCGATGCTGCTTTCAAATCAATTCCTAAATCCAAATCTATAAAGAAATCTTGTCCATTAATTTGTTCGTGTTCAAACACTCCGTGGTATCCAAAGCCATGAATACCTTTGAGTAAAATTTGATCGCTCATAGCGGCAATACTTCTTTGTGGGGCTTCACAGAGTGAACTCTAACTCCCCAAATACCCGTTGTGGAGAGGCGTTTAGTAAGGGCAATACTCGCCTCTTCGCGCTCATCAGGTGTGCTGCCACCTAAGAAGCGCTTTCGCGATCCCCCAATTAATACTGGATAACCAAGATCTACAAACTCCCCCACATGATCAATGATCGCCCAGTTGTGGTGGGCGTCTTTAGCAAAGCCAATACCTGGATCGACTATTAAATTCTCTTTAACAATTCCGGCATCAAGTGCGGCATCGATTCTCTCCTGAAGTTCGGAGATAACATCACGCACAACATCGTTATAGATGGCCATTGAGTTCATGTCTTTAGATTGGCCACGCCAGTGCATCGCAATGTATTGTGTTTTAAGCCGTGCAGCCATTGCCAACATCTTTGAATCAGATAAACCACCACTGACATCATTAATAATGTGAGCACCAGCCTCGATGGCAGCTTGTGCCGTGCTCGCCCGCATGGTGTCAATACTGATTTTCACACCGTCGTTGGCGAGTGCAGTTATAACTGGAATTACTCGCGAAAGCTCTTCGCTTTCACTCACGCGTTCGGCTCCTGGACGTGTTGATTCACCACCAATGTCGATGATGTCCACACCCTCTGCAATCATCTCGCGTGCATGTCGAATTGCACCTTCGAGAGTGTTATAGCGTCCACCGTCGGCAAAAGAATCTGGCGTGATGTTGAGAATACCCATAACTAACATGGTTTTACCGATGCGTAATAAGGCTGATTGCTTCTGCGCGTGTGGCGGCATTTAGTAAAACGCCTCGAACGGCACTAGTGGTTGTTCGCGCATGTGATTTCTTTACTCCGCGCATCGACATACATAAATGTTCGCAGTCGATAATGACAATCACACCAAGTGGATTAAGAATTTCAACTAAAGCGTCGGCAATTTGAGTTGTTAGGCGCTCTTGCACTTGAGGACGTTTTGCATAGACATCAACTAGGCGCGCTAACTTAGAAAGACCAGTAATTTTCCCGCTTGGAATATATCCAATATGTGCAACCCCATGAAAAGGCGTTAAGTGGTGTTCGCAGTGCGAAAATACTTCTATATCTCGAACAATGACTAACTCTTCATGTCCGATATCAAAAGTAGTTGTTAATACATCTTCCGGTGACTGCCAAAGTCCACCAAAATTCTCTTTCATTGCACGTGCAACACGGGCTGGAGTTTCTACTAAACCCTCACGATCTGGATCTTCACCTAGCGCAAATAAGAGTTCGCGAATAGCGCGCTCTGCACGCGCCTGATCATAAGGAGCCGATGCACGGCCATCGCTAACGGAAACCTTATTGATCGTCACTTGGTGCCTTCTTGCGGCGTACTGGTTTTTTTACTTCTGGAGCTTCAACCATCACGCGCGCTGGCACTTCAACTGGAGGTTGATCTGAAGGGATGCGCGTAATTGAACCAGTCCAAGCCGGTCTAGAAGTAACTGATTTAACTTTCTTAAAGATTACCTCAATCTCTTCCTTGTTAAGGGTCTCTTTATCGAGAAGCTCTAGCACCATCTCATCTAGAATCTTGCGATTTGCTACCAAGATGTCAAAGGCCTCTTGATGCGCATTTTCAATTAGCTTTCGGATTTCGCTATCGACTAACCCGGCAATACTCTCCGAATAATCACGTTGGTGGCCGTAATCGCGTCCCATAAATGGCGCATCCGCATTTGCACCCAACTTAATGGCGCCAATAGCTTCAGTCATTCCATACTGAGTAACCATTGCGCGAGCAAGTGATGTTGCCTTTTCAATGTCGTTAGAGGCGCCTGTTGATGGATCATGGAAAATTAACTCCTCAGCTGCGCGCCCTCCGAGAGAGTAAGCCAACTGATCGAGCAACTGATTGCGAGTAATCGAATATCGATCCTCATCAGGGAGAATCATGGTGTAACCAAGGGCGCGGCCTCGCGGCATTATTGTAATTTTATGAACTGGGTCAGTGTGTGGGAGGGCATGCGCAACTAGCGCGTGACCAGCCTCGTGATAAGCCGTTACGCGACGCTCATCATCACTCATAATGCGTGACTTACGTTGTGGTCCGGCCATTACGCGATCAATTGCTTCATCGAGTTCTTTATCTGAAATTACTTTCTTCTCTTCACGAGCAGTCAAAAGTGCGGCTTCGTTGAGAACATTCGCGAGATCGGCTCCAGTAAAGCCAGGAGTTCTGCGGGCATAATCAATTAACTTAACATCTGGACCCAATGGTTTATTTTTTGCATGCACTGCAAGAATCGCTTCGCGTCCCTTTAGATCAGGGCGGTCAACGGCAATTTGGCGATCGAAGCGTCCAGGGCGAAGCAGCGCTGGATCTAGAACATCGGGACGGTTAGTTGCGGCGATAAGAATAACTTTTGTATTTTCTTCAAAGCCGTCCATTTCAACTAAAAGTTGGTTCAGCGTTTGTTCACGCTCATCGTGCCCGCCACCCATTCCAGTACCGCGCTGGCGACCGACTGCATCAATTTCATCAACGAAAACAATTGCCGGTGCATTTGCTTTGGCTTGAGTAAAGAGATCGCGAACACGTGCAGCACCGACTCCGACGAACATTTCGACGAAATCTGATCCGGAGATGGAGTAGAACGGAACTCCGGCTTCGCCGGCAACTGCGCGGGCAAGAAGCGTCTTTCCAGTTCCCGGAGGGCCAAAGAGCAAAACGCCTTTAGGAATTTTGGCGCCTAATACTCCGTACTTATCGGGGTTGGCTAGAAAATCCTTTATCTCTTCTAGTTCGGCAATGGCTTCATCAGCGCCGGCCACGTCCTTAAAGGTCGTCTTAGGAACATCGTTGTTTTGTAGCTTTGCACGAGATTTTCCGAATTGGAAAACCTTATTTCCGCCTTGGGCCTGGCTCATCATCCAGAAGAAAAGGAAGCCAATTAATAGGAAGGGGATAATCGAGAATAAAAATGAAACAAGCAGTGATTGTGATGGAACACGGACGTTCCACCCTTTTATTGGTGGGTTTGAGGTGAGTGCATCAACAATTGTTGGCTCTTGCCGAGCGACATACGAAGATTCAACTTTTGTCGCGCCTTTAATGGTCTCACCAGGTTTTAAAACTAGTCGAATCTTTTGATCCTTATCAACGATCTCGGCTGATTCAACTTTGGACTGCGAAATTGCATCTAGTGCCTGTGAGGTTTCAATTTGTGTATAACGATTGGCAGCTGAGGTAATTTGACCAAAAATCGAGACCACAAAAATTGCAATTAGAATCCAAAAAAGTGGTCCGCGAAAAATTCGGCCCGCACGAGTGACGGGTTTCTTAGGAGTTGAACTTCCCGCAAAACTTTTCTTGAGCGGGCTCTTCTTCGCCGGTTTTTCTACGGGCTTTTTGGCTTCAGACATCTTTGAGTTCTCTTCTTTCTTCGGGGAATTATGAATACATGTGCTTAGCAAGCACGGCGATAAATGGAAGGTTGCGATATTTTTCGTCAAAGTCGAGCCCATAGCCAACAACAAAATCAGGTGGAATTTCAAAACCAACATATTTAACGTCAACTTTTACTTTGGCAGCTTCGGGTTTGCGTAAGATCGCAAGAATTTCAACGCTTCCAGCTCCACGAGATTCGAGGTTAGCTTTAAGCCACGAGAGCGTTAATCCTGAGTCAACAATATCCTCAATGATTAAAACGTTTCGTCCAGTTATGTCGCGATCTAAATCTTTAAGAATACGAACGACGCCGCTAGATTTCGTACCAGAACCGTATGAAGAAACCGCCATCCAATCCATATCAACATGGCGTTGAAGTGCGCGTGAAAGATCGGCCATTGCCATGACCGCGCCTTTTAAAACGCCTATTAATAACAGGTCCTTGCCTTCATAATCTTTAGCTATGTCGGCAGCCAACGATTTGATTTTTTCTTGCAACTCTTTTTCGGTAACGACAACACGTTCGATGTCGTTTTCTACTCCAGCTAAATCCACGAAGGCTCCCTCAAGGTCAGTTACGTAAGAGCGAAAGTCTGCCCGAAAAACGCTCAACCTTCACACCACCTGGCAGGTGGGCCGCCCCTTGGCCGCTCCATGAGGTGATTAACGCCTCAATTGAGCCCACGTGATCGGCTGAAATCGACCCTGATGGTGCTCCCGCGGCATAAATCGCCGCTCGGATGATTCGACTACGGATAGCCCGCGGGAGGCTGGCTAGATGTTCGCACTCTAAATCTGACAAATCTAACTCTCGTATTTCCAGTTCGGCCCACGCATCGAGGGCATCGGCATCATCGCGCAATAGTTCAGCGCTTCGCGAAAGTGCCTCAGAGATTCCTGGACCAATAGTTTTCTCTAAAACTGGAATGGCTTCGGTTCGGACACGAACTCGAGCAAATTGAGAATCTTGATTGTGTGGATCAAACCAGATGTTTAGCGCCAGCTCTTCACACATGCTCTCTGTTTGTGACCGGGTAATTGAAAGTAATGGTCGAATGTATGTACCGCTGTGTGCGGCCATTCCAGATAGCGAACGCGTGCCCGAGCCTCTAGCCAACCCGAGTAAAACAGTTTCAGCTTGATCATCGCGTGTATGTCCTAAGAAAATTCCTGCTGCATCTAATTTTTCAGCTGCTGCGTCAAGTGCGGCATATCGAGCTTTTCGTGCCGACGCCTCTAAACCTTCCGTGATCGTAACTGTAACTTTCTCAACTGTTGTGTCGATACCGAGTGTTTGCATCTGGGCAACGACATCAGCTGCTTGTTTTGCAGATGCTGATTGAAGTTGGTGATCAATCGTTACTGCATGAATTTTAATTGCTAACTTTGGCGATTCGAGTGAAAGCGCGGCGGCAAGTGCCAATGAATCGGCGCCACCTGAAACCGCAACAATAATTAAGTCGCCAGCTTCAAATTTTTCTAACCACGACCGCACGGCGCTTCGGACTGCCGGTGCGCTAGAGCTCATGTGCTCAGACTAGACCCGCCCACCAAATGGCATAAGCCCTTTAACGCTGTACATACTTGAGAAAATCAAGCCTACTTTTTTCGAATTAGCTTCCCACATCATGCCATTGCCGGCATAAATTGTGATGTGATGGATCGAAGAGATGCTTCCATCGTATGAGTAGAACAAAAGATCTCCCGGAACAAGAGCGCTAAGCGAAACATGCATGGTGTATGTCGAATACAGCGCGGCATTGAGGCGATCCCAATTTGGCCAAACTAATCCCGCATATCTATAAGCCGCAAAAACTAGACCTGAGCAGTCAAAACTATTTGGTCCTTGCGCGCCCCACACATATGGCTTGCGAGCCAAAACTTGGGTCTTGGCATAACTTACGGCCTTAAGGCGCTGAGCTTCAGTAGTTCTAATTGTTGATCGGCCTTTAAATCCACGGTCTGGCCAAATCTTTGATTGTCCAGGAGTTATCTCGGCCTGATTAGCTTTAGCTTCCTCTAGTAGAGCAAGTTGCCGCTGCTGTTCAAGAGTTACGCGGACTTTTCGAGCACTTAATAAATCTGCCATGAGTTGATCTTGAAGCTTTTGTAATTTAGCAACTTCGATTGCTTGCGCAGCTTTTGCATCATCCGCGGTTTTCTTAGCGGCAGCAACTTTATTGGTGGCAACCTGCTGCGCAGCTTTTGCATCATCGGCGGCTTGCTTAGCTGCCTTAGCAATAACCTCTGCGGCTTTGAATCGCTCAAGTGCAATCGTATTTTTTGATCCCAGCGTACTTAATGTGCTGAGTTGATCCATCAGCTCCTGTGGGCCGTTAGCACTAAGTAAAGGTTGAATATCGCTCATGCTTCCACCCATGATGTACGCATTCGTTGCAAGTTGTCCAATTACTCGATGTGCTTCAACAACGGCAGCTTCGGTTTCAAGGGCGTACTGTGCGGCAGCCCGCGATGCAGCTACTGCAATGGCTAACTCTTTCTGTGCTTTTAAATAAAGTGCTGCAGCAGTATTAGCTTTGGCAGTTAACGCTCTCAAATTTTGATTTGCCGCAGCCAGTTTTGCGGCTTGAGCATCGGCCGCTTTTTTCTTATCTTCTTCAATTTTTTTAGCTGCAGCAATTTGAGCAAGGGTGGGTTTAGGGGTCTTTGCTAGAGCCGGCGCTGTTGTCAGCGTCAGTGCAGCGACGAGAGCAAATGAAATCGCTCTGTTTATTCTCAAATGAGGACCTCCGGGGGAAGGGGTCAAGAATAATTCAGTAACCTTAGAAAAGACGGGTATTAAGTGCTGGTGTCCTCAATTAGATACATCACGGCGTACAAAGAGCAACGATGCGATGATGGTGCCAACTGCTACATATATCCCACCAACTAAAAGGGCGTGTGAGTATTCAATTCCAGTACCTAAACCCCTCGGGCGTCCACCGGATGCTATCGCCTCTAATTGAGCTCCGGGCAACCAGTTCTGCAATGAAGCTTTAACTGCGATTAAAAGATTCTCCACAATCAAAAGCCAGAGAACACCTAAAGAGATTGCGCTGATCGGCGAGCGAAGAAGCAGGCCTAACACCATTCCAATCGCGCCAAAGCCAATGACAGAGATAACCACATTGATGAAAGTTGTAAATAGCGCGTGTCGACCATCGCTACCAAACCAGAGATCAGTTGAGACTTTAGCTCGAGGGGCCAGCAACAACGAAATTGAAATGCTAACAATGGCAGAGAGAACGATCATCACAAGCGCAAAGAGTTTCATGGCTATGAATTTTCCTGCTAACACTCGCAAACGTCCCGGTTGGCGCACTAATAAATTTCGCAATGTGCCATATGTATACTCCTGAGAAGTTTGAGCGGCAAAGACGCACAGTGCAATTATTCCTAGAAAACCTCCGACGCTACTAAATCCCCGTACTCCACCGGATGCAAGTCCTAGAACCTGTCGACTAACTGTTCGGCCACGATCAGAGTTCCCATCGGGGGAATCAATAAGTAAAAATAGAAGCGCTGAAAATAGCCCGCTGAAGAAAACAACTGCGCCCATTGTGCCGAGAAATAGCGTTGGCCGGCGTAGTTTGCGTAGCTCTGCAAATGCAACATTCCACATTATTTTTCACCTGTCATTTCAAAGAAGGTTTCTTCAAGGTTAGGAAGCTGTGGTGACAATTGAGAGAGCGTTATTCCAGCATCAAATGCCGCTCGATTGAATTCAACCGCCCACGCAGCTGGTCCTTCAACATGGACAGCACCATCACGAATTATTGCGTGGTGTCCAGCAGTTTCTGCAATCCTCAGCAGAACCGATAAATCTCCTTCATGTGCACCTTTAGCAATAATTACAGGTTGTTGGTTGAGCATTAAATCTGTCATCTTGCCGGTAAAAACAACTTCGCCTTGGCGCAGCATGACTAAATAATCGCTAATGAGTTCGAGTTCAGAGAGAAGGTGAGATGAAACAAAAACAGATGTTCCATCATTTGCCAGCGAGCGCAAAAGCGCACGTACTTCTTGAATTCCTTCTGGATCTAAACCATTTGTTGGTTCATCGAGCATTAAAAGTTTTGGTTGTGGGAGTAAGGCCGCTGCAATTCCCAGACGTTGTTTCATTCCTAATGAATAAGTCTTGTACTTTGACTTAGCGCGATCGCCAAGGCCGACTTGCTCGAGCAAACTCTGGACGCGGTCGGTAGAAAATCCTCCGAGAGTTGCTAAATATTTTAGATTCTCGCTACCGCTGAGCGCCGGATAAAAAGCTGGGCCTTCAATCATGGCTCCCACGCGTGGCAAGTACTTTTCAGGGTGTTGAATGGACTGGCCTAAAATTTCGCCAGTCCCGCCCGTAGGAGTAATCAAGCCCAACAGCATCCGCATTGTTGTCGTTTTACC
>Ga0208566_1001088_pt1 | contig 16350 bp, 11 predicted proteins | sample PL_2010_150m_FD_184159 | JGI IMG/M metagenome (GOLD analysis project Ga0208566, IMG submission 184159) | Freshwater microbial communities from Powell Lake, British Columbia, Canada to study Microbial Dark Matter (Phase II) - PL_2010_150m... | ecosystem: Environmental > Aquatic > Freshwater >...
GGGATGAGTGCTGTGGAGTAGATCCGGGTGATCAGCCTGCCGGCTTTGAGTGCCCGCTGAAACACCCCGATATCCGCGATTGTCCCCATGTGATCAACCGATGTTACCCCGTTGGAAGCCACGTATTTCATGGCTGCTTCGAGTCCCCGGTCGTACTGGTCGGCCGAATAATCGGGGATATGACTGCTGATCAACGCCATCGCATTATCCCGGAAAATGCCGGTCAGCTCTCCGCCAGCCGATCGCTCAATGGAACCGCCCTCAATATCTTTTACGTTCCGGTTAACTCCGGCAGCCTTAAGAGCCGCTGTATTTGCCAGGGCCATATGTCCGTCGCTGCGGCTCACAAACAAAGGATTATCAGGGGTATACTGATCGATCCACTCCCGTACCGGCAGCTCTGCGCCCCAGTTCTGATGGTCCCAGTTGCCCTCCAGGATCCATTCGCCCGGCTTTACCGTTTTTGCAAAATCACGGATCCGGCTGATGAACTCCTCCTTCGTTTTCGCATCCTTCAGCATCACGCTCGACAGACTGATCCCGCCCTGCAGGAAATGGACATGACTGTCAATAAAACCCGGCACCACAAGCTTTCCGCCAGCATCGATCACCTTGGTATTTTTATCCTGATATTTTTCGATCTCGCGGTTGGTACCCAATGCAAGGATAGTATCACCTTTGACCGCCATAGCCTCAAAACGCCCCATTTCCGAAGCATCGGCCAGGATATTCCCGTTAATCAAAATCATATCTGCTGTTAGCCTTGCTGAAGACTTGTTGCAGGAGGTAATGCTTAACATCAGGGTAATAATTAAAGCTCCAAAACACAAAACACAAAACACATTATTTTTCATGAGTATTCGCCTTCTTAACTAAATACTAACGCTAAGTTATAGCTTATTATCAAATTTTTTCAAACCTTTAACCGAACGTTTCTCTGTGTTTCTCCATGTTCTCTGTGTCTCCGTGGTTTTTTTGTATTTTGTGATTTGTGATTTACTCTCAACCTGTTGCTATGAAAACGAAACTCAATCTTGCAGTTTTGGTGTGCCTTGCAGCGCCCTTGTTTGCCCAGGATTACAATGCTTTCCGGGGCTTTTATCACGATCAGATGGTGAAAAACAAGATTGCCGGCAGCTCGGTTTTCATCCTGAAAGAGGGGCAACCGGTGTGGAAGGATTTTTACGGGATGGCGAATATCGAAAAGCAGCTGCCGGTAGATGAGGGATCAATCTACCATTGGGCTTCAATCACCAAAACTTTCACAGGGATAGCGATCATGCAGCTTCGCGACCGTGGCCTGCTTAAGCTGGAGGAACCGGCCGTGAAATATCTGCCGGAGCTGCGAAAGATCTATGATCCAAACGGTTGGCTCGACCGCATTACTATCAAAACCCTGCTGAACCACAGCTCGGGTTTGCGCGGGGCCACCTGGCCATGGAAGGACCAGTCCTGGCACCCGCACGAACCTCAAACCTGGGACCAGCTCGTGGCGATGTTCCCTTATACCAATATCGAGTTTGAGCCCGGTTCGAAATGGAGCTATTCCAATCCGGGTATCGTTCTTTTAGGGCGGATCATCGAGGTGATCACGCTGGAGGATTTCGAGTACTATATGCAGAAGAACGTTCTGCGGCCGCTCGGAATGACCGATAGCTACTATGATTTTGCCCCGCCGCAGCTTCTTCCAAGGGTTTGCCAGAGTTACTGGCTCAACGGCGATACGCTTGTACCTGCGATTTTCAACCTGAATACCGGTATCACCGTTTCGAACGGCGGACTCATGGCCCCGTTCACCGATATGGCAAAGTACATCTCCTTCCTGGTGGGTACCATGAACCCGGAGCAGTCCCGGTGGGTGCTCAAACGGGAAAGCCTGGAGGAGATGTTGCGTGAGACCATCCCGATGCCCGAAAAGGTGCCGCTGGAAGTCAGGCATTACGGCATGGGCCTGACCTGGTTCCTGGAAGATATTGACGGACTGCAGGTTGTGGGCCATAGCGGTGGTCAGAACGCATTTCACACGCACCTGTATTTCGATCCCGATACCCGCTGGGCATACCTGATCGGGTATACAACCACCGGAACGAATAACCGTGCAATGGACGACGAGATCAAGCGGTATATCTTTAAAAATGTCTTCCCGAAACCGGAGTTGGATATCCTGATAAAAAACGCAACGGTAGTGGATGGTACCGGGAGTATTGGATTTAAGGCTGATATCGGCATACTGGGTGACAAGATCATCCGGATTGAGCCGGATATCACCCTGAAAGCCAAAAAGATAATAGATGCCAAAGGCAAAGTAGTGGCTCCGGGTTTTATTGATATCCATACCCATTGCGATGAAGGACTGGATCAGAAGGAGACGCGTGGGAACCTGAATTACCTGATGCAGGGGACTACGAGCGTGGTAACCGGAAATTGCGGCGACGGAACCGGTGACATCGGGGAATGGGCTGCGCTGCTGGAATCGCAGGGAATTGGTACGAATGCCCTGCCGCTTACCGGATTCGGCTGGCTGCGCATTCAGGCGATGGGTCGGGACGACCGGACTCCAAAACCCGAAGAGTTGCAGAAGATGAAAGAGCTCCTGAAAAAGTCTATGCTCACCGGGAGCTGGGGCCTCTCAACCGGCTTGCAATATGTACCCCAGAAATACGCCAAAACGGCTGAAATCATTGAGCTGGCTAAGGTGATGCATGAAACCGGGGGCATTTATGCCACCCACTTACGCAGCGAGGAGGATGAGCTGGTGCCAGCCACCCAGGAAGCCATAAGGATCTCCCGTGAGGCAGGCGTGCCGCTGAATATAGCACATCTGAAGGCCAACGGACGTAACAACTGGCCCGCCATGGCCGAAGTGATCCACCTGGTGGAAGATGCACAAGCCGGGGGAATGACCATTACCGCGGATATGTATCCCTATGATAAATCAGCCACGACACCGCTGTGGACCGTGCTGCTAGCGCCGGAGGAACTTAAGATAGCGACTGTTAAAGATATGCAGAGGGCTCTTCGTGACGGCTTGACCCCCGCCTCCGCGGGGGCAGGCTCACGTGACACGATAAGAAAGCTGACTGAAAAGGGGGTTACAGGTCAGACCAACTGGGTGGCCAAAGGAGGGTGGAACTACTTCTCGATCGTGAATGCCCCGAAAAATCCGGAACTGGTGAACCGGATGTTCATCGATCTGGCAAAGGAACAGAATACAACGCCTTTCGATGTGGCTGCAGATCTGGTCATATCCGAAGGAGAGGACATCATTATTTCGTTCAGTACGATGAACGAGGAGAACCTGAAACTCCAGATGGTCCGGCCCTGGGTGATGTTTTCATCCGACGGGTATGCGGTGAACCCGAAGGACAAGGGCGTGCATCCCCGGAACTATGGAAGTCAGGTCCGAGTGCTGCGAAAGTATGTAAGGGAGGATAAAGTCCTGACGCTGGAGCAGGCCGTACATAAAATGACTGGTCTGCCGGCATCTGCTATCGACCTCAAAGACAGGGGACTGGTTCGGTTGGGATGGAAGGCCGATCTGGTGATTTTTGACCCTTCGCGGGTGAATGATCCTGCCACTTACCTCGATCCGCACCGGTATGCCGAAGGGATCGAGGTGGTCATCCTGAACGGACAAACCGTGTTGGAAAACGGAAAGTTTTTGGGAATATTTGCGGGGAGAGTCGTGAGGAGGTGAGGGGGGTGAATAAAAGTAGAAGGTTAGAGATTCGAATGCAGAATTCTGAATTCTGAAGTTGAAGATTCAAGTATTGCTCGCACTGGCTCTTCTGGATCAGGAAGTTGAACACTCTCCTCTCTCCCATGAGCAGAACGAGTGTGGGAGAGAGGCCAGGGATGAGGTGGATATCTGTTTTCTGATTAGCTTTGGTCAATAGAATTTCTGTCTATGAAATCAACCATCAACCTTCTTCTTCTTCTTTTTTTCGTTGCCGCGTGCACACCCGATAAGCAATCAGAAACAAATGTGAAAGCCTTCTGGAACCGACCGGCTGAAAGTTGGTACGAGGCAGTACCCATCGGGAATGGATTGCTGGGCGGAATGGTTTATGGCGGGATCTCTTCTGATACTATCAAACTTAATGAGGCCACATTATGGTCGGGCGAGCCGGCTGATAAACAGAATCATACGGCCAATCAATATCTGGAGAGAATCAGGAACTTACTGTTGGCTGATCGAAACACGGAGGCTCAGAAACTGATCGATTCCACTATGCTCGGCCCCTATAACGAATGCTATCTCCCGATGGGTGACATGGTAATAAAATGGGATCCGGCGGGTTCTATCACCAATTACCGGCGCGAACTGAATCTGAGCGAAGGAGTGGTTCGGATTGATTATCAATTGGATGGAAATGGTATTAAGCGCGAGGTTTTTGCCTCAAATCCAGATCAGGTTATTGGGATTAAACTATCAGGAGAGAAAAAGGGAAAGATCAGTTTTAAAACCAAACTGACTTCGCTTCTGAATAATACGGTTAGCCTCAGTGGAAATGAGATCATTCTGAACGGACAGGCCCCTTTGCATGCCTACGCGCATTATATGGGTAAAAAGGATCCGGTGTATGCCGATGGCCATGGAATGAAGTTCCAGATCCGGATGCTGATCCGGACCAAAGGTGGATCGGTGGAGGAAAGTAATGGACAACTGGCTGTTAACAAGGCTGATGAAGTGGAGATCCTGTTAACCGGTACCACGAGTTACAATGGTTTTGAGAAGGATCCGTTTACTGAAGGAAAGGATTGCAATGCCATTTGTACCAACCGGATCAATCAGTTGAGGGATGTTTCATTTAACGAACTTAAAAACAGGCATATCAAAGATTTTTCGGGATTATTTGGCCGGGTAAGCCTCAACCTGGAATCCTCTCCGTCGGATACCTTACCGGCGGACATCAGAATAAAGAATTATCAGCCGGGAAGTGACCCGGGCCTGACGGCACTCTATTATCAGTTTGGCCGCTATCTCCTGATCAGTTGCTCCCGTCCGGGGAGCCAGCCGGCCAACCTGCAGGGGATCTGGAGCGATAACCTGCAGCCGGCCTGGAGCGCTAACTGGACGCTCAATTGCAATGCCCAGATCAATTACTGGCCGGTGGAGCAGGGTAACCTTCCGGAATGCCATCTGCCACTGATTGAGATGACCAAAGAACTGAGCGTTGACGGTGGCCGCACGGCAAAAAACATTTATCATGCCGGTGGCTGGGTAGCGCATCATAATGCCGACATCTGGCGTCAGACATCACCGGTGGGAGGCACCGGTTTATGGGCCATTTACCAGGTTGGCGGAGCCTGGCTCTGTCACCATGTTTGGGAGCATTATGAGTTTACGCTCGATGGAGATTATCTGCGCGATGTTTATCCGCTCCTCAAAGGCGCTGCACAGTTTTATCTGGATAACCTGCAACTGGATGCCGACGGGTATTGGGTTACTTCTCCGGCTGAATCGTTTGAAAATCAGTATAGAAAGTCCGATGGAACCGTGGGCTGGGCCTGTATGGGTCCCACCCAGGATATGCAGATCATCCGGGATTTGTTTACCAATTGCATCCAGGCAGCAACTATTCTGAAAATGGATCAGGGTTTCATCGATCAGGTTAGTCAAAAACTTGGCAAACTGCTCCCGATGCGCATTTCCCCAATGACCGGTCAGCTTCAGGAGTGGAAGGACGACTGGGATGCTGCCGACCCGCATGGCGGTCAGGTTGCCCATGGCTGGGGGCTGGCGGTGGGAAATCTGATATCACCCCGGGAAACACCTGAGCTGGCAAAAGCTTTCCGCAAGACGATCGAATACCGTAAACCCTGGGAAAGTTATAATGCCGGAAGCTGGGTGGGCAGTTTTCCTGCCAGGTTCTGGGTTCGGCTGTATGACGGTTCCATGGCCCAGACCGTGCTTGACCGTCACTTCAAGCTCGCGGTTTTTCCCAATCTGACATCTAAATTTTTCGAAACCTTCTGGGAAATTGACGAAAACCTCGGAATTACGGCATCCATCGGGGAGATGCTGATCCAGAGCCATACCGGAGAAATCGTGCTGCTCCCTGCTCTGTCGCCCAAATACCCCAACGGGGAAGTCAAAGGCCTTTGTACCCGCGGCGGATTTGAGGTGGATCTGAATTGGAAAAACGGGAAACCCGTTAATGCTGCAATTACTTCAAAAAAAGGGGGCACCTGCAAAGTGCGTTACCTTGACAAGACAGCAGAATACCGGATGAAAGCCGGCGAAACAATTAAAGTGAACGGGTTGTTTTAAATAAAAATAATGATATGAAATTGATTAGAAATACTTCAACTCTGATATTGATCGGGTTACTTGCGCTGAATACCTCCTGCGATATTCTGAACCAGGTAGTTTCAACAGTTGATCAATCAAGCGGTAAATTAACCACCGACCAGGTTGCCCAGGGTTTAAAGGAAGCTTTAAAGGTAGGGACAGATGTGGCTGTAAAGAAGCTTAATGCCACCGATGGCTATTATCTCGATCAGATCGTAAAGATCAATACCCCGCCCGAAACGCAGGAGCTGATTACCTACGCGAAAAAGGTTCCCGGGCTGGATAAACTGATCGGGGATGTGGTCCTGCAGATCAACCGGTCGGCCGAAGATGCTGCTAAACAGGCCGCTCCAATCTTTGTGAATGCAATTACCTCCATGACTATAGCCGATGCGTGGGAGATTTTAAACGGGGCCGATACCGCGGCTACCGGGTATTTGCGCGAAAAGACTTTCTCCCAGCTATTTAACCTTTATCGCCCTTCTGTCCGGAATTCGCTCGATAAGCCCATTGTGGCAGGTGTTTCGGCAAACCAATCGTGGAACCAGCTGACCAAAAAATGGAACCTGTTTGCGGGTTCGGTTGCCGGTAAACTGCTCAGCGTTAAGCAGATCAATTACACGCTGGATGAATATGTCACCAAACAGGCGTTAAGGGGATTATTTATCAAAGTTGCTGATCAGGAGAAACTGATCCGGACCGATATCAACGCCCGGACGAGTGAGTTGTTAAGGAGGGTTTTCGGAAATAGGTGATCCTCGAAGCATTGTCACCCCGGCGAAGGCCGGGGCCACGTCACGCTGCACGAAGGCTCGGAGTAGCGTCACGAGATCCCGGCGAAGGCCGGGATGACAAGTGCTTTGTCTAAATGTCGAACCCCACAATAAACGCTATAAACTTCTCTTTCCGGTTATAGAACTGGTTGCTCAGGCTGCGGCCGTTGTAATAATTGAAGCCGATGCGGAGACGACGGCTGTTCCGTTCCTGCGGGAAGATATATCCTCCGGTGACTGAAATATTTGGCGCATAGGCATTCATCTGGTAAGCGCTCACGTTAACTGCGCTGTAGAATCCTCCGAAAAAACGGTTTTTGAAATAGTATTCCAGCTCGGCGCCTCCCTGAAAATTGAAGTATGCTTCATAATACGGTTTATTCTTACGGGTACCCATAAAATCACCTCCGGGCAAAAAGAACCCGAAATCTCCGTAAACCTGCAAGATATCCCATTGCGGGTTGTGCAGGAACCAAAGCGGCCTGGCAGCTGCCGAAACAAAAAAGTCATCTCTGACCGGCAGCTGGGTGATATTCGGGTCAAAATCGATGGGCGAGCTTACATCACCATAGGAGAATTCATCCCCGATATGGGTGCTGATATGGTGTTTCGAGAATCGCAGGCTGAGCCATTCAGTCGGTTTGGCGGCAATCGCAAAATAATAGATGCCATCAACGTCAATCAGGTCATTGTTACTGGCCCGCATAATCAAGGGAATCGTAACTCCCAGGTCAAAGGAAATACCCAGTTTTGGGTTACTTTTCGGGCTGAATTTCAAAAAGGAAGCGCGAACACCCGGGTTGATCATGTAGTTGCCCAGATAGCCTCCTCCTTTGTTGATTTGATCCTCAAAATCCATGTCGCTATAAAGCATGTGCTGGATGGAGACCTCAAGCCTGATCCCCAGAGGATCAGCCAGATAGGTTGGGTACAGGTGATCGAAACTCACGATCTGCGCATCCCACGATCCAATCGAATACGAAAAGCGGGGACTGGTTTTTTGGCTGTGAACCGGGATGAATGGCAACAGCGCTATTAGTAAAATATAAACTTTTTTCATGATTTTCAGGGATTTACTTGATTTCTGCATACCAAACATCATTCGAGGGACCATTTTTGTTGGTATCCCCACCCAGGATCCAGATCTTATGGTCGAACTCTACGAAACCATAGGAATACCGGGCATCTGTATCAGAGCCTTTGGAGTCGACCGACCATACATTACCCTCTTCCCATTTCCACATGGTCACGAACTCAGTCAGGGCAAAATGGAAATGCATCGAAGAGTTGGTACAACCCGGAAAGGCATAAAGGGTGTTGTTGTAAAAGGCCATCTGATGTTCAGCCCGGAAAAGGTAGCCCGAGCTGAAATTGTCGGATTTATTTTCAGCAATCCAATGTTTGCCGTCCTTTGAGCTCCAGAGCCAATGCCAGTTGGGCAGGGGTTGACTCTGATTGTCTGTGCCTACGAAGATCATCCCGTACATCCCGCCCTGAACATAAATCGTTCCGGTTGCCGGATCCACGGTGGCAGCGTGACCCGACCGGATACCATAATCTTCACTGTGCATATCTTCCCAATGGATCCCGTCGGACGATCGCCATACATCATTGAAATATTTCATGGAATAGCGGGCACCGAGGCCCTCGATCATCGTGCTGCCTCCGATCAGGTACAGGTATTTTTTCCCATCGTTATTGGCCACCACCACAGCATGATTCATCCGGGGAAACCAGTCGTACAGCGAGTCGAGTGTCGGGTAGGTTCCCTCTTTGATGAGCTCCCAACTGGCGCCGTCGGTCGATTTCCAAACGTCGTTATTATATTGACGGTAGCCGGTGGCTTCATCCACAGAAAACCCCCCGATCAGAAACATTGCTTCACCGGTGCCGTCATCAAAAACCGTAACGGTATGTCCGCGACGGCCTTTCCAGGGGGCATTGGACTGAACCAGGTCCCAGTTTTTTCCGTTGGTGGAGCTCCATACATCTTCATAATAGGTGTCGCCCTTCATCTGGCCCGGGTTATATCCGCCAAACACCCACAGCTTGTTTTTATAGGCCACGGCAGCATGGTCGAGGCGGTTCGACCACTGAGCATCACCCGTGACCTTCGTCCAGGTAAAGTCACCATCATATGGAGGGATCTCATACTCCTCGAATGATATGAATTCGCAGCTCGCGAGAAAGGCCGGAAGAATAATCAGTAAAAATGTTGTAATTCTTTTCATCATTTTCATGAAGATTTGTAAGGAGGCTAAAGTTATATATTAGGATCATATGCCTCAAAGTAAAAAAGATGATTATGATTGAAGACTAAAGAATGAAATGTGTTATCTTTTGAAGGGTTATGTTGATTAAAACTTAAACAAATTAAAAATCTATTATGGGCAGATTTGATGGGTTTTGTCAGAGCTGCGGCATGCCGATGGACAAAGATCCGGGGCAGGGCGGCACGGAAAAGGACGGCTCAAAGAGCTCAACTTTTTGCAGCCACTGTTATGAACATGGGAGTTTTAAAGACAATTTTCAATCATCAAAAGAGATGGTGAAATTCGTCAAAGGGATCCTCAGAGAACAAGGTCATGGTCCGATTAAGAGGTGGTTCTATACCTCGCATATACCGCGGTTGGGGAGGTGGAAATAAGGGTTATCAGTTGTCGGTTGTCAGTTCTGATTTAGCGAAACTCAGTGTAGCGTCAAGGGACTCCCGCCTGCCGGCTTTCGTTGTAAGGGACGGGGTCCCGGCCTTCGCCGGGATGACACTTCTCCGGGGGAAATTCAATGACACCATCTTCCGGTTCACGCGTCACTTGTCACTTGTCACTCTTCCGCATCATGCGTCACGCATCACTATCTTCGGCGGCAACAACTTGTACATCACCGGCGTCACCAGTCTGGCCAGCATCGTCGAGGTAACCAATCCCCCGATTATCACCCAGGCCAGCGGCGAGTAAAGGTTTGAATCTCCCAAAGCAATCGGCAAAAGGCCGCCGATGGCCGTCATCGTAGTTAGAATGACCGGCAAAAAACGTATCTCCCCGGCCTTAATGATAGCTTCGTTGAGCTCCACCCCTTGCTGCCTGAGCTGATTGGTGAAGTCAACAAGCAAAATCGAGTTTTTGATCTCAATACCTACCAGGGCCACGAAACCAACCGCAGCGGCAAATGATAAAGTGAACCCTGTAAGATAAAGCGCTACGATACCTCCCATGATGCCGAGGGGGATTACCGATAATACGATGAGCGTGCTTTTAAAGGTCCTGAATTCAAGAATCAAAATGGCGAAGATGCCGAAAATGGCTACCAGGATAGCAATCCCCACGCCTCCGAAACTCTCCTGCCGGCTTTCAATCTCTCCCGATGGAATAATCTTGAACCCCTCAGGCAGTTTAATGGCATCTATCTTTGCCAGAATTTCCTTGGTTACCCTATCCGTGTTGTATCCGGTTTTAACATAGGAGGATATCAGGTTATACCGCTCCTGGTTGTAATGCTCAATCAGGGTGGGTGAGCTTTCAAATTCTATGCGGGCGAGCTGCGACAATGGGATCTGGGCACCGCTGAGCGATGAAACATAGATCTTGTCGAGGGTGGCAAGCGTGTTCGATGAATCTTTGGGCAGCCGAACCTTAATCGAGTATTCTTTCCCGTTGGCCTCGCGGTATTTCCCTACCTCCAGTCCGGCCAGTCCAAGCCTTATCGTTCTATCGATCTCTACACCAGGTATTCCAAACATTCCGGCTTTATCCGTATTGACGGCAATCCGGATGTCAGTCATGGTTTCGCTGAGCGGGTTTTTTCCATAGGTTGTCCCAGGAGTGGATTTCATGATACTATCTATTGTTGCTGAATATTTGGTGAGCAAACCCAGATCATCCCCCACGAGCCGTAAAGCAATAGGTGCCCCGATCACTGAACCGTTCTCAAATTCGGTGACAAAAATTCGGGCATTTACATAAGTACTCAATGTATCTCGCAGATTATCAAGGAACAGTGTCATCTCGTCCTGTTTTTTCAGGTTCATCTCGCAAAGCAGTTCGCCGATGTTGGTCTGTTCACTTTTCTGAAAAACATTGTAAAAGATCTTCGGATTTCCTTTGCCGATATTAGACATATAATAGGTGATCTCCTTCTTTTTTCCAACAATCGATTCGGCAAAACGCACCGCTTTATCGGTTTCCGAGAGGGTATTCCCCTTGGGTGTTTCGATGGTAATCAGGAACTGCTGCATCCCGGCTTTCGGGAACAGGCTGAACCCGATAATATTGATCAGAAACAACGAAAATCCAAAGAAAATGAATGCTATCAGAATAGTTATCAGAGGATTACGCAGCGACCATTGAAGGGCCCGGCCATAAGTAAAATCGATGACTTTGTTTAACCCGCGAAGGATTAAATTTCCGCGCGGGTCTACATTGCCTTTGAATATCTTACTGGTAATGAATGGGATAATGGTGAGCGCTACAAACAGTGAACTCAATACGATCAGGGAGATGGTTACCGGCAGAATCCGTATATACTTTCCTGGCATTCCCGGTAAGAACATCAAAGGCAAGAAGGCGAAAAGAAGCGTTGCCGTACAACCTAAAACCGCCGCACCGATCTGTTTGGTCCCCCTGATTGCCGCATCCATTGGTTTGGATCCTTCCCGGATCCATCTGGATATATTTTCCACCACCACGATGGAATCATCCACCAATAAACCAAGAGCGATAACCGCACCAACTATACTCAGCTGATTGATGCTGTAACCCAGAAAATAGAGCCCGGAAATTCCGATTAATACCGATAACGGGATGGCGACCATCACCACTCCCGATGCACGCAATCCGAGCGGCAGCAAGGTTAAGAGTACCAAAAGGATAGCGAACAGAAAATCCCGCTGAAGACCGCCGAGCTTCTTTTTCACGTTCAGCGACTGATCAAAGCCGTTTTCGAGTTTCATAGAAGCGGGCAGTTTCTTCCGGAAGGTATCGAACTGTTCATATATGCGGTTCCGGACATCATGGATGTTTTGTCCATCCATCATACTGGCGGTAATGAAAACGGCCCGGGTACCGTTGAACCGCCCGAAATATCTTGGATCTTCATCATCCCAACCTACGCCTGCCACATCTTTCAGATAGACTATCTGTCCCATGTTGGCACCTACAATGGTTCGGTCCACTTCATCGAGGCTCCGGTAGTTGCCGCTGGTTTTTATATTGAATTTCTGAGGCCCGATCTCCAAGGTTCCCCCGGGAATATTGGCATTCTCACTCTGGATGGCGTTCATTACCTGGGTGATGGTAATGTGCAGCTGCGATAGTTTTGGAAGGTCAACGGCTACCCGCAATTCCTTAGCCGGGTAGGCCACCGCATCGGCCTTTTTCACTCCGGGTACCGTCGAAATCAGGTCTTTCAGGTTTTCAGCCTGGGTCCTCAATTCATCGTAAGAGGCCGTTCCGGAGGCAATAGCGCTCTGTATAATACTGGTTTCGCCGGCGTTAATCTTCCTGATATCTATCAGATACAGATCCTGCGGCAAGGAAGGCCGGGTAGTCTGAACCTGCCGCACCACTTCGTCATATTTCTTGTCCGGATCGCTATCGGCAGTAAACTCAACCACCACAGTGGCCAAGCCGTCCTTGATTTCGGTCCATATCCGCCTGACATTTTCAAGCTCCCTGAACGATTTTTCGAGTTTATCCACCACCAGCTCTTCCATATCAATAGGCGAAGCTCCCGGATACAGGATGGTCACCGGCACTATGGGCATAGGCAGGTCGGGGTCTTCAGCCTGGGGAATTTTTAAATAGGCATAAACCCCCACCAGTATCAGCATCAGGAATACCACTATGGTAAACTGATGGTTCTTTACGGCTAATTCAGATATTTTCATTTCAAATCGGGATCACTGTTTCTTGATATCCACCGGCATACCATCGGTCAGATAAGCTACCCCTTCGCTGACCACCTCTTTCACATTTTCGAGGCCGCCGGAAATAGCAGCTTGTGCTCCATACAAAGTGGCAATGGTTACCTTCACTTTTTTGGCGGTTCCCGTCGGGGTAACTTCATAAACATAACCAACCCGGCCATCAGCTTCCACTACTGAAGCCATCGGAATCAGATAATAGGAGACCTTACGGCTTGGAAAAATCTCGATATTGGCAATGAATCCCGAAGCCAGCCGGTTTTTGTTTTCGTTGAGTTTAAGCTCGGTTTCATACGTGCCCGTCATCGGGTTGGATGATTCATCGATCTGGCTCACCACCGCGGTGAATGGCTGTCCCGGCCAGGCATCGATCACCACGCTCGCCGAATCGCCGATATTGACTTTTACGATATCCCGGTCGGACAACGCGGTGCGAATGATCCAGTTTTTCCCGCTGATTCCCAACGCATAAACAGGATATCCCGAAGCAACGAGCTCATTTCCCTTTACCAGTTGCCGGAGGATTACCCCGCTTTTGGGAGCCACAATTTTGGAATGCGACTGGTTAAACTGAGCTATGTCCAATACCGATTTCGATACATTCATGGCTGTTTCGGCATTTTGCATCTGCTCGAGGGTCGCCACACTGTCGACATATAGGTTTTTCGCACGGTTATAATCACGCAATGCCTTATCGTACCCGTTCTTGGCCTGATTTACCTGGGCATTGATTTCCGACAGGTTGAGCACTGCCAGGAGTTGCCCCTGTTTTACGGCATCGCCCTCCTTGACATAGGTACGCGCCACGATACCCCCGGTTTTGAAAGATAATTTGATCTCCTCGCTGGTCGCCACAATTCCGCCCGACCGCACCGGAAGGCTAATCTCCTGAATGACCACCGGCGCCACCCTCACCTTCACTGGCTCAACCTTCACCGCTTCCTTCACCGGCGCCGGCTTACACCCCGCCATCATCATTATCACTACAGCCATCAATAGCATTGTCATCCCGGCGAAGGCCGGGACCCCGTCCCTCGAATCACTACCGCTCCCTGTCATTCCCGCGAAAGCGTTGTCATCCCGGCGAAGGCCGGGACCCCGTGACGCTGTACGTAGGCCAATTAACGAAGCACCACTATTTCTTTTCATACCGTCCTGTTTTCAAATTTTATTTATGGCACAAACCTTCTCAAATTCGGCATAATCAGCCAGATAAGTATACCTGGAAATGATCACATTCTCCTCTGCCTGGGTAAGCGTCGTCCGTGCATCGATAAACTCGATGAGGTTTGCCTGGCCCTCTTGGTACCGCCGTTTGACCAGCCGGAATCCTTCACGTGCACTTTTTACCTGGCTCGTTGCTGATTCGATTCCTGCCTGCGCGGATTTCAGCTCGTTCAACGCATTGATTACCTGCAGTTCGATCTGTTTCCGTACCTCCTCCGATTGCTGATCGAGCATCTCTTTCTGCAGTTTAGCCTGCCTGATCTTTGCCCGGTTCTGGAAACCGGCAAACAGGTTCCATGTTAAGATTGCCGAAGCCTGTGCGAAATCAGCATCTTTATTGATCTTATACTTTTCGCCCTGGATGCCGTAATCGGCAACAATCATCACGTTTGGCAGGGCTCCTGCCTGGTTCATCTGCACTTGCAGGGCTGTGATTTTATCGAAACTATTAATCTTTTTCAATTCTTCCCGGTTGGTAAGAGCTGACTCGCGCCAGGTATCGGATTCAGCAACTAAAACGGGTAATATGTCCGGTTCCGATAAGGTGATTGGCTCGGTTAACGATCTGTTTAATAGAAAATTAAGATAAGCTGATGCAATTTCCTTGTTTTTTGCAGCCACCTGAACCTTTTGATCGAACTTACTCATTTCGGTTTGCGCCCGGAATAGATTATCTATGGTGATTTTGCCGTTATCAACCAGCTTTTGATTTACCCTGATGTTCTCTTCCAATAGCTTTCGGGTCTCATTCAGCATGTTCACTATCCCATCAGCCATGGCGACATTATAATATGACTTCCTGATCTCAGCCACCAGTTCCTGCCGGTATTGATGCACCGTGACCATTTCAGTGGCAGTCAACTCTCGCTTGATCTTTGAGTTGTAATAAATGTCCGTATTAAAAACGGGTTGAATCATCCGGATTTTTGTCTCCTGCTCTTCCGGACGGAGAAATAGGAACGACTGGTTATCTACCTGCGGAAACCGGTTTTCCCGGAGAATCTGGTTCAGGGTGACATAAACCGGGTTTAGCAGATCCCCGATCGGCAGATCGATGGTACGGCCGCCCTCTGCCACTGAAAACCGGGCATTCAGGGTGATATTCGGGAAAAACAGTCCCTTCGCTTCCTTCAGCGCTTCAAGGCTCTTCTGATAACTGGTCTCCTTCTGCTTCAGAGCCAGGTTGTTCTCAAGCCCCAGACGGACGTAATCATCGAGGGGCGACTGGGCTTTCACAATGGTTGGCGAGACCATCAGAAAGGCAATAAAGAGTACCCTTGCCATCCCCGCGAAGGCAGGGACCCCTCGACGCTGCACGGATGCATCAGGTAGGTACTCCCCAGACTGAAGTCTGGGGTTAGTGAATTCTATCGATCTCATATTCCCAATGTTGTATATTATTGAATTCTGTTTTTCATGTTGCTATGGATCCGCAAAAAGAGTCTTTTTACCAAATCCCTTTCGCCTGGTGTGGCTGAGTCGTAAAGTTCGTCGGCAAAAGTGAAAACCTCCTTCATCCTGTCTTGGTATGCATGACTCACCATCCATCCCAAGTCAGTCAGCCCGAGGTTGATTTCCTTCTGGTTCCGGGCATTGGTGCGAACTACCAGTTTTTTGGCGACCAACTTGCGGACCATCTGCGAAATGGCACCGCGGGTGACCCCCATGATGTCGGCAAGCCGGGTCATGTTTACGTCCGGATGTTCGCTAATCATGGATACCGTTTGAATCTCAGTAAGATAAATCTTGCTGCCCGTTCCGAGATTCCACGGCTTTTTCTCGATCATCGAGAACATGTGAAGAATGCTTAGAAACAGCCTCACCAATTCATTGACTTCACTTCCCATCTGCATAATGTTTAGATACTATACAAAAGTAGATATTGTTTAGATGATAAACAAAAACGTGACGCGTGACACGGAAGCACTTGTCATCCCGGAAGGCCGGCTTCCAAGATCCTAAAATTGTCCACTGATTCCACTGATATCACTGATTTTCGCTCTACTCAACTCATCTGTATAATCTCAGTCATCAGTGGATAGTCTTTCCTTGTGCCTTGCACCTTCACGATACTTGAATCTTGAACTTCGGAAATCTGAATTCTGAATTCGAATCCCGATTCAATAGTATCATGC
>Ga0208566_1001090_pt1 | contig 16342 bp, 8 predicted proteins | sample PL_2010_150m_FD_184159 | JGI IMG/M metagenome (GOLD analysis project Ga0208566, IMG submission 184159) | Freshwater microbial communities from Powell Lake, British Columbia, Canada to study Microbial Dark Matter (Phase II) - PL_2010_150m... | ecosystem: Environmental > Aquatic > Freshwater > Lake...
GGCAATACACTATTTGACGATAGTATGATACAGGTGCAAAGTCCCGGTTGACCGGAGCGTCTGCCGACAAGCTGCGATGGATTAACTCACTCCGACGCGCGAGGTCTTCGTCATCGAGATAGAACCTGTTCACATAGGTGTTGTTGATGCCGCTGTGTTCCACCAGTTTCCCGATTCTGATATCGAGCTTTGCGTCCGAAGCGAGAAAACATGTTTTCAGCGCTGGAACGATAAGAACCTCTTTAAACAGTGATTTGAGCGTATTCATCATTGTTGAGTTGATACGCCGGGCGTCCTTACTCTGATAGTCTGCCGCCGGGAGTAGCCCGAACGACAGAACACCGCCGGGATTCATCCTCTTCCTGAGTCCTTCAAAGAACTCCACGGTGTAGTAGCGGTTGGCCTGCACGGTGGCCGGTTGCAGCTCATTCAGAAGTATGACGTCGTAACTGGTTCCCGGCTCCCTTACAAACAAGCGCGGGTCCTGATTGATGACCGTGATTCTGCCGTTGCTGAGCACATCAGTATAGCGTTTCGCTACCTCTATCACGGAGGGATTCACCTCCACGTACTCAAGCCGCTCAACACCGTACTTGTACACTTCCCGGGCGGCACCGGAGAGCGCTCCGGAAATCATCAGGACCGATCTCGGTCCCGGATGTTGCACCATTGCATAGTGAACCGGCTCCTCACTTCCTGCAACATCGCCCGTGGAGGACAACAAGACGTTGTTCTCGTAGAAGTTCACCTGGCCAGATTGTCTTGAGACCGTCAGGTTACCGTATGGTGTGTCCTTGCTATAGAGGATTTCCTGCTCAGGAAAAAGGAACCGTTTCGTTTCAATGTCCAGGTTGAGAACAAGAGAGGGTACAAGAAACACAATCAATAAAAGCCAGACGAATGCAGCGACAGATGATTTATCTCGGGCTAGGGCCAGCGCCACAGCAAAATTGAACGCCATCAATGCTGCCAAACTCTGAAAAGTACTGAGAATGAAAATCAGGACAAGGCTATAGGCAATTCCACCCGCGAGGCTTCCCGTCGCTTCCCGGGCATACACCGCAGCGATGGATTTTCTATCGTTGCCCGGTGCGAGCGCGGACAAGAGTGTGAAGGAGATGCCGGAAAGGATACAGTACGGAATGAGGAGGATGAAAGAGCTCCATATCATCGGCACGAAGCCGACCATCGCCCCCACGGGAAACACAACATTTTTCAGAAGGCGGAGCAAGAAGACCGTGAACAAAGGGACTGTCCCAAGCAAGAGCGGGAGCGCGATCAGAATCCGGGCGCCATCGGTCACCCTTGAAACAAACCGGCCCAGGTAGGAACCAAGCCCCGTGAGCAACATCCAGTTCGCAAGGAGAACGCCAACAACAAGTTCGTTCCCATAGAACACAGAGAGGAATTCACGAAGCAGGATAACTTGTGTGACCAGAGACGTCGTTCCAAGTGCGACCGCGACAGCCGTCACGCGCCACCCGACACCCGAAGGTTGTCGTACGAGATGATCTGGGTTCGCATTCGTCATTGAATCTCTCACGCGCTGAAAGCACAGAAACGCGGGATGCGCTATCGAAGGTTGAGCTCTGTTTCGCTGAAGACGAGCGCCTCGTACACGTACAGTTCGGAGTCCTTCCAACCATCCCAACCTATTCCGGCTTTGTCCTGAGCGCAGTGGCCCAGAAACTCTTCTCGCGTCCAGCCGGTCTCTGTCGCCACCTGCGGCAGGAACGTTCCTCCTCTCATCCCCTTCTTCATATAGATCCCGTGCTTCCCCAGCTCGAACTCATCGATTGATTTGATTCTCCTCATCGGAGTAAGGACGGAGATTTCAATTTCCAGTTGATTGACTTCTTGAGGAGCGACAGGAGGGAATCTATCGTCTTCCGTGGAAGAAGCGACTGCCATCTGCTGCACCACCGAGTAGAGCGGTTCACTTGCATCGAATCTGCCGATGCAGCCGCGCAGGTCGCCGTTTTTCCGAAGCGTCACAAACGCTCCGCAGTTCGTCGTGAGCGCCTTGGAGAGGCCGGGTGGGTCAGGCTTGGAGGTCCCCTGCTGCCTGACCGTTTGCTCCACGGTCCTGCGTGCAAGCACAAGCAGATCCCTTTTGTCTTTGTCAGTGAGATGAAACGACTCCTTCTTCTGTTCACTGCGCAGTGAGACAGCGATCGAATAGTAGCCCACGACTCTTCCCTTTTCGCCAACCGCCGCATCACCCGAGTTCTTGTAGTCGATGACCTGAAGGGCCATTTCAGGCTTGTCCTCAATCATGTAGAGAAGTGTCAGCACGCATGGCCATCCGCAGAGACTCGTCGCCAGATTTGGAATTCTCTTTTCCTCGTTGTCCCGCATTGCGCGGATGAGATTGTCCGGCGATCGCGAGAGGATTGCGTCAGCAGTTGCCTTGTCCGCCCGTTTGGCATTTTCGTAGGAGGGATAGTGAGAGAAATCGGTGCTGATGATGAAGAGGTTATGATCGTTGAAGTACGGGCGAAGCGCATCTGCGATTTTTTTGCAGGTCGAAGGCGAGCTTGCACCGAGCACCATCGGAATGATATTGAAGTCTTTTCCCAACCTGGATTGAATGAAGGGAAGCTGCACCTCGACGCTGTGTTCAAGCTGGTGAGCATCGGACCGCGAAACGAGAATCTTGTTCTTCTCCACGAGTTGCTTGCCCAGCTTCGTGTTCACTTGCACGACTCCCAGCGGAGTAATGAAATTGCCCTCCGTGTAAATGGAAGCCCCCTCAAACCCAACGTGATGGCTGGGACCGAGGACAAAGATGTTCTCGTAATGGTGTTTTGGATCGATCTGATTGAAGCCCGACGCCGCAACGCCGCCCGAAAAAACATATCCGGCATGCGGATTAATGAGGGCGAGTACATTCTCAATTCCCTTCGAAGGTACTGCGTGAGCGAACAGGTCTTTCAGAGCGGATCGCAGCTCGCCGGCGTCGCCAGGATAGAATTGCCCTGCAACGGCGGGCTGCCTGTCAACCGATGGTGGCTGCTGCTGGGCCGAATCGCCTCGCGGGAGAACGGCGAGGGAGAGTAGAATGGTGAACGCAGATCGTTTGAGCATGGCGGTACCTTTGTCAAAATGCGCGGTTCGACCTCCACCACTGTGAATCAACGGCGCGGGGAATTGCTAATACGAAAGTAGCGTAGTTTAGACGGAAAGGCAACTCTGTCACTTGCACGGCACAAAACAAACCGCCCCAGTCCAGGCCAATCCGGGATTGAGGCGGCAGTTGCAGAATGGAGAAAACGACGAGTCGGACGCAGCCGACTTAGAGATTCCTCTTCCAGAAATCCAGATTAACGTTGTTGAGATGCCTGCTGCCGGCCGGATCTCCCACACCGTGACCACGCAACGGGTAGACCATCAGCTCGAACAACTTGTTCGCTTTGATCAATTCGTTGATGAAGCGCCAGATGTTCTGGATATGAACATTGTCATCGTGCGTGCCGTGCACGAGCAACAGCTTGCCGTGAAGATCCTTGGCGTACTTGAGCAGCGAGTTTTCTTCGTATCCCTTCAGGTTTTCCTTCTCCGTCTTCATCAACGATTCCCCCCACTTTGAGTCGTAGAAGCGGAAATCCGTAACGGTGCCGCCAGCAATGCCTGCTTTGAATTCGGTGGAGCGCGTCATCGCGAGAACAGTATTCGTGCCGCCGCCGCTCCATCCCGTGACACCAATCCGGTCGGGATCGACATACGGCTGCTGCTTGAACCACCGCACTCCATCGACGAGATCGTTCAGTTCAATTTCTCCCGGCGATCGGTTCACGATGAGGTTCTCCAGCTTCTTGCTGATTCCCGTTGCAGCACGATTGTCAATCTTGACGCAAATGTAGCCGTTGTTCCCCAGGACATTATCCCAAACGTTGAATTGGAAGGAATTTGAAACTGTCGGCGCTGATGGACCGCCATAGACTTCTACGATGATGGGATATTTCCTGTTGGGATCGAAATCTCCAGGCTTCGTGATCGACGCCGGCAGCCTGAAGCCATCGCGCGCCGGAATGGAGAGCAACTCCGGCACCTGAATTCCGAATTTCTTGAAGCCTCCAAATTCCGGTATCGCCAATATCATTTTCACCTTCCCCTCTGCATCACAGAGTGTAAGCGAGGGGGGCGTCGTGATGTTCGAAAACCGGTCGAAATAGTACTTCGCATTCGGGCTCATCGTGATGGAGTGTGTGCCGTCTCCTGTCGTGAGACGCTCCATGTTTTTTCCATCAAGCCGGATACGATAGAGTTGCCTCTCCAGGGAAGACTTCTCAAGGGATGTGAAGTAGATCCATCCCCCTTCTTCATCGATCCCCGTGACTGCTCGCTTCACCCAGAATGCACCACCCCCCGACGAACAAATCGCCCATGCACCTTTCGTGATCTGATTGACCAAATCCCCTTTCAGCGTGAATCGGTAGAGGTGATCGTAGCCATCCCTTTCCGAACCCAGGATCAAGTGCTTGCCGTCTTTCAGGAAATAGAAATCGTCGTTCATATTCACCCAGGCTTCGTCTGTGTCCCGCAGGATGAACTGAGACTTGCCGGTCTGCCGATCCACGAAATAGAGATCCACCTGGGATTGCAGGCGGTTTTCGGTTCGGACCCAGAACTGCTTGCCGTCCGGCAGCCAGCCGACACGCACAACATACTCGTACGATCCACGGTCGATGTCCGCCCACGTCGCCTGCTGCGAACCAAGCTCGACCACGCCAACACGCACGGCAGGATTTTTCTCCCCAGGCTTTGGGTACCGCTGCGTTTTGACGGTCGGAGTCCACGGCTCTATGTTGACATAGTGATCAATGCTTACTTCGGATTCGTCCGTCTGAAGATAGGCGATCGCCTTCGAATCTCCTGACCACCAATAGCCGATGTCCCTGCGCCCGAAAATCTCTTCCCAATAGACCCACGAAAGCGTGCCGTTCAGGAGCGTCTCCGTCCCGTCTTTGGTAAGCTGCCACTCCTTCTTCGCAACAATATCACAAGCGTAGAGGTTGTTCCCCCGCACGTACGCCAGCTTCGTCCCGTCGGGCGAGAAGTTGACCGACTTCTCTTCTTCGGGCGTCTCTGTCATTCGAATGAAGCTCGAATTGGGGATATCGAGAACAAACAGGTCCCCGCTCACCACGTAAAGGCCATACTTTGCTGAACCGGAGAACGCGGAGGGGACCGGAGAAACTCTGGGCGCTTTTCCGTCAGAGAACAACTTCGCGAAGCTTTCCCTGGCTTTCGGCCAGTCGAGCATTGGAGTGCGTTTGCCTGTCGCGGGATCAAGACGCTCCAGCACGCGAACGCTGTCCGGCTTGCGAGAGTCGTACATCATCGCTGTATTGTCATCCAGCCACCATACGCGCGGCAAAGCCAACGCTTGGCCGAAGGACGGGTCATTCATTGTTTCCAGCGTGACCTTCTGAGGTACCTGAGCCAGGCCCAGTTGAGATGCAGAGGCGAGAAAAAACAGGCCCACTGCGAGATTTCCAAGCAAGTTACGAAGGCTCATATGTCTGTTCCTCTTATGGATGTTTGATAAACTGAAGGGCACAGATCGCCGGAGAGGTTCCAGAGGCGATCGGTTCGATTCCTTGATGCGTGAATGTAAGTGAGATTGGAGTGAAAGGCAATTCTGGCTCTAACCGCCGCCCCGGCAAGCCAGATCCCTGAGATTTGCTTCGGGATACTGCCAGAGGTTTCTGGGATCTTGTCGGTAGGTGACGGTCATCTCTCTCGGCTCGTGTCGAGTCTCGGAGATACTTTGAAGAACCAATCCGTTTTTCATGTCTCAATCTGGCAGCAATGAAGCGTTTTAGGCCCGGGGACTTGTTCGAGACACTTGTGGATCGAGACACTAGAAGTAGTAAAGGTACTTCACCTTCAAGACGCTAACGCGATCTCTGGCGTGCAGCGTGTTTGGCAACAACCTACCAGTCTGGTCGAACTGGTCACTCCGATCACGCACTTCGTTGACCGCCAGATAGATCCAGCTCTTCGGGAGGAAACTGTACGAGAAGAGAAATCCGAATATCATTTGCTGCACCTGCTTCGTTGATCGCACGTACACATTGTCGAGATAGATCCGAATATTGAGATCGTTGAGCGGCGTAACCGAGACAAAGGGTCGTGCATTGTAGGTGATGTCTTCGATCTTGTTATCCGGATTACCCTCAACGAAGACGTTGAGCATTGTGCCCACGTCGAGCACCCTCGTTGCATGCCAGCCAATCTCAGACCAGGTCGAATAATAGTACGCAAGGTAGTCGCGAGAGAAATTGTACGTCTTCAGCAAACTCCCACCCCAGTTCCCGTACCACTTTGGCGACACATTGTACCAATTGGAGAAATCGAACTCGTAGGAATCGTACTTCACACCGCGATCTTTTGAGCGCCCTGCAACGAATGTTACTTCGAATCCCCAGTTATCCCTGAACTGCATGTTGTATCCCAACACGCCCATGTGATCAACGTAAGACTCTATTTTCTTGTGGTTCAACGAGAATCCTGAATAAATGAGTATCTGTTTGATATATCCATCCTTGAAATACCAGCGCGGGCCCCCAAACACCGTGAATCCTCCCGTTCCTTTCCAGGGCACATAACCTACCTGGTCGGCATCGAAGTCCTCCTCAATGTACTTGCTCCGGATGCCCAGAATGAGATCGTCTTTGAACATCAGGAGGCCGGTTGAAGCGGCAAGACCTCCTTGCTGATTGTTGAAGGAGCGGGCTAGTTGATACGACAATTGCCAGTCTGAGCCTCGGAACGCGCCGTCGATGTCGAGCACGCCATCATCGTTGTTCGGAGTATGCTTACCCACGAAAAGCAGTCCGATGGAGGAATTATCAAGGATTTGTCTCTTCAATCTCACTGATCCGAAGTACGCCTTTGGTTCGGTAGCCTTTGTGCCATCGACCGCGTAGTCCTTCTCGCCAGTCATCGCCAAAAAGCCCCCATATTCCCAATCTGCCAGACGGCCGAAGGCTTTTGCTCCAAGCTGCAGTGGAACATCGGAGCCGTCGGGTAGACGTTTGCCAATTCTTCTGGAATAGAACAATTCCAGCGGTTTGTAGAAACCAGAGCTCCGATCCCGGCCCGAGGGCATGAAGATTTCGTTCCCTTCTGTGAAAAACGGCCGACGCTCCGAAAAATAGGTTTCGTAACGTGTAATGTTGAACTGAAAAGGATCGGCTTCGATTTGCGCGAAATCCGGATTGGCCGTCAATTGAAACGTCAGTTTCTGAGAAGGATTGTAGAATACATCCAGTCCCACATCGGGTTCACCTTTGTAGGCCCCATCACGAAGATACGTCGCCCTCGTGATACCAACCGGATAGAACTCAAGGTTATTCCCCTTGACTGTCGGCCGGAAGTCTTCGAAGCGCAGCTTGCCGAATTTCGAAATGCGTTGGCCTTCCACCTCTTCATACGTGCACCAATAGGTGTCCTCTTTCCTCGTCGGCATCCAGCGGTCGAAATCGAGACCCCACTCCGACAGGTTCTGATCATACTGAATCGACCGGTACGGAATCTCCCATTCGATCACATAACCCCAATCGTACACCTTTGCCGCTGAGAACCATACTCCATCCCAGCTGTAGTCCCTGTCGCGGGCATCATCGAGCAAGCGGCAATCCGACCGGGCGCCCGAAGCGGTAACGCCAAATTTGTAGGCCGTCCGCTTGTCCAGAAAGGTATCGATCATGATCGATGCGTAGTCGCCATCGGTATTATCAAGCTTGCCCGTAATGACCTGGATGCTATCGCGCTGATCGTAGCAAACCATCATGCAAAAGAGGGCTTGATCGGTTGTGAGGATTTTGGCAACAGTTCTGCGCGTCGACGGGACGTTGTGGTAAGGCTGGTGCATGGTGAATCCATCGGCAGAATCAGCCGTGCTCCATGCGGGATCAATGACACCGTCGATAGTAACGCGTTCCGGGGTCTTTTTGAGTTTAAGAACCCTCGGGCCATCGGCCAGCGCATCAAGGCCGCAAAACATCAGCAGCAGGAAGATCGCGGAGAAGCGCATAAACTACCTGTCTTAGAGTGGGAAATGAGAATTCGTTGTCGGTTCGGAGGTGCCAGAGAGCATCGATGCGATGCAAACGGTACCATCAGATGGACGGGATTTGATGCGTTAAGTTACAGGTTGTGCGCTTTCGGGAGGTGATGTGCGCACAGGATCGGAATGATCGGTTAAGTGACGAGCTCAATCGTCGTCGCAATTCTTGATTCTCGGCTTTGCATTCCATAGATTCCCCCTGCGAACTGGCCTCGATTGTATAGAAAAAGCATCGGACCGTGGATTGCGGGGCAACGGCCAGCGTTATCAGCGCTCGCAGCAGCAACGTTGTTCTGAATGGCGAATCTCCTTCTGCTCAACGGTCTTTGCGGTGTCGACAGAAAGATGCTTACGGAGTGGTAATAGGAGCTCAGACCCAATCATGTCTGTTGTATCTGAAGGGCAAATCTTATGCGACATTTTTCAATAGTCACTCTGCTGATAGTCTATACGTTTTCGAGTTGTGGAATTTTGTTTGCGAGGCAGGAACGAGGAATCCGAATCGTTATCCAGGATTCCGAAAGTGGCGAAACGGTCAAGCCATATAACGCCCGCTGGGCAATCATTATTGGCATCGACAAGTACCGGAACGTGAGAAATCTGGACTATGCCGTCGCAGACGCCGTTTCCATGAAAGAACTATTGATGAAGAAGTTCGGCTATCCTGAATCGAACATCGCTCTCTTGAAAGATGGGGATGCCACTCAAGAAAACATAAAGAAATCTTTCGGGAGGTTATATCGCATAAATCAAGATGATCAAGTGATCATTTTTTTTGCGGGGCATGGAGAGACAATAGATTTGGCGACCGGGGGTCAAATGGGTTTTCTCTTGCCTGTTGAGAGCAGGGGCAACTCTGCCGAAGACCTCTATTCTTCGTGCATTTCCATGCAATCCCTTAAGGAACTATCTAGTTTTGTCCCCGCGAAGCATGTTCTTTTTCTCATCGACGCATGCTACGGCGGACTCGCTGCGAGTGGCGCACGATCTCTGCCAAAAGAAACCAGAGGATATATCAGGAAAGTTACGTCCGCAAGAGCGAGACAGATCATTACTGCAGGAGGTCGGGGTGAAACGGTGGCCGAAAGTGCTGAATGGGGGCATAGTGCTTTCACTTACAAGCTTCTTGATGGTCTGAACAAAGGACTGGCCGACCTTGACGACGACGGCCTCATAAGGGGAAGCGAGTTGGCAAGCTATCTGCAATTGAGCGTGTCAACGATCACCGAAAACAGACAGACACCTCAATTTCGCAGCTTCGTCGAAGACGAAGGGGAGTTCCTATTTATCCTGCCCGAACGGGGCCCGACAAGAATAGCGGCTTCACAGTCCGAGTCAATCCCTCGATTTGGCGACCTCTTCGTGAAATCGACTCCCGACGCAGCGGACATTCTCATCGATGGGAAGCCAACCAATTCGAAAACTCCCGACCTGCTCCTGAAAATTTCCTCAGGGGAGCATTCGGTGACGGTTACCAAGATGGGTGTTGAAGCAAAGCAGGTCGTGAAGATTGTACCTGACCAGATCAACAGAATTGAGCTTTCACTTGATATCAAGGAGGCCGGTTTGCAGGGAAGTGTGCCCTTTACTCCATCAGATCGGTCGAGCATCGGAATGTTCAAGCTGATGCCACAGGCTTGGAACCTCGCGATCGGTTACTCGTCAGGGGATGGTTTCGGATCAGGCTTCGCCGTTTCAGCGAGCCGGAACTTGTTCGCAGTTTCTGAAAATGTCCGAGCTCGGCTGGGCTTGACACTTCATTCAACGAAAAAGGACTATAGTTCTGGATATTGGTTTGGATCCTACAGCAGCACAAATAGTGTTTTCCAGGTTTTCGCAGGCACAGACTTTGTGTTCAACACGAATTCTACGATTGAACCACATCTCCTCTCAAATTTGCTTTACACAAACGTCAGTCCAGGATCGCAGTCATTGTTTGGACTTGAGGTCGGGGGGGGTATCGCTTTCCCGCTCTCTCAGAATGTCGCTCTGATGTTAGGTCTTAGATATCAAATTCCCGGTATCATTGGTTCAGAGAGTGGTGGTGGCTCAGCGAACCAATCGATTCTCTCTGTTGGCCTGATCTTCGGGAAATAGGCGGTCCAAAGTCACGGCGAAGAAATCTAGTCAGCATCCTCGACTTGGGCCCGCCACTGGGATCTCATGAGTAATGCTCAAGCTTGGGTACGGTTCAGCCACATCAGCTCACAGGACTGTAGCAGGGAGCTCACTTCCTAAGGAAATTCGAATGGTTCTGGCGAACTGCTAAGGCAGCTGCTAACCAGATTCAACGCGTCAGCTCTCACAGCACCATCTCCCCTAGCCGGATGGAACCACACCATGCATTCACAAGCGCAGACTCCTGTTTCGCAGCGGCTCTTTGGTCACAGAGCTGACTTTCCCTCCCTTCGGCGCGAATTTCGTGGCCATCCTCTGACTTTTTTTGACGGACCAGCAGGGACGCAGGTCCCGCAACAGGTCATCAACTCAATCGTGGAGTACTATGCTACATCCAATTCAAATACTCACGGATGCTTTGTCACAACGCAAGAATCCGATCGATTGATCGAAGAGACCCGCGAGACAATCGCTTCTTTCCTCGGCGCCAGGAGCTCCCGCTGCATTTCGCTGGGCGCAAACATGACGACACTGAATTTTTCGCTGAGTCGGGCGATCGCACGTTCATTGAAAGAAGGGGACGAAGTCGTCATCACCCAGTTGGACCATGAAGCAAACCGCGGCCCATGGCTCACCCTCAAGGAACGAGGCATCATCGTTCGCGAGGTTATCCTGAAACAGGACGGGACGCTGGACTATGATGACATGCGGTCGAAGGTTGGAGCCAGGACGCGGCTTCTCGCGCTGGGCATGGCTTCGAACGCCCTCGGAACCGTCAACAACGTCACCCTCGCGCGGGAACTGACGTCAAAAGTCGGCGCATGGCTCATGCTTGACGCCGTACACTACGCCCCCCACTTTTCCATCGATGTCGAAGCCCTCGATGTCGATTTCCTGATCTGTTCTGCCTACAAGTTCTACGGCCCGCACGTCGGTATCCTTTATTCACGGGAGGGACTGCTGGACCGACTTGAACCGGACCGCCTCCGGACACAAGATCCGCAGGCTCCCTACCGTATTGAGACGGGCACGCTCAACCACGCATCCATTGCGGGTGTAAAAGCAGCCATCGAATACATCGCTGCGCTTGGCACGGGACCGGATCTGCGGTCGAAGATTATTACAGCGATGCAATTGATCGGCGAGCATGAACGCTCGCTCGCAGCCACATTTCATGCACGGTTGACTTCACTTCGCGGTGTTACGGTCTTTGGACCGCCATTCGGGACACAGCAGCGCGCCCCGACGGTTTCGTTTACGGTTGGCTCAAAACGAGCGGAAGAGGTCTGCACCCGGCTCGGAGAACGCGGATTCTGCACCTGGGACGGTCACTTTTACGCTCTCCGCGCCATCGAGGTATTGGGATTGTTGGAACGTGGGGGTGTGACACGCGTAGGGGTATCGCTCTATAATACGATGGATGAGGTATCCCGGCTACTAAAAGAACTGAACATGATTGCAGAGGAACGGTGAACAATGAATAGCGAAAGAAAACCTACGAAGGTGCTGTTTGTCGGCTTTGGAAATGTGGGACAGAAAGTCGCTGAAATCCTCTATCTCGAACATGAAAAGCACCCTCAGACTCACAGTCTCGATCTGTCCATCATCGGCATCGTGACGAAATCCCGCGGCTCGCTCGTGAACAACAATGGGGTCGACGTGGCGAAGGCGCTCCACGAGATTCGCGATCTCGGGAGGTTTTCGTGGACGAATTTTGAACTGACAAGCATCAAAGCACCGGAGGCGGTCCTGCAACTCGACTACGATGTGCTGGTGGAGCTCTCGACACTTTCGATCGTTGGACGCGGAGAACCTGCGCTTTCACACGTCCGGGAGGCGCTGAGGCGCGGAAAACACGTCGTGACCGCGAACAAAGGTCCTGCGGCATTTGCCTACAACGAACTCCGGTCACTGGCCGAGAAGAACGGAGTGAGTTTTCTCCACGAATCGACGGTGATGGATGGGACACCCGTCTTCAACCTCGCGCAGCATGGTTTGAAAGGATGCACGATCATTGGCGTGTCCGGAGTTCTGAACTCGACAACAAACTTCGTGCTCTCACGAATGGAGAAGGGGGAATCAATTGAGGAGGCGGTGGAAGTTGCGCAGAAGGAAGGTTTTGCGGAAGCAGATCCGAGAAACGATCTCGAAGGGTGGGACGCCGCAGCGAAGATTTCCGTGCTGGCGAATGCGTTGATGGGGGCCGCCATCACACCCCTCGATGTTGATCGCCAGGGCATCATGCACGTCACCGTTGCTGACGCACAGCAGGCGGTGAATGCGGGGAAGAATCTCAAACTGATCTGCAGTGCCCGGAGAAACGGAGAAAGCGTGCAAGCGAGTGTGAGGCTGGAGGAGATTGAGCGGGGGCATCCCTTCGCCCCCATCCGGGAGAGCGGCTCAATTCTCATGATCGAGACAGATCTCCTGGCACCGTTCATCATTGCCGAAACAGATCCAACGCTCTACGACACCGCTTATGGCGTCATCAACGACCTGATGAGCCTTCCGCAGTAATTGAAAGTGCCAGAATCCTGAATCAATTGCTCCCTTCACCGAGAAACCCGTTGATGGCGTGGACGAGGGTCACATAGTTGTAGGGTTTCTGGAGATATCCAATCACGCCCGTCCCGTCGAACTTCTTCGTGACCTCCTCGTTGGGAAAACCCGAAGAGATTACGACTCTCACCATCGGATTGATCACTTTCAAACGGCTAAATGTCTCCCCGCCGCTGATGCCTGGCAGCGAAAGGTCCAGGACCACGAGACCGATTTCGTCATGATGCTCGCGGTAGAAATTCACCCCATCTTCGCCGCTGGCGGTCGCGACAACCATCACCCCTTCGTCAAACATCGCGTCACGGAACACGATTCGGATGTGTTCCTCATCCTCAATCATCAACACAACACCTTTCATGCGTCCTCCACACTGCTCTTCCATGAATCGATGATTCTATGCACAAATGAGACTTTCCATGTGTGCGGTCAGAAGCCCTGATGTTCGGTTCTTGCTATGATTTCGTCCTGTAGCGTTTTGCCGAGATCGCAGAAATAGTCGGAGTAGCCGGCAACCCTCACGATCAGATCACGAAAGTGCTCGGGGGATGCCTGTGCATCCCGCAATGTCTGCGCATTGACCACGTTGAACTGGATATGATGTCCTCCCAGCGTGAAGTAGGAACGCACAAGATGCGCGAGATTGTCGATACCTTTTTCGTTCTCGAGAAGCTGCGGCGAAAACTTCTGGTTCAGGAGCGTCCCTCCCGTCCGCACATGGTCCATTTTTCCGGCGGACTTCAGGACTGCCGTTGGGCCGTGCCGATCGGCTCCCTGCACGGGTGAAATCCCTTCAGAGAGGGGTGTCCACGCTTTCCGCCCGTCCGGCGTAGCTCCCGTGACTGAACCAAAATAGACGTGGCACGTGGTCGGGAGGAGGTTTATCCGATAAACGCCTCCTTTCGTGTTCTTCCGGCCATTGACGACATCGTAGAATGCGTCAAACACCCAACGCATCACACTGTCTGCGCTGTCATCATCGTTACCATACTTCGGGGTCTTATTGACCAAGAGCAAGCGCTTTGGTTCGAGCCGGTCGAAATTCGTGCTGAGGTACTGCAGGAGGTCAGTCATCGACATCGTTTTCTTCTCGAAGACGTGATGACGGATCGCCACGAGGCTGTCTGTGATCGTTCCGATTCCGACACCCTGAATGTAGTTCGTGTTGTAGCGGGCGCCGCCGTCGTTGTAATCCTTTCCCTTCTTCACGCAATCATCGATGAGAACCGACAGAAACGGAACCGGCATGGTGTCAGCGTACAATCGCTCGATGACGTTGTTCCCCTTCAGCTTGATTTCTATGAAGTGCTTGAGCTGAAGCTTGAATGCATCCTGGAGTTCTTCCCACGACGCAAAGTGCCGTGGATCCCCTGTCTCTATTCCGATCTTCTTCCCGCTCCGGGGATCAATTCCGTTTGATAGCGTTATTTCCAGGACCTTCGGAAGATTGAAATATCCGGTCAGGATGTAGCTCTCCTTGCCGAACGCCCCTGTCTCAACGCACCCGCTTGCGCCGCCACAGCGTGCATCCTCTACAGACTTACCCTGACGCACGAGTTCATCGACAATCGTATCGGCGTTGAACATGGAGGGTTGCCCGCGCCCCTGGCGGATGACTCTACAGGCGTGTTTCAGAAACTCGTCCGGGTTCTTCTTACTCAGCTGGATGTTTGAACTCGGCTGCACAAGACGCATCTCGTCGATAACGTCGAGAACTAGATGTGTGAGCTCGTTTACCCCGTCGGTCCCGTCCGGCTTCATGCCACCAGTATTGATGTTCGCGAAATCGGTGTAGGTGGAACTTTCAGCGGCCGTGACCCCCACTTTCGGCGGCGCGGGCTGATTGTTGAACTTCACCCAGAAGCACTGCAGCAGTTCCATCGCCCCCTCGCGGTCGAGCGTTCCGTCGTCAAGCCCTTTTTTGTAGAATGGATGGAGATGCTGATCCAACCGGCCCGGATTGAACGCGTCCCATGGATTCAACTCTGTTACGACTCCCAGATGGACAAACCAATAGTATTGCAGCGCTTCCCGGAGATTCTCCGGCGCATTCGCCGGAACGCGGCGGCACACCTGCGCGATGGTCTTCAGCTCGGCTTTGCGAGTTGGATCCGGTTCATTCTCTGCAAGCTCGATCGCCTTCTCCGCGTAGCGATCGGCAAGTGTTAGAATGGCATCGATACTTATGCTCATCGCCCTCAGCTCTTCGCGCTTCTCATACGCTTCAGGATCTTCGATGAAGTCAAGCGAACGGACCGACGCTTCAATCTCGCGTTTGAATTCGAGCATTCCCTTGCGATAGATCTTGTCATCGAGCACGGTGTGGCCCGGAGCCCGCTGTTCCATGAATTCCGTGAAGATGCCGGCTTCATAGGCGGCTTTCCATTCGTCGGTCATCTCTTCAAAAATCTTTTCCCGGATCGTCTTCCCCTTCCAGAACGGGATAATCTTGGCCTCGTACTGATTCTTCGTCTCATCATTCACCCTGTACCAGACCTTTTCGCGTGAGTTGAGGATGTCGAGATCCCGGAGTGAGTGGCAGCAGAGCTCCGGAAAGGTATACGTTGCTTTGGGCGCAGGACCACGTTCACCGACTATCAACTCTCCGTCGTTGATACAAATTTCCTTCTTCTCCATGATCCGTTTGAAAGCCACGGCCCGGCGCATAGGAGGTGAAAAGAATGCACCTTCCTGATAGAACTCGGTCATGAGAAGCGCTCGCTCAGGTGAGACTTGCGGAACAGCGTTGATACTTTGCTCGCGCAGTTTTCGCACGCGGTCGGTCATGCATCAACCTCCAATTGAAACGGATGGAACGTAGTTGAGAAGTTCTTTCACGATCGTGCTCAGATCGTCGGCAGACGGAGGAACGGTCTGCTGCATTTCATATTCCTCGCCGAGCCGATGATATTTTTCCACACCGATCGTGTGATAAGGCAGAAGATGGATTTCAGCGACATTGCCGAGCGACGCGATGAAGGCCCCCGACTCACGGATCTCCCGGGGATCATCATTCACACCAGGAATGATAGGGATGCGGACAATCACCTGCTTCTTCATCTCTGCGAGCCTTCTGAGATTGCTGAGGATCATACTGTTCGAGACACCGGTGAACTCTCTGTGTTTCGCATCGTCCAGCATCTTGAGATCAAACAGGAAAAGGTCGACAAACGCGCTGACGCGCTCCAGGATTTCGGGCGAGGTCATTCCGGTAGTATCGACGACCGTATGGATGCCTTTCTTTTTGCAGGCTTCCAGAAGCGAACAGAGGAATTCGTGCTGAAGCAACGGTTCGCCGCCTGAAAATGAAGCTCCTCCTCCTGAATGTTCGTAAAATATTACGTCTTTTTCAATCTCCCCCATAACATCGCTTTCCGTCATTGCTTTGCCAGCAATTTGACGGGCATCGGCATTGCAGACCTCGGAGCACTCCCCACATTCGACGCAGACATCCCGAACCGTCGAGAAGCCACCATCCACCCTTTGGACCGCATGGTTCTTGCACAGGGCGAAACAGTCACCGCAGCGAACGCAGCGATCTTCCCGCAGAACGAGCTGTTGGTCAGGGGAAATCGATTCCGGGTTATGGCA
>Ga0208566_1001091_pt1 | contig 16337 bp, 10 predicted proteins | sample PL_2010_150m_FD_184159 | JGI IMG/M metagenome (GOLD analysis project Ga0208566, IMG submission 184159) | Freshwater microbial communities from Powell Lake, British Columbia, Canada to study Microbial Dark Matter (Phase II) - PL_2010_150m... | ecosystem: Environmental > Aquatic > Freshwater >...
TCCTCAGGTACCGGGCCGGCCTTCATGCTTTCCGGGTTCGCCGGGTCGCGCAGTGCCCAGACGCGCAGTTCATGCCCTTCAACCACCACCTGACCGGCATTGATGACGCGGTGCTGCACCAGAAACAGCTTGTTGCGCCACTCGGCTATCTGACTCTCGATGGTGATGTGGTCCCCGAAGCGCGCGGGCCCGAGAAATTTCGCCGCCGCGTCAACGATCGGAAAGCCTGCCAGCCGATATTCCTCCCAAAGCTCCGGCCATGGCATGCCGTGTTCGCGAAACAGTCTCTCGGTGGCGCGATCGAACCAGGTGAAATAGCGCGGGTAGAAGACGATGCGCGCCGGGTCGCAATCGGCGAAATCGACGACGAAATCGAGACGCGACGGCTTCATGCCGGCCGGCGCCTGCAAAATATCGCGCCACGTGCGAATTTGAATTGGCTGCGACACACATCGTGGCCGCACTGCCGCTTGCAGGTATCGGCCATTTGTCTCGTGCTACGCGCGCCTGAGATTCTTGCGGTTTGGTGAGTCATTCTTCGTTTTCAACATGGCGATAAGCTGTGCGGCTATTTCCCGCGGGGTCTTTCTGCCGGGTTTGTACCACACATGCGTCCAGTTCAGGGAGCCGAGCAATGCCAATCTGAACAACGAGCGGTCGGTTTCCTCTGGAAGGTCGAGCTCAGCGATCAACTGGCGGAACATCTGCTCAAAGCTTTCGCGGTCTCCTTTCAACCGGCGCTGCAGGCGGTTCTCATAAATCGCGAACAGCCCAGTTGCCGTCACTTGAGCGATCGGATTGCCCGCGGCCACGTCTTGAATGTGCTCGGCACACGCCAGCTCGAGTCTTTCCCAAGGATCAGTGCCGCGTTTGATCGCTTCCTGGATGTTTTGCATGAGGCGCTGAAAGCCTTCGCGGTGTATGGCAACAAACAGGTCTTCCTTGGCCGGATAGTAGTGATAGACCGATCCGGGCAACATTCCCACTCGGTCGGCGATGTCGCGTATCGAAGTACCGCCGTAGCCATGTTCGACGAACAGTTGGGCGGCGGCCAAGACGATCTGATCGCGCCGATCGCCGGTCGAAGTCCCACCATCACGATCCAGCCCGAGTTGCGTCTTGCGAGCGATCTTGCGGCTGGCTTCCCCACGCTTCAGGATTTCGCGCTGTTGTGTGGTCAATCCGGTCGCGGAGCCATCGAGCGTTCGCGAGACTGTCTTCAGTCTCTTGTAGGCTGTTTCAAGGTTGTGCTTCTTCCAGATATACCTGACGCCCGAAGCAGACACCGCGTAGCCCTGTTTCTTGAGCTCATCGGAGGCTTTCGCCTGCCCGCACTGGGGGAAATCCCGCGCAAAGCTCACCACGGCTTGCTCGATCGAAAATGCGCCTCGATTCGCTTCGCCAATTTCCCGACGCTTCATGTTTCTCCTCAACTTGCCTGGTACACCGCACCCGGGTTTCCCCAGGGATTTCGGACGGTAAGCATACCCCATGCGACACGAAAGGGGCGGATATATAAACTAATCATACAGGCATTTGACTAGTTAGTCCCGAGGTGTTACTGTGTTGCCCGGTTGGGGGCGTAGCCAAAACAACAATCCTCCACCTTGCCATAGAAGAAACCGCTAAGGGACTCGAAAGTCGATTTCGAGAATTCAGCAATAACATCTATCGGAGGAAACCATGAAACTTGTCACCACCCTCGTCGCGCTAGCACTCGGATTCGCGGTCACCGCTGCCCAGGCCGAGATCGTCGTCGGCGTCACGATTTCGACCACCGGCCCTGCGGCGTCGTTGGGCATACCCGAAAAGAACACCATCGCCATGATGCCGGCGACCGTCGGCAGCGAAAAAGTTCGTTACGTCCTGATGGACGACGGATCCGATCCCTCGATGGCGGTGAAGAACGCGCGCAAGTTGACGGCCGAAGACAAAGCCGATCTGATCATCGGTTCGTCGACGGTCCCGACCTCGCTGGCGTTGATCGAAGTTGCCATCGAGACTCGCACTCCCATGCTCGCGCTGGCGCCGCTTGCTCCCCCAGCCGACAAGCGCGCCTGGGTCTTCGCCCCGCCACAAACCAATTTCCTGATGGCATCGGCGGTCATCGAACACATGGCTTCGACCGGAATCAAGTCCATGGGCTTCATCGGCTACAACGATGCCTTCGGCGAAGGGTTCTGGCGCGAAGTGGAACCGCTGGCACAGAAGGCCGGCATCAAGATCCTCGCCAGCGAGCGCTACAACCGCACCGATACCAGCGTTACCGGCCAAGTGCTGAAGCTGGTATCCGCCAATCCCGAGGCCATCCTGATCGTCGGTTCCGGAACACCGGCCGCCCTGCCGCAGATCACGCTGGTCGAGCGTGGCTACAAGGGCCGGATCTATCAATCCCATGGCGCGGCCAACCGCGACTTCCTCCGAGTCGGCGGCAAGAACGTCGAGGGCGCGCTGATTCCGGTCGGACCGATACTGGTCGCCGAGCAATTGCCGGATGGTCATCCATCCAAGAAGGTGGCGCTCGATTACGTCAAGGCCTATGAATCGGTTCATGGCGCGGACAGCCGTTCCACCTTCGGCGGTCACACCTGGGATGCCGGGCTGCTGTTTCAGCAGGCAGCCCAGGAAGCCCTGAAAAAGGCCAAACCCGGAACGCCAGAATTCCGCCAGGCACTGCGCGACGCCCTCGAAAACATCAAGAATCTCGCGGCAACCCATGGCGTGTTCAGCATGAGCGCGGCCGATCACACCGGGCTGGATGTCCGTGCCCGCGTGATGATTCGCGTCGAGGGTGGCAACTGGAAACTGGTCAAGTAATCCGGTCCGATTCAGAGTGCCCGCCATGACCAAGCCACCCTTCAATACGCTCAACTTCGCACCGCCCTTGCTGGATATTCAGCCGCTTCAGGATGGCGGCATGATCCTGAGATCGCCGCAAAAACTGGGACCTTATTCCCGCTGCGTGGGTGAGTATCTGCTGCATTGGGGAACCACCACGCCCGACAGCCTGTTCCTGGCCGAGCGCGATGCGAGCGGTGGTTGGCGCCGGCTGACCTATGGCGAGGCCCTGACATCGGTAGGCAACGTCGCCCAGGCCTTGCTCGATCGAAAGCTGTCGGTGCAACGCCCGCTGGTCATCCTCTCCGATAACAGCATCGCCCACGCCTTGATGGCACTTGCAGCCATGCATGCCGGAATTCCGGTGGCGCCGGTTTCCTCGGCCTATTCGCTGATTTCCAAAGACTTCGTCAAGCTCAAGCACATCCTGGCACTGCTTCAACCCGGCGCAATCTTTGTTCAGGATGGAGTGCGGTTTGCACCCGCACTCAAGGCGGCAGGTCTTGTCGACGTCGAAGTGATCGCGGCAGGGAATCCGGCGAGCAACCTGCCCATGACGGATTTCGCACAAGTTCTGGCGACTCAGGCCCGCGCGGACGTGGATCGGGCATTTGCCTCCGTCACTGCCGACACGATAGCGAAAATTCTGTTTACCTCCGGCTCGACCGACCTGCCCAAGGGCGTCATCAACACCCAGCGCATGATGTGTTCCAACCAGCAGACCATCGCCCAAGTCTGGCCCTTCATTTCGGAAAAGCCGCCGGTGATTGTGGACTGGCTACCCTGGAACCATACCTTCGGCGGCAATCACAACTTCAACATGATGTTGCGCCACGGTGGCAGCATCTACATCGACGAAGGCAAACCGGCTCCCGGGCTGATCGAAAAAACCGTCACCAACCTGCGCGAAATCTCGCCGACGATCTACTTCAACGTACCCCGCGGCTACGACATGTTGCTGCACTATCTTGAACAAGACGATGAACTGGCCGCAAACTTCTTCCACAAACTCGACCTGATCTTCTATGCCGCCGCCGCGCTGCCCCAAAACCTCTGGGAACGGTTGGAAACGTTGGCGATAAAAGTACGCGGCAAGCGGGTGCGCATGGTTTCCTCGTGGGGATCCACCGAGACTGCGCCCATGGTGACCGCAGTGCATTTTGACATCGAGCGCGCGGGCGTCATCGGCCTGCCGACTCCTGGCGTAGAACTCAAAATGGTTCCCAACGCGGGCAAGATGGAGTTGCGCATACGCGGCCCCAATGTAACTCCCGGCTATTTCAAGCGCGACGATCTGACCAAAGCGGCCTTCGATGCGGACGGCTTCTACTGCATCGGCGATGCCGGACGTTTCGCCGATCGGCATGACCCGACCAGGGGCATCGAATTCGACGGCCGCATCGCCGAGGACTTCAAGCTCACCTCAGGCACCTGGGTCCATGTCGGCGGGCTGCGCATCCAGGCCATCGCCGCCGGTGCGCCGGTCATCCAGGATTGCGTGATCACCGGGCACGATCGCGAGGAAGTCGGCCTGTTGGTATTCCCCAACCCCACAGGGTGTCGCAGCCTGTGTCCGGATGCACCTGCCGACCTGCCTTTGTCGGGGTTGATCGCTCAGCCCCAGGTCAGGCAGAGGATGGCGCAAGCACTGACCCAATTGGCGAATAGCGGCAGCGGCAGCTCGACCTATCCTACCCGCGCGCTCCTGATGGAAGACCTGCCGGCGATTGACGACAACGAGATCACCGACAAGGGTTACATCAACCAACGCGCGGTTCTGATGCGCCGCGCAGCGCTGGTCGACCGCCTGTACGCCAGCGAGCCGGACCCCGATGTGATCGTCCTCCCAGCAAAGGCACTCCGATAACCATCAAATCAGGTCATCTGACCAGGCGGGCATCAGCGGAACCCATACCAGCCATAGCAATTCAAGGAGAAATAGCGTGACCGAAGTAGTGAGCTACAGCATCAAGGACGAAATCGCGGTTGTTACGGTCGATAGCCCGCCGGTGAATACCATGACCCGCGAAGTACGCGCCGGATTGAAGGAATGCTTCGAGGCATTGCGCAAAGAGAGCCCAAAGGCCATCGTCCTGACCTGCGCCGGCAAGACCTTCCTCTCCGGCGGTGACATGCGCGAATTCGAGACCGGGGTGCTGGAGCCGGGCTATCACGAAGTGCTGCGCCTGATCGAGGACAGTACGGTGCCGGTGGTTGCGGCCGTCCACGGCACCGTCATGGGTGGTGGCGTGGAGACCGCCATTGCCTGCCACTATCGCATCGCTGCCGAAGGCACGCGCCTGGGCCTGCCGGAAATCACCCTGGGCATCATTCCAGGCGCCGGCGGCACGCAGCGCATGCCGCGTCTGATCGGTCTTGAACCGGCGCTCGACATGATGCTTAGCGCCAAGCCGCTCACCGCCGGGCAAGCCAAGGACGCGGGGCTGGTCGACGCCGTGGTCGGCGGCGAGTTGGTCGAGGCGGCCGTGGCTTACGCCCGGGACTTGGTGACCAAGGGAGCCGGACCCCGGCGCACGCGCGAACGCAGTGTCGCCGGCGGCGAGAAGGTCGCTGAAGTGATTGCCGCGCGACGCGCCCAAGCTGCCAAGACCATGCGCAACCGCAACTCGCCGAATGTGCTGCTCGATGCAGTCGAAGCCTCGGTGACCAGGCAATTCGACGACGGCATCACCTTCGAGCGCACCCTGTCGAACCAGGTTGAGCGCGCCGTCGAAGGCCGCGCCTTCCGCCACCTGTTCTTCGCCGAACGTGAAGTACGCAAGATTCCTGGCCTGCCGGCGGACGTCAAGGCACGCCCGATCACCCGTCTCGGCATCGTCGGGGCCGGCACCATGGGTGGCGGCATCGCGATGTGTTTCGCCAATGCGGGCATTCCCGTCACTATTCTCGACACCTCCCAGGCAAATCTCGACCGCGGCCTAGCCACCATCGGCAAGAACTACGAGCGCTCGGTCACCCGCGGCAGCCTCAAGGCGGAACAGCGCGACCAACGCCTGGGCCTGATCACGACCTCGCTCGATTACGCCGCGTTGGGCACCGCCGATGTGATCATCGAAGCGGTGTTCGAGAACATGGTCCTGAAGAAAGACATCTTCGCCAAGCTCGATGCGGTCGCCAAGCCCGGGGCGATCCTCGGCACCAATACCTCGACGCTGGACATCGACGAGATTGCCGCCGTCACCCAGCGGCCGCAGGATATCATCGGGCTGCATTTCTTCAGCCCCGCCAACGTCATGCAACTGCTCGAAATCGTCCAATGCACCAAGACCGCATCGGACGTCGTCGTCACGGCATTGGATATCGCCAAGACCATCAAGAAAGTCGGCGTCGTCGCCAAGGTCTGCTACGGCTTCATCGGCAACCGCATGATGGACCCCTACGGGCGCGAAGCCGAGCACTGCGTGCTGGAAGGAGCCACCCCGGAAGAAGTGGATAGCGCCCTGGAAAGTTGGGGCATGGCCATGGGCATACTCGCCGTGTACGACATGGCCGGGGTCGATATCGGCCATCTGACTCGGGTCGCGCGAGCACATCTGCTGCCCAAGGATCCCGGCTTCTACCGACCTTCGGCGATGCTGACCGAGCGCGGCTGGATCGGCCAGAAGGCCGGTCGCGGCTATTACCGCTACGACGGCGCGGAGCGCAAGCGCACGCCGGACCCGGAGGTGATCGCCATGCTCCACGAGGAAGGCAAGCGGCTGAATATTACGCAGCGCAAACCCGACCGCCAGGAAATCCAGGAGCGTTGCCTCTACGCGATGATCAACGAAGGCGCGCTGCTCCTCGAAGAAGGCATCGCCCTGCGCGCCAGCGACATCGATGTGGTGTACACCGCCGGTTATGGTTTCCCGCGTTATCGCGGCGGCCCGATGTTCTATGCCGACACGGTCGGGCTCAAGCTCATCTACGACAAGATTCTCGAGTTCCAGAAGACCCTCGATCCGCAGTACTGGCAGCCGGCACCGCTGCTGAAGAAGCTGGCCTTGGCAGGCTCCAGTTTCGCCCAGTACCAGGCCGAACAATCACGTTAATCCCCGGAGAACGACATGGCACGCGCCTTCATTCCTTATGGCCAGTATTGGTCCACGCCCTTCGCCAAATGGCAGGGTTCCATCGCCCACCTCAACAGCCTGCGGCTCGTTGCCAATACCGGCAAGCAGGCACTTGAAGCCAGGCACTTTCCAATGGATCGCATCGATCTGGCCATCCTTGGGCACACCAATCCCCAACTCGGCAGTTTCTATGGGCTGCCCTATGTAACCGGCATGATGGGTCTGGAAAACGTGCCGGGACCGACGGTGCAGCAGGCCTGTGCCACCAGTGCCCGGGTGCTGCAGATGGCCGCCGGCGAGGTGGCCGATGGCTCGGCCCAGTGTGCCTTGTTGATCACCACCGACCGCTGCTCGAACGGTCCCATCGTGTATTACCCGGATCCCACTGCACCGGGCGGTACCGGCCACACCGAACGTTGGGTGCTGGACAATTTCGCCCATGACCCGCACGCCAAGAATGCCATGATCGACACCGCGGAGAACGTGGTTGCCAAGTTCGGCGTCAGCGTCGCGGAGCAAAACGAGGTGGCGCTGGCGCGCTATGTCCAGTACCAGGATGCCCTGGCCAACGACCGCGCCTTCCAGCGCCGCTACATGGTCGACGTCCCCGTCACCGACGCCGGATTCCGCAAGCAGACCGGCCTGCTATCTGCCGATGAAGGCATCTTCCCGACGACCGCCGAGGGACTCGCCAAACTCAAGCCGGTCAAGCCCAATGGCACCGTCACCTTCGGTTCTCAGACGCATCCGGCCGACGGCAATGCCGGCATGATCGTGACCACCAGAGAGTTGGCGCGCGAATTCTCGACCGATTCCAAAATCGTGGTGGAATTGCTTGGTTTCGGTCAGGCACGGGTGGCCAAGGGCCACATGCCGATGGCGGTAGCACCTGCCTCGATGACCGCGCTCCAGAACGCCGGGCTGACGATCAAGGAGGTGGATGCCGTCAAGACCCACAATCCTTTTGCCGTGAATGACATCGCTTTCGCCCGCGAGACAGGCTTTCCGCTGGAGAAGATGAACAACTACGGTTGCTCGCTGATCTGGGGTCACCCGCAGGGTCCGACGGGTTTGCGCAGCGTCATCGAACTGATTGAGGAGCTGGCATTGCGCGGCGGTGGGGTCGGGTTGTTTGGCGGCTGTGCGGCAGGCGACTCCGGGATGGCGGTGGTGTTGCGGGTGACAGGCTGACGCAAGCGGTCGCCGCTGGCTCAGAAGCGCGCCAGCGTTGCCCGGTAGTGCTTTAGTCCGGCACCCAGAAACGCGGCGGCGCCCACCGCCGCGAATCCACCGACCAGTCCGAGGGAATGTCCGACCAGCTTGCTGGATTGAAATCCGTAATCGGTGATTGCGGCGATCAATGTCGGGCCAACGATGCCGCTCATCGAAACGCTCCACATCAGGTACAGCCCATTGATACGGCCCCGCATCTGATTCGGCGAGAACAGTTGCAAGGTGGTCACGGCGCAGGGCATGCTCACGGAACAGAAAAACAGGGCCAGGCCGATCGCGATCAGAGACAAGCTTGCGCTGGGAAGCCATGAAAACGCCGCGACGGGCAGCAACATGCCGATGCTGCCGATCACCGCCACGCGCATCGAGGCGTCCTCGAATCCGTGCCGCTGAAATTTGTCGATAAGCCATCCGCCAAGCAGCACGCCGCAGGCGGTAGTGGTCAACAGGAGGATGCCAAACGTCCATCCCGCCTCGGCCTGCGACAAGCCGTGGTAGCGGATGAAATGCGCCGGCGCCCAGGTCATCATGCCGTACATGGTGGTGGACATGCAGGGAAAGCCCAGCGCGATGCAGATGCTGGTTCGGCGGTTTTCCGCAAGGAAGCGCATCACTTCGCGCAAGCTTGAATGTCTTACCTCGCCATTGGTGTCGAGAAGCGCCTTGCGGCGTTCGGGTTCGCGCAGGCTGAGTCCCATCAGCATTGCCAGGAGCAACCCCGGCGGTCCGACCACCAGAAAGGCGGCCTGCCACGCCTTGGTCGCCCCGAAGATGGGCAGGTCGATCACCTCACGGGTGCCGAAATACTGGGCGACCGAGCCGCCGATGATGAAGGCCAGACCGCTGCCGAGTACCCCGGAAATCGCAAAGACCGACTGGGCTCTGCCGACCTTCTCGCGCGGATAGATGTCGGTGATCATCGACGCGACTGTCGGCGCCAAGGCCGATTCGCCTATGCCAACGGCGACCCGAGCGAGAAACACCTGCCAGAAGCTTGAACTCATCCCGGTCAACAGCGTCGCCAGACTCCATAGTCCGACCCCCGTGGCAATGATTTTGTAGCGGGTCCCGCGATCGATCCAGCGGCCAAGCACAAACGACATCGATGCGTAGAAGAAGGAGAAGGCGAAGCCATGCAGGAGGCTGAACTGCGTGTCGGTAATGGCGAGATCCTTGCGTACCGGATCGACCAGCAGGGCCAGCATCTGGCGATCTACATAGGAAAGGATTCCCGCAATGAGACAAACCGCCAGGAAATAGGCCCGGTACTGTCCACTCCATTGGCCCGGACTCGTTATGACCATCGACATTCCGCGCCATTAGGGTTGTCGGAAAAGCCGCAGGGCCGGGAAATCCCCGGCCCTGCGCTGGGACTTAGAACCAATCAGAACTTGACGTTTGCCGAGACCCCAATAATGCGGCCGACCGGGTTGGTGAGCGTTGCGTCGAAGCCCCCGCCGCCGTTCGGGCTCTGGGCAATATTGACGTATGGCGGCGCCTTGTCGAAGAGATTGGTAATGCCGAGTCCGAGGGTGGTCTCATAAGCCCAGCCACCGAGTTTTGGCATGGTGTAGCCCAGATGGATATCCACGGACGAGTAGGCCGCCACCTTTTGCACCGGAGCGATCAGCGTATTGTCGTAGGACGGCAGGTAGTTCACGAAGGCTGCCATCACGTAGGGGCCGTGCGACCATCTGAAATTGCCGCGCAGCTTGTAGCGTAGCGGGTTGTAGATGGTATTCAGAACATCGATCAGTGGCGCCGAAGACGTAATCGCGACCAGGTATTTGGTGAAATAGGTGCCGTTCACGCCGACGCCGAAATCGCCCTTGTCCTTGGTTGACCAGTCGTAGCTGGCATTGAAATCGAAGCCCTTGGCCACGGTCTTGCCCAGATTGAAGTTGCGTCCGTCAATGAAGAGTGTGACGGTAGGCGGCAGCACGCCAGTCACACCCAGAGTGGAAGCGAGCGAATTGATGAAGGCGGCCGACGGATTGCGCTGGATGATATTGGTGCCGGCAAAAACCGCCTCACGATTCAGGACCGTCAGGTCCGCCAGGTAGTTGGTGATCTGGTTTTCGTAGTCGATGTCAAAGTAGCTCAGATTGAACTTGGAACCCTTCAGCGCCTTGGGTTTGAAATCAATCCCCAGGGAATTCGTCGTCGCGGTTTCGGGTTGGAGGTTGAAATTGCCTCCGGACAGGGCGACACCTTGCACGACCGCGCCACCGCGAGTCGGATCGGAATAGTTTTGCACGAACAGCCGGTTACTGTTTCCCATGATCTGGGCGAAGATCGGCGCCCGGAACGAGGTTCCATGGTTGGCCTTGACCACCAGATCCTCGACCGGCGACCAGTTCACGCCGACTTTTGGATTCGTCGTGCTGCCGAAGTCCGAGTACTTGTCGTAGCGATCCGCCAGGCTGATATCGAGACTGCGAATTCCCGGCATGGCGTTCTTCCGTCCGACAAACGGCAACGAAACCTCGACATACGCCGAATCCACCTTTCTATCCCGATCCCAGGGCGCCGGAACCGGCTTCAATACCGTGCCGGTCGTCAACCCCGTATGGGCATCTGTGCGTACCCCCTCGTAGCCGACCGCCGCACGGACGGTACCGCCCGGCAATTCGAAAAGCGGCCCGTCGAGCTTGGCCTCAAAGGATTGCTGGTTGGTCGTGCCTGGAGAAAGCTGGTATCCGGTGGCAAACCCTTGGCCGACCACCGCATTGTTGGCATTCGGCGCAAACGGGTTGAAGGCCGTCGCCGGGTTGCTGCTTGCCAGTGCCGCATTCATCCCGGCGGTATCTACCGCCGTCAAGGTGAGGCTTTGATCGGTGTTGCGGCCGTGCGTGTAGTTTCCTTCGAATCGCCAGTCGCGTGGCAGGCGAACCACCGCTCCAATCGTTATCTGGCTGGTTTCGGAGTAGCCGGTCTGCATATTGAACGGCAATTCGTTCATGAAGGAATACTGGACAGTCTCCGAGGTACCGGCGGGCGCTCCCACAGGCCGCACATAAAAAGCGTTCGTCGAGGGAACGGTCATCGAGGCGGTGCTGTAACGTGGCTGGAGTTTGAATTCGCGCCTGGTGACGAAGCCATCCGCATAGACGCTGACGTTGTCACGGTATTTCTGATCGAAGGTGAAGGTCAGGGTATTGCGCTCCTGCCGCGGAATCAGGTCGGCGACCTTTTGATTGTCGCACTTGTTGACTGTACCCGGCTTGAGCGAAGCAACATTGGCAGCAGTCACACCACCGGCCGGGATCGCATAGCTGACACCCGCTATAACGATGTTGCCGGGGTTGCATAGCGTCTCCCGGTAGTCCCGCCCGCCTTGGGGTGACTGGTCGGCTCGGAAGAAATCGCGGTACTGCCCATTGAGGGCGGAATGGTAGGTGTTTCCGAAAGCGACTGTATAACGTCCCCCTTCCCAGTTGTGGCCGAAAATTCCGCCCAGGCTTCGCTCGTCGTAATGATTGCCGGTTCCGTAGCGCACATTCACTTCGGCGCCCTCGTGCTCGCGGCGCATGACGAGGTTCACGACGCCGGCCACCGCATCTGATCCATAGATGGCGGACGCGCCGTCTGCCACCACGTCGACGCGCTCGAGGGCCAATGTCGGCATCGTTGAGGGGTCGATCGACTGGCCGCTGGTGCCTTGCGGTACCGGCCGCCGGCCGTTGAGCAGCGTCAACGTCGAATACGGGCCAATGCCGCGCAGATTGACTGCCGAACCCCAGGTGATGTTGCCGCTGCCACCGGATTGTCCGCGCGAATTCTCCGATACGCCCAGATTGAATACCTGAGGGATCTGCTGGACAAGCTGGGCGGTGGTTACGGCGCTGGAAAGGTCGATTTCCTCTCTTCCGACCGATATCACGCTCGAACCAACCGGATCGCCTCCACCACGGATGCGGCTGCCCGTAACGACAATGACGCCGATCTTGTCGGCCTCGGTCTGAGATGCCGCCTGCGCGCTGACCTGTGACGACGCACCGGCGGCGCACAGCATCGCCACTGCGGCGCTGATCCGGCGCACCGAGAATGCGGCTGGCAGCCGATCCAACCGGTGTGGCGGAAGATGTCCTGCACATTTGTCGGTAGAAGTCATTTTGCTCTCCTCTTGGTTAATGTGAATCAGACCCACAGCATGGCGAATTTCCCTGACACTGGCTCCAGCTGCCACCTCCTACCAAATTGCTTTTGCCAGCGCTGCGACGACGAACGTCTCGAGAACCGGCTGGGGCCCCGGCATCTCCGGCCCGTCAGGATTGCCGGTTTCCCAATGATGCGTTGCAGCATATTAGTTATAATTGATAATCGTATGCTTTCATAAGCAGTCTATTGATGAAAAAATTCGAAGTCAACAAGAATAATTGGATTGTCGAAGTGCATGGGGCTACACTCGGAAGGGCAGCAACGATTGATAGTTAAACGTTGTTGGCGCTCGTGTTGGCGGCGGAATTGGACGGCTCGAAGGATTCAATGTGAGGCGGGAAACCTGCCTCTGGAACATGGGCGAAAGCCGAGACAAGGCTGTTGCCTGAGTCAGTTCTTGTACAATCGCCGGCGGACCGCGCTGCTGGCTGCTGGCAATGCAGCATCCAGACTCGAGAATTCCGAAACACCTACCAACTCCAATTCATCAAACAAATCCTCACTCCAATGCGCGAAAAAAAGTCAAACGCAAGAACTCCGAAAGCAGTTGCCCGCTCAACACCGGTCCACGACGATCCATCGATCAATGAGGAAGGATTGCTCGCGCTGGTCGGTTACAACTGTCGCCAGGTCACCATGGTCATGGGGCCGAGATTCGCAAAGCGGATGGCCAAGCTGGGAATACGTCGAATGGAGTTCGCCGTGCTGATGCTGGTACGAGGCGATGAACAGATCAATCAGAAACGGCTCGCCAAGATCATTCACGTAGCGCCGTCGAACCTGAACCTGGTTCTCGACCGGCTCGAATCAGTCGGCTGGCTGGTTCGCTATCGCAATCCTCTGGACAAGCGATCGCAATTCGTCAAGCTCACTCCTCGTGGCCTGCGCAAGTGCGAGATTGCGGAAAAGGCCGCCATCGAGACCGAAAACGAAGCCACCTCGGCGCTCACCGATCAGGAGCGGGCTGAACTGGTGCGCCTGCTAAGAAAGGTGCACCTTCATAGCGAGCCGGGTGCCGCAGTGAATTGAAAGAAACCATTCTCTCCCTGCTTCCGCGACGTATGCCAAATACTGGTTGCATTGTGAATTGGACAAGAGGATGACTTCCCTGCCGGGGATGCGATCGGTGATCGCCGTTTTGGTCCTCGCCATGTTGTGTAGCATTGGGACCGCGATTTCGGCCTTCGGCCAGACCGCACCGCTACTCCGCGATCAGGAAACAGTTCGCTCGGCCTTGCCTTCCCCGGCTTATGTGACGCCTGAGACACCCCAGGGGACCGGGCCCTACCCGGCGATCATGGAGTCGGACGCGGGACTGGCTACCCACACCGTCTACCGTCCCAAAAAGCTTGACGCACTTGGTGCTGAGCGGCTACCGATCGTGGTCTTCGCCAATGGTGCATGCAACAATCTCGGCAACAGCTTTCGCTACTTCCTTACCGAGATCGCATCGCATGGCTTCATCGCCATCGCTACCGGTCCAATTGGCCCAAGCGTCTACGAATTCTCGAGATCGGGCTTCGGACAACCGGCCCCCGGCTCGCCCGCGGCGGCGCTGGCGGCTGCCGGCAAGCTGGTCAGCGCAACCCCGGCGAGCGGACCCGGTCCCGCCTACACGACGGCGGCGCAATTGATCGATGCCATTGACTGGGCACAGAAGGAAGCGACCCGCAGCGGCAGCCAGTATGTCGGCAAGCTCGACACCAGCCAGATCGCGGTCATGGGAATGTCGTGCGGCGGACTACAGGCACTCGATGCGGCGCACGACAAACGCGTGAAGACCCTCGGGGTCTGGAACAGCGGCGCTTACGCAGACGACAACCGGGCCGCGGAAATTGCTGCGGCACGGGCGACCAAGGCCAGCCTCAAGACGCTGAACGTGGCGACGCTATATATTACCGGTGACCGTTCGGATGTCGCCTTTGCCAATGCCGAGGACGACTTCACCCACATCGAGGGCGTACCGCTGTTCCGCGCCTGGCGCGAAAAGACCGGCCATGGCGGCACCTATCGTGAGCCGAATGGCGGCGAGTTCGCCAAGGTTGCGGTCGGCTGGCTGCTTTGGCAGCTCAAGGGCAACAGAACCGCCGCGAGCATGTTTACAGGCGCCGACTGCGACCTCTGCAGGCAAGCCGAGTGGCACGTGAGGAGGAAGAACCTTGACTAGCAAGATGCCGATTCGCGAAGTGATCCTGGCCCTTTCCATCATCAGCATTCCGCTGGCCGCACCGGTGGTTGCGGCCTCCGATTCGAGCGCCACAAGCGGAGCAGGTGAGACCGAAAGACTTTATTCCGGTGTGGTGCGTGAGTCCCTGTACGTTCCGGTCCGCGACGGAACGAAGCTGGCGATAAATATCTACAGACCGGTGGAGAACGGCAAAGCGTCGACAACTCCCCACCCGGTGGTTTTCGCGTTTACGCCGTATCGCGCGCGTTTTCGGGGAGCCAATGGCTCGGTGAATGAGACGGGTCTTTCGGAGCGGCTTGCCCTCAAAGGACTCACCGACTTTGGATATGTCGTGGCGGTTGCGGACATACGCGGCAAGGGCGCCTCCTATGGTGCGCGACGCGGATTTCAGGACAGGACGGAGGCGCGCGACGGGCATGACCTGATCGAGTGGCTGGCTCGCCAGCCCTGGTCGACTGGCAAAGTCGGGATGATTGGCTGCTCCTATCTTGGCGGGTCAACGCTGCAAGTTGCGACCACTGCGCCGCCATCGCTGAAGGCGATCTTCGCGGGTGCGACGGATCTGGACAAATACGCTTTTGTTCGTCGTGGCGGCATCACTGCACAATTCAACACCCGCCCCGACGAACCGTTGAGCGACGACTTGATGAGCATTCCGGTGGACGCCGACACCGACGGGGCATTGTTGCGCGAGGCAGTCGCCGAACATGCCAGAAATACGCCGATGGCACCACTGTGGTACGGCATGCCCTATCGGGACAGCACTTCCGACTATACCGGCAACCGGTTCTGGGAAGAGGTCGGACCCTATACCTACCTCGACGTCCTCAAGAAGTCAGGAATCGCTACCTACTTTTGGGGAAACTGGCGGGATGAACCCACCGAACAGATACTTCATGCCGCGGCAAATATTGGTGGAAAGCTGTTGGTTGGACCAGGCGGACATTGCGTACCCCCGCCGGACTTTGATTTCTCTGGCGAGGTCCGTCGCTATTTCGATCGATACCTGAAGGGACTCGACAATGGCATCGATCGCGAGCCCCGCAGCACCTATCGGATTGACAATGCGCCCAAGGAGCAGGCATGGGTGCGCAGCAGCCAATTGCCGGGGCAAGGCATAAGCAAGACCATCTGGTATCTCTCGGGAGCCAAGAGCGGCACCGCACGCTCTGTGAACGACGGCACCCTGACCATGCGCCGGCCCAAAAAGAGCTCCGATCGCTTCACGGTGAATTACGATGTCGGTTCGGCAGACTACTTCGCTTTCTGGATCGACCCGATGGATGACAAGGGACTGAGCTACACCAGTTCAGCGCTTGCGTCGGATAGCACCATGATCGGTACCTCGATAATCCACTTGAGCATGGCCGCCGACCGCACCGACGCCAATGTTTTCGCCTATCTGGAAGATGTCGGGCCCGACGGCAAGGCGTCGGTGGTGTCTTTCGGTCGTCTCGCCGCATCGCACAGAAAGATCTCCAAAGCGCCCTACGACACCCTTGGAACACCCTGGCATTCAGGCCGCTCCAGCGATGTGATCCCGCTCGTCCCGGGCAAGATGGCACAGCTCAGTTTCGGCCTGACCCCGGGCTCCTGGGTCTTCAAGCGAGGGCATCGCATCCGCGTTACCGTCACCGGTGCCGATCCGCGCCAGCGCAACCTCCAGCAAATCCGGCAGGATCCACCGCCGCGGTTAACCGTGGCGCTGGGGGGAGCAGGGCCCTCGCGAATCGATCTGCCGCTTCTGCGCATCGGCACCCGCCCGCCCGGAGCCTCAAACTAGACAGGCCCTCTAGATGACGCCGTCCGTGCGCAGACTTTCGATCTGGTGCATATCGTAACCA
>Ga0208566_1001094_pt1 | contig 16304 bp, 9 predicted proteins | sample PL_2010_150m_FD_184159 | JGI IMG/M metagenome (GOLD analysis project Ga0208566, IMG submission 184159) | Freshwater microbial communities from Powell Lake, British Columbia, Canada to study Microbial Dark Matter (Phase II) - PL_2010_150m... | ecosystem: Environmental > Aquatic > Freshwater > Lake...
TTATTCCTACATCTCATCTGCTTACCTTAAATTGAAGAGTACCTGCATCATGGTGAACAAGAACGGTATCCCGCAGGAAATCAGAACTAAACTGGGTATCTAGCTCCCTGAAGTACCTCCCCCTGCGCTAAACTTATACACCGTTGTATGTTTATACCTCTGCCCGGGCTCCAGCACAGCCGAAGGGAATGTCGGTTGATTTGGGGAATCGGGGAAATGCTGGGTTTCCAGACAGAAGCCCCAATGCTGGTTATATTTAATTTTACCTGATCCTGTTAAAATTCCGTTCAGAAAATTGCCCGAGTAAAACTGAACACCAGGCTCGGTGGTAAATACTTCCATAACGCGACCACTGACCGGCTCTTTAACCCTGACAACCTTACGCAGCTGGGTTACACTGTCGGATAGTATATAGTTGTGATCATATCCGCCAGCCACCTGGGCGATCCGCTCACCAATGGTATGCGCCTGAGTGAAATCCATAGGAGTTCCGCCAACCGGCCTGAGTTCACCTGTGGGAATCAGGGTTGAATCAACCACCGTATAGCGATCGGCGGTTATCTGCAATTCATGACCAAGAATATCGGTTTTGGCATTACCCGTGAGGTTAAAATAACCGTGATGCGTAACATTTATCGGGCAAGGCTGATCTATCTTTCCGTCATAATCGCATTTTAAACTATTATCGTTCATCAAAGTATAAAAAATAGTGATAGTCAGGTTCCCGGGATAACCTTCTTCCATGTCTTTACTGAAATAACTCAACTTAACTCCCTGTCCTTCTGCGTTTTCAAATGGCTCACTATCCCAAACCACTTTATCAAATCCTTTAAGGCCGCCATGCAAATGGTTCGGACCATTATTGGTTGCCAGTACAAAATCTCTTCCGTTCAGTGAAAATTTACCCTTTGCGATCCTGTTGCCATAACGACCGACAATGGCACCAAGGTAACAGCAGTTGTTGATATATGGATCAGTCCAATAAGACTCCGGACGATCGAATCCAAGAACCACGTTCTCAAATTTGCCCGATTTATCGGGAGCAGTCAGTTCGGTGACAATGGCTCCATAATTGGTAATCCTGGCAGTCATTCCTTTCGCATTGGTCAGCGTATACAGAACAATTTCTTTCCCATCTACCATTCCCACAATTTCTTTTTTGATTTTCATAGCTTCATCTGTTGTTTTTTGCTGTTTGGTTTTGCATCCTGAAATTATCAGCAGCGAAAGTCCGATAAAGGACATTTGCATTATTAAAGCCCTGGTTTTCATAGTCTTGATTTATATTGATCGACTGAAGCAAGTATAGTGTTTTTTGTATAATTAATGCCTCACCGGTCTGATTTTATTCTATTTTTACGCACACATAACGCATCACATCAAAACTCCATATGACAACCGAGATTTTAAAAGAAGAATGGGCCCAAAGATATCCCGCTTCTGATTCCCCGATACCCTTTTATTTCTCACCCGGACGGGTCAATCTGATAGGTGAACATACCGATTACAATGGTGGATATGTTTTCCCCTGTGCCCTCAGCTTCGGAACATATCTGGCTGTCCGGAAAATTGACGAACCGGTTATACGCATGGCCACTACGAATTTTGATTTCAAAGCCGAGATCCCGGTTTCACCGGCATACCAAAAAATCGGCGAAGAATGGGTGAACTACCCGTTGGGCATAATCAGTGAACTGACCAGGCGAGGAATCAAAATACCCGGACTCGAGATGCTATTCTCCGGAAACATCCCGAACAAAAGCGGGCTCTCGTCCTCGGCATCAATCGAACTCGTAACTGCGGTTGCTTTGAACGATTTGCTTAATCTTGGCATCTCCCGGATTGAGCTCGTAAAAATCGGTCGGGCCGCCGAAAATAACTTTGTCGGGGTTAACTGCGGCATCATGGATCAGTTCGCAGTAGGTATGGGCAAAAAAGATCATGCCATCTGCCTGAAATGTGATACGCTTGATTATGAACTTGTTCCGATTAAACTCGAGGGATATAAACTCGTCATTGCCAATACCAATAAATCGCGTGGCCTTGCCGATTCGAAATACAACGAACGTGTTGCCGAGTGCCAAACGGCTGTTAGAATGCTAAGTGCAGGAAAACCGATATCACTTCTGGCAGAAATGAACCTTGGAGATTTCTCTGTTTATGAACATCTCATCACCGATGAGGTGATTAAACGCCGGGCCCGGCATGTAATATCAGAGAACGACCGCACATTCGAAGCTGTGGAAGTTTTAAAAGCAGGTGATCTGATCCGGTTCGGTCAGCTGATGAACGCATCGCACGATTCCCTGCGCGATGATTATGAAGTAACCGGAATCGAACTCGATACCCTGGTTGCAGAATCCCGGAAAATACCCGGAGTCATCGGATCACGTATGACTGGTGCCGGCTTCGGTGGTTGCACCGTCAGTCTCGTAAAAAATGAATCAATTAACCGGATGATCCGGGAAGTCGGTGAAAATTATCTCGCAAAAACCGGTCTGAAAGCTGATTTCTACGTCGCTGAAATCGGCAACGGAGCACAGAAAATAGGCTAATGATCTAATATGCTAATATGCTAATTTAAAATAATTATAACACTTAACTTGCCTTTGTCTCTTGACTAATCCCAGACTTCAGTCTGGGGCCTTACCTAATAATCCACCTCACCCCCTGCCCCCTCTCCCGCGATCGCTCCGCTCACGGGAGAGGGGGACGCTCCGGCGAGACTGATAACCGATATCTGATACCCGATAACCCATTAAATCTTAATCATATGCGCCCAAATCACCGTTCCTCTCAGTCTCTCCTGGTCTTTCTCCTTCTTATAGTCTTCTTCATCGGGGGGTGTAAAAATCAAACACAAAAAAAACCTATGGAAGAGCAATCTGCACCTGCAGTTTATCAACCCGGAACTTTCGGCTACGACCTCAGGTTGCTGAATAAACATCAAAAAACGGTAGTATTGAAACGTGATGAAGCTATGATTGCCCTGATCCCGGGATACCAGGGAAGGGTGATGACATCCGCTTCTTCCGGGATGAACGGCATGAGCTTTGGCTGGATCAATTACAAACTGATTGAATCCGGTAAAAAAGCAGCCCATTTCAATAATTACGGTGGCGAAGAGCGATTGTGGCTCGGACCGGAAGGCGGGCAGTTCAGCATCTTTTTTGCCCCGGGTGTTCCGTTCACATTCGAGAACTGGCAGGTCCCGGCTCCGATCGATACGGATACTTTCGACCTGGTTGCAGCCAACGACACTATCGCTGTTTTCCGGAAGGACATTCAGCTGGTTAATTACAACAATGTCAGGTTCAATCTGAAGATCGACCGTATTGTCACCCTTCTCACCAGGAGCCAGATTGAAGCCCGTACCGGTATCAGCCTGCCGGCCGGTGTGCAGCCTGTCGCTTATGAGACAAACAACCTGCTGACCAACACCGGCAAAATCACCTGGACACGTGAAGGCGGATTACTCTCGATCTGGATGCTGGGTCAGTTGATATCTTCACCTACCAATGTTGTTATGGTTCCTTTTGTTGAAGGATCAGTAGATGAACTCGGCCCGGTTGTCAATGATAGCTATTTCGGTAAAGTCCCGGCTAACCGGCTGAAAATTCTCAAAGACCTCATTCTCTTCAAAGCAGATGGACTGCAGAGAGGCAAAATCGGACTCTCCCCGCTCAGGGCAAAAAACTTTATCGGAAGTTATGATTTCGGCAAGCAAGTATTAACCATACTATTTTACAATAAGCCTGATACCTATAAAGGTTATGTGAATTCCATGTGGGAAATCCAGAAAAATCCTTTTGCGGGTGATGTGCTCAATTCCTATAATGACGGTCCGCTGGAGGACGGAAGCCAATTGGGGCCATTCTACGAGCTCGAAGATTCTTCCCCCGCAGCCGCACTGAAACCTGGTGAAAATCTGAAACAGCTTAACCTCACCATCCACATCACCGGAGAGGAAAGTGCACTAAATGAAATCCTGGTAAAACTGTTTGGAATCACGGTGGCAGAGATCCGGCAATCATTTTCCAAATAATTTACAAGCTTGTGAAAACCAGCTTCGGAACTATTGATTACCTGATCTTTATTGGATATTGCGGTCTCATTATTTTTATTGGTTTATTCGTTTCCCGCACCCGCAAGGGTAAGAAAAAAACAGCCAAAGATTACTTTCTGGCCGATAAATCGCTACCCTGGTGGGCCATCGGGTCATCTCTGATTGCAGCGAACATATCTGCCGAGCAATACATCGGCATGTCGGGAAGCAGTTATGCCATTGGGCTGGCCATCGCATCCTATGAGTGGATAGCAGCTTTAGGACTGATTGTGGTTGCTGTCTTCATTTTACCAATCTTCCTCAAAAAAGAGATCTATACTATGCCGCAGTTCCTCCAGATGCGGTTCGATAACCGGGTTCGCACTACCCTGGCAACTTTCTGGCTGCTGGTTTATGTTTTCGTCAACCTCACCTCAGTGATGTGGCTCGGCGCCCTGGCCCTGAATACGATTATCGGAATACCGGTCTTCTGGGGAATCATTGGCCTGGCACTGTTCGCAGCCGTCTATTCCATTTATGGCGGATTAAAAGCAGTCGCCTTGACAGACGTTGTTCAGGTCATCTTCCTGATTGGCGGGGGCCTCATAACCACCTATTTAGCTCTGAAAGCCATCGGTGGCGGAGATGGTGCAATTGCCGGATTTCATAACCTCACGAGCCAGGTGCCTGAAAAATTCCACATGATTATCCGGAAAGGCGATCTCATGATACCTGATGGAAAAGGTGGAACGATGGATGCCTGGACTATCCTCCCCGGGTTAAGTGTTATTATCGGAGGAATGTGGGTCGCCAATATCGCCTATTGGGGCTTTAATCAGTATATCATCCAGAGGGGCCTCGCTGCAAAATCCATCGTGGAAGCACAGTATGGTTTGGTCTTCGCAGGTTTTCTCAAGCTGTTAATTCCCATGATTGTGGTTATCCCGGGTATCGCGGCTTATCTGATTTCAAGAGATCCGGCAGCCTATGGGATAGAAGGTGTTGCCGGGATTACAAAATCCGATCAGGCTTACCCCTGGTTGCTGCATAACATCGTTCCGATAGGTGTTAAAGGGTTAGCCTTTGCAGCCCTGGTTGCGGCTATCGTATCCTCGCTGGCTTCCATGCTGAACTCCACCTCAACCATCTTTACCATGGATATTTACCGCTCCTGGCATAAAGAACCGGTCAGCGAAGCCAAACTCGTCAGGGTTGGCCGGCTCACCAGCTTCATCGCCCTGATTATAGCTGTTATTGCAGCTAAACCTCTTTTAGGCAGCCTTGATCAGGCTTTCCAGTTTATTCAGGAGTTTACCGGTTTTATCACACCTGGTGTTTGCGCTATCTTCCTGTTCGGACTTTTCTGGAAACGCACCACCTCTAATGCCGCTCTTTGGGGCGTCGGTCTGAGTATTCCGATCTCCTTTGCCTTCATGGTTTTCCTGCCCCAGGTTCCATTCATGAACCGCTGGGGATACGTATTTCTCATTCTCGCAGCAATTATGATTACCATGAGCCTGTTAAAATCTAAAACCGATCATCCGAAAGCAATAATCCTCGAAAAAGGAATCTTTAAAACCACCGGAATGTTCAAATTCTGGGCTACAATTTTGATTGGCATACTTGCTGCTTTATATACGATCTTCTGGTAACAGCAATACACTTCCGTTCCCTAAGGGCAGATCCATCCGGACTGCCCTTTTTTTCATACCGAAGTTTCTTTTACCTTTGCCCCGTCCTTTTCTAACCGAAAGCTTAGTATTTATATGATATTTAAGGATTTACTTAATGAAGATCTGGCATCGCAAATTGATAGCGAAACGGCCGGTTTAGGGATACAGGATACCCTGAGAACTCTTTCTTCCCGTTTCCAGGGTGAGATCGCTTTTTCCACCAGTTTCGGTCAGGAGGACCAGGTCATCGCCGATATGATCTTTACGCCTGATCTGCCGATCCTTGTTTTCACTCTGGATACCGGACGCCATTTTGAGGAAACCTACAAGGTTATGAACCAGACCCTGGCGAAATACAATAAAAAAATTAAAGTTTGTTTCCCGGATAAGGATCAGGTTGAAAAGCTGATGACACAAAAAGGACCATTCAGTTTTTATGAATCGGTTGAAAACCGCAGGGAGTGCTGCCATATACGTAAAGTGGAACCGATGCAGAAAATCCTGAGCCAGGTCTCCTGCTGGATCACCGGATTGCGCGCCAGCCAGTCGGATGCCCGACGTACGCTTAAACGGTTCAGTTATGATGCAGCCAACCAGGTAATTAAATACAATCCTCTGATAGAATGGTCAATAGATCAGGTAAAAGATTACCTCAAACTGAACCATGTTCCTTATAATGTATTACATGACCGGGGCTTCCTGAGTATTGGCTGCGCCCCCTGCACCCGGGCTGTTGCCGAGGGCGAAGACATCCGCGCAGGCCGCTGGTGGTGGGAAAACAATAAATCCAAAGAATGCGGATTGCATCAGAATGATCAAGAATAAGAAAAATGACAGGGTACCGGATCAACCATCTGAGCGAACTTGAGAACGAATCAATTTATGTGATGCGGGAAGTGGCTGCCCAATTCGAAAACCCAGCTCTCCTTTTTTCTGGCGGCAAGGATTCCATCGTGATGGTTCACCTCGCCCGTAAAGCATTCTGGCCCCAAAAAATACCCTTTACCCTGGCTCATATCGATACCGGCCATAATTTTGAAGAAACCCTCGAATATCGCGATCAATTGGTTGAAAAACTGGGTGCCCGGCTTGTGGTCGGTTCCGTACAAACCAGTATCGATCAGGGTCGTGCCACCGAAGAATCAGGTTTCAACGCCAGTCGCAATGTGCTGCAAACAATCACCCTTCTCGATACCCTCGAAAAATACAAATTCGACGTAGCAATCGGAGGCGGACGCCGCGACGAGGAAAAAGCCCGGGCGAAAGAAAGGTTCTTTTCACATCGTGATGAATTTGGCCAGTGGGATCCCAGGAATCAACGTCCTGAACTCTGGAATATCTTCAACGGAAAAAAACACTTAGGTGAACATTTTCGTGTTTTCCCCCTCTCAAACTGGACCGAAATGGATGTATGGCAGTATATATACCAGGAAAATATTGAAATGCCCAGCCTTTACTTTACCCATCGGCGTAAAGCTTTTTATCGCGATGGCGTTTGGCTGGCCTGGGCACCCTTTATGAAACTCAAACCGAACGAAACGGTGGTTGAAGATGATTTTCGCTGCCGCACCATCGGAGATATTACCTGCACCGGACTATCGCTGTCAAAAGCTGATTCCCTGATAGATATTATTAGGGAAATCGCTGCTACCCGCGTTACTGAACGCGGCGGACGATTTGATGACCGCCGCTCCGAAGCCGCTATGGAAGACCGTAAGCGGGAAGGTTACTTTTAGCAGAATGTGATATTGAGATTCGAATTAAGAATGCTGAATTCTGAAGTTGAAGATTCAAGTAGACCAGTAACAATCATAACAATCATAACAATCATAACAATCATAACAATCATAACAATCATAACCATCATAACAATCATAACAATCATAACCATCACAACAACAACCTGCAACCTGCAACCAACCGATAACTGATAACTGACAACCGATACATGTTCGAATCCGATTTTAGCTCCGAAGCCTATCTGAATATGCAACTCCTGCGGTTCACCACCGCCGGCAGTGTTGATGATGGAAAATCCACTCTGATTGGGAGGCTTTTATATGATAGCAAGTCGATCTTTGAAGATCAGCTCGAAGCTATCGAACGCGACAGTATCCGTCGAGGTAATGAACAGATCAATCTTGCCCTACTTACCGATGGACTCCGCGCTGAAAGGGAACAAGGTATCACCATAGATGTTGCTTACCGGTATTTCGCTACCCCGCTGCGCAAATTCATCATTGCCGACACTCCCGGGCATATCCAATACACCCGTAACATGGTGACCGGGGCATCTACCGCAAACCTCGCTATTGTACTCATCGATGTCCGCAACGGTGTTTATGAACAAACCATTCGACATTCTTATATTGCTCATTTACTGCAAATTCCGCATCTGATCATCTGTGTAAACAAAATGGATCTTGTAGACTATTCAGAATCGAGATTCAATCAGATTCGCGAGGATTTCCTGACCATGTCGGCTAAATTATCCATTCCCGATATTCGTTTTATGCCGATCAGCGCGCTTAATGGCGATAATGTTGTGCATCCTTCTGACAATATGACCTGGTATACTGGCCCTACCCTTCTTCATCTTCTTGAAACCATCGACATCACCTCAGACCTGAACCGTGTGGACGCACGATTCCCGGTTCAATATGTGATCCGTCCGATATCTGACGAGTTCCATGATTATCGCGGCTATGCCGGGAGAGTAGCCGGCGGATCCTTTTCAGTGGGCGACCCGGTGGTCGTTCTGCCGGCTCTTAAGGAAACAACTATTGAATCCATCGACCTGTTTGAATCCAACATCCCAATGACCAACGTATCTGAATCCGTAACATTAAGGCTTACAGACGATATCGACATCGGCCGTGGTGATATGATTGTCAAAAAAGGTAATCTCCCTTCCATATCCCAGGAAATCGAGATCATGATTTGCTGGTTTCATGAAAAACCCCTTAACCCGGCCGGAAAATATATCATTCGCCATACTTCTCGTGAAGCCCGGTGCCTGATCCGCGAGGTGGATTATAAAATGGATATTAATTCCCTTGAGCAAAACCGGTCAGACCTTAGGATCGGAATGAACGACATCGGAAAAATCAGGATCAGGACTACCCACCCTCTGTTTTTTGATTCCTATGTCAAAAACCGGATAACCGGAAGCCTGGTGCTGATTGATGAGGGCAATAATCAAACCGTAGCCGCAGGAATGATTATATAATCCGTCTGACTATGGAAAACAACAAGTATTATTTCATTTGCCGGAACTGCGGTAATAAAATCGAAGGATTTGGACAATGGTTTTATGATGGTCAGAAATGTCCGGCTTGCGGCGGGAAATGGGTTGATGCTAAGTATACCAACGATTATCTGAAGCTCCCCGACCTGATCAATAACCGGGCAGGTCACCCGGATTCGCTTTTCCACTATTTTGATTACCTGCCTCTGCACGACCGCAATAATATTGTTACCGAAGGTGAGGGAGTCATACCGGTTGACAGATGGAAATTTCTGGAAGAATTTGCCCTGAAGTATTATGGTCTTGACCTGACAGTTCTGGCTTACCGCAACGACAAAAACCCCGGAACCGGAACATTCAAGGACGTCGCTGCAGCAGTAGTGGCTTCAGTATTAAAGGAAAACGGAATCAAGGAGTATTGCGTCGCCAGTACCGGAAACATTGCCAGCGCATTTGCCCATTATCTCGCCCTGGCCGGAATTTCATTATCTGTCTTTATTCCCGACGATGCACTTAAAGCCAATGAGGCCGGTGTCGGATGCTATGGTCAACGGGTTTTCAGGGTACGTGGCGACTATTCTTTAGCCAAGAAATTATGTGCTGAGTTCTCAAAAAAGCACAACATCAATATGTCGGGCGGGAATATTGATCCAGCCAGGGTCGAAGCAAAAAAGACCCAGGTTTTTGAATGGTTACGCCAATTGGGATATATCCCTGATGTTTATATCCAGGCATTGGCGGGCGGTACAGGACCGATTGCTATCCACAAGGGGCTTGAAGATATCCGGCACCTGAAACTGTTTAAAAAGGAGCCCCGTTATATGCTGATTCAGGCCAGCGGCTGCAACCCCATGACCATGGCCTGGGAGCAAGCCAAACTGGAAGGTTTTACCGAAGGTTGGAAAAACCGCTTTCCGATCCTCAATCACCCGGAAACATGTATTCCAACTCTGGCAAACGGTAATCCTCAAACCTACCCTATTTTAGCACAGCTGGTTCAGTCAACAGGAGGGGAATTCCTGACGTTTGATGAAAACCTCCATGTTTCAGTAGCGCGATTGATCTCTTTTGAATCATCTGTCCTTATCGGTCCGGCCGCAGCAATCGCAGTAGGAGGCTTCTTTGAAGCATTGAAAACTGGCGCTGTCCGGAACGGAGAAAGGGTTATGATCAACATCGGCGAGGGCATTCAACGGGCACCTGAATTGTTCGAAAAAATGATCTTCACCACCGAACGGGTCAGCTCGGTCGACGAATGCCTTCCGTCAAACCGCAACAACTACCGCGAACAATTATACCACCCATTCCTCCCGTAGCACTTTGTCATCCCCGCGAAGGCGGGGACCCCCGTCGCTTACAACGAATGCCTAAAGGCGGGGACCTCTTCACGCTACTCTGAGGCCTGAGAAACTAGTTCCTGATAATTTTCTGTACCCCAACGCATTTCTCTTCACGGAAATACCGGATAAAGTAAATTCCCTTCATCCATGCGTCTGTTTCAATAACAACCACATTTCTCCCGGGCTCGCGTAAATCACTCACCGTTTGACCTAAAGCATTGACAATCTGAATCCGATCGGCTGGCTGGGTCATTTCAAGGGTTAACCGGTCTGCAACTGGATTCGGAAAGGCCTTGGTACTGTTAAACCATGCCTGATCACCAATAGCTGAAGCAAAACTAACGGTAACCTGATATTCCATAGTAGATCCATCTTCAGCTTCAATGGTATAAACAACTGGATTAGTGAAGTTATTGGGTGTTACTTCGTTGTTTTGCTCAACCAACCCAACATAGGCCTTTGCCAAAGGGGATAAGATATAAGAGGCAACCAAAGCGGTTAATGGTGTTCCAACCTGAACCCGGATAAATATATCGGTACCCACAATCTGTCCTATAGCCTGAGGGGTTAGTCCGTTAAAGCTAAAACCAAGAATTGAATTCAGATGACTGGCCTGCGTGATCACAACAGTAGCGGCACTCTCAGTAGAAAGATTTCCGTTATTATCCACAGCAAAAGCCCTGTAATTACCCGGTAATAATTGATGGGTGCTGACAGGTATGTCAATATTAGCAAAAGTAACAACGGATTTCTGCCCCTTCAGCGCGCCAACAGCTGCATCCAATTGCTGCTTTGTGCTCCTGGGAATTCCCTCCAATATCAAATATACAAAGCCGCTATTATCAGAACTTCTGATATTTATAAAATTTGCCGAAGCATTGGAAATAATTTGACCTTGCATAAATACGTCCGGAGCCAATCTATCAATAATTGAAATTGAGTTAATTCCTTTTACCGATTTATTACCCGCTCCATCAATGGCATACGTGTAATAAATTCCCTGCTCCATGGTATAAGTTGAAATCCTGATTTCAGTATTGGATTGAGTTACAATAGCAGATCGCCCAAGCCCGGCTGAAACAGATTGATCGAGATCTGTCAAAGAAGTTTGTGGTGCATCACTTTTGATGATATATACTTTCCCGGGGGTTTCGTTACTTTCAAGAACCACATATTGTCCCGCAGCATTAGTAACCATTTGCACAGGATTCGTAACAATCGGGGGAAATATATCAGAAATGACATTTACAGTAATGGTATAATCAACTGTTGTTCCATCCTCAGCTACAACACGGTAAATAACAGGGAGGGTGAAATCGTTGTAATTAATTCCGCTGATCTGGGTTACTATACCCTCCAATAAAACCGTTGACTTTGGCGAATTAATAAAGGTAGCCCGCAGGGAACTCACCAATGTACCATACGTTACTTCCAGGATTATTGACTTATCCAGCTGATTGATGATGCCAACACAAACCGGATTAAGGTCTTCAAAGGCAAAATAAGTGATTTCCTTCTCAGCGCTTCCCTGGGTGATATTAACGGTAACAACATATTCATTTATTAATCCGCTCTCAGATGTACACCTGTAAATAATGGGTTGACTAAAATCATTTGGTGTAAAGCCGCTAACCTGGGCAATACCAACTACACTCACAGAAGCAAATAATGAATTCGTAAAGGTTGCAACCAGTTCTGTGACTGACGTTCCAAAGGGAAGTTCCGCTGTGATGGTGCTGGCAGCCTGATCAATGATACACTCAAACGGGGGTGCCAAACTATTGAAACTGAAAGATAAAATCTGATTCCCAGTCAAAGCCGGACTCTTCAAAACCATAACCTGATAATCCTGGGTAGAATGGTCTTCAGCTTTCACGGTATAGGTTCTGACAGAATTGAAATCATTGGCAGTTAATCCCGACACCTGTTGGATATCCCCGATCCAAACCGTTGATCTGGCTGAAGAGCTGAAGGTTGCCACTAAGTTCGCCCTGCTGGTACTGAATGGAACATAAACTAGAATCATTTTAACCGATTCGTCGATAGTTCCTTCAGCAGGAGCAGGTAAACCGTACAATCCAAAAGTCAGTATTTTTTTATCCACATAAGGACCAACAACAATTCGTACCGTATATATTTGCTCAGAATTATCCTCTGCAACAATGGTGTATTGGACCGGGTTTGTAAAATCATTGGGCGTTACCCCGCTGATTTGAGTGGCGCCGCCCACTTTTGCTATGGCCAGAGGCGACAGAGTAAATACACACACCAGGTTAGTCACGATAGTTTCACCCGGAACATTAACAATAATTGTTCTATCTGTTGGGTCAATCACACCGATAGCTTCCGTTAACAAACCATTACACCGGAATGTCAAAATATCCTTGAGGCTACTAGCTGGAGCGCGCAATAAGGTAACAGTGTAAACGGCAATGGAGCCATCTTCTGCCTCGCATTTATAAGCTGCCGGAATGGTGAAGTTGTTGGCGGTGATTCCGCTAACCTGGTAGGTTGATCCAACTAAAACTCTTGAAAAGGGGCTGCTTGTGAAAGTGGGGATCAGTGCAGTTACGTCCTGTGCAAAGGGTACAATCAATCTAATGGTTTTTGCTACCTGGTCGATGGTACCTATTATATCAGGTTCGAACTGTACTTCAAAATTTAAGCTCAGAATAGAATTAGCGGTTGAAGGAGGCGCCTTAAACACTGTGACAACATAGTTTCTGGTTGTTCCGTTTTCAGCAGTAACCAGATAAGTAAGCGGAGTCGTGAAGTTATTTGGGGTTGTCCCGCTTAACTGTAAAACCGAGCCGATTTTGACGGTGGAAAAAGCTGAGTTAGTAAAACTTGCTACCAAATTAGTATAGCTGGCTGCAAAAGGGATGGCCACTCTTATAGTCCCTGCAGCTTCATCAATCACGCCAATAGCCGGAGAAGTTAATCCGATAAATCTAAAATCAGTAATTTTTGCTTCGCTGCTTTGAGGATCATTTAACACGCTTACCGTATAAATCTGGGTGGAATTGTCCTGTGCCTTTATGACATAGGCCTTGGGATCCGTAAAATTATTAACCGTCACTCCCGATACCTGTTGTGTTGACCCAATCCAGACAGTAGCATTCGTCGACTGCGTAAAAGAGGCAATAAGATTAGATCGGCTGGTGCTATATAGGACATTAACCTGAACTGTTTTTGCCTCTTCATTAATCACGCCTGTCACAGGTGGAACAAGGCTGTTAAACTTAAAAGTATACAACCTCTTTTCCCGATTTGGATCGAAAAGAACCGTTACGGTATAAATCGCCTCAGAATTATTCTCCGCGATAATATGATATGCAACCGGATGTGAAAAATTCTGGGGAGTTTCTCCGCTAACCTGTCTAAGATTCTCGACTTCCGCTTTTGCTAAAGGGGAAATAGTAAAGAATCCTACCAGATAAGAGATATCCGTTCCGAAAGGAACATGAATGTTCACTGTCTTATTTGCCTGATCAATTACCCCAACCACACTGTAATCCAATAAATTAAATCGAAAATCTAACAATTGCTTACTATTACTTACCGCTAGGTGAGAAACGGTCACTGTATATAATTCCGTTGAACCATCTTCAGCGCGACAAAAATAAATTAAAGGATTAGTAAAATCATTGGGAGTTATAGCGCTAATCTGAACCGTTGAATCAACCAGAACCGTTGATGAACGGCTGAAGGTAAATGAAGGCACAAGTCCGGTTACGTTCTGAGTAAAAGGAACCATCAGATTAATGGTTTTTGTTACTTGATCGATCGTACCCGGTATATCGGGATCGAATTGAATCTCAAAATTGAAAGTCAAAATGGTGTTACCGATAGCCACCGCGGCCCTGCTTACATTAATTGTATAGTTTTTAGTGGTTCCATTCTCTGCTGTCACAGTGTAGGTGACCGGTGAAGAGAAGTTGCGATGAGTAACTCCGCTAACCTGAACCTCGGTTCCGACTTTTACTGCAGATCCCAAGGAATTTGAAAAACTTGCCACCAGATTGTTTATGTCAGCCGCCCATGGAATCGTTACGACAATTGTTCCGGTTCCTTCAGTTATCGTTCCAATCGCATCTGTTGATAATCCGTTAAAACGGAAATCCGTGATTTGTTTTGCCGAACTTATTGGATCTTTGGAAACCGTCACCAAATAAGTTTGTACACTTGCATCCTCTGCATATACAGAATACAATAAACTACCCGAAAAATTATTAGGAGTTAATCCTGACAACTGTACTGTACTGCCGATCTTAACCGTAGCCAGGTAAGATTTTGTAAAGGTAGCAATCAGACTTGTCACATTTGTGCTAAACGGTACATTAACGGTGATCGTATGGCTTACCTGGTCGATCACTCCTTGAACCGGAGATGTTAAGCCCTGAAAAGAAAAGGATTCCAACACTTTCCCTGTCCTTGCCTGATCCCGGACAATATGTACAAAATAGTTCCGGGTTGAACCATCTTCAGCAATGACCATATAGGTGACAGAATTTATGAAGTCATTCGCTGTCAAACCACTTGATTGCAACACCCCGCCTACGTAAGCATGAGCCAAGGGAGATAAAGTAAAGCTTGCAACCAGACCATTTAATGACTGGCTAAACGGAACATGAATGGTTACCGTACCGGCAACCTGGTCAATCAAGCCTATAGCATCAGGGTCAAGGTTATTGAACCGGAATTGTATGATTTGCTTTGCAGAACTTAGAATTGGTGTATATACAGCATGGTCAATAACTCCAACAGCCCCTGTACCTGATGAAATGGCAGCCCCATCCTCATTGGAAGCATAAGTATTGGCCCCTGCACTATAATATAAAAAAATGACCGATAGGATCACTGCCAATTCTTTTGCGGGGAAAAAAGCAGACCTCTTCATGGTTCAAAATTGCTTAATTACGATAATCCATTTCTCATGATAGTTTCCTTGTTAACCCGGATTACTGACTGTCAAATATAAATATTTTCTCACCTGAATTCATCAGGATCGGGGGCTACAGATACATATACTGTTTATGATTGAAGTGTTTATCACAGAATAAATCCTATTTTAAAAAAAGCCCCAGGCAATTGTGGAGCTTTTTATAATTCTTCAGAATGCTTAATCTTTGATAAGTTTATGTATTCCGATGTACTGTTCATCAAGGTAATACCTGATAAAATAAATACCCTTCATCCAGGTGCTTGTTTGAATTTCAACCGTGGTTTGTCCTGGATTGTGAATATCTTCCATTATCTGGCCCAATCCATTAATAATCTGAATCCTGTCGGCCGGCCGGGTCATCTCGATGGTCAACCTGTCTGACACCGGGTTCGGATAAGATTTAATGCTATTAAGCCATTCACTTTCATCAATACCTGTATTAAACGAAACAGTAACAGTGTAATTGAAGAAAGTGCCATTCTCCGCTATTACCTTATAAACCACCGGATTGGTAAAATCGTTTGGAGTTACATCCGAGACTTGCTGAATCGAGCCTACATAGGCAGTGCTTAAGGGCGACAGGGTGAAGGTAGCTACCAAAGCAGTTACGGGGGTTCCTACCCTTAACTTCACTGAGATATCCGTTAAAACAATCTGGCCGATAGCTGGCGGAGTCAGCTCATTAAAGCTGAAAGCCAGAATTGATTTCAATCGGCTTGCCTCGGTAATTACAACCACATTTGGGCTTGGAGCAGACATGTTATTATATGCACTCAAATCAACGGCATAAGCATGATAATTGCCAGGTAGTAAACCATAGACACTCAGGGGCACATCTACATAAGCAGCTTGCACAAGTCCCACGGTTCCCTTCTTGGCAGTAACTGCTGCATCAAGCTGTAACTTTGACAGCTGGGGGACGCCTTCCAAAATGAGATAAACCAGGGAGCTGGCATCTGAACTCCTTACGTTCACAACATTGGTAAGGGAGTTCGATTTAGTTTGCGCTTCTACGGAGACAATGGGAGGAATACGATCATAAACAGTAATAAGG
>Ga0208566_1001095_pt1 | contig 16299 bp, 9 predicted proteins | sample PL_2010_150m_FD_184159 | JGI IMG/M metagenome (GOLD analysis project Ga0208566, IMG submission 184159) | Freshwater microbial communities from Powell Lake, British Columbia, Canada to study Microbial Dark Matter (Phase II) - PL_2010_150m... | ecosystem: Environmental > Aquatic > Freshwater > Lake...
GCCCGACGCCACCCTCAAGGCCTTCCTGCAGCAGCCGATGGCGCTGCCGCCGGACAACCAGGCTCACCAGTTCTCGCTGACCGGCAACTACGCTGTTTCCCCGACCACCCGCGCCACCTTCAAGCTCGCCTACACCCACGCCACCCAGGACCGCGATTACACCTCCAGCGGCCTGGCGGGTGCGCCCGCCGGCTTCGCCAATCTGGGCGCGGAAGTGAATAGCTCGCTGGCCCAGGTGGGATTGACCGCGAGACCGATGGCGCAGTTGTCGCTGCTCGCCAACCTGCGCTATGAGGACAAGGACGACAATACCCCGCTCGGCATGTACAACCTGACCGGGCTGGCGACCAATCCGGCGAACTTCTACACCAATGCCCAGTTTTCCTCCAAGCGGCTCGCCGGCAAGCTGGAAGCCAATTATCAGCTGACGAGCAACTATCGGGCGATCTTCGGCGTCGACTACCAGTCGCTCAAGCGCGATCGTCCGGTCCGGACCACGGTCATCGACGGGTTGTCGGCGCTGCGCGAGGATACCCGCGAAACCGCTTATCGCCTCGAAGTGCGGCGCTCGTTTACCGAAACCGTCAATGGCAGCGTGGCCGTGATTACCGCCGATCGCCGGGGTTCGAACTGGCTCTCCGTGGTGCCCGGCGCCGGATTCCCCGCGCTTTCCGACGCCGCCGTCTACAACCGCTATGGCGCGTTTCCCATGAACCTGGAGGATCGCAGCCGCGACAAAGTGAAAGCGTCGCTGAACTGGAGCCCGGTCGAAGCGCTGTCGTTGCAGTTGATGCTGGAAGACGGCAAGGATACTTATACCGCCCCGACCGAAAAAGGCTTGCGCGATACCGGCATGAGAAGTTACGGCCTCGACCTCGCCTGGAAGATTTCCGATGCCTGGAAGTTCAACGGCTACTGGAGCCTGGGCAAGCAGACGCTGCGCGTCGATCACAGCACGGGATACCTGGCGAGTCTGGAGAACCTCAATACCACCGTCGGCTTTGGCGCGCTCGGCAAGCTTTCCGGAAAATTCGAAATGGGCGCGGACCTGTCCTACCTGAGCGACAACAACCGTTACGAGCAGGCCATGAACAACGGCACTGCCCTGCTCGGCGGCGGATTGCCGGACGTCCGCTATCGCCTGACCAACCTGAAATTCTTCGGCAAGTACGCGCTGGAGAAGGATGCCGACATTCAGGTCGACCTGGTGCATCAGCGCGCCAAGCTGGATGAATGGACCTGGGCTTACGGCGGTGTTCCCTTCGCCTATTCCGATAACAGCAGCGTTACCCTGCAAACCGCCCAGAACGTGACCTACATTGGCGCAAGGTATATCTACAAGCTGAAGTGAAGCCACACTCGGTCAAAGGCCATCCCCGGTTCCGGAGGTGGCCTTCTTTTAGTTCCCTCGTTCTTCGGAATTCTTTCCTGAATAACCAATAGCGTTGACCTAGGTCAATCCCCGGGATTCTGCTTATAAGAGAATTGCGGCTAGCTACAAGGGTTAGTCCGCGAGAATCATTGGTAACGAAAGCTTCGACTAAGCCCAGCCAGAATTCAGGTTTGAGTTGGCAGCAAAGGGTTTGATAATTCGATTGATGTGTGAAATTTTAGGGAGATGAACATGTATGCAAGTAGCAAGTTCGGCAGGATGTCACGCTTTGTGACCGCCATTGCTGCCGCCGCGTTCCTGTTACATGGGTGCGGTGGCGGTTCGGATGGCTCCCCGGGTGCCACTGGACCGGCTGGTGCCACTGGCCCGGCAGGCACACCCGGCAAGGATGCAACCACTGTGGTGAAACTCTCGACCCTGACAGCCGACGATTTCGCCAAGGTTCAGTTCAATGCCACCGTCACCGGGGTCACCATCGCCAGCGCACCGGTCGTCAGCTTCAAGGTTGCCGACCAGAACGGCAACCCGGTCGTGGGTCTGGGCAGCACCGCCAAAGCCTCGACCGCCACGGTCGCCAGCTACCCGAACGTGTCTTTCACCCTGGCGAAACTTGTTCCTCCCACCGCGTGCACTTCGGTCGCCAACGGCGTTGCGATACCCGCCGGTTGCGGCGGCCCGAGCAGATGGGTCAGCTACATCATCACCACCGTGCCGACCACCACCGCCGCAGCGACAGCCACCCGTCCTTCTTCCGACAGCAACGGCACCTTGGTGGATAACGGCGACGGCAGCTACAAATACACCTTCTATCGCGACATCACGGCGATCAAGGCACAGGTCGCCGCAATGACGCTGACGGGTGTCAACGTCGCCGCCGACCTGGGCGACCTGACCTATGATGCGAACGCGATCCACCGTCTGGGGATGATTATCTCCGGCAACGTCCCCGGCACCGGCACCAACACCGCCAACGCCGTCCAGGTGGTTCCGGCCGTGCCCTTCGCCAAGCCGAACAACGCCATCTATGACTTCATCCCCGCCACCGGCAAGGCAGTTGCCTTAGCGGATGCCGGTCAGCGCCTGATCGTGGATAAGCTCACTTGCGCCGAGTGCCACGGCAAGCTCGGCGGAATTCCCGGCACCGAAAGCGCAGCCTTCCACGGCGGCGCCCGCTACGACCCGAAACTCTGCGACACTTGCCACACCGATCAGCGCAAGTATGGTCAAGCGCGCGTCAGCTCCACCAACAACGTCTTCCCGGCAGGCAATACCTATGTTGCCGACGGCGTCACCATTGGGAATTTCCCGGTGCTGATTCACCGCGTCCATAAGGGCGAGGAGCTGGTCAAGAAAGGCTACAATTACGCCGGCGTGCTGCTGAACGAAACCCTGTTCCCGCAAGACATCCGCAACTGCACCAAGTGCCATGACAACACCGCGCCCAAGGCTGCACCCCAGGCCGACAACTACAAGAACGTGCCGAGCCGCCTGGCTTGCGGCGCCTGCCACGACGGCATCGATTTTGCCACCGGCAAGGGCACGACCAACGCCGGTCTGAACGTCGGCCACATCGGCGGCGCCCGGGCTGACGACGGCATGTGCTCATCCTGTCACGGTGCGACCGATATCCCGGTCTATCATGTCGCGGTAACCCCGCCGCTGGCTGGAAACGCACTGCTGGTCACCGGTGGCAATGCCAACACCAACGCCGCCTGGATTGCCTCCAACACGACCAATCTGCCGGCCGGCGCGATCAAGGTGAGCTACGATGTGTTCAGTATCTCGCGCAACTCCGCCAAGCAGCCGGTGATCGTCTTCCGCCTGATGCAGAACGGCGCGCGCAAGGACTTCAACACCTTTGATGCAGCCAAGGCCAAGGCCACGCAAGAGATCTGGGACAACTTCTTCGGTTCGCCCAGCGCCTACTTCGTGTGGGCTCAGCCACAGGACGGCATCGCCGCACCGGCCGACTTCAACGTCTCCGCCTCCGGCTATATCCGCTCGCTCTGGAACGGCACGGCGACGGGTACCGGCGCGGGCTTCCTCTCCGGCCCGGATGCCAACGGTTACTACCAGGTCGTCATGACCGGCGTGACGGTGCCCGACAATGCCGTGATGCTTAGCGGCGGTATCGGCTATACCTACAACGTCACCAGCTCGCCGCCGCTGACCCAGAGCAATCTGGCCGACTATCCGACGGCAGCCGCGACTGCCACAGGTCTGAACGCCAACATGCCCAACAAGACCGGTGGTCTGATCGTGGTGGCGCCGGACGCGCAGAAGGTTGCCACGGGTTACACCGCCCGCCGTCCGATCGTCGAAGACAAGCGTTGCAACGCCTGCCACTTCGAACTCGGCATGTTTACGGCCGAAGCCTTCCATGCCGGTCAGCGCAACGATGGTTCGACCTGCTCGTGGTGTCATACTCCCAACAGAACCAGCAGCGGCTGGTCTGCGGACTCCACCTCGTTCGTGCATGCCATTCACGCCGGCGGGAAGCGTGACACGCCGTTCACCTGGCATGCCGCGACGACTACGTCATCGTTTGCCAACATCGGCTACCCAGGCGTCCTGAGCGCTTGCGAAACCTGCCACCTGCCCGGCACCTATGACTTCAGTCTCAGCACGTCGGCCAGCGCAGTACCCAATCGTCAGTACCGCACCGTCGCTACGGGCAAGCTCAACGGCACCGTCGCAGGCTCGCTCGCCGCGTTCTCGATCTCGCCCTATGTGACCGCGGACAACGTGATGGACTATGGCGTGGGCTACAGCGTCAATGCCGCGACCGGTGCAATCACCGCAGCTGCGGGCACCACCCTGGTGAATTCTCCCATCACCACGGTGTGCTTCTCCTGCCATGACAGCGCCGGTGCAATGGCCCACATTCGGACCAATGGCGGCTCGATCTACGCGGCGCGCACCACGGCTCTGGCCAACCCCGAGCAGTGCATGATCTGCCACGGCCCGGGCAAGCTTGCCGACATCAAGGCGGTGCATCCGGCGAAGTAGCATGATGCGTTAGCGTCAAAATGCTGGAACATGATTGCCCCGTTCCAGCACTCGTAGCAAACAACCCGGAGGCGGCAACGCCTCCGGGTTGTCTTTTCACAGTGAGCGTTTTCTACCGACAAAGGAATCCCATGAAGCCCTGTTCCATAATCGCCGGCCTTGCCGCCGCAGCCTTGCTGATCACCGCCGGTCAGCCTTTCGCCGCTGAGGACAAGGCGGCAGGCACCGGCAAGGCGAATGCAGCCAAGCCCGCCGACAAACCCAAGGCGCCCGGCGCGCTGGTCGATATCAACAGTGCCAGCAAGCAGGACCTGGCCAAGTTGCCGGGCGTCAGCCAAACCGACGCCGACAAGATCATCGCCGGTCGCCCCTATGGCAGCAAGGCCCATCTGCTGACCCACAAGGTCCTTTCCCCGGATGCTTACCAAGGGCTCAGCAAAATGGTGATCGCCAGGCAACCCAGCAAGGATGCCGGCAAGAACGCCGAGTTGCAGAAGAAGAAATAGTCGCAGCCGGCAGTCTGCGCGATTGCGGTGCCGCGACCGACGTAGCAGCGATGGCCGTGGCCGTTGGTAATCGGCCGGTCGGCGTAAAATGAGCATGGCTTGACGTGGATCAAACGCACTCCGGGGTGCCACCGATAATCTTCAAGCGGCAATCCGCTGCTCACGGCAACAAGCTGATCGGCATGAAATTATTCCAGGAATCGCCCCGACCGATGGCAGCATGGCTAGGCAGTTCTCTTGAAAGCGAGTGAGAAAAAATGAATTCAAAGTTTGCAAGTGCGGTGCTGGCTGCATTGTTCGCTTCCCTGGCTGGCTGCGGCGGCGGTGGCAGCGATGTTGCGCCCGCTCCAGGCCCGGTGACCGGCTCGATCGCCACACTCGCCGCCAAGGATCCGACCACCAGCAACACCGCGAGCAATCCCAACGCGGCGTTCGGCTTGGTCGTCACGGCCGGTCTCTCGCCGGTCACGGTGAGCAGCCCACCGGTGGTGAACTTCGCGGTGATCGACGCCAACGGCAAGCATGTGCCCGGCCTTACCCTGTTCAATGCCGGCGGTGCCAGCGCCGACCCGGCGTGCAGCGGCGGCAACGTCAAATTCGCCATCGCCCAGCTCCAGGCCGACGACACTTGGCGCAGCCTGATCTCCAACCGGCAAGTCGTCGCGGCCAGCGTCAGCCCGGCGCTGTCCGTCACCTATGGCGCCCTGGACCCGGTGCAGACGGCGACCATCGCCAATCCGGCGGCCATCGGCGCGAACACTCCGCAACTGGTAGGCATCCTCACCGAGAATGCGGCGGACGGTTATTACACTTACAAAGCCGCGGTCGATGTCAGTAGTGCCAAGTACTTGAGCACGGCCAACGCCGCGGCTGGAACCAGCGTGTTGACCAACGGCCTGGCGGCAGCCAAAGATGGCAAGACCATCCATCGCGCCGGCCTGCTGCTCTGCTACGTTGACCCGGTGACCAAGGCGACGGTCAAGGTCAATCCCATCATCGACTTCACCCTCGGCGCGGACGGCAAGGCCGTTGCGGTCAAGGACAGCGCCGGCAAGCTCAGCGAGGCCAGGAAGGTGGTCGACCGCGCTTCCTGCAATGGATGCCACCAGAACTTCGCCGCCCACGGCGGAGCGCGCAACGAGCCGCAGCTCTGCGTCATGTGCCACAACCCCGGCAGCCAGGACTTCCACAACAACGGCCAGCCGGTCGACTTCAAGCTGATGGTGCACAAGTTCCATCGCGGCAAGTTGCTGACGCAGGACTACGTGGTTCACAATTCCGTCGCGCGCAAGACCGACCCGGCCACCAAGGCCGTCACCGGTGTCACCTATCCCGGCGAACTCAGAAATTGCACCAAGTGCCATGACGGTTCGGCCAATGCTGTCGTCAGGACCGCGCAGGGCGACAACTGGAAAACCAATCCCAGCAAGAACGCCTGCTTTGCCTGCCATGACAACTACAAGCTGGCCGGCTCGCTGTGGCAAGTACAGCACGCCGGCGCGGCCGGCCTCAATCTGGCCGATCCGGACGCCAATAGCGACGCGCTTTGCGCCAAGTGCCACGCACCTTTAACATCTTCGGTGAATGCGGCGGTGGCCCACGGGGTTCCCGAGTGGGTCATGGCGGAGAATTATCAGTACAACATCTGGGGCACGACATTCAACTCCGATCGCACGGTGACCGTCGAATACTCGGTAAGCAATCCCAAGACCGGCAAGGATTACGATATCCTCGACTTCTCCAATTACAGCTACGTCCTGTCGAATACCGCCGGCACGCTGAAGACCAAGACCTTCTCGTTCAGCGGCACCCTCTACATCGGCTGGGGCACCGACGACTACACCAACACCGGCGCCACCGGTCGTCCGTGGCAGTCCGCCTGCATCACCTCGGGCACGCCGACCAGCGCCAACACCACCGCCTGCAGCACGGCCGGTGTTCCGCAGGCGAGCAACCCCAAAGCCCTGGATGCGACGGCTGCGGTCACCAATGGCTATAACGGAGCGCTGATTACCCGGGGCCAGCCGGTGGCGCTCAGTCCCCTCTTCGACCCCAGCGTGAAGCGCGTCGGCACCAGCAATCGCTTCACCATCACATCGACGCCGATCCCGGCCTCGGCGACCGGATCCGGCGTGGTGGCCTACGCCGGCCGCGTCAGCCTGCAGAAGGACGCCAACACCAGTTACGGCGTCCCCGTGAAGAACGCGGTCAGCTATTTCTCGCTCGACGGCAAGCCGGTGGTGCCGAGACGTGAGGTGGTGTCCACCGCCAAGTGCGAAGCTTGCCACGACAGGAACATCAAGAACCACGGCCACGGCGGCACCCGCAACGTGCCCGAGGTTTGCGTGATCTGCCACAACGGCAACAATCCGCTCAACACCACGGTCAAGGCCGGCGCGGTGACCTTTGCAGAGTCTGCCCACTTCAAGCGCTTCATCCACATGGCGCATGAAGAACTGGCCCAGAACAACAAGAACACCACCACGCTGCTCGGGCAAGGCATCAACTTCCCGGCGCAGGCGCCGATCACGGCTGTCTATGGCCAGGTGCAGAACTGCAATGTCTGCCACACCGACAATTCCTATCAGCAGGACAAGGGCGTGGTCGGCACCAGCGTCACCTATGCGGTCGATACGAGCAAGGACAGCACCAGCGCGCCCATCACCGACACCGATCCGTCGGACAACAAGATCATCTCCCCCAAGGCGACCGTCTGCTCAAGCTGCCACAAGACCGATAACGCCAAGACCCACATGGCCAACGTCGGCGGCGCGGTATTCGGCACCGCCACACAGGGCGATTTGGCGGCGGGCAAGGTGAACGAAACCTGCAACAACTGTCATGCGCCGACCGGCACAGTTCCGATGGCTGCGGCGCATGGCCTGAAGTAAGCGTCGCGGTCAGGTGATGTCGGGGAGGCCCAGCGATGGACCTCCCTTTTGCATTGACAGCCACAATCCGCATGTCTGCCGCTTCGCCGCTGGACCATCGCCGCTCCCGGCGCTTGGCGCGGGCCTTGCTGGCATCCCTGCTGATCCATCTGGCCCTGGTCGCTGACCTGGCGGGGCTGCAGCGGTGGCAGCCGGGCATTTCGTCCAGTCTGCAACCTCCCTTGGCCGTTCATCTGGCGCCGGCAGCGGCCGAAACAAGTTTCCCCGTCGCGGTCGGACGATCTTCCCGGCCATCGCCATCACCTCGTCGAATTGAAGCGGAACCGGCGACTAAGCACCCGTTGCCGCATTCCGAGAATGTCATTTCGATGGACCCGGATGGAGCACCACAAGATGAAATCCTTGATCGCCCGATCGAGAATCAGGTCGCCAAACCTGCTGTGGAGCAGAACGACGACAGGATGCTGCAACGCCTACCCTCGAGCGGGAAGCTGGTGTATCAGTTTTACTGGGGCAAGTCCCGCTGGCTGGCAGGACTCGCCACCCACCAATGGATCGTTGACGACGGCAATTACACTTTGTCGAGCACAGTCGCCACCACCGGGCTGTTCGGGCTGATCCATCCTGTCCGGCTGGTTGAAAGTTCCCAAGGCAGCGTGGTCGGCGACCGCCTGCGTCCGCAGATGTTCATCACGCAACTCAACGAGCATCCGCCGGCCATCTCCTACTTCAACTGGGACAAGGGATATTTCCGTTGGTACCGCGGCGCGGCATCCTTCACTCAGAGCTTGCCCGCCAGTGCCTATGACAAGATTTCATTCCTGTACCAGCTTTACCTCACCCCGCTGCAGGAAGATTCCTATTCGACGGCCATCACCATGGGCAGGCGGCTGGAACATTACGAGATCCGCAACCTCGGCGTCGAGGAGGTCGACGTCGACGGCCTGGCCTATCCCTCGCACCACCTGAAGCGCATCACGACGTCCGCCGACATGGAACAGGTCGAGATTTGGTTATCGACCAGCGACAACTTGCCGATCAAGATGGTCTACTCGAATTCCGCCGGCGACTATTTCGAGCAATTGATTGCGGCCGAATCGATTCCCGTCGGGGCGCGCAACTAGGGCGTGTTTTTTCTTTAACGCAATTCAACGGAACACCGGTCGACGCGTTGATCCTGGTCCCCGCGCTAGAATCTGCCGGGGTCGATTCTAGCTAAAAGGAACAACGACGATCCAGACAGGAGGTCCGGGGATTTTGACCGACCGATATGTGCGCCGTTGCACCGGGAGGGCGGGCGGAATCCCCGGACCTCCTGCGCTCTGGCGACCAACCGTGTCAAACAGACGACTATCTGATATCCGAATCGGCCCCGCGCCGGAAGCGGTAGCCCTTGTAGCTGAAGACCATTCCGTCCGGCGTGATCTGTTCCAGTTTCAGGCCGGGAGCCGGATAGTCCTCTTCGTGCACCATTTGGTCGTTGATGAAGACGAAACGCGCCTTGGGTTTGCTCGAATAGGAATGGGCGAGTATCGTCAGCTTCGGAATCTCCTGCTGGATCGCGGGCGGCAATTCCGACAACTGCATCACAGTGGGTTCACGCGACGCATCGCCGGCGGCGTTGGCCGAGTCCGGCGTGGAAACTGCCTTTGGCGCAGATGCCACTGCTGCCGGGAGAGGGAGCGGCGACGCGGTGGATGTCGGCGCGTTCGCTACGGCGACAGCAGGCGGCGTCGCTTGGGGAACCGGTGTCGCCGGCGGCGCTTCCGGCTTGCGCATGGTCTCAGGGAAAGGCGGACGCGGAGCAGACGTGAATGCCGGGGCTTCGACGGGCTTGGTGACCGCGGGCGGGAGTGCCACGGGCAGTGGCTGTGGTGGCGTTTGCTGCAGCCAGCCGATCAGGATGCCGGCGCCGACCAGAACTGCCGCGATCACGCCATACCAAAGCAGCGCCGGCTGTCCCGGTTCCACAGCCGACGTCCGGGCGCTGGCCAGGGTCGGCGTCGCACTGCGCTGGCGTTGTTGATCGGACTTCCTGAGTGCGTCGAGGATGAAGGACACGGTTACTTCCCTCCTGTTCCGCGCAGCAACTTGGGTCCGCTCGGATCGGCATTGCTCAAGCGCAACAAGGTCTGCGGCCCTGCGGCGCCGTCCGGAATCAATCCCTGGTCGAGTTGAAACTGCTTGACCTGGCGCACCAGCGCTTCGTCGAAAACCTGCTCTGAGGTAGCCGGCGGTTCGCGTCCCTGCGCCAGCGCCAGTTGCCGGCTCAGCCAGGCCACTGCCGGACCGCTTTGCCCGACGCGGATCTGCTCCTGACCATCCGGCGGCAGCCGCAGCAGCGCGGAGTAGCGGCCGGTCCAATGCGCCGCGAGATCGGCATGCGCCACCACCCGGGTGTCGCTGCCGATGACATAGGTGGCGGTCTTGTCATCGAGCGCCATCATGGTGGCAAAGAATTCCCGCCCCTGGGCGTCGCTCATCTGCGTCACCACCGGCCGGTTCAGTTGCCGCAATACGTCCAGGCCGCCGCGCCCGCTGCGGCAGCTCAAGCCCAGCCCCGTCGCCTGCCGGCATGCATCGCCGCCGTCATAGGCGCTACCCCAGGCCTGAAACAGGCTGGCGTAGGCCATTTCTTTGCTGCGTTCACGCGCCTCGTTGGCCGGCCAGTCGAGCGTGCCCAGGATCACTGTCGGTGGCTCTTGGACCTTCGCCGCGGCCTTCGGCGCCACTGCCTGCTCGAGCGCCGGCACCGCGCTCGCCGGTCCGTCGCCCCGGTTCGTTGCGACTACTACCGCCCACGCCAGCGCCGCACCGGCGACCAACAGCAAGCCCAACAGCAGCGGCCGCGACAGCGCGTATTGCGGTGCCTGATGGAGAACCTCCCTGGCAGCCTGGGTCAGGGTGGCGCGATCTACCTTGTCCTTGCCCTGGGTGTAAGTGCCGAGCAATGCCCGATCGCAGAGAACGTTGATGACGCGCGGGATGCCCCCGCTGAGGTGGTACAAGTGACTCATCAGCGTTGCCGGGAAGAGTTGGCGCTGAACGCCGGACACCCCCAGGCGGTGTTGCACGTACGCGGCGACTTCCAACCTCGACAGCGGTCCCAGGTGATAGCGCGCGACGATGCGCTGGGCGAGTTGCCGCAATTCCGGCCGGTCCAGCATCGCGGCCAGCTCGGGCTGGCCGAGCAGGATGATCTGCAGCAGCTTGCGCTGGTTGGTCTCGAGGTTGGTGAGCAGGCGCATCATCTCCAGCACATCGGCGGAGAGGTTCTGCGCCTCGTCGATGATCAGCACCGTGTGCCGGCCCCGGGCGTGCGCGTCGAGCAGATAAGCGTTGATGCAATCGACGAACACCTTGATGCTGGTGTTGCCGGGCGGATAGGCGATGCCGAACTCGAGGCAGATAGTCGACAACAGCTCGGCGACCGACAGCTTGGGGTTGAAGACGTAGGCCACATCGCAGGATTCCGGGATCTGTTCGAGCAGGCAGCGGCACACCGTGGTCTTGCCCGCGCCGACCTCGCCGGTGAGCAGCACGAATCCGCCATCGCCATTCACCCCGTAGAGCAGATGCGCCAGCGCTTCCTGGTGACGCTGACTCAAGTAGAGGTAGCGCGGATTCGGCGCTATTGAAAATGGTGCTTCGACGAGGTTGAAATAGCTGAGGTACATGGCGAAGGCGAGGCGCTAGCGATGCGGCGATTATAAGCACGCCGCCATGCCCTGACCACCGGAAAACATGCCAACGGCAAGCCGCGAGGGCACGGCGATGCTACAATCACAAGCTTGCGAAAGTGATCAAACTTTAGAAGTCAATCGATGAGCGTTGGTACCCTGACCGCCCGCGTCAATACTGCTAGGCTGATGCCCTGGCTAGGCGGTGTAGCCGCGCTGCTGATGCTGGCGTGGCTGGCGTGGCTGGGGGCGAACATCTTGTGGACACTCGGCGCACCGGAGAGCCCGCGCCCCAGCGCCGCCGTCGAAACCGATCTGCAGCGCGTCCTGCCGGCGCTCACCGAGCGCCACCTGTTCGGCGTCCATCAAGTGGCCGCGTCGTCCAGCGCGCCTTCCAACATCCGCCTCAACGGCGTGATTGCAGCCCAGCGCCCGGGGCGTCGCGCCTATGCTCTGTTAATCATCGAAGGCAAGCCGGCGCAACTGGTGCGCGAAGGCGAGGAAATCGCCCCCGGCATCACGCTGCAGCGCGTACTGGCGAGGCAAGTGGAAATCCTGCGCGGCGGACAAATCCAAATCCTGTCCCTGCCCGAGAGCGCCAAACCGCTGATCGAGGCGAGCAAAGTCGCGCCGGTCACCGCCGTGGCCCCGGCCGAACCCGGCAAAGCCTTAATTACGACTCCACCCCCGCGCAGCAAACCTCGACGGAACTACCAAGATGACACCTGACCTCAAGCTGCGGCCGCCTTGGTCGCACCTCCGCATGGCGCACCTGCCGTGCCTGACGCTCCTTCTGGTAGCCACGCTGATCCTGATGGCGCCGGCCCGCGCCGAGGAAGACAAGGTGACACTCAACTTCGTCAATGCCGACATCGAAACCGTCGTCAAAGCCGTGTCACAGATCACCGGCAAGAACTTCCTCCTCGATCCGCGGGTAAAAGGCACCGTCAATGTGGTGTCCAGCAAGCCGGTGCCGCAATCCCTGGCTTACCATTTCCTGCTTTCGGCGTTGCGCATGCAGGGCTTCGCGGCGGTGGAAAACAACGGCGTGGTGCGCATCGTCCCGGAAGCCGATGCCAAGACCCACGGCAGCCAGGCCATCAAGGGCGTGGGCGGACCCAGCGGCGACCAGATGCTGACCAAGGTGTTTCCGCTGCGCTACGAATCCGCCAATCTGCTGGTGCCGATACTCCGTCCGCTGATCGCCCCGAACAACGCCATTAATGCCAATGCCAACAACAACAGCCTGATCATCAGCGACTACGCCGACAATCTGGCGCGCCTGGAAAAAATCATCGCGGCGCTCGATGCGCCCTACGGCGCGGAACCGGTGGTGATCCCGATCCGCTATGCCTCGGTAATCGATCTGGCCAACACCCTGAACCGTCTCTATGGCGACGCCTCGGGCGCAACCGACGCCAGCCAGCGCGCCGCCGTGCTCGCCGACGCGCGCAGCAACAGCCTGGTGGTGCGTTCCGACAATCCCGGCAAACTGGCGCGCATCCGGGCTCTGGTTGAGACGCTCGACCAGCCCACGTCGGTCGCCGGCAATATTCACGTGGTCTATCTGAAGAATGCCGAAGCGGTCAAGGTCGCGCAGACGCTGCGATCCATCGTCACCGGTGAGACCAGTTCCACTCCGGCAGGTTTGACGCCCTTGTCGCCCAGCGCCAGCGGCCAGACGCCGACCATGGCCGTGTCACCCGGCGCTGCGCCGGCTGCGGCCGCCCCCCAGACCACTGGCCAGAGCGCGGGCGCCAGCGGCGCCGGGTTCATCCAGGCCGACGCGACCAACAATGCCCTGATCATCACCGCCCCGGAAGCCGTCTATCAGAACCTGCGGCGGGTGATCGACATGCTTGACAAGCGCCGCGCCCAGGTCTTCGTCGAAGCGCTGATCGTCGAACTCAGTTCCGACCGGGCTTCCGAATTCGGCGTCCAGTGGCAGGACTTCAGCGGCACTTCCCGCAGCGGAACGCAAGTGATCGGCGGTACCAACTTCGGCAGCGGCGGCAGCAACATCCTCGGTCTCATCCAGAACGTGGCCACCGCAAAGACCACCGGCTCGCTCGGCATCTCTCCGGGCCTCAACCTCGGCATCATTGCCGGCAAGACCGCCGGCGGTTTGCCCAATCTCGGCGTGCTGGCGCGATTCCTGGAAACCGAGGCCAACGCCAACATCCTGTCGACGCCCAATCTGCTGACCCTCGACAACGAGGAGGCGCGCATCGTGATCGGCAGCAATGTTCCCTTCCTCACCGGCCAGTATGCGCAGACCGGCAACACCGCGACCGCCACGCCGTTCCAGACCTATGACCGCAAGGACGTCGGCCTGACCCTGAAGATCCGCCCGCAGATTTCCGAAGGCGGCATCGTGCGGATGCAGATTTTCCAGGAAGCCTCGAGCATCCAGCCCGGAACCCTGTCCAATGCGTCGGGCCCGATCACCAACAAGCGCTCGATCGAAACCGCGGTGGTGGTCGACGATGGCGGCATCATCGTGATCGGTGGATTGATCGAGGACAGCTACGGCATGGGCGAGGACAAGGTGCCGCTGCTGGGCGACGTCCCGGTGCTGGGGGCGTTGTTCCGTTACGACACCCGCAAGCGCACCAAGACCAACCTGATGGTATTCCTGCGCCCGCAAATCATCCGCGACGCCGCCTCCTACCAGAGCGTGACCGCCGATCGCTACGATTACGTCATCGGCGAGCAGCGCAAGAGCGCCGACGGTGCCATGCTGATGTGGGGCGAGAAGGCCGTCCCGACCTTGCCCCCACCAGGTTCGCCGCTCACGGTTCCGCGCGCCCCGGCGAAGCCATGAGCGAGGCCCCGGCCCAAGACTTCCGGCTGCCCTACGCGTTTGCCAAGGCCCACGGCATCATCCTCGGCGCCAGCGACATGGGACGCGCCGAAGTCATCGTGCGCGACGGCACGCCGGTATCGGCCATCGCCGAAACCCGGCGCATCCTCGGCGTACCCCTGCACCTCGTCAAATACGACGCCGCCCGCTTCGAGCACAAGCTGGCCGATGCCTATAGCCGCGCCGACCAGACAGCGGCCGAAGTGGCCGACGACATCGGCCAGGAAATGGACCTGAGCCGCCTGGTTTCGGAGCTGCCGCCGATCGAGGACCTGCTGGAAAGCGAAGACGATGCGCCGATCATCCGCATGATCAACGCGTTGTTCACCCAGGCTGTGCGCGAAGGCGCCTCCGACATCCACGTCGAGGCCTTCGAGCAGCATTCCACAGTGCGCTTTCGCATCGACGGCGTGCTGCGCGACGTGATCCGGCCGCACCGCGCCCTGCATGCGGCGATGGCTTCGCGCATCAAGATCATGGCGCAGCTCGACATCGCCGAAAAGCGCCTGCCGCAGGACGGCCGCATCACCGTGCGGATCGCCGGCAAGCCGATCGACGTGCGGGTGTCCACCATCTCCACCAGTCACGGCGAGCGCATCGTGCTGCGCCTGCTCGACAAGGATCCGGCGCGCCTCGACCTGGATGTGCTGGGCATGGCACCCGACACGCTGGTTCGCACCGACCGCCTGATCCATCACCCGCACGGCATCTTCCTGGTCACCGGTCCCACCGGCTCGGGCAAGACCACCACCTTGTATGCCTCGCTGGCGCGCCTGGATGCCGGCGAACTGAACATCATGACGGTCGAGGACCCGGTCGAATACGACCTGCCGGCGATCGGCCAGACCCAGGTCAATCCGCGCATCGGCCTGGACTTCGCCAAGGCGCTGCGCTCGATTCTGCGGCAGGATCCCGACGTGATCATGATCGGCGAGATCCGCGACCTGGAGACCGCGCAGATCGCCGTCCAGGCCAGTCTCACCGGCCACCTGGTGCTGGCCACGCTGCATACCAACGACACCACCAGCGCCGTCACGCGGCTGGTCGACATGGGCATCGAACCCTTCCTGCTCGCCTCCAGCCTGGCCGGGGTACTGGCGCAGCGCCTGGTGCGCCGCCTGTGCCCGTCCTGCAAGCGCGCCGAGCGGCCGGATGCCAGCGAAGCGGCGGAGTTCGGCACGCAGTTGGGTGACACGGCGGCACCGGCGCAGATCTATCGCGCGGTCGGCTGCCCGAGCTGCAACCAGACCGGCTATCAGGGACGCATGGGCATCTACGAGTTGCTGGAAGTCGATGACGGCCTGCGTCGCATGGTGCATGAGCGCGCGGCCGACCAGGCCTTGCGCGACTATGCGCTGGGCACCGGCACGTTGCGCCCGCTGCGCGACGACGGCCTGCGCTGGGTCGCCAGCGGCGACACCACGCTGGAAGAACTGCTGCGTGTCACCCGCGAGTAATTCCATTCCAGGGAGCGCAGGAGGTCTGGGGAATTCGCCCGCCCTCCCGGTGCAACGGCGCACATATCGGTCGGTCAAATTCCCCAGACCTCCTGTTTCGATACGTGCCGTTGCATTTTTCAGAAAACCGACCCCGGCGGATTCTGGCGCTGGCATGCGGTCTCGATTCGGCGATATGTGCGTATCCCAGCACCGGGAGCCGGAGCGAGACCGCGTGACAGCGCAAGCACAAGCCCACGATCGGCCGGCGCTTAAGTTGGAAGTGGAAATCCGCTGATGGCCGCCTTCAACTACCGTGCGCTCGAGGCCAATGGACGCGAAGTGACCGGCGTGCTGGAGGCCGATACCAGCCGTATGGCGCGCAGCCAGTTGCGCGAGCAGCAACTCTTTCCGCTCGAAGTGACGGCGGTCGGCCGGCTCGGCGCCGGGCGCCTGCAACTAGGATCGCGCGGCGTGCCGGCTAGCCTGCTGAGCCTGCTGACACGCCAGTGGTCGATGCT
>Ga0208566_1001096_pt1 | contig 16294 bp, 13 predicted proteins | sample PL_2010_150m_FD_184159 | JGI IMG/M metagenome (GOLD analysis project Ga0208566, IMG submission 184159) | Freshwater microbial communities from Powell Lake, British Columbia, Canada to study Microbial Dark Matter (Phase II) - PL_2010_150m... | ecosystem: Environmental > Aquatic > Freshwater >...
AAGATTGCCAATATCTGCACTGGCCGTGGCTCCTGACTCGCCGAGTTCATGCATTTTTCCTACAAAGGCCCAGGATTGACCACCTCGTTCCTGTGCAAACAGGGCAAGGCTGTGAAGAGCTGCGCTCATGGATGCAGGATTAGCGTTATACGAATCGTTGATGATGAGTAACTCTTCGACCTCATGGAGCTCCATACGCCACTTACTGGCGATCGCGGCCGTTGAGAGAGAGCTTGCAATAAGTTCTATTGGCAGCGCTAAAGCAGTTCCTACAGCGGCGGCGGCCAGAGCATTTGAAACTTGATGGGCCCCCACTGAACGTAGACCTACAGCATCACGTCCATCACGTGTGACTAAATCAAAGTGTGCTCGTCCTTCTCGAATTTCAATATCAGTAGCTCGAACATCTACATCACTTCTCTCTCCGAATGTAAGAACCGTTCCATTGTGAAGCTTTGCCATGGCTGGAGTAAATTCGTCATAGGTTCCAAGAATCGCAACTCCATTTTCTCCGAGTGAGGCAATAAGTTCACCCTTAGTTTCAGCGATTGCTTGTTGCGAACCGAACTCACCCAAATGAGCAGTACCGACAGTCAGTACAAGGCCAATATTTGGCTTTGCTATATCACATAGCCGGGCGATGTCGCTTTTGTGGCGTGCACCCATTTCCAGAATGCAAAATCGGGTTCGCTCATCACATTCAAGAAGAGTCAATGGCAGACCCAAATCATTGTTAAAAGAGCCAGAGGGAGCCACAGTCGGACCGACTGCGGTCAACATATGCGCAAGTAAATCTTTCGTGCTTGTCTTGCCTTGTGAACCCGTTATACCAATAACTGTTAGGTTGATTAGGCGTGTACGAATGAAAGTAGCCATAGTTGAGAGCGCCGCAATTACATCTTTTACAACTATGCACGGCCCATCAATAGTGCGAGTAGTCAAAGAAAAAACCGAACCTAATCTATAAGCCTCCGCGACGAAATCGTGGCCATCTTGAACCTCTCCCTGAAGAGCTAAAAAGAAACTACCAGGAATAGATAAACGTGAGTCAAAAACTGGAGCTTTAAAAATAAGCAGGTCGGGATCGCAATGAAGCTCTCCCCCGACAAGTAGGGCGATTTCACCTGCAGTTAATGTAATCACTTCTTATTCTCAATCGCTCGAGCGAGTTCGATTCGATCATCAAAGGGATGAACTTCGCCAGAAATCTCTTGACCCTTTTCGTGACCCTTGCCTAAGACAATAACTAAGTCTCCCTCTTTTGCGTAATTTACTGCCGTTCTTATTGCCTGTGCGCGGTCGGGGATTACTTCATTGGGTGCTTGAACATCAATATCTAAAACCATTTGCACCAGAATATCCTCTGGTTTTTCACTTCGTGGATTATCACTGGTAAAAATCGCAATATCGGCCCCATCATGAAGAGCTATACCCATGAGAGAGCGTTTGGAGGAGTCTCTATCCCCACCACATCCCAAAACCGCAATAACGCTCCCATTGGTTATTTCATGTGCCGTCTCCAAAACACGCGCTACTGCATCAGGTGAGTGGGCATAGTCAACAAGGGCGGTGAAGTTCTGACCCAGTCGGACCGATTCCAGGCGACCTGCCGCCCCAGTTAATGAAGGCATTATCGCTGCGATATCAATTGGGTCTATGCCGCTCTCTGTTGCGATCGCAATGGCCATTAAGAGATTGTCATAATTAAATCCGCCATGCAAAATAGTTTTTCCTTCGATCAAAATCCCACCGCTACCGCGAATTGCAACTGATGCGCCAATGTAATCACGAGTAATTGATGCAAAATGCCAGTTTGCTTTGGTATCAGTGCGAGATAACGTAACAACCGGAAGCTCCGTCATCATAACAAGACGCGCACCAAATGCATCATCTATGTTAATGACTGCTAAATCAGCATATTCATGTGTAAATAATTTTGACTTAGCTAGGAAATACTCCTCCATTGATTTATGGAAATCTAGATGATCTTGAGAGAGATTCGTAAAACCAACTACAGCAAAGTGACTGCCGCGAATTCTTTCTAAAGTTATCGCGTGGCTTGAAACCTCCATTACTAAGTTCCACATATGTCGCTCCCGCATAGTTGCAGAAAGAGCTTGCAAATCTGAACTCTCAGGAGTTGTTCGCTTGCTGCTAAGAACCTCACTACCTATACGCGTTTCGACAGTTCCAATGAGCCCGCTCTCGCGCCCTGCTGCCTGCATAATCTGGTGCAATAACGTAGTAACTGTCGTCTTTCCATTGGTTCCTGTTACGCCAACGCTGTATAAATCACGCATTGGTTCAGAGTAAAACCATGCACTTACTATTCCGGCCGCACGTCGAGGGTTATCTACAATTAATACCGGAGCTCCCGTAATCATCGCAGCGCCGGCTTTATCTGTTAAAACAGCCGCGGCCCCATTTGCGATTGCATCATCTGCAAAAGTGGCACCATGAAACTTCTCTCCTGGCAAAGCGATAAATAGATCCCCTTCGATCACTTCGTTACTTGACTGCGAAATGCCGGTGATCTCAATCCCGTCGATTTGTCCGGTACACAAAGCACTTACCATTGCTGAAATGGCAGTGAGTTTTTTACTTGGGTTAGCTATTGGTCTTTGCATCTGCCGCCCTCTTTATTAATAACTGTTTTTCGTTAAGTGCAACTGGAATAATTGTGGTCCCGGTCGGTGCGATGTGGCGGCTCTGTAAAACAAAAGACATTACTTTTTTAAATACCGGTCCACCTAATGCGCCTCCCCAGTGCAGACCCTTAGGATCTTGAATAGTCACACTGATGACATATGCGGGCTTATCGGCTGGTGCAAAACCAATAAAGGATGCGGTATAGCCACGGTAACAACCACACGTGTCATCAATGCGCATTGCTGTTCCAGTTTTACCAGCGACACGATAGCCAGCAATTGCCGCAGTTGGTGCCGTACCTGACGCCGATACAACGCTCTCCATCATGATGCGCATGGCTTGAGCGGTTTGCGCGCTAACAACGCGCTCACTTGTCCGACCCGGAGCTGGTGTGAAGTTTCCGCTTGAATCACTTGTACCGGCGATAACAGTCGGCGATACGCGAACACCATTATTTGCAATCGTTGCAAAAATACTCGTTGCCTGCATCGCTGTCAGTGAATATCCCTGGCCGAAAGCTACTGTCGGTGCGGTTGTGCCCGACCAATCTGCAACCTTTGGCAAGATGCCCCGTGATTCACCTGGTAGACCCGAGCCGGTCTTACTGCCAACTCCAAACTTTGAAAGATAGTCATGCAAGACATCGTGAGATAGAAGCTCTCCAATTTGAATTGCACCAGTATTGCTTGACACCGCTAAAACTCCCGACGCTGTCAAGCGTTCTGTTGGATGTCTTTCATGGTCGTGAAATGTTTTAGTTGAGCGCTTGAGAGCATATGGAATTGTAAAAACAGTTTCAGGTGTAATTTTTTTCTCTTCAATTGCTGCTGCAATTGTCATGACTTTTCCCGTCGAGCCTGGTTCATAGACATCTTGCACAGATGGGTTACGCATGGCAATGAGAGAGACCTTTGAAGTGTGGTTAGGATCGAAAGTTGGCGCCGTTGCATGGGCTAAAATCTCACCAGTCGTTGGATCCATCACTATTACTGTGCCACTAATTGCACCAGATGCTTTAACAACATCGGAAATCGCTTTTGATGCCACCCACTGAATATCTCGATCGATGGTTAGTCGAACGCTTGTCCCAACTTGGGCCGGAATAATCTCTGACTGCGAACCCGGAATTTCAGCGCCATAACCATTTGAATATGAATATTTGCCATCCACGCCAGCTATTGACGAATTCATGCTTGATTCAAGGCCAGTAGCGCCTTTCCCATCGTGATTAACAAAGCCGATCAGTGATGCGATCAACGAGCCCGATGGATATTCACGAATATATCCGCGCTCTGGGAAGAAACCAATGATGCGATCTGGACTCATTCCTGGAAATTGTGCATTAAATGTCGCCATCGCGGCGCTGAGTTTTTGCCACGTAGCGGGTTTGGCATTTTGATAGACCATGTTCCACTTACGTTTACCTGTAATGCTGGCAGTAACTTCTGAAACAGTAAGTCCAAGAATCGGTGCGACAAAGTTTGCAACGCGAGCTGGATTAGTTATTTGTGTTTGATCGACAACGATGCTTGTGGCTGCCACGCTACGGGCAAAGGCGACTCCATTGACATCTGTAATTGCACCTCTCGGGGCAGGTAGCGTGCGCGTATTTTCCATCTCATTAACTGCTCGCAAACGATAATCACTTGCCTGAACTGCTTGAACTTGTATTAGCCGAACGGTAAAAAGCAACATTACAACTGCAATCACAAGGATTAAAAACCTAATGCGATTATGAGCAAGTGCAAAATTACCCATTTCCGAGGCTACCTTGGTTCTCAGAAGGCTGATCCAAATTCAAAAAGGTCGGCGTCTCTGATGGTTTCATTCCTAAAGCAACGGCTGCACGTGAAAGCGACTCTGGTGAGGACTTCTCGTCAATTGCACGAGCGATTGCTTCACGTTGATCGCTGACCATTTTAGCTTCAAGCTTTAAATGTGTTAGTTGAAAAGCATCCTGAGCAAGTAGCGTATTTATCACGAGTAGAAATAGAAGTCCGGCAATTCCGACGGCCGAGACGAAGGTTGCGAAGAATTTTCGATTGGCCTGTTTTCCAGCCGATAAATCAGGAACTAGTTTGAGTGCGACTTGCGCCGATTTTTCAGCCAGGATTTCCTTTGAACGAGTAATCGCTGGTGCAAATGCTGTCATCGCCATTATGCCGCCGTCCTCTCGATTGCCCGTAGTCGAACCGATGCCGAGCGGGAATTTTCTTCAAGCTCCTGAGTTCCTGGAGTCTCACTGCCTTTAATTACTAGAGAGAACTTGGCTGCAAATTCTGGAAGTTCGAAGGGAAGATCTCGAGGAGTCCCTGATGTGGTTGATGCAACAAAGAGCTCTTTAACTATTCGATCTTCAAGGGATTGAAAAGACATGACTACTAAACGCCCTCCAACTTCAAGGAGTTTGAGCGCAGATGGAAGCGCTCTTGTGATTGCGCCAAGTTCGTCGTTTGTCTCAATACGTAGAGCCTGAAATGTGCGCTTGGCAGGGTTGCCGCCGGTGCGCCTAGTCGCTGCAGGGATTGCATTCTTAACGAGTGTTGCCAGTTGAGTTGTCGAGTTAAGAGGTGCGATGTTGCGAGCTTTAACAATCGCTTCGACAACTCGTGTTGCAAACTTTTCTTCTCCGTAAGTGCGCAAAATACGCACCAACTGACCTGGCTCATAAGTATTAACAATCTCTGCCGCAGTTAATGATTGCGTGCGATCCATGCGCATATCTAAAGGAGCTTCATGGGAGTAAGAGAAACCTCGGTCAGCTTCATCGAGTTGCATAGAAGAAACGCCTAAATCGAATAGAGCACCAGTTATATGCGAGTATCCAAATGATTCAACAACATCGGCAATTGAATCAAAGGTGGCATGTTTAGTAAGTAGTCGATCTGCAAAAGGAGTTAGCCTGACCGACGCACTTTCGAGAGCCTGCACATCGCGGTCGATACCAATAATTTTTAACGTTGGAAACTTTTGCAGCAGGGCTTCAGTATGGCCGCCTAGTCCAAGAGTCGCATCCACGATTACGGGATTTGCGCTTGCATTAATTGCTGGTGCTAAGAGTTCGATGCATCGATCTCGCATTACTGATACATGTACGTTGTTATCGATCATCACTCCCCCTTAACTTGAAATTAAATTGCTATCGGTTTTTGTATTACGACTCTCATCTCTGGTCACCGCCGGCCGACGGATCTATTTAGTAGCGGCGCCGGGGAAGAGGCGCCGTTACGTTCGAAGGGTCGGCGGTGGCCACAGATGAGAGTTATTTAGAACAGTCCTGGAAAGACCTCCTCTGAGACATCAGCGAAAGTCTTTTCACGATCAGTTAAATATTCATTCCACGAAATTGAATCCCAAATTTCAACGCGTGTATTTGCTCCGATAACAACACAATCTTTTTCAAGACCTGCATATGTTCGAAGACTTTGTGGAATTGTTATGCGACCTTGTCGATCAGGAATCTCATCGTGCGCACCTGCAAACATCACACGGCTGTAGTCACGAGCTGATTTCGCAGTGACTGGCGCTTGTTTTAGCGTCTGTGTAATAACTTCAAATTCACTGGAAGGAAAAACATAAAGGCAACGCTCTTGACCTTTAGTAATCACGAGTCCCGATGCCAACTCGTCACGAAATTTTGCGGGAAGAATGAGCCGGCCTTTTTCATCAAGGCGTGGTTCGTGGGTACCTAAGAACATCGCTACCCCTTCCCCAAGGTTCTTCAGCCGAATCAAGCATCGGCTTAGTTCCCCACTTTACTCCCTTTCCCTCCTTTTTGCACCACTTTTTGCCACTTTTCCCCCTTTCCCGCCCACTAGCTCCCACTTTCAGGGATAAAAAAAGGCCCCCTGGTGGGAGCCTAAAATCCGGTTAGTTGCTAGAAACTATTGATTATTACGCTCATCCCAGCGCTTTTCTAGGCGAGAGCCCAGAGCCTTGCCTTTGCGAGCGCCCTTGGTTCGTGGGGCCTTACCGGAAAATGATGACAGTAGAGCGATAACCCCACCTAGTGCGATAACAAAGCCAAGAACTCCAACTGGCGTCAACTTAGCTACGAGGCCACCAAAGAGGGTTGCTATCCCCAGAAGAATCAGTCCAAGTCCAAGCAGTGTGCCGCTTCTACGTAAGGGCTTTGCCTCGCCAGAAAGAGCTGAAAATAGGCGCGGATCCTCGGTTAAAAGGGCGGCCTCCATCTCCTGGAGCATTCGCTTCTCGTGATCGGATAAAGGCATGGGGCAATAATAGAGAATTTTTTCTCTCGGTGCTACTTATTCTTCACTCTCTTGGCTGGGCCTAATCAGACGGGCAGGGCGCACGCTTCCTGCGCCAAAACGAGCCCTGGCACGATCTATCGCACCATCGGCCTGCCGCCAGCCACTCTCCCGCGCTCCGAGAACCATTTGTTCAGGGGCTCCCCCGCTCAGATTCTCCAGTGATACCCCCACTAGGCGAAGGCGGGCTCTATCTATACGCAACGCCTCATAGAGCCCTTTAACTACTTCATATATCTCTTGGGTTCCATCGATCGGGAGTGAGAGTGTTTTAGATCTATTAATAGTTGAGAAATCGGCGAAGCGCACCTTAATTGAAACAGTCTTTGCAAATAAATCTTTATCTCGAAGCCTTGCCGATGAGCGCTCTGTTAACCGCAAGAACTCGGTCAGAATCTGCGCTGGATCATCTAAATCTTGGGGAAAGGTTTCGGCCGAGCTAATACTCTTTTCAGCATCATGTGGTGTTACATCGCGATAGTCGCGGCCCCATGCAAGTTCGTATAACGATGCACCGCTTGCTTGACCAAGTGCACGTATCAAAGTTGCACGAGGCAGATTCGCAATATCTTCAATCGTGCGAAGTCCAAGGCGCTCCAACGTCTCTGCCGTCTTTGGCCCAACTCCCCACATCGCTTGTATCGGCAATGGATGCAAGAAAGTAAGTATTCGATCGGAGGTAATCTCTAGCATTCCATTTGGTTTGCAATGTTGTGAAGCAAGTTTTGCGATGAACTTCGATGGCGCGATTCCGACTGAACAGGTAATGCCCTCTTGCGACTCGACCTTTGCGCGAATAGCCATTGCAATTTCGCGAGGTGTACCGAGCAAGCGTTGTACGCCACTTACATCTAAGAAAGCCTCATCGACGGATACGGGTTCTACCCACGGTGTAAAGCTGTCAAAAATCTCCATGACATGCGATGAGACTTCTTGGTAGCGCGCCATATCAACGGGCAAAAAAATTGCATGCGGTGCTAGTCGACGAGCCCGGCTTACCGGCATAGCTGAATGAATGCCAAATTTACGTGCTTCATAATTTGCCGCTGAAACAACCCCCCGCGCTCCCATTCCAATTACAACGGCCTTACCTTTTAATTCTGGGTTATCGCGTTCGGCAACGGATGCAAAGAATGCATCCATATCAACGTGAAGAATCGAGGCCGAACTCATATTGCCAGCGTACTTTCTTTAGCGCGCCATGTTTCATATGCCGCGCGTAAATCCCATGCACCTGTGCCGTTAATTGAGATACCCCGCGCCCCCGTACGCCGAGTAATGCCCCGAACCAGTAGCAGGGATGATGAATACAGCGTGCTAGCAAAGTCAGCCTGTGCGTCGGTAAAAAATGCCGAGTCGCTACAGCCATAACCATCATCGAGAGTTAAAAAGATGACCCGCTTACCCGAGCGCACGGGCGGGGTCTGCATCGCAACTTTTATGCCTGCCACAAGAACGCTAGATCGTGAACGCGTATCCAACAACTGTGATGATCGAACAGCACCGATGGCGTTAAGAAAATCGCTATAAAACTCGATTAAATGGCGTGACATATCGATGCCTAAACGTTCGACTTCATGGCGCACACTTTCGGCTGAGTTCATATCGGGTAGACCACTCCTAATGAGAGCAGGTGGCGCAAAAGCTAAGTTCATCTGCGCGCCAGAGATAGTTTTATTCGGTGCGCGCTCTAAATCAGATAGATGTAGCAAGAGGTCGCGGCGATTGAGATCGCTATGAAGACGATCAAAGGCGCCGGTAAGAATTGCACTCTCTGTAACAGGTGCACTACTGCCAGAGCGATGCACGAAGTCAGATAGATCTGTGTAAGGACGCCCGGCGATAATCGATGCAATCTCACCATCACTAATCTTTGAAATAGTCGAGAGTGCAATCCGAATCGCGCTGCCTTGATCTTCAACTCGATACTGGGAATCCGATTCATTAACATCTAGTGGTGCGATAGCAATCGACATCTGACGCGCCTCATCGACGATTAAACGTTTGGGATACATGCCCGGCTCATGCGTGAGAACTCCCGCTAAAAAAGCTGCAGGGTAATGTGTTTTAAGCCAGGCCGATTGATATGTGGGCATGGCAAAGGCGGCGGCGTGGGCCTTACAAAAACCAAAGGATGCAAAGGCGCGCAGGAGATCCCAAATCTGATTGATGATGGGTAGTTCATATCCACGCGATGTTGCAGCAGGAAAAAACCAGTCACAGACCTCTTGTGCACCGATCTTGTCCCCCAACGCGCGACGTTTTTCATCGGCGCTGGCAAGAGATGCACCCGTCATCGTTGCAATGATCTGAATTACCTGTTCGTGAAAGACAACAACGCCCTCTGTATCTCGCAGAATTTCATAGAGATCGGGGTGAATAATCTGCGCTGGACTCCATCCATGACGCGCCTTTAAGAAGGGCGTAATCATGTCGCCCTTAACTGGGCCTGGGCGAAAGAGTGAGATATCGATGATCAAATCGGTAAATGTTTTGGGTTCGAGTTTGCCAACTAGCTCGCGCTGGCCCGGGCTTTCCACTTGAAAGATTCCAAGGGTGCGCGTTGATTGAATCAACTCATACGTCGGTGCATCATCTAGCGCTACTGAATCGATATCAATCTTTATATCCTGTACCCGTTCGATTTCAGTAAGTGCATATGAGATCGCCGACTGCATGCGCACACCCAATACATCGAGCTTCAATAAGCCAATAGCTTCGACATCATCTTTATCAAAGACGACCATTGGATAGCCACTGGCGTTAGCCACAAGAGGCGCACGATCTAATAAGCCGCCATCGGATAAAACTATCGCGCATGGGTGCATCGCTAAATGCCTTGGTAACCCATCAAGACGTTCGGCAAGAGCGATCGTCATCGCAGTAAGCGGGGCTTTTATATTGAGCGATTTGAGTTCGGGAAGGCTTTCAAGTGCACTAGATATATTGCGCGCACGTACATGTGGCATTGACTTTGCCAACATATCAATCTCCATCGCAGGTAGGCCAAGGGCGGCGCCGGCATCGCGAATGGCATGCCTGGCACGATATGTATCGACCATTGCAACGGTTGCACAGCGAGATTGATTATTGGGTGTGTCCCAGTTTGTATCACCGTAACGTTTGAAAACCATGTCATAGATTTCCAGGCGTCGGTGGGATTCAACATCGATATCGATATCAGGCAGAGCTCTACGAAGCGGTGAACAAAAGCGCTCCATTAATAGACCATGTGCCATGGGTTCAACACCTGAAATTCCAAGTAAATGACAGATAAGTGATCCCGCACCACTACCGCGTGCAGCCACACGGATTCCGGCACCTCGTGCCATATCGCAGATATCGGCGACGGTTAAAAAATAAGATTCAAAACCCAACGTTGCAACCGTTGATAGTTCATCATCTAAACGTGCACGCGCTTTTTTAATTGCGCCGTTATCGCTATAGCGCCAGTTGATTCCGGCCTCACTGCGGGTGCGCAATAACATGCGCATCTCATGTGCCGACTGCGCACCAACGACATGCGGCTCAGGTAAATGCGCGCCACCCAGACCAATATCACGTGCTGGAGATAATAAAGCGCGCTCGGCCCATGCCCTTGTCGTTGCAAGTAATTGACGTGGCGTGCGCTCCCCTGCTGCACGTGCAATTTCGCCAGCCAATGAAATCATTTCGTCGCCAGATTTTAAAAAGCCCTCAGCATTGCGACGCTCAACATGGCGTGGATGCAGTGGAACTAACTGACGCGCGCAATCTAAAACATCTGCCACCGGTCCATCACAGCGATCTCGCATCCGTACGGCATTTGTAACAACGGCATCAATGTCGTGATCGCGGGCAAAAATCAGTGACCTGGCAGCATGCACCATCGAACGCGGACCCTTACCTGCAACTACATGTGAAACGCATTCAATTGCGTTGCCGGCAAATAAATCCCGAGTCATATTAAATGTTGAAAAGGCGGCATCGATACGGTTATCGGTTAGTAACGCTCCCACTGGTGATTCGGGGCCATGAAGTGCGTAGAGATTTGAACTGTAATGGCTAAAGCGTTGGAGAAATTCAAGGGTAAGAATGGGGCTGCGATTATCACTAACCATTGCAAGGGATGTTAGTAATCGACATAACGCCGACCATCCCCCATCACTATGGGCAAGTAATGTGATTCTGTTTTTAGTACCGCCTAAATCAATACCGAGATTGACTCCGATGATTGGCGCAATCCCATAGTCAAGACAGCTTTGTGCAAAACGAACTGCGCCAGCTAAGCCATCGCGATCGGTCAGCGCCAAGGCCGGCATTTCAAACTCGGCAGCGCGCGCAACTAAATCATGTGGTTGGGTTGTGCCGTATTTAAGCGAATAGGCACTTGCAACGTTGAGGTGAATAAAACTCATATCGATCTAATAATCCATTGACCACTGAGCTCGTCGCGTTCAAGTTCGAAGGTTGTAAGTGCTCCAATAGGGGCCGCCTCAACGCGCCATACTGCGCGAGCTGCATCATCGGGACGATACTTTCCATCACTAATTCGGTTCCACCAACCTCCAGCTTCGCACCACCTGGATAAAACTGCATGGATACGAAAACGTCTGCCCTTGAACGTAAACTCAATAGGAGTAGTTGCTCCATCGATGGTGACATCGTGGGCGGGATTAATCTGTGGGACTGACATTTCTAGGGACTACTCCTTGGGCTGTGGGTATTCGAACAGATGTTCGAAAACTAGCCCCTTGGGCTGACAGATGGCAAGTGGGTGTGGCGTGTCGCCCGGCTCTCTCTATTTTTTGATGATGTGGGACTGAAAGCCGGCAAGTAGCAACATCACTATTGGGTAGCCCATAGCTACCGGCAGAGAAGTCAGCTGGGCTAGTCCGCCTGTAACTGATGGACCGATGAAATACCCCGCCAAACCAATCACTCCAACACGTGCAATCGCTACCGATGATGCGATGCCTGGTAGTTGAGCGGCGGCCACAATATAAGCCGGAAACATCGGGCCGATTCCAAGACCAGCACACGCAAAACCAATATTTACAACTACTAATGCAAGTAATGGATGTGAGTGAGAAAGTGGAACTCCGATCGCTATTCCAAGACCAAGGCCAAATCCTCCTAAATAACCACCGTATAAAACGGTTTTTCTGGGACCAAAGTAGTCGAGGGCTCTATCGCCCATAAAGCGCGCCACGATCATTCCTAAAGAAAAGACGGCAAAGGCTGATGCATTAACTCCAATGCCATATCCCATGTCATCGCGTAAAAGAATTGCACCCCAGTCACTTACTGCGCCTTCGGCGATAAGCCCTCCCAACAAGCCAATACCTATTCCCCACAGTGGCAATACATCTTTACTAAAGAGAGGGATTTTTACTTCCGTCTCCTCTTCTCCCCCATCGTGATCATCTAGATGTGGCGGCAACAACATCGAGACGGCTGGGATAAAGAGGAAGAGGCATGCGATACCCACACCGACTAAATTGTCGCGAGGTGAAACATGTTTAGCTATCGCCCCACCAAATATTGTTATAGCAAATGCACCACAGCTCCACATCGCATGAAAAGAGGACATGACGCGTTTGCCTACAAGTTTTTCAACAACAACTGCTTGAATATTGGACGTTATATCTACGCTGGAATATCCAAGACCTAAGACAAAAAGACCAGCCATTAAAGTTATTGGAGAAGTAGAGATACCAATCAAGATCAACCCTGTTGGCATGACAACTGTGACAATTCGCAAAATAGGTTTGGATCCAAAAGTATGAACTAAGCGCCCAGAAAGTTGCGCTCCTATAATCGCTCCAACGGTGCTAGAAATTAAAATTAATCCGAGTTGACCATTATTTAGACCATTAGCATCACGAATCTCTGGAATGCGTGCAACCCAGCCCATTGAGACTGCGCCCATAATAAAAAACATTGCCCATAGTCCATTTCGAGCGCGCTTGGACGATGCAAGTAAATCAATGCTCATAAGAGTGATAACGGTAACTGACAACGGGACATAAGTCTGCTTACATACCTACATGTTCTTCTCCTTCTGGCCACGCAGAAGCGAGTTTTCTAATAACCGAAAAGATCTCATCACGGATCTAATTGCTGGATTGACCGTGGCCATAGTTGCATTGCCCCTGGCCATCGGTTTCGGTATTACATCGGGGATGTCAGCGGCGGCGGGTTTAACCACTGCAATTATCGCTGGCTTCTTAGCTGCAATTTTCGGAGGATCTAAATACCAAGTCAGCGGCCCAACGGGTGCGATGACAGTTATTTTGATCCCAGTTATTCATACTTATGGTGCTGGAGCGATTCCAGCATTAGGTCTCATGGCCGGCGTCATGGTTATTGCGATGGCTGTTTTTAAACTTGGTGCAATTATCAATCGAGTCCCCTGGACTGTAGTTGAGGGATTCACAGTTGGTATCGCCTTCATTATCGCCTTGCAACAGATTCCACTTGCCCTGGGTCTTGCAAAAGGCGAGGGAGAAAAGAGTTATAGCGTCGCCTGGAATACATTAAAAAATGCACTCGAGGCCGGACTCAACTACTCGTCGATAGTGATTGTTGCTATTACTCTACTTATCAAGTTTGCCTGGCCCCATATTGCTCATCGCTTAAAAATCAAGCACCACATTCCAGCCAGCTTTGTCGCCTTGCTTCTCGTTACGTTAATTGTTAAAGCACTCTCAATTGATGTTGCCAGCATCGGTAACATTCCTCGCGCACTTGGAACATACCAAGGTCCAATATTTGATAACTTAAGTTCGCTGCTAATTCCAGCCCTTTGGATTGCATTGCTTGCCGCTGTTGAATCACTATTATCTGCACGCGTTGCCGATGGCATGGCACATGAGAAAACACACTTTGAGCCTAATCGAGAGTTATTTGGTCAAGGTCTAGCAACAATTGCCGCATCTATCTTCGGCGGGATGCCCGCAACAGGTGCCATTGCACGAACAAGCGTAAACGTGAGGTCGCACGCTAAAAGTCGATTAGCATCGATTTTTCACGCTCTCATTCTTCTGCTCATCGCCCTCGTTGCCGCGCCTCTCGTGAGTGCCATTCCAACAGCTGTTATTGCCGGTCTTTTACTTGGCACCAGTTATCGAATTCTCAACCCAGTTTCAATCATGGAGTCATTGCGCACTACTAGATCCGAGGCAGCGACGCTAATAGTTACTGCATTTAGCACGGTTGTTATTGATTTAATCTGGGGCATGGCAATTGGCATTGCTCTGCATGTACTGCTCTCGCGCTACTCTAAGCAGCCTAAAGCACTATAGAATCCTGCCAACGCTAAATAATCAAGGAGCTACCGTGGACAACATCACCGCATTTAATAACCATCTTCCAGTTAAAGTCCGCTTCGGAGAAGGTGTGGCAGAGACTTTGCCGGCAGTTGTCGCAGAACTCGGAGCGAGCAAGGTTTTCTTGATGGTTGATAAAGATATTGAAAAGTTTAATCCTGCGGCGGCAAAACTAATTGACCAGATGAATGCCGCTTCAGGCATCAGTGTCACGCTTTTTGAAAAGCCAGCAGGTGAGCCAACAATTCAAATGGTTGATGATGCAATTGCTGCACTCAAAGCTGCAGGATCAGATGTTGTTGTTGCCCTTGGTGGCGGTTCAGTTATCGACACTGCAAAGGCCGCTCGTTTGTGCGCACAGCTCAACTGCACATTCCGTGAGTTCCAATCTAAAGCACCCGTCTATCCCGCACCAACGCTTCCGCTCATTGCACTTCCCACTTCGGCAGGTACTGGCTCTGAAGTTTCTGGTGGCTCGGTTATCTCTGATCCCGAGGCCGGTCGCAAAGCCGGCATTGCCAATGGAAATCTACGTGCACAAGTGGCCCTTGTTGATCCAGTACTTACATACTCAATGCCTCCATCAATGACTGCAAACACCGGAATCGATGCGCTAGCTCAAGCTATCGCTGGAATTATCGCTAAGTGCAGTACACCGATCGGTGATGCAATCGGTTACGAGGCCGTTCACATGATGACACCAGCACTTGTTGCCGCCTTTAAAGATGGCAATGACAAAACTGCGCGAGCTGGAATGGCTGCCGGAAGCATGATGGCTGGATTAACCATGAATATCTCTGACTGCACAGCAGAACATTCCTTGGGTCAGGCGATCGGCGGACTTAAGCATGTGCCACATGGTTTAACTATTGGCTTAGTACTAGTTGAAACACTCACACGCGAAGCGAAGATCGTCCCTGAAAAAATGGAGCGTGTCGCCGATGCAATGGGAGTACCCCAAGATGGCACTAAAGATGGATCTCGCTGCGTCAATGCAGTGCGAAAGATTTTGGCAGAACTCCAGTTCCCAGTTCTCTCTTCCCTTGGCTTTGTCGAAGGTGATATCGATGAGCTAGCCGAAATCGCACTTAAAGACTTCTTCATCACTCAAGCTCCAAAGCCTTGGAGCAAGCAGGAAGTAGTCGATGCCTTTATGTCAGCGCTAAAACTAGAGAGCCGTGTTGCTTAACTAGTGGAAGAGGTTCTGGCTAACCCGTCGGTTGTTCGTGTAACTGCACTTCTCAAAGAGTTTGGATGTACCGGCGAAATTACAGTTCTATCTGACTCTGCCCGTACAGCCCTTGATGCAGCAAATGCTTTGGGGATTGAAGTTGGCCAAGTTGCATCGTCAATTGTCTTCAAGCTTCCTAGCGGTAATCCACTTCTAGTTATAACTAGTGGTCGCCATCGCGTTGATACCGAACTAGTTGCCAAGAACTTAGGTGTTGAAAAACTCCACCGTGCCGACGCCGATTTCGTTAAGGATGCTTCAGGTTTTTCAATCGGAGGCGTGAGCCCACTGGGGTGGATTTCAAAGCCAGAGATAATCCTTATTGATGAAGCATTAAACGATTACGACGTTGTTTGGGCAGCCGCTGGTCATCCCCATGCGGTATATCCAACAACTTATAATGAACTTATTACTTGTACTGGTGCTAAGCCAATGGTTGTAGGAGACTAGTTAAATGAGAAACAAAACTTTTGTAACCGCAGTTTTTGCTTCTTTTGCTTGGAACCTATATTTAGTTGGCGGTGTCATGTTGGGTGCCTCTTACGCACTTGATCGCGCAGCTGGTGGGCAATTTGAGGTCTTTCCTACTTACCTCAGAATTATTTACATTTTAAATTTTGCCTTAATCGCCTATCAGGTAGTGATTTTTACTCGCTTCTCCTACGGCATAGCAGTTAAGCCAAAATGGATAGTTAAAGCTTTTGTAGTTCTCGGAGCCTTGGGGATTTTTGCTAATGCAGCATCTCGAAGCGCTAATGAGCGTTGGAACGTTATTCCCGCATTAATCATTACATTTGCTTTCTATCGAATTTTAAAGTCCGACACAAAAAGAA
>Ga0208566_1001097_pt1 | contig 16279 bp, 13 predicted proteins | sample PL_2010_150m_FD_184159 | JGI IMG/M metagenome (GOLD analysis project Ga0208566, IMG submission 184159) | Freshwater microbial communities from Powell Lake, British Columbia, Canada to study Microbial Dark Matter (Phase II) - PL_2010_150m... | ecosystem: Environmental > Aquatic > Freshwater >...
GGTTTCCTGTTTTGTTAAAGGCAGCTGCAGGCGGCGGTGGAAAAGGAATGCAGATCGTTCATGAAGAAAAGGAACTGGCAGAAGCGCTCGAATCAACAGCCAGACAGGCGCTGGCCTACTTTGGCGATGACACCATCTACCTTGAAAAATACCTGGATGAACCCCGCCATATTGAATTCCAGATCCTCGGAGATAACCAGGGAAATGTGATCCATCTCTTTGAACGGGAATGTTCGATCCAGCGGCGGTACCAGAAGATCATCGAGGAGTCGCCCTCCCCTACCCTGACACCGGAACTGAGGGAAAAGATGGGAGCAGCAGCAGTAAGGATCGGAAAAAAGATCGGCTATACCAATGCTGGAACCATCGAATTCCTTGTTGACAAGGAGATGAATTATTATTTCCTGGAGATGAATACCCGTATACAGGTGGAACACCCGGTTACGGAGATGGTGACCGGCACCGACCTGGTGGAAGAGCAGATCCGGATCGCAGAAGGACATCCACTGCGACTGAAGCAGGAAACGCTCAGGCAGAATGGCCATGCCATCGAATGCAGAATCTATGCGGAAGATCCGGAACATAATTTCAGGCCATCCCCGGGACAAATGACCATGTACAAGGAACCGGTCATGGATCACATCCGTATCGATAAAGGAATTACCGCCGATACTGAGATCACGAGCTCCTACGACCCGATGATCTGCAAACTGGTATCATGGGGAAGCGACCGGGAAGAAGCGCGTAAACGGATGACAGCAGCCCTCCGTGAGTATGTGATCCATGGGATCCGGACAAATATCCCCTATCTTTCCAGACTGCTCGCCAGCCAGGCATTCATTTCAAATACCATTTCCACCAAGTTCTGCGACGAACACACCCCTGAAATTATTGCTGAGATCCTGAAGGACCGCGATCAAATTCCGGTTTATCTGCCGCTGATCGGCTACATGTTGTTCAGCCTGGGAATCAGGAATAAAAAAGAAACATTGAATGGGTTTCCGGCGGTCATATGGAACAAAACCGGATTCTGGAGGGAACAGATGAAGATCAGGATAAAATCAGGAGAGCTGGAATACACGGTCGCCATTCCATATTCTCAAGACCCAAATTATAAGTTTGTTATCGGTAAAGAGGGGTTTACGATCGAAAAAGTGCATGAGGAGACATCCACACTGACATTCTCTCTAAACGGAATCAGTTACCTGGTGCATGTTTCCAGGGATACAAAAGATATGGGATTTGTCAGTTTCGAAGGACATATTTTCGAAATGCAGCGTCAGGATTTTCTGCCCGAATCAGTATCGCCGGTCCGTTTTGAATCTATCGGGAATCATAGCAATGAAGTTTTTTCGCCCATGCCGGGGAAAGTTATTAAGTTATTCGTGAAAAAAGGAGAGAAAGTAAATAAAGGGGATATACTTCTCATCATCGAAGCGATGAAAATGGAGAACTCGATCCTTTCTCCTGCAGATGGCATTGTGGAACAGATCAATGTGGCCCTCAACGACCGGGTCGATCCGGGAAGAGCATTGATCATCCTTGAAAAAAATGAAGATTGAGATAAAAAACAAATTATCATAAATGAACAAAGTTGTAAAAGATGCGAATGAAGCCATTCGCGGGATCACGGATAACATGACAATCCTATTCGGGGGATTCGGCCTGTGCGGAATCCCGGAAAACTGTATCAAAGCGTTGGCTGCTACGAATATCAAGGGGTTGACCTGTATCTCTAACAATGCAGGCGTGGATGACTTCGGCCTGGGTGTTCTCCTGGCCAAGCACCAGATGAAAAAAATGATGGCTTCGTATGTCGGTGAGAACAAAGAGTTTGAGCGCCAGCTGCTGAACGGGGAACTTGAAGTAGAACTGATCCCGCAGGGGACGCTGGCGGAGAGGATCCGGGCCGGAGGTGCCGGTATCCCCGCTTTCTATGTTCCGGCAGGTTATGGGACGGAAGTTCAGGGGAATAAAGAAGTACGGGAGTTCAATGGGAAAATGCACCTCATGGAATTGGGAATCACTGCCGATTTTGCTATCGTAAAGGCAAAGTACGGAGACACCCGCGGAAACCTGATCTTCAACAAAACGGCAAACAATTTCAACCAGGCCATTGCCACAGCCGGAAAGATCACCATCGCAGAAGTGGAAGAACTGGTCCCTTATGGGACCCTTGACCCGAATCACATTCATACACCTGGGATTTATATACACCGGATCTTCCAGGGTACGAACTACGAAAAGCGAATTGAATTCAGAGTTACCCGTTAATAGAGGATAGAGGATCGAGAATGGAGGATGGAGGATGGAGAATTGAGAATCGAAGATCGAGAATCGTAAATCGACAATCTAAAATAAAATCGTAAATCGTAAATCGTAAATTATAATAAAGATGGCATTAGATAAAGATGGAATTGCCAGGAGGATCGCAAAAGAGTTGAAAGACGGGTTTTATGTCAACCTTGGGATCGGGATTCCCACCCTCGTTGCAAATTATATCCCGGAAGGCATGGAGGTCATTCTTCAGTCGGAAAACGGTTTACTGGGAATCGGGCCTTCACCGGGACTTGATGAGGTTGATCCGGACCTTATCAATGCAGGAAAGCAAACGATCACTGCTTTGCCGGGAGCCGCCTTTTTTGATTCCTCAGCCAGTTTCGCGATGATCCGGGGAGGACATATCGACCTGACGGTATTGGGAGCATTTGAAGTCTCGGAGAAAGGAGATATTGCCAGCTGGAAGATCCCAGGAAAACTGGTGAAGGGTATGGGTGGCGCCATGGACCTGGTAGCCTCTGCAAAAAACATTATCGTTGCCACTACCCATACGGATAAGGACGGGAAATCAAAACTCCTGAAGCAATGCACCCTGCCGCTTACCGGTGTAAATTGTGTCAGACGAATCATTACCGACCTGGCAGTTGTGGATATCACCGAAGCCGGGTTTAAACTGGTGGAAAGAGCGCCAGGGGTGAGTGTTGAAGAGATCAGGTCGGCCACCGAAGGAACACTTGTTGTGGAGGGCGAGATCCCGGAAATGGAATTTTAGCCCCACCCCTTCCCCTCCCCAAACGGGGAGGGGTGAAAGAAATGGAATAACACACGACATATGAATTATCCGAAAAAAGTTGTCATAGGAGATATAACCGTCAGGGATGGATTTCAGCATGAAGAAACGTTCATCCCGACGGAGGCGAAGATATGGGTTGCAGAGCAACTGATACTGGCAGGATTCCGCCATATCGAGGTTACAAACCTGGGAAATCCCCAGGCAATGCCGCAGTTCAGGGATGCAGATACGGTGCTGAAAAGTCTCCGGTCAAGTAAAAAAATTGCTGACCGGATTGACCAGGTCTCCCTTACGGCGATCACCATCAGGGAAAAAGCCATCGAACGTGCGATCCAGGCAAAAAAGGACGGTTTCGGTCCCGACCGGATTTTGCTGATGGTTTCAACCAGCGAATCCCATCATGTTAAAAATTCAGGGATCAGCCTGGACGAATATTGGAAAATGGCAGAAAAATATATCCCCCTGGCACACGCCGCCGGAATAAAGGTAAACGGCACGGTCAGCACCATCTGGGGCTGCCCGATCGAAGGACCAACAGAGATGGCCAAAGCAATCGAATTTGCAAAGCGATGGTTTGATATCGGGGCCAATGACGTGGAACATGCCGATCACGATGGATCTGCATCTCCCGACCGGGTTTACCGATATTATTCCATGCTCCTGGATGCCATCCCGAGACCGGAAAAACAGATTGTCCATTTTCATACCACCCGTGGATGGGGACTTGCCAATGTACTGGCTGCTTTACAGGCAGGGATGACCAATTACGAATCCACCATGGGAGGAATCGGAGGACAGCCTGCAAACTTTGTCAGCGGGGTCCCCGTAGCAGGAACCGGCAGCTATTATTACAAGGATCCGAATATTGTTGGATTGAATTCTACGGAAGATATGGTGGTTATGATGGACGAGATGGGTATCGACACCGGCCTGGATGTTGATAAGGTGCTGGAAATCGGCACCATGGTGGAAAAGATCGTAGGAAGGCGACTTCGTTCCGAATCCATACGGAATGGAAGAATACCTAAATCCATGACAGGAAAAAATAAGTAAAAAATGAAAATCATCGAATCGCCGCGTGAAGGTATGCAAAGCTTACACTATACCATCCCGACAGAGAAAAAGGTAAGGTATATCCAGCAGCTTTTGAAAATCGGCTTCGACACGGTTGAGGTGGGAAGCATTGTCTCGCAGAAACTGATCCCACAGATGGCGGATACCATTGAGGTACTGAAGCATGTCGACTTTTCCGGCACCCGGTCAAACCGGATGGTGCTCGTGGTGAATAAAAAAGGGGCTGAGATCATTTCGGAAGTGAAGGAAATCACGCATATCTCCTACCCGCATTCCATCTCTCCTACCTTTCTGAAAAAGAACCTGAATACAACCACTGAACAATCCATAGAAACCGTCAGTGAAATTGTGAATCTTTGTGAGAAAACGGGGAAACGAATTGTCATTTACATCTCCATGGCTTTCGGAAATCCATACGGAGATCCTTGGAGTACGGATATATTACAGGAAGGGATCCAGGTACTGCAGAAAATAGGGGTCAAGATAATTCCACTTTCAAACGTAGCCATTGAGATCGACAAACAGATTATCAGAGAGGTCTTCTCGCTGCTGATCCCGGAATTTCCCACCCTCGAATTCGGGCTTCATCTTCATACGACGAATAAAGACTGGCAGGAAAAGGTCCTTGCTGCATATGAAAGCGGATGCAGGAGGTTTGATTCGGTTATCAACGGATACGGAGGTTGCCCTATGACCGGGAAAGAGATGCTTGGTAATCTGAAAACCGAAAACCTGGTTACATTTGCCGATGACCATGGGTTGGCTGGAAACCTTGATCCTGATGCTTTGAAAGAAGCATATAGATTGGTTTCTTTAACATTCATGGAACCGGTTTCTTTTCTTTATGATCCAAAAAACAATTAAAACAAGTATTACCTTCTTAAACCAAACTTATGTACCTCACCGAAGAACATGAAATGATCCGTAAGACCGTGCGGGATTTTGCAGAACGCGAAATAAAACCTGTAGCGCAGGAGCTTGACGAGAAAGAAGAATTTTCCATTCCCCTGACAAAACGGATGGGAGAACTGGGACTGTTCGGAATCCGCACTGCCATTGAGTATGGCGGGATCGATATGGATGCACTCGCCTATGTGATAGCGGTTGAAGAGCTTGCCAGGATCGACGGTTCACATGCGGCCACACTGGCAGCCCATATTTCATTGGGAATAGGGCCGATCATGAATTATGGTTCAGAAGAACAGAAAAAGAAGTACCTTCCGATGTTGTCGACCGGTGAAGCCACATGGGCCTTCGGGCTTACCGAACCGGAAGCCGGCAGCGATTCACGCAATACAAAGACCACTGCACGTCTTGAGAACGGCTTCTGGATCATTAATGGTTCCAAGATTTTTATTACAAACGGATCTTCTTCCATCAACAAGGGTGCTACCGTCCAGGTTGTTACAATGAACGAGAATGGAAACAAGGAATTCTCAACGATCCTTGTTGATGCAGATACGCCGGGGTTCAAGCGCGTTACCATGCACAGGAAGATGATGTGGAGAGCTTCGGACACGGCGCAACTGTTTTTCGAAGATTGCAGGGTTCCCGAGTCCAACCTGCTTGGCGCCCGCGGTGAAGGTTCAAAGATCATGCTGAATACGCTCGACAGCGGCCGGCTTGCCATCGGCGCGATGGGGCTGGGACTTGCGCAGGGCGCTTTTGAAATGGCCATGAAATATGCCAAAGCACGGAAACAGTTTGGAAAGCCTATTGCCCATTTCCAGGTTATTGCTTTCAAACTGGCAGATATGGCTACCAAGATCGAACTGGCAAGAAACCTGCTCTACAAAGGCGCCTGGCTGAAGTCAAACGATCAACCTTTTGCAAAGGAAGCTGCGATGGCGAAATTGTATTGCTCGGAGATTGCCAGGGAAGTCGCCGATGAAGCCGTTCAGATTCATGGAGGTTACGGATTGATGAAAGACTATGATATTGAGCGCTTTTACCGTGATCAACGTCTGCTTCAGATCGGTGAAGGAACCTCCGAAATCCAGCGGCTGGTAATTTCAAGGTACATCGGATGCTATGATTAGCTGGCGAGTTGGCGAGTTGGCGAGCTGGCGAGTTGGCGAGTTGGCGAGCTGGCGAGTTGGCGAGTTGGCGAGTTGGCGAGCTGGCGAGTTGGCGAGCTGGCGAGTTGGTGAATGGTGAGTGGTGAGAAGTGAAATGCCTAAACCGGAAAAAAGAATGCTTAAATTTGTAAAAAAACATCATGCCACACATAGCAATCCTTTCGGCCAGCATTCGTAAGGGGCGGATTAGTCACCGCGTCGCCCTGTTTCTGAAACGACTTATCGAGGAAAAGAACCTGGCGACTGTGGAAATCATTGACTTGAACCAATACCGGTTTCCTCTCTTCCATGAACGGTTGATGTTCCAGGAAAATCCAATGCCCGAATTGTTGGAATATTCAAAGAAGATAAAAGAAGCCGATGGTATTCTGATAGTCACCCCGGAATACAACGGAGGATACCCTGCCAGCCTGAAAAACGCGATAGACGTACTTTACCCGGAGTGGCAAAGAAAACCGGTTGCTATTTCTACCTGTTCCGACGGAGATTTTGGCGGAAACCAGGTGATCACTTCGATCCAGTTCGTACTCTGGAAGATGCATGCGATGACGGTTCCTGCCATGTTCCCGAATCCCAATGCGGATAAGGCTTATGATGAGCAAGGCAATCCTGCCGAACAAGCCGGAACGGAAAAACGGGCACTCTATTTCCTGAAAGAATTGCTTTGGTATATGGAAGCAAAACAAAGGATGCAGGAGAAATAACATGGCGATTGATATCCTTTCCGGCAGGGATTTCAGCAGGGAATTTCTTTTCAGCACATCGCGGAGCAGCGGCCCGGGCGGACAAAACGTGAACAAGGTCAGCACAAAGGTAGAGTTGCGTTTTGATATCCTTCATTCCATTTTGCTTACAGAAGAAGAAAAGGAGATCCTGCTGACCCAACTTCAAAAAAAGATCAACTCCGAAGGGATCCTCATCATCGTATCCCAGAGCGAACGGTCGCAGCTGAAGAACAAGGAAAAAACGATTGAAAAATTTTATGCTCTCTTAAAGAAATCGCTCACCCCGAAGAAAAAGCGAAAACCCACGAAACCCAATGCAGCAGCGAAAGAAAAGAGACTGGAGGAAAAGAGGATCAATGCGGAGAAGAAAGTGAGACGGAAGGAAGTTTATTGATCCAGTTACTGGATGCTAGATGCTGGATGCTGGATGTTGCAATGTGCCCTATCGACTGTATAAATATTTTCGGACGGGACTCAATTATCAATTAATTAAGAATCTAATCATCTTCAATATGGCCCTTCCACGGTGGCTGAGTCCGTTTTTCAGGTAAAGCGGCATTTCGGAAAAGGTCTGGGATTGTCCGTTTGGAACAAAAACCGGGTCATAACCAAACCCTTCTATCCCGCGTTTCTCCTTCAGAATAACACCATCGATGCGGCCTTCGAAGAGGTGTTCTTTTCCTCCAAGGATCAGGCATACCACACAGCAGAAGCTGGCGTTGCGATTCTCTGCGTACACCATTTCAGCAAGGACCTTCCGGATGTTATCTTCAAAGCTGCATCCTTCCCCTGCATAACGCGCTGAATATACTCCGGGCCGCCCGTCAAGTGCATCGATGAAAAGGCCGGTATCATCGGTAAAACAATCCGTTCCTGTTTTTTCGTATATGTAACGGGCCTTCTGGCGGGCATTCCCTTCCAGGGTATCGCTTGTTTCAGGAATATCCCCTTCGATGGAAACATCCTTCAGGCTTAAAAGAATAAATGAAGTTCCAATGATCTCCTCGACTTCCCTGAGTTTATGAGGATTATTCGTTGCAAATAAAAGTTTCTCTACCATGAATGAATTTGGTATGAATCACAGGCATTCCTCTATCATCCGTGTAAACAATTCCGTCATCGTCCATCCGTATGCGCGGGCCATTTTCGGTATGATACTTTGTTCGGATAATCCGGGAACAGTATTCACTTCGAGGAAATAAAATTCATAGTTGCTGTAGACGTAATCGAACCTGACCACTCCACGGCAATTCAATTTCTCATACAGGTCAATGGAAATGTTCCTGCATTTTTCAGAAACATCTTCCGGGATATCGGCCGGTACCACTTCCTCTGCCAGTCCTTCCTTGTATTTTGCTTCATAATCGAAAAAATCCGTTTTTGAAATAATCTCTGTCACGGGAAATGCGATCACCTTGCTTTCTGAACGGATCACGCCGCAAGTAAGCTCGCGTCCCTGGATAAAATCCTCTATGAGCACTTCTTCATCTTCCTGAAATGCTTTTTGAAGCGCTGCTTCCAGATCCTCCGCCTTGATCACTTTCGACATACCCACACTGGAACCTCCGTTATTGGGTTTTACAAAGCATGGAAAAGCGATCTCTTCCCAAATGGCATAAACCGGATCCTGGGTATGGCGGTAAATATGAACGGAATTCGCGGTCCTGACACCCATGGAGGCAACGACTTTCTTGCAGAAACTCTTGTTGAAGGTCAATGCGGAAGTTGTGACACCGCTGGAGGTATAGGGAATTCCCATCATATCGAAGTATCCCTGGAGCTTTCCGTCTTCTCCGGGCGTACCATGGATCGCATTGAAAACAACATCAAACCGTATAGTCTTTCCTTCGTAAAGAAGGGTAAAATTATCTTTATCCACAGGGATTTCCTTCCCATCCATCCTGCAAACCCAGCCTTGCTTGCTGACCGCGACCAGAAAGGGAGTAAATTTCTTCCTGTCGAGATGATGAAAAACCTGTCCTGCGCTTTTCACAGAAACATCATATTCGCCGGAATCCCCTCCGCACACTATGGCAACATTCAGCATAGGTAATGTGGTTTTGAACGGAACAAAAGTATGATAAAATTGATGACTTTTCAAACGAAAAGGAACTTGTTTCAAGGATGAAGCAGATCGGAGCCGATATCATTGCCCGGATGTTATGTATGTTATGTACAAGCGGATAAATGACATAAAATTGAAAGCAGACTTTGACATCTCAGACTGTTCACTGCAATATGACAAATTACAGTCAGAAAAAGCCAATCTTTCTTACCCATAATCTTTTTATTTGTAGATTTAAAATTCTTTGTTTATTTTTGTTTTAGAAAATCATTAAACCACTTATATATGAAAACAGTTATTGTAAATATTCCTGAAAAAAAAGAATTTTTCTTTTTGTCTTTATTGAAAGAATTTCGATTCAGATCACGGGTATTAACCGATGAAGAAAGAGAAGAAATGGCTATTGCCAAATGGATTGATGAAGGTATGGAAAGCGAAGATGTTTCAGAAGAAGTTGTTTATAAAACATTAAGAAAACGTGGAGTTAAGATACAAAGGGCAGTTTAACAGGAGTAGAAATCATGTTAAAATATTTGATCATTTTTGAAAAAACAGAAACAGGTTTTAGCGCCTATGTTCCCGACTTACCCGGTTGCATTGCAACAGGAAGGACAAAAGCTATCGTTGAAAAAAACATTTTAGGTGCTATTCGTTTTCATTTGGATGGCATGAAAGAAGAGAAAATAAAATTTCCCTTAAACAGAACAGATGCAGAAACATTTGTTTTTGCAGTTTAATTACCCCCTATTTTATCCATATTATACCTGATAAAATAAGAAATGTTCATCGTATTCTGGAAAACGGATATCATAAGATATCTTGTATGCTTTGCAGTCAAACATCAAATACCCTGCCCTAATCCCGGACAACCCGGTTCCGAAATTCTTGTCTTTCTAAAGATTACAATAATTTTAACAGATAGATTTCTACTGAAATTATGTGATTGTTATATAGATTTCATCTATCTTTACATGTCACCAGTAAGATGTGAAACATATTTATCTCTTCGGTTTATTACTTTCTCTCCCTTTCATTGGATTTTCCCAAGGTGAATGGAACAATTGGATCTTTGGTAAGCACGCAGGGATAACGTTTAATTCTGGTACTCCGATTCCAATACCGAATGTTTCACCCCTCTTCTTTTCTCCAAATTCCACTCTGACTATTTCAGATTCACTTGGGAATCTTCTATTTTATGCTGATAATAATTCAAATGCCGAACGAGTTTTTAACAGGAATAATGTTCAAATGCCAAATGGAAACCTATTATATGCTTGTTTATCGGGAACTCCTCAACCGTTTTTTGCAGTTCAAAGCTTGACAGATGACAGTGTTTATTATCTTTTCACAGTTGTGAATCCTACCCCGGTTACGAATCCTGGCGGACTCTTCTATTCAATAATTGATATGAGGTTGGACGGTGGATTTGGTGATATCCTACCAGGACAAAAAAGTATCCCTATTTTTAGTGGGTATCATACAAGATGCGTATTAACAGCAACAAGACATCAAAATAATAAAGATGTATGGTTAATAGTGCGTAAACACAATGACAATTATAATTATCTATCTTATTTAATTAATTCATCCGGTATTGATACAATACCTATTCAAAGTACAAGTCTATTTTCAATTGATTCAACGGTAATTAATGGCGAAATTAACACAATTAAAGTTTCTCCAGATGGAACTAAATTGGTTTGTCTGAGTGACACTAATGCAGAGTACGGTAGTTTTAATTCAACAACCGGTGCTATCACCTCGTTATTTAAGATAAGAGTCAATTCACATCAGAATTTTGGGGAATGTGATGCGGAATTCTCAATAGATAACAAGTATCTATATATTGATGCTTTCAATATTGCCAATACCACATCATACCTATATCAATTTGATGCCACAAAAACAGACTCAATCGGCTTCAAACAAAGTCAAATATTGATTTACTCAGAACCTCAATTATGGAACCAACAATTTGCAGGATTACAAAGAGGACCGGATCAAAAAATATACTGCATTGCCATGAGCAACATTGATTCCATTAGTGTTATCGAAAAGCCTCATTTACAAGGTTCCTCGTGTGACTTCCAAAAAAATGCTTACTGTTTATTACCACCGAATTGGGCCGTTTATGGATTCCCTCAATTCTTACAAAAATATTATGTTTACATTCATCATTCTAACATATTATGTACGAATGATTCTGTAAACTTTACTTCATCTATCTGGCCTCCTGCCGACAGTATCCATTGGGACTTTGGCGATCCCGCTTCGGGAATGGCAAATTATTCATTAATTCCGAATCCATCTCACTTTTATTCAATACCTGGTTCATATACCGTAACCCTCTTTGTAAAACATATTGATCACCGCACCGATACTGCCTGGCAAACAATTAATATTCTAGCAAATCCTCATGTAAATCTTGGTGCGAACAGAACAATATGCATTGGAGATTCAACCACTTTTGATGCAGGGGCCTGTTCAGGATGCACGTACTTGTGGAAAGACATTGGCTCAGGTTTAACAGTCGGTACATCTCAAACTTTCAAAACAGGATTGGCAGGAATTTATGAAGTTACTGTCACCAATTCCGATGGTTGTAGTGGAGCAGATACCGTGCAATTGATAACCACAGTAGTTCCTCTGGTTACAAACAATCCTCTTTCAAAATCAATCTGTTCCGGGGAATCTACCAATATACTTTTGACATCCAATGTTCCCGGAACAAATTTCCATTGGACAGCCAGCCTAACCTCAGGAAATATCACAGGTTTCAGCGCAGATTCAGGATTGGTGATAATTCAGGTATTGACCAATTCATTACCAACACCTGGAGTTGTTACCTATCATATCACTCCCAAAGTAGGAAGTTGTGTCGGAACTCCGGTAGATTTTGATGTCACTGTGACGCCTGGTGATTCAGTGAAAGTCAGTATCTCTGTTTCCACAAACAACATCTGTGCAGGAACATTGGTCATGTTCACAGCCAATCCTACAAACCCTGGAACAAGCCCGGTTTATCATTGGAAAGTCAATGGGATCAATGCCGGAACAAATTCCACAACTTTTAGTTACACTCCAATCAATAGTGATTTGGTAACCTGTGAACTTTTATCATCATTAACTGTTTGCATATCAAACAACCCTGCAACATCAAATTCAATTACTATGTTTGTTAATCCTAACCTTCCGGTGAGTGTTACAGTAACTCCTTCCCAAAATCCTATTTGTTCCGGAACAACCGTTAATTTTACCGCGTATCCTGTAAACGAAGGAACATCGCCAACCTATCAATGGAAGGTTAACGGGACCGCAGTGGGAGCTAATCTGTCGACCTATTCCTACATTCCTCTGAATGGGGATATGGTGACCTGTACAGTTAATTCAAATGCAACCTGCGCTGTAAACAACCCCTCTACTTCGCCCCCGGTTACAATGACTGTCAATCCTAATATGCCGGTAAGTGTTTCCATTACATCATCATCAAATCCTTTCTGTACAGGAAGTTCAGTTACATTTACAGCCACTCCTGCCAATGGAGGAACGGTACCCGCCTACCAATGGAAGGTAAACGGCATTGGCGTGGGTCCTGACAACCAGGTATATTCCTATTTTCCCAATAACGGTGATGTTGTTACCTGTGTTTTAAATTCAAATATTGCTTGTCCGATTAGTAATCCCGCCACATCTAATTCAATTACAATGGTTGTAAATACCGGGTTACCGGCAGGAATTAATATCAGTGCTTCGACTAATCCTTTCTGTCCAGGATCTTCTGTAACTTTCACTGCAACCCCGGTCAATGGCGGATCAACTCCTGCCTACCAATGGAAAGTCAATGGGAACAATGTTGGAATAAATTCATCGACCTACACGTATAATCCTGTCAACAACGACAGCGTTCGTTGTGTGATGACCTCAAACCTGAGTTGTGTTACCGGTAATCCTGCAAGCTCAAGCAAGATCATCATGAGTGGTACCCTGGCTCCCAGTGTTTCCTTCACTTCATGTTTTGATACGATCACAACAGTCAATGCAAAGCCAATCAAACTCAAAGGAGGAATCCCGCTGGGTGGAACCTACTCGGGACCAGGCGTAAATTCTTTAACCGGTGTTTTCACACCCGCAGTCGCCGGTGTCGGCACACACACGATCACTTATACTTACACGAATGCCGCACTCTGCAGCGCTCTCGCACATACCCATATTATCAATTATCCATTATCAATTGTCAATTGCGGAAGCCCGATCACCGATATCAGGGATAATAAAATATACCAAACCGTGCAGATCGGAAGCCAATGCTGGCTGGCTTCAAACCTGAATTACGGAACTATTCTCGCCTCCGCACAAGATCAAAGAGACAATTGCATCTCGGAAAAGTATTGCTATAATGACAATCCAATCAACTGCACAAACCAAGGCGGACTTTATCAATGGGATGAACTCATGCTGTTCGATGAAACCCCGGCTAATCAGGGATTTTGTCCGCCGGGATGGCATATCCCAACCGAAAACGACTGGAATATTTTATTCGCTACTTTCATCAACAACGGCTTTGCCGGAAGTCCACTGAAGTATTCAGGTTATTCAGGCTTCAATGCATTGTTATCCGGAGCAAGACACATCAACAAAGGCTGGGATTTCCAGGGATTTGCAACGTTTTTCTGGTCGTCAACCTTAAGAAGTGATAATAAGGCCTGGGCACATGGGATGAACGATCCTGATCCGAGTGTGTCGATCTATCCGGCTTCGAGGGTTAATGCATTCTCTGTGCGGTGCTTGAAAGACTAGCGGACAAGCGGACAGGCGGACGAGCGGATAAGCTTATCAAATAAAAATCTCGCTACCTGCCTGCCGGTAGGCAGGTTTCGCAATCTCGCCATTTCGCTATTTCGCAATTAAGATAATGTCACCGCTACGCGGTTTTTTATTCGTATTTTAACGTCCTTGCTAGAATAATGTCACCACTTCGTGGTTTTCCTTCGTAAAGTTATCCATCATTCATCATCCATCTTCCATCTTCCATCCTCCATCTTCCATCCTCCATCTTCCATCTTCTGACCTCTGACCTCCATCCTCCATCTTCCATCTTCCATTCTCCATCCTCTATCTTCTGACTTCTGACTTCTGACTTCTAATTCCCTATTGCCTTATGCCTAATACCTAATGCCCAAATTTGTGAATCTGACAAAATTCATGTAGGTTTGTAAAGAAATACAATAAAGCAAAGGTTTTCCGGTTATACTTCGACTATTTGAGTTTGCAAAAAAAATGAAAACTCAAACGCTCAGTATAACTGAATCTACACTTCGGCATGGCTCAGTGTAAAAGCATTTTTGCTTTCGCAAACCTGCCAAGATTCAGTATAATTAAACAAAAACGGAAGGATGGGTTTTTTCCGCTTTTTATGCTCAAAGAGATTTCTCAAGCATCTTTTGGGAATGATCGTAATTATAAGCGCACTGGTATGGATCGTACTGTTCACGTTAAGGATTTATACCCAGCATGGAACCTATTATATCGTTCCTGATTATACCGGGAAGACGATCGACGAGGTCATGGCCGGAAATGAATCAGCGAAATTTGATTTTGTGGTGATCGATTCCGTGTTTGACCTGAAAAAGCCCAAAGGGACTGTTCTGCACCAGGATCCTTATCCCGATTCGAAAGTGAAGGAAAACAGGAAGATTTACCTGACTATCGTTTCCTTCATCCCCGAAAAAACCAGCATGCCCGACCTGAAATTCCTTACATTGCGCCAGGCCATCAATACGCTGGAAAGTTGCGGGTTGAAAACAGGAAAGATCTTGTACATTCCTGCATTTGATGCCGATGCAGTTCAGCAGCAGCGGTACGATGGCAGAGTGATCGCAGCAGGAACGCACCTCGACAAAGGATCGTTTATCGACCTTACCGTGGGAATGGGATCCAAAGGTCAACCTGAGGTCAATGAACCGAAGGTGGAACAGGACTCAATGTAGCTGGTGAACTGGTGAAGTGGTGAATTGGTGAGTTAGATCGTAAATTGAAAAAATAATTCGTAATTCGTAATTCGTAATTAAAAATGCGTACCATATACATCCTGATTTTTCTCTTCCTTAGTGTGTGTCTTTCTGCGCAGGAAGTAATAACGGGGTTGCAGTTCAACCCGGTCATCAAGGCACAATTCCTGAAATATAAAATGCAAAAGTCAGGAAATGGTGAAGATACCATCCCCATTACCCTGCCATTCTTCGACGATTTTTCATCCAACGGGGTATTCCCTTCTTCCCTTCGCTGGATCGACCGTTATGGTTTTGAAAACACCGATTACCCGGTTTATCCGATCGATCGTGGTGTTGTTACACTGGATGCGATCAACGATACAGGCTCCATGTACCCGAATGCAGTTGGCGGACCCGATGCTTTTATTGCCGACCACCTGACTTCGCGATACCTTCGCCTGGATTCCGTTTTTTCGCCTGTATCCAAAGTATTAAGCCCATCCGATTCGGTTTACCTGAGTTTTTATTATCAACCCCAGGGACGGGGTTTACCTCCGCATACTTCCGATTCATTGGTGGTTCAGTTTCTGCTTACACCAAATCACGACAGTTTTTCACCTGTCGATACTACTCACATCGCCGACCGATGGAGGCACATCTGGTCGGTAAAGGGCATGGCGCTTGACAGTTTCTACATGGAGAATAATCTTTACTTTAAAAGAGTAATGATTCCCATCACGGATACGACCTTTTTCAAGAAGAAATTCCGCTTGCAGTTTTATAATTATGTCAGCCTGGCAGGCAGCGGACAGCCCAGCTGGCAAAGCAACTGCAGTCAATGGAACATTGACGAGGTTTACCTGAATTATGGGCGAAACCTGCATGATACGATCCACCAGGAGATCCGGTTTGTTGAACGGCCTCCTTCCCTGCTGAAGTATTACCAGTCGATGCCCTATACCCAATTCTGTAATAACCCTTCGAACGAAATGATCGATTCATTGTCGATGATACTGACAAACCGGGATGTGGTCTCATACAGCGTAAAATATTCTTATCATGTCACGCAACCCGGAGGAAGTTTCACCAAAAGCTACGAGACCCCTTCAATCAACCTTTTACCCTATAACCAATATGCCTTTGGATATGTAGCCCATCCGCCGGTGACATTCACCTTCCCTATTTCCTCAGCCGACAGCAGCCTGTTCGAGGTAGAACATGTGGTCCGCGACCTTGCCCCGGGATCAACCCTGGCAGACACCATCACAGGATCC
>Ga0208566_1001099_pt1 | contig 16261 bp, 14 predicted proteins | sample PL_2010_150m_FD_184159 | JGI IMG/M metagenome (GOLD analysis project Ga0208566, IMG submission 184159) | Freshwater microbial communities from Powell Lake, British Columbia, Canada to study Microbial Dark Matter (Phase II) - PL_2010_150m... | ecosystem: Environmental > Aquatic > Freshwater >...
TCTCGGGTACGATCCGGGGCGGCGAGGCCCGGGTCCGCTTCACCTTGCGGAACGCGTTCACCCCCGAAATGGTCGAGGCGTTGAAGTCCGGGATCGAGATCACCTTCAAGACCAACGTCGAGGTCGAGCGGGTCCACAGGAATTGGTTCAACCGGCCGATGGGGCATGTCGAGTACACCCGCTCCGTCCGATACGACGCGCTGTCGCGGGTCTATCGGCTCCACCGGGATGACGGCGACGAACTGCTGCCGGACGTCCTCGCCGCCCTCGACCGGATGACCCGGTTCGAGGTGACCGTCCCGGTGAAGGAAGACGTGGAAAAAGGGAAGCATTACCGGGCACGCGTCCGCGCCCGCCTGGACAAGGTGGGGCTTTCCGAACCGCTTCGATCGATCTTCTTCTTCTCCTCCCTGTGGGACGTCGAGACCGACTGGGCCCGCGGGGACCTCAAGACCCCGTGACCGCCCCTCCCGTCGGAAAGATTTCCCCTTCTCCGGTTGAAGATCCCGCGAAGCGGCGAAGGGAGCGTTGGGCCATCGGGATCGTCGCGGTCCTTGTCGCGGTCCTGACCTTCTTCGAGGCGCACCTGGCGGCGGTAGGCGGGGCGGTCACGTTCTCCAGCAACATCGTCATCTTCGCGCTGATCAACCTGAACGTCATCTTCGTCGTCCTCCTGATATTCCTCGTCACGCGGAACGTCTTCAAGATCCTCCTGGACCGTCGGCGGAATCTCCTCGGGGCGAAGCTTCGCTCCCGCCTCGTCCTCATCTTCATCTGCTTCTCCCTCATTCCGACGATGCTCCTCTTCGTCGCCGCGACGAACATCACGACGACGAGCATCAAATCCTGGATCGGCGGCAGGGTGGGACAGGCCCTCACCGGTGCCATCGAGATCGCGCAGGATCGCCTGGAGGCGGAGGCCCTGGCACTTTCCCCGGTCGCCGAGAGCGCCGCTGCGGGACTGGCGACCACGGTCGACCCCGCTTCCTTCCCGCGGGTACTCGAATCGGCCCGAAGCCTGGCCGCCTCCGGTACCGCCCTGCTCTTCTTCGAGAAGGGCGCCGAAGTCGCCCGGGACGGCGAGGTCACCCAGGCGGTGCGGGCGGAGATCCTGAAACGGATCAAGGCGATGAAGGAGGACGGTGACGGTGACGGGAAGCAGACCCTGATCGGGGACGAGTTTGCAGCCTCATGGCGTCGCACTCCCGGAGGCGTCATCGTCGTCGCGGTTCGACCTCTCCCTCCCGCGGAGGCCGCGAGGATCCGCGAAATCGCCAAGGCGTACGACGAGTACCACCAGGTACGGCTCCTCGACGACCCCATCCGCGCCAGCTACATCGGTATCCTCATCCTCATCACGCTCCTGATCGTCTTCGCGGCTTCCTGGATGGGGATCTACCTCGCGCGGCAGATCACCGAACCGGTGCAGTTGCTCGCGGAGGGGACCGAGGAAGTCGCCCGGGGGAACCTCGACGTTTCGCTGGACTACCGGTCAAGCGACGAATTCGGCACCCTCGTCGCCTCCTTCAACCGGATGACGGCGGACCTGAAGGCGATGAAGGGGAACCTGGAGGAGACGAACGCTTCCCTCACCCGGACATACGATGAGTTGCGCCGCCGGACCCAGTTCATAGAGACGATCCTGCACAGCATCTCGACGGGGGTCATCGTCATCGATCGCCACGGCAGGATCGCGATGATCAACAAGGTGGCGGAACTGCTTCTCCGGATCCCCACGGACGGAGCCCTGGGACGGATGTACCGCGACGTGCTCCAGGAGGAGCATTACGAGGCCATCCGGAGCCTCTACCGCGAAGCGGGGGATGCCGCGAAGGGCCATGTCGAACGCCAGGTGGAGCTCGCCGTGGGGGAGAAACGGATCGCGTTCCGTGTCAGCCTCACCGCGCTGCGAGACGACGCGGGCGAGTACATGGGGCTCGTCGCCGCGTTCGACGACCTTTCCCAGACGATGCGGTTACAGCGCGTCCTCGCGTGGCGCGAGGTGGCCCGGAGGATCGCACACGACATCCGAAATCCCCTGACGCCGATCCAGCTTTCCACGGAGCGGATGTCGCGGAAATACGCGGCGGCGCACGCGGAAGACCCCGTATTCGCCGAGTGCACGCAGGCGATCCTTTCGGAGGTGAACACCCTGAAGAACCTGGTCGACGAGTTCACCCGCTTCGCGCGGATGCCGGTCCCGCGCCTGGAGGAGGGGGATCTCCCGATGGAGGTTCGCACCGTCGTGGAAACGTACCGGACGTCCCACCCGGGGATCCTTTGGGAGTTCCGCCAGGAAGGACCGCCACGCGTCTGGTTCGACCCGTTCCAGATCCGGCGCGCCGTCACCAACCTGCTCGACAACGCGGCTGCCGCTCTCGGGGAGCGGGGGAGCGTGACGATCACGTGCACCCACGGAGAGGCGTCAGGGAAAGCGCGCATCGAGGTCGCGGACGACGGGCCGGGAATCCCTCCCGGGGATCGCGATCGCCTCTTCGAACCGTATTTTTCGCGTCGGGAGGGGGGCACGGGATTGGGGCTCGCCATCGTGAGCGCGATCGCGAACGACCACGGAGGCGTCGTGCGGATGAGGGACAACACGCCGAGGGGCTCCGTGTTCGAGGTGGAGTTCCCCTCCCACCCGGCCTCAAAGAAGGATAGCGGGTCGACGCCGCCGGGAATCGACGACGGCAGGCCGGGGAGGTGATTCCGGAACGGTTCGGGAAATACCGGGTATTGCGCAGGATCGCATCGGGAGGGATGGCCGAGGTTTACCTGTGCCGGCTTTCGGGAGAGCAGGGGTTCCGGAAACGGGTCGCCCTGAAGGTGATTCATCCGCGCCATGCCGCCGACCCCCGCTTTCGCGAACTGTTCTCCCGGGAGGCGCGCCTCGCCGCTTCCCTTTCCCACCCCAACCTGCTCCAGGTGTTCGATTTCGGCCGGGAGGGGGACGCCCACTTTCTCGCGATGGAATACATCGAGGGGTGGAACCTCGCCCAGGCGGCGGAGCAGGCGCGCCAGCTTCGCCTCCCCATCCCCCCCGGCATCTGGCGGCACTGGGTCGACGGGATCGGATCGGGTCTCGCGTACCTTCACGAAAAGGGAGTCGTGCACCGCGACGTATCCCCGGGGAATATCCTCGTGGCCCGAAACGGGGCGGTGAAAATCACCGATTTCGGGATCTCCCGCGTGGTGGGGGACGGACGGGAGGACGAGGGGACGCGGGCCGGAAAATCCGGGTACCTCGCGCCCGAGAGGATTCGCGGTGAAGGGGCGACTTTTTCGTCCGACCTGTTCGCGGCAGGGGTGATCTCCGTGGAACTTCTTCTCGGCCGAAGGTTGTTCGGTGAGGACGGGCCGGAAGATGTTTCCGACGGGATCCTGGGATTCGACGTGCGGACGCTCGCGTTCCCCGGCGTTTCCTCCGAACTGGCGGGAGTCTTGCGGAGATCCGTCGCGGCGCTTCCGGCGGATCGATATCCCCGTGCGGCGGAGTTTCTCGTCGAGCTCGCGCGGGTCGCCCATCCACCGGCATCGGCTCCGGTGATCGCCGATTTCTGGGACGCTCTCTTCCCCGTCGCGCACGAGGAGGAAACGGCCCCGGATCCGGCCGATGCGCCGGAATCCCACCCGGCGATGGTCAAGGAACCGGGAGAGCGGTACGGCCGCGTGGGAAGAACGGTTCAGGCGGGCGCCGCCGCCGCGGTCGCCGCGGTCGTCGTGGGAGGCGTCCTCCTGTGGAAGGAGGTCCGGCAGCCTCCGACGAACGATGCGGCCCGGGCTCCGGTCGCACTGGCCACCCCCGGCCTTCCGGCGCCTTCCGCCGCTCCTTCCGCGCCCCCTGTGTCGCCTGCGGCCCCTCTCGCGGTTCCGGCGGAGGGAAGGCCAACCCGCCCCGGATCTCCTCCCGGGGTGCCGCAGCGAAATCCCGATCCGCCGCCGGATCCAGGCAATCCCGTGGGGCGTCTCGTCCGGATCGAGACCGATCCACCGGGGGCGTCCGTGCGGCTCGAGGACGGGGCGTCGATCGGGAAGACCCCGCTCCGGACGGACGTGGGATCCCTCACGGGCCGGAGGGTCGTCCTTTCGAAGGACGGGTACGAGCGACTATCCGTACCGGCGGAGGCGTTGGCGGCGGGACCGGTATTCCGCGCGGAGTTGCAGCCCCTGATCGGGACGGTGGAGGCGATCCAGGCGATCCCGTGGGCGAAAGTCTACCTCGGTACCCGTCTGCTCGGGGAGACCCCGTTGACCGCCGTGCGCCTGCCGGCGGGGGAGCAGCGGCTCCGCTTCGTGAACGAGCCGCTCGGGGTCGATCAGGTGAAGATCATTGTCGTCCGCCCGGGCGACAACCCGAAGATCATCGTCCCGATGACGGGCTCCGGCGCGCGCTAGGCCGGTTTCTCATCTGCCGCGCCACACTCTTGTAGAAGGAAACCTGTCGTTTCCTCTTTTTGGCTCCGGAGATCCTGAGCGACAGCCGGATCGATTTCCCGCCTCCGGATTCCAGGGCCGGGCCCCCTCTTCGCGGCGATCCCGCTTCCACGATTCCCGGCGCCGCCGCGCACAGAAGGAGCACTACGGCCACCAGCGCCGTCCATGTACACGTCCGATACCCGCATTCCATGAAGTTCACCCCGCGAACTTGTCCCACAGGCCGAGGATTACCGGGGACAGGATGATGAGAAACACGGCGGGAAAGATGAAAAATACCAGGGGGAACAACATTTTCACCGCCGCCTGCTGGGCGATCGTCTCCGCCCGGTGCGACTGGCTTTCCAGCATCTTCGTGGAGAGTTCCCGCAGGCCCCGCGACAGTCCGATCCCGAGGCGCTCCCCTTGGAGAACATGGTTAAGGAACAGACGGTACTCCTCGACGGGGACGCGCCGCCGCGATCGCTCGATCGATTCTCCCCGGGGAACGCCGAGAGTGCGCGACCGGAGCAGTTCTTTCAGCTCCCTGGCGAGAACCCCCTCCGGGATCGAGCCCGACGTTTCCTGAAGCGCCGAGGAGGCGCCCATTCCAGATTCGAGCAGGAGGGAGAAGAGGAAGCACGCAACCGGGAGGTCGCGCCGCACCGAGTGAAGCGCTTCCCCCGCGGCCCTGCGCAAGGAGATCCAGGCCATGCAGGAGCCGAGCATCGCCGCGGTGGCCGCAGCATTCGCCAGACCCGACGCCGAGTGATCGACCGAAGCGCCGGCGAGGAAGACGAGCAGAGCGAATAGCTCCGCGAACGCCCAGTAACGGAGAGAGGAGACGAGAGCTATACCGGGGAATCCGAGGAGCCGTCTCCCGACCAGTTCCTGCGTCAGCCGGTCATGAACGGAACGGTACGCTCGCAAGGCGCCAGCGACCGATCGTCCCTTCCACGCGTGCAGAAGGATCGCGGCGAGAATGCAACCGCCCAGGAGCATCGGCGCGCCGATGAGCAGGAAGTCCCGCGTTCTCATGGCCGGACCGAAAGGATCTTCCGGATGGTGACCCAGCCCAGGATCTGAAGGATGAACGCGATCGCCAGGATCGCTTTCCCCTGCGGAGTGCCCAGCAGGTTCGGGAAGAAACCGGGATCGATCTTCGAAAGGGCGACCGCGAACGCCGGAGGCAGGAGCGTGAGGACCAACGCCTGCAGACGGGCCTGGGCCGTCATGCTTTGAAGCTTCTCCGTTGAGCGGATCCTGAGCCGGAGAATGTCCCGGGTGCGCTCGAGCAGGTCCACGATGTTCCCCCCTCCCGGGATCGCCGCACGGAGGGGACGCACAAGGAGAGAGGTTTCTTCCGAACGAATGCGCTCCTCCCATCGGACCAGAGCCTCCGGCAGCGCCGTGCCGAGGCGGTTCTGCTGCAGGACCCACGCCATCTCTTCCCGAATCCCGGCGGGCAGCAGTGGGACGGTTTCCGAGAGGGACTCCGGGAGGCTGTGCCCCGCCCGAACGTGTCCGGATAGAAGGTCGAGGAGCGAAGGCAATTGCGAGAGGATGGCCCGTTTTCGCCGGTTCCGGTACCAGCGGATCAGAAGCCCGGCGAAGAGTACCGGCGTGGTTCCGGATGCCGCCGCGACGGCGACGGACCGGGTCGCGGCGAGCGCCGAAACCGCGAGAACAGCCGCGGACGCGAGGAGGGCCGCTGCGACCCGGGGAGCCGGCAGGTGGACGAACTCCTCGCGGAGGTCGCTGGAATGACGGGACGCCGCCGACACGAAGCTCGCACGCGCTTTCGGCAACGCGGCCCGAAGGAGAAACCGGGCGATCAGTGCGGCGCCAAAAACGAAGACTCCCGCTTCCGATAACGTCAGTCCCACGGGTCGCTCCCGCCACGGCGGAACCTGGAAGGGATGCCGGTGGCGACAAGGCGTCCCGCACCGTCGTTTCCCTCGTTCCCCTTCGACCACCGGAACAGCTCTTGCAAAAGGATCTGCGATTCGTTCATCCCGGTGATTTCGGTGATCGACGTGACCGCCCGTTTTCCGCCGGCGATGCGCCCGGTGTGGACGATGACGTCGATGGCGGAGGCGATCTGCTCCCGGACCGCGCGGATCGGGATCTCCACACCCCCCAGCAGGACCATCGTCTCCAGGCGGCGGAGCATGTCCCGGGGGGTGTTCGCGTGTCCCGTGGTGATCGAGCCGTCATGCCCGGTGTTCATCGCTTGCAGCATGTCCAGCGCCTCCCCCCCGCGGCACTCCCCGACGATGATCCGGTCCGGGCGCATGCGGAGCGAGTTTCGGACGAGGTCCCGGATGGTGACGGCCCCGGATCCTTCGATGTTGACCGGCCTCGCCTCGAGCCGGATCACGTGGGGCTTCTGGAGCCGGATCTCCGCCGCGTCCTCGATCGTGACGATCCGCTCTGATTCCGGGATGTGCTGGGAGAGGGCGTTCAGCAGTGTGGTCTTCCCCGAGCCGGTCCCACCCGAGACGATGATGTTGCGCCGCTCACGCACTGCCTCTTCCAGGTACGCCGCGGCGTCACCGGCCACCGAACCGACGCGGACGAGTTCCTCGAGGGAGAACGCTTCCTTTCGGAATTTGCGGACCGTCAGGCACGCCCCGGTGAGGCATACCGGAGGGATGATCGCGTTGATGCGCGACCCGTCCGGAAGCCTGGCGTCGACGTAGGGGGACGATTCGTCGAGGCGCCGATTGACCTTCGACACCATTCGGTCGATCGTGGCAAGGAGCGATTCCTCGGAGAGGAACGAGCCTGCGTGGCGCGACACCAACCCGCTCCGCTCCACGTAGATCGACTCATGTCCGTTCACCATGATCTCGGATACGGCGGGATCGGAGAGCAGGGGAGTGATCGGCCCGAAGGCGAAGATCTCGTCGAGGATCCCTTCCCGCAAGGCGTCCCGTTCCGCGTCCCCCAGCGAAAGTCCGCGCAGTTCCGCCCGCAGGCACTCCCCGGCGCGTTCCCGCCAGCGGTCGAGGTCCTCCGAAAACGGAAGCCCCGTCTTCCTCGCGTCAAGGCGCGACAGCACCGCCTGGTGCAGCGTGCGTCGGATGTCATCGTTCACGTCTATACCTCCCGATTTATTTGTGCTTGGCGCCTCCGGGAGTCACCTTCCTGCGGAGTCGCCGTAGGAGGGTGGGCGCCCCACTCCCGGACTAACTACACTCCCTGGGGTACCCCTGCTGTAGGAAGAACGGGGGGCACAGTGAGGCCGGTGCGCAGCCGTGCAGGTTCATCGCACGGCGAGCCACGAACGGAGCCCAGCCCTCCGAGGCGACGCAGCAGGACCCTCCCGGTGCGTCAGTCCATCAGCCGGAAGCGGAGCTGCTCCGTCTCTTTCTCCGCTTTCCACTCCCAGTGGGCGGCCTCGGTGACGGCGTCTCCGGTTACGACGATCGGTGTGATGAAGATCGCGAGCTCCGTCCGGTTCTCGCGGAAGCTTCGGGACTTGAACAGCTCACCGATCACGGGGATCTGTCCCAGCAGCGGGACCTTTGCGACGTCCTTGGCCATATCGCTCTTGACGAGACCGGATAGCATCACCGTTTCCCCCGGCGAGGTCGAGAACAAGGTTGAAACCCGTCGGGTGAGAAACCCGGGTACGTCGGAAGTCCCGCTTGCGTGATCCACCGCGCTTACCTCCGCGTTCACCAGCGTGCGGATCTTTCCATCTCCCGTCATGGTGGGGTGAATCTTCAAAATGATCCCGTACGTCTTCCACTGCACGGTGCGGGTTTCCGGCGTGATGATCACGATCGGGATTTCCCCTCCCGCCAGGAACTGGGCTTCCCCGCCGCTTTCGCACGCGAGGCGCGGATTGGAAAGGATCCTGGCCTTTCCGTTCGCCATCAGCAGGCTCAGGTGCGCTTCGAAGTCGCTTCCGACGGCGAATGTCCCGGGGTTTCCGGTACCCGCGGTGAACGTACCCTTCGCCGGGATCGCGTCCGGCCAGCGAATCCCCAGCTGTTCGCTCTCTCCGCGGCTGATCTCGATGATCTTCAGGTCGTATTGAAGAAGGGTTTTTTTCTCCTCGGGCAGTGAAACCCTTAGGTGAACTCCGGGATGGGCCTGGGCATACTCCTCCAGGACGGCTTTATCCCGCGGTGCCATCACGGGTCCGCTGAGAATCACCGAGTTGCCCGCCTCGGCGACGGTCAGTCCGGGGAAGGCCCCCGCGAACGCCCTTGCATCCTCGGCGATCGACCTCTTTCCGGATCCGACTTCGATGTGCCAGACCGTTCTTGAATCTTTTTCCCACAGGACCAGGTCGGTCTCCCCCTCCATTTTCCCGACCACGAGGATCCCCCCGTCGCGGGGAAGGGGCTGTGCTTCGACGATCTCGGGATTCCCGACGGAGAGGCGCGACACCCCGGTCCGTTCGAGGATCCGCTGGAACCCCGGGCGAATCCGGATCGTCTCCGAGGCGATGGATGCGGAACCGGAAACGAAGACCAGGATCATGGAGAGGGCGGCGAAGGCTTGTCCGGAGTGAGGGAGGAGGCGTCTCATCCGGAATTCTCCTTGACCGCGAGGACTGGCGATACCTTCACCCCGCCTTTCCACACCTCAACGACATCGCGTCTCATCGGTTTCGCCGGAGAACTTCGAGTGACGGCCGTGTTGTCGTCGGGATTGCGGAGGAACCAGTGCACTTTGCCCGAGGACCGAGCGATCCGGCTTCCTTCCCCGGGGCTTACCATCAGAGTAACGGTGGCCGTCTCTTCCTTTCCGGAGGAGTGCGCGAGCCGGTTGTAGTCCCGGTCAACTGCGATCACGGAGAGGTCCCGAACCCAATCGGCGGATTTCGTCCCGGATCGCTCGACAAGCAGGTCCACACGGTCCCCCGGGTGAAGGAGACCGGCGAACGACGATGTCGTGTCCACCCCGAGCGTCATCGCCCTGCGTCCGGGAAGAACGTTTTTGGAGAAGAGATCCGTTTCGAACGGTTCCTCGACGTCGGTCCACAATACCGGCTCTCCGGGATCGATCGGCGTCTTGGTACGCGCCCCGACCAGGAGTTCGAAATCGGAGGCGGGCACGTTTCGCTGCCCCGTCCCGGAAGAGGGGATCGCCTTCTTCGCGAGGTTTCGCGCGCTGAAGGTTTCACCGGCGGGAATCGGGACCGACGCAACGACCACCTCCACCGGGTTCGCCTGCCGGAGGATCTCCTTTTCCACGGTCGCCACCCGGCGGCCCGCGGCGGCAAGGGCGAAGCCGCACAGGAGAAGGCCCGCGAACAGGGGGAGAAGCGGCCGGACCTTACCGGCCCACTTCCCGGAAGAGAAGGAACGCGCCTTCCGCTTCATCGAGGCAAACAATGACCGTCTCCTTTCCATAGAGATATTGCAGCACGCGCGTTCCTCCGGGATCCTTTTCGGGGGACAGGGATCTCCAGCCGGAGGAGAGCAGGCGGGAACGGACGGAGGGTCCCGGGGAGCCCGTTTTTCCGAAAATCAGGTGGACCGGCGGCCCTTTTCCTTCCATCCGGAGGGTGTGGTCTACCGTGAACCCCGCGGGGAGCCGGAGGTCCTCAACGTCCGGCGGCCGGGTGGAATCCTTCAGTCTCCCCGAGAAGACGGGATGCGACGGGGCCGTATCCTCCTGGAGGGGGAACCCGTCGGGGGGGCGGACGCCAAGACGGTCGAGTTCCCTCTTCAGAAGGGGACCGTCGTCCTGCGACGATTCGTCGGTGACGAAGGATCTTCCGTCGATGACGACACGGTGGGTCGAGGAGATCTCTTTTCTGACGGCGCTGCCGTTCCCCGCGAGGCAAAGGGACACGAATAGCGATGCCGCCACCGCGAGTCCGACGGGGGTCTTACGGTTCATCGCAGCGCCCCCGTCAACAGGATCCCCTGTACCGTCCGCCGAACCGTCGAGCCGGAGGTGGACTCCTTCCCCCAGCAATCCACGGGGCCTTCCGCCTCCCGGCGGAGAGTGTGGGACGGCAGGTCGAGGAAGGCTCCCACGGGTTCCCTTTCGAGGGAGACGTTCACGGACGCGATCGTTCTGCCTGCCAGGCCGCGGAAGAGGGGCACCTCGCCGATCAGGGGATCGTTGTGCGACTCGAAGCGCGCGACGCTGTTTCCCGGGTGGATCGTCCCCGAAAGCAGGGGTTCGATCCCCGCCTGGCGCCTTCCGGTCCGCAGCATCTGTGCGTGCGCCGCGCTCTCCGCCGAAGAGGCGAGGGAAAGGTCGCGGTAGGACCAGTAGCCTCCGCCGAGCAGGATCAGGAGCAGGGGGAGGACCAGCACGGTCTCGAGGAGAGATTGCCCACAGGCTGAATTGCGGCGTCCGTTCATTTCGAACCCCGCTCGATCAGTCGCGATCCCCACGTCATCTCCGCCGATCCTCCTCCGTACGGTTGGGCCGTCGCATCTTCAAGGACCCGCCGCTTCCCCTGTTCGCCAAGGAAGGGGATGGGAAGGTCGGGAACCGTGTGGATTCCCTCGAACCGGACAAACTGGCGGTCGGTAAAATCCTTTTCCGGTTCCAGCATCCGGATCGGTCCCTTGTTTGTACCGACGATCCCGCGCAGTGCCCCCTCGAGCAGTGCTATCACCGCCTTCGTCGCGCCCTTCAAAAACCGGATCCTCTTCAATCGGTTCAAGACGCCGCTGATGGGCGCCATGGCATCCATCAGGTGGATCGGCGCGCCGTGGGCCAGGTGGAGCTCGAGCGTGTTTTTCCCGTCATGCGGGCCGCGGGGGTTCAACGGGAAGAGGATCCCGGCGACGTTCCGCCGGCTCGACATGGCGGCCACTTCCCCGAGGACAAGGTACGGCGCCGCCTTTCGGATCTTTTCGGACCAGGAGACCAGCAGGTGCGCCGTGTCCCAGTACCCGGCGATGAGTCTTCGTGCTTCCCTGGTGTACTGGGCGAACGCCGGGGCGCCGAACCCGAAGGCGGCGGCGACGGCCAGCGCCGCCCACAGCGCGCACGTCCACCGGATGACGCGGAAACATTGGATCGCCCCGTCGTTCAGCGCGGCGATGAGGTTCAGACACCGCGCCTCCCAGGTGGCCGCCGACAGGGCGATCGCGTCGACCGAATTTGCCGCGCTCACACGCGCGACCGCGACGTGGTGCAGGCGGATCGAGGCGAAGACCACCACGAGCAGGGTGGCGGCGACGACCAGGAAGAGGGCCGTCGCCTGCCCGCGGTTCCCCGCGCGAAGCTGTACCGCCTGGCGCGAGAAGTATCCGATCATGGTCATTCGACCGTCACCCAGCGGGTGGATTGCATCATCAGGTAGTAGTGGTCTCCGAGGCGGATCTTCTTCCCGGGGGAGAGGGCGAAAAGGACCCGGTCGATCCAGGGGACGACCAGTTCGACGCCGTGGGTGAGGCGGACGCAAAGAGCCTCGCCGGCAAAGGCGCGGTTGGCCCCCTGTTCGCCATCCCTGGTGACGTCGAGGGCGGTCATGGCGGCCGATCCGAACGATCCGCCGGGCCGGTTACGGCACACCTGGAACGCCTCGAGGAACGCCATCTCGCGCGCCTTGCGGAAGTCTGCCCTTGCGACGCGGGCGAATTTCCGGGAGGCGAGGTGGGCCGCCGTGTCGACGGCGCTCTTTCCGGCCCAGAGAAGGGAGAGCTGGACGATCGCGAGCATCAGAAGGAGGAGCGGAACCCCCGCGAGAAGGAACTCGATCATCGCCGCCCCCCGCTCATTTCGAGCCGGCATAGGTGGAAAGGTTCTTCTGGTTGGCTTCCGTTCCGGCTTTTCCCGCGAGGGATTCGACGGTTGCCGTCGTGCTGCCCGCCATCGCCCTCACGATCGTGTTGAACTGGTTTCGGAGTTGATTGCCGAAGATGTTGACGATCCCGATACCCGCGACGGCCACGAGCGCCACGATGATGATGTACTCCGTGAGCCCCTGCCCCTTGCGGTTCTTCCCGAGTCTTTTTCTCATCTCCCCCACCTCCTGCGGTGAATTTGGATGGATGGGAGAGGAGCAAGGGGCGTACCGGAACAGGGTCGGGGGACACGCGGGAATCGCGCGCGGGATCGGATAGTTAGCGGAAGGGAAGGTTCATGGGACGTCGTGTGGGGCGAAAGCAGTCCGAATTTCGAACGCCAAGTCCGGTTACCGGTCGTACTCCGCGGTGCGGATACCGTACTTCTTCAACTTCTCGAACAGGGTCGACTTGGCGATTCCGAGCTCGCGCGCCGCCTTCGTCTTGTTCCCCATCTGGCGGGCGAGTTCGCCGAGGATGTTCGTCCGCTCCGCCTGCTCCCAGCGCGAGAGCCCGGGCGGGGTTTCCGTTCCCGCCTCCGGCTCCGCCGCCCGGCGCAGGAAGGAGAAATCGTGCCCGGTCAGTTCGAAGCTTTCCGCCATCACCACGGCCCGCTGGATCGCGTTGCGCAACTCGCGTACGTTGCCTGGCCAGTCGTGGGAGATCATGGCTTCCAGCGCGGAGGGGGAGAGGTCGGGAAGGGACCCGGACGCCGGGTTCTTCATCCCCGCAAGGAAGTGTCGGGCGAGCGGGGACACGTCCTCCCGCCGGTCCCGCAGGGGAGGGATCGACACCGTGATGGCGCCCACCCGGAAGTAAAGGTCTTCGCGGAACGTTTTGCGGGCGATCTCCTCCCGGAGGTTCCGGTTGGTGGCGGCAAGAATCCGCACGTCGGCCAGCAGCAGGTCGTTCCCCCCGACCCGCTTGACCTCCTTCTGCTCGAGGGCGCGTAAAAGTTTTGGTTGAAGTGAAAGAGGTAACTCTCCGATTTCATCGAGGAATATCGTTCCGCTGTTGGCGAGTTCGAACGCCCCCTTCCGTTGCGCGGTCGCTCCGGTGAACGCCCCCTTCTCGTGTCCGAACAGCTCGCTTTCGATGAGATCGGGCGAGATCGCCCCGCAGTTGACGACGATGAACGGGCGCTCCCGGCGCGCCGAGGCGTCGTGGATCCCCCGGGCGACCAGTTCCTTGCCGCTCCCCGTTTCCCCCTCGATCAGGACCGGCACGTCGGACGCGGCGACGCGGCGGATCGTCGCGACCAGTTTCCGCACATGGGCCGATCCCCCGATCAGCCCGAAGGGCGCCTCGACGGTGACCGCGGGCGCTTCCGTCCGCTTCGCGACGCGGACGGGCTCCGTTCCGGCGGAATCGGTGACGGAGGACGCCGTCCCCGGAGGCGCCGTCGGCTCCTCTCCCGCGGGGAACCCGGAGGCGGGGCGATGAAAGTGGATCCGGAACGGACCCACCTGGAACATCCTCCCGTCTTCCAGGGACAGCTGGGTGATCCGCTTGCCGTCGGCGTGGGTACCGTTGCGGCTGCGAAGGTCCGCGAGGAAATATTGCACCCCCACGCGGAAGACCTTGGCGTGGAGCCGCGAAACGGAGGGGTCCGGCAACTGCAGGTCGGCCTCGCGCCCCCGGCCGATCTTGACCTCCTTCTGTCCCAGCCGCACCTCGACCGTCAATCCGTTCGAAATCGTCACGGAAAGCCTTGCGCCCGGATCGCCCTGGATCATCGCCCCCTCCGTCTCGTTTCGCCCTCTATTAGCAAAGGGGGTGCCGGATCGGGACGGTTTGCTTCCGCCGACGGGAAAAACGGCGCAAGCCGAGCAGGAACGCCGGCAGGAGGAGGATCCCGACTGCGACAAAGGACGTGGCGTCGGGTGCCACGCCTCCGGACCGGGTGATGGAAAGGCATCCTCCTCCGCCTCCCCCTCCGTCGCCAGCCGGTGGGGGAGGCGCGTCGGAGGTGGTCACGTACGCTTCGTTCGAATAGGCTCCACCGCCGGCGTTGTAGGACTCCACCCTGTAGTGGTAGCTGGCGCTCGCCGCCAGGCCGGTGTCGGTATTATCGGCAAAGGAGGTGGTGTTCGCTCCTGCCGTCGCAATGACGGAATAGGCGCCGGCCGGCAACCGCCTCCGTTCGATCCTGAATCCCAGTTCATTCGCGGAGGAGTCCGTCCAGGTCAGGCTGACCTGGACTCCGGTCCCTGCCGTTGCCGAAAGCCCGGAGGGGGACGCAACGTCGGAGGGACGGAATCCTCCCCACCAGGTTCCCCACCGGGATCCTCCCGTCACGTTATCGGGGGTCTGGGCGTACTCCTGAAGGGTCCAGAACGTCACGTCGTCGGTCGGGTCGACCACCGTGGCGCTGTAATCCCCCCATCGGTTGCGGGTGCCGCCAAGGGTTTTGTAATACGGCGCTTCCCCGGCCTTGAGCAGGCTCACAGCTTCCGCAACGCCGGTGGTCGGCCGGACAATGGTGTAATACCCCCCGACGTATTCCCTTGAAGAAGAGCCGCTGAACCCGATCGCCGCGACGTCGTCCTGGTTGACCCCGATGGAAGGGTAGTAGTACCAGCGGACCGGGTCGCTGACCCGTCCTTCCGCCAGCACCGTTCCTGCGGCCGGGTTGATCCGATACCAGGCGATCTCCGTCTTGACCGTGGCCGGGCTTTGCACCGCGTGGACGGTCCACAAGGAACCGTTCCGGTACACGACGTTCAGGAGGCGGGGGTCCGACGTGTGAATCGTTCTGTCGCTCCCGGCCTGCGGGGCCTGCGGCAGATCGTCCAGGAACGGATACGCGGCGGGAACGGCGGTCGGCGCGTGCCACACGGGTGTACCGGCCGTGTTGTCGATCCTGGCCATGAGAAGATGGGTCGAGGATCCCTCGAAGAGGAAATATTCGGCGGTCGCGGCGCCGAAGGTGTGGGCCGGCTGCATGTTGAAACTGCTCCCTGCCGGGGCCGGAAACTCCGTCCATGTGATGCTCGATGCACCCGACAACAGCTGCGCCTTCGATAGGACCCAGACCTTGCTGTAACGGAACTGATTGGCATTGCTGAACATGTTCGTGCTGATGTAGAGATTGTCCCCGTCCAGCCCGAGTCCCGGGAAGTCGGCCCAGTTCAACGAAAGTTGCTGGTCGTTGTCCCGGTCCGCGTCGATGGCCCACTTGTACCAGTCCCCGAGGGCGTTGTCGGTGGCGGAGACGCCGAGCATGACCCAGGAGTTCGGGGCGACCGTGCAATCGAGGGTAACGGCGACGAACCGGCTGCTGTGCTGGTCGTAGAGGATTTTCGTGTCGAACGGGAAATCGGCCGGCTCTCCCGGCGGTGTCACGAGGGATCCCCAGAACGATTCGAGGGAGACTTTCCGAAGCAGCGTCCCCGCTCTGTCGAACACCCCGAACTCGCTGTTCAGGAGGCTCACGAGATGGTCGGGGCCCACGGCGCCCATCGTGTCGGGGGGGACCACGTCCCCTTCGGAGTGATGGAGGTTCCCGAGGCCCGCGAAACCGCTGATGAGCGCCGGCGCCGAGGGGGCCGGAGTCGAAGCAAGGAAAGGGGCCGCGACGGAGGGCCCTGCCGACGACAGCCCGGAGGGTCGTCCCGCGCCCGATCCCCTTGGATTGGGATGAACGTGGATGGCCCGGTTCTTCGGTGCCGTATTCTCCCGGAAGGGGGCGGCCGCACGGATCTCGTCGATCGATTCCATGGCGAACGGTACGCTCTTCGTAACTTTTACCCCGGTCGACGTCGTCGGCTCGGGTTCGGAGGATTCTGCGGAACCCGCTACGGCGAGGAGGATCACGGCTACGGGAACGATCCTCCGGAGGAAGGAGCGTGCCACGAGGCTTTCATGGGGATATCTTCGAGGTTTCATCCGGTCCTCTCTCGTTGCCGTAGAAGCCTGATTAAGGCGCTTTCTCGATGTAGATGATTCGATCGACTTCCAGCAGTCTCGGGAGTCCGGACATCGGGCCGGCGACGATCCAGTTCGGTCCGGCCTTGGTGACGACGCGGAAACCCGCGGCCAAGATTTGCCGCTCTTCCCCGGCCCCCCCGACG
>Ga0208566_1001100_pt1 | contig 16258 bp, 14 predicted proteins | sample PL_2010_150m_FD_184159 | JGI IMG/M metagenome (GOLD analysis project Ga0208566, IMG submission 184159) | Freshwater microbial communities from Powell Lake, British Columbia, Canada to study Microbial Dark Matter (Phase II) - PL_2010_150m... | ecosystem: Environmental > Aquatic > Freshwater >...
CTCCTAAGGGTTGGAATCACACGGAAAACACGAAATTACTTTACACCCTGGAGTACGGGGGGCAATCCTGACGAGCTTTTTCCCAAGCCCGATTGATCGCCTCCACCACTTTCATCGGAAGTTCTCCACTCAGGCTGTTAAGATTGTATTCCCACTGTTTCAGATTCGATGCCGCAATGATTACTCCATCTCCACTCGGACCTTTCAAAAAGGAGTATTGCAGAAGCCAACGCAGGGCGATTTGGATCATAGACAGCCCTGCCGGCTCAGAGGCGTCTTGGATAACCTCTATGGCATCAAAGTAAGATTTCTTCCAAAAACGTTCCAGGTATGCGCTCTTGAGCGCGAACCTGCCTTCCTGGGGCACGTTACCGATCTGATCATACCGTCCGGTCAAAAGACCGCCGGCAAGCGGATTGTATGCGTAAAATCTGATTCCGAAATTGCGGACAGCCGGGAACAGCTCGCTTTCTACATCCCGGGTAACCGCATTGTATCTTCCTTGATAGACCGATGGTATTGTCCATCCGCTTCGCTTGCACAGATGCCATATATCCGCCACTTGCCAGGAAGCATAATTACTTAGCCCCAGTTCTCTGAACTTACCTTCTTTGAAAAGCTTTTCACATGCTTCCAGCGTCACTTCAATCTCGGTCTTTGGGTCCGGCGCATGCAGATAAAGAAGATCAATATAATCCGTTTTTAATCGACGCAAGGAGGTGTTGACCTGCTTGACGATGTTTTCAGGTCCCAAACCACCTCCACCCAGAGGATTTGCTTTGGTTGCCAGATAGACTCTGCCCCGACGCGCGGGCGTCAAAAGACGGCCCAGAATTTCTTCGGACGCACCATCGGCATACTTATATGCCGTGTCAATTTCCTTATAACCAAGGTCGAGGAACATCGCCAGCATATGATCTGCCATGCGTTCATCGACTTGCCCTCCAAAGTTCATGGTTCCCAGAATGATCCGCGGAACATCAGTCGCCAAATTCAAAACCAAATCCTCCTTCTCATTCAATATGTGATTTTAATAAGCCACGCCAGATAAAAGAGTAATATTTTTGCATCTCTATATAGAAAAATTTCTGGGTTTGCAATGTTATTTTTATTTGTATAGAATCCAACGACCTTCCACAAACCGTCCGCCTTAAAGAAAATGCAAGACTTCAGGGTGTAATTGTTGATGAAATATCCTCGATATTTATGGTAGGGATGATCGACTCTGTGAGGGGTTGGTGAAATCCTCATCGTTACTTTGTTTCTGACCGCAGAAGATAAAAGGCTCCCGGAAGGAGGAACATACCATGGTACCGAAAGGGGCGTCTGAAAGGCCGGAAAAACTGGGATACAGAAAGCTCACGCTTTTCTTCATGAGCGGCACCGGCAACTCCTACCGCAACACCAAGTGGATCGAGTCCGAGGCGGCCAAGCGCGGTCTGGAAGCAAATGTGAGCCTTGTTCCGGCCACGCATCCGGCCTCCATCTCCCTGGAGCAGGAGACCCTTTTCGGATTTGTCATGCCCACCCACGGCTTCACAGCCCCCTGGCCCATGATCAAGTTTTTGCTGAGACTCCCCCGGGGGAGAGGAGCGCACGCCTTTGCCATCGTTGGCCGCGGCGGCTCGAAGATCGGCAATACATACATCCCCGGTGTGGAAGGGACTGCCTGTTACCTGATGGCGCTTCTTCTCATGCTGAAAGGTTTCAACGTACGGGGCGTTTTGGCAATCGATATGCCCGCCAACTGGGTCGTCGCCTATCCGGCGCCGGCGCCGGAAAAGGCGGCCGGCATCATGAACCGTGCGAGGACCAGGACACTCGCTTTTTTCGCAAGGATACTGGAAGGCAAGAGGTTTTTCGGCGGCTGGATCGGTCTGTTGATCGGATTTTTACTTGTCCCCATTTCGATTGCCTACCTCCTGGTGGGACGGTTCTTTTTGGCCAAGCTCTTTTTTGCCAACAACGACTGCAACGGCTGCGGCCTGTGCGCCACAAACTGTTCCTATGGCGGCATCAAGATGAAAGGCGGTGAAAAACCCTGGCCTTACTGGACCTACAACTGTGAAAGCTGCATGCGCTGCATGGCCTACTGTCCCGAGAAGGCCGTCGAGGCAGGCCATTCCTGGGCGGTCATCCTCTATTTTGTCTCATCGACCAGCGTCTCGGTGTATCTTCTGAATCTCCTTGTTCCCTACACCGGCGAATTTATCATGAATCGCTGGCTGTCGCGCCCACTGAAATACGCCTACCTGCTGGCATCCATGGCGGCGGCCTACTGGCTGTTTTCGCTTCTCCTCCGTGTGCCCTTCATCAACAGCATCTTCACCCATACGACCTTTACCCATCTCTTCCGACGCTATCACGAGCCGGAAACAAAGACCCGGGACCTTTTGGGAGGATAAAATGGAGAACCTTCACCACATCCACTGTCGAAATCTTTGAAAAAAGCGGATGTCTTTCTGATGATTAGATACATTTTCCTGTGCTCGACAAGAGGGACCAATGACAGGATACGCCGGAATTCAAATACAAGGTGGAGTTCGGATTTCCGGAGCAACTTATTAATAACGGGATGAAATATGGAATTATTGGAGGTTGCTTTTTCCGATGACCGGGGGTATTTGTATCTTCCTGAATCGTTTATGTGAAAATCCCCCCAACCCCCCTTTGCTAAAGGGGGGCACGGGGGGATTTTCATGTTTCGTTGTGCCCGCGCATGGGCATGGGGGTTAGGCCGAATAATTTCATCGCGGTAGTATATTTCGAACGAAAATCGTATGATATTGGACACATAATAGGGCGCAGGAATGACAGACTCCAAACGAACTATGTTTAACCGGATACTGTTAACACTCGTCGTATTTTTCGGATTATCCGTGACGGCGCAGGCCGGGGAGCGGGTCGTCATAGGCATTTCGCCATCACTGACCGCGACCCTGAACATCATTGCGCAACAACAGGGCTGCTTCTCGCAACAGGGGGTTGACGCGGAGATTCGCGTCATCGATTCGGGCAGCAAGGCCGTGGCAATGATGCTTAATGATGAGATAGATATTTCGGAATCGACGATTTTCCCTCTGGTATCCAACAGCTTCAACCGCAGGGATTTCAAGATCTATACGCAGGTCTCCATATCCGGAAACGATAACATGATTATTGCCCGGAAAGACAAAGGGATACGAAAAATCACGGATCTGAAGGGGAAGAGGGTCGGGGTAAGCAAGGGGGGCTTCCCGAACTATGTCCTGGACATGATGTTGCTGAATGCCGATATTGATCCCCAAAGAATCCACCTGATATTCAATGAGCCAGAACGACTGTATCAGATGCTTTCGTCCGGGGAGTTGGACGCGGCCTGCATGCATGGCGGATGGATCGACAAGGCCGCCGGGAATCTGAAGGATAATGCCATTCTTTTTCATGACGAAAAAATGGTGCGCGTAACCGTGGTCCATGCCGGAAAGACCGAAACCTTCGAGCGCAACCCCGGGTTGTTCAAGCGAACCCTCAAGGCCTATATCAAGGCCGAGGAGTACGTGAAAAAGAATCCCGACACCGCGCTGAAAACGGTCGTCGAGTATCTGAAGCTCGACATGAGCAATGCGCAAAAGGTCTGGAAACCGAAAATGGTCCATGTCGCTCTTGAGCAGTCCCTGATCAAGGACATGGAAAATCTGGCCCAGTGGCAGATCGACCGGAAGCTGCAAAAAAGCGCCAAAATCCCAAATTATCTTGACTTCATACACTTCAAGAACCTCACGGAAGTTGACCCGAAGAGGGTAACCATAACCCATTAGGAGCTGCCCTGTGATCGCAATGAATCTGAAAAACCGTTTCAGGTTGGTCATCTTCAGCATGGTCGCGCTTATGGTCAGCATAGCCGTCATCATGGCTATCGGCATCCGATACACCAATGTGCATATCCAGCAAGCAATCGGCATGGATGACCTGATTGTCAATCTCCATGAAATGCAGACGCTTAACAGTGAGTACGTTGCAACCCCTTCCGAGAGGGTCAAACAGCAATGGCGGACAAAATACGAGCAGATTAAAAGAAACCTCGTCGGACAGCAAAACATGCCGGACGATGTGGCGGATGCGCTCAATGGCCTGCATCAGATTTTCGAGCGTCTTACGTCCCTTCCCGAAGCGGCGTCAGGGATTGATGTGTCTCAAAAACGCCTCAGGGACCAACTTGCAATAACCCTCAACCTGGAATCGCAAAGGATCATCGACTGGGCTTCCGACATATCCAGGCAGACGAAAGACGGCATTGTACTGAACCTGATGCTTTTCGACGCTGTGATACTTGCCTTCATACTGGTTGCCATGCTTCTTGTTATAACGATAATACTCATTACAACCAGACACATCCTTTCATCCATCAACCGCCTCAAGGAAGGGGCTGAACAGATCTCCAGCGGAAAGCTGGGGTTCCAGGTCGAGCAGGCCGGAGACGATGAAATCGCCACACTGGCAACCGCCATTAACCGGATGAGCCTTGGTCTGATGGATTCATATGAAAGTCTCCAGAAACAAACGGTGCGACTTGAAACCGAGATGGCTGAACGGCAGATGATCCATGAAGCCCTTAGGATAAAAAATGTTGAGCTGGAGGACAAAATTGGAGAACACAAGCTGGCGCAGGAGGAAACTCGAGAACTGTTGCAAATGCTTGAATCAGTCCCGAACGGTATTGTTGTGCACGACGACGCCGGAAATTTCCTCTATGCCAACCAGAGGGCCTGCGATATGCACGGCTACAGCCCGGATGAATTCATGGCCCTTAGCCTGCACCGAATCACTGTGCCTGCAAGCGAAAAACTGGTAGACACCAGATTACAGGGGCTGTTTGACCGTGGTGAAATATCCTTCGAGGTTGAGCATCTTAGGAAAGACGGCACGATCCTGCCGCTTTGGATTAACGTCAAGAAAGCGACATGGGGCGGCAAAAATGTCTTCCTCAGCGTTCAGACCGACCTCACCGAGCGCAAGCGGGCGGAGGAGGAAATCGGCAGAATGGCGCTGATACTCGACACAGCCCCCAATTCCATTACCGTTCATGACTTCGACGGCCGTTTCTTATACGCCAACCGGAAGACCTTCGCTTTGCACGGCTTCAACCGGGACGAATTTCTGGCTCGCAACCTGCGTCAGCTCGATGTACCCGAGAGCGAAAAACAGATTGCATCGAATATGCAGGAACTGCTTAACCGCGGTGAAGCAACCTTCGAAGTCTCCCACTATAGAAGAGACGGCTCAACCCTGCCCATGGAGGTTAGCGCCAGGGTCACCACTTGGGGCGACAAGAAGGTCATTCTCAGTATCGCCACGGACATCACCGAGCGTAAGCGGATGGAAGAGGATCTGCTGCGAGCCCGTAAGCTGGAGTCCCTGGCCGTTTTGGCCGATGGCATTGCCCATGACTTCAACAATCTGATGGCGATCGTGCAGGGGTATCTTGATCTGGCCCTTACGGATCTGCCCCCTGATCACGTATCCCGCCAACCGCTGTATGCCGCGATAAAAATTGTCAAACAGACCAAGGATCTGACCCGCCGCCTGATCGCCTTTTCACGGGGCGGGGCTCCCCACAGAGAAATCCGGGATATTGCAGAGATCATCCGGAATGCCGTCCATAGGACCGTAAAGGGAACAAAAATTATTGTGAAATTAGACCTCTCTGAGAACCTCTGGCCTGCTGAAGTGGACGAACTCCAAATGAAGCAGTGTTTCTACAATCTGACATCGAACGCCGTGGAAGCCATGCCTGAGGGAGGAAATCTGACGATTCAGGTGGAAAATGCGCGGATATCTACTGGAGAAGTTTTTGACCTGAAAGAAGGGTCGTATCTCAAAATCACATTTACCGATGAGGGGGTCGGTATCCCTGAGGATCATTTCTCGAAAATCTTTGATCCCTATTTTACGACAAAGAGGATGGTTTCCCAGAAGGGGCTGGGATTGGGGCTTTCGGTCTGCTATTCGGTTTTGAAGAATCACGACGGCCATATCACGGTGAAATCAGAACCGGGGGAAGGAACTTCCTTTGCCCTTTACCTGCCGGCAAGGGCGGATCTGGCAAAAAGAAAAAGCAATTAAGAAGAAATCTATAATACTTATTTTCTCTCTTGCCAAATCAAAGGCAGGTGATAAACTAACACAACTTTTCATATGTCGGATCAGGACAGTCATTAGGGGAATTAATTATGTTCAAACTCTTTGACAACATAAACCCGATTCACTTTCTGTATCTTTTATACGGCGCTTCCTTCCTTTTCCTGGGGGTATCCATTGCCGCCAAGGATATGAAGGAAAGCAAACTGAAGCTTGGAGAAAGCCTTTGGTTGCTTTCGTCATTTGGATTTTTACACGGAGCCCATGAATGGTTGGACCTCGGCACCTGGGTTGAGGGGAAGAATCTTTCATACCAGCAGATTTTTACGGCAGAAGCGGTATCCGTTGGTTTGCTTATCCTTTCATTTATATTCCTCATGTATTTTGGTTTGTCGCTGATTAAGGTCGTTCACAAAAAATGGATCTGGCGTTACAAGACGATAATAACAGCGTGCCTTTTCTTGACATGGCTCCTTTTCCTTCTCCAGACGGACTTGCTGCCCATAAGCATGCAGTTTCTAAAGCGTGCGGATATCGGGGCAAGATATACCTTCGGGTTTATAGGTAGCCTGCTAACCTCCTATGGTCTGATTGCTTATTCACGTGAGATAAGGCCAATGAGTCTGTCAGTGTCGCGGAGGCTGAATTATGCAGGCGTAACGTTTCTGTTTTACGCGTTTTTTAGCGGAGTCTTTTCTTCCCGTTATACGATGCCGCTTGTCCCTGCCCCCATCGAGCTTCTTCGTGGCGGGGCCGCTATTATTATAACCTATTTCATTTGTCAGGCCCTGAACATCTTTGATATTGAAACAAGAAGGAAGATCGAGCAGCAGGCGCGACTTCTCGTCCAGGCCGAAAAACTGTCTTCTTTAGGCCGGCTTGCCGCCGGCATAGCGCATGAAATTAATAATCCCCTCACCAATGCATCGCTGGGGGTCCAGACTTTGAAGCATAAATTGGGCAGCGAGGGAACGAGCAATGATGTTGTTGAGAGACTTAGTGCAATTGAGAAAAATATTGACCGGGCATCGTTGATAGCCCAGGAACTGCTCCAATTTTCACATCCAAAGGAGTCAGGTTTTCAACCTGTTAATATCAACGATGCAATTAAAAGTTCCCTCAACCTTATGCAATACAAACTGAACAATATTGATGTCGTTCAGCGCCTCGCGTCTGTACCGCACGTAATGGGAGATCCGGTGAAACTTGAACAGGTATTCATAAATATCCTGTCCAATTCCGTTGAAGCAATGCCGGAGGGAGGGAAGATATCCATTGCATCACTGCAGAATGTTGATACTATCGAAGTGCGCATAACGGACACGGGCTGTGGAATATCCGAAGAAAATCAGTCTCGTGTCTTTGAACCTTTTTTTACAACAAAAGATATCGGCTCCGGGACAGGTCTTGGGCTATCAATGAGTTACGGCATCATCAGCCAGCACCATGGATTCATAGAATTGACGAGTAAACCGGAAGAAGGTACAGCCGTGACCATTAAAATTCCCACAAAGGAGAGATATGAAAAAGATACTTATCGTGGATGACGACATGGAATTAAGGGATCATCTTGCCGAGGTTCTAAGAGAGGATGGGTACTGGACCCAAAGTGCTTCTTCAGCTAAAGAGGCTTATGAAAAGCTGAGTTTGGAGGAGTTCGATATTGTGCTTCTCGATTATATGATGCCGAAGAAAAGTGGCATCGATGCCCTTATCGAAATAAAGGGCCTTCGCCCGAAGGCAAAAGTGGTAATGATTACCGCCTTTTCGTCTATCGAAAACGCAATTGAAGCTATAAAGAAAGGCGCAAGCGACTATGTCTCCAAGCCCTTTAAGATTGATAATCTTCTATTGACGATACGGCGGGTTCTTGAGGAAGCAAAATTCGAAGAAGGAATAAAAAAACTGGACATTGACCGTACCCTAAGCACCCTGGCAAATCCTATCCGGAGAAATATTCTGAAGATGCTTCGAGACAAAGATGATATCCATCTTATGAAAATTACAAGAGATCTTGGAATAGATGATCATACAAAAGTTTTTTTTCATCTCAAGATGCTGAAAGAGGCAGACATCATAGACCAGAACCAGAGTAGAGCGTACTTTCTCACGAAAGAAGGGCAGAGAATGATCGCGTGTCTCAACACGCTGGAACAGTACCTAAAACCCTAATTACGATTGTTTGTGGGAGTTTTCTCCATCCCGCTGGTATTCTCCATGCAATGAGCCTTTTCCCCTCTTGCTATTCCGGGTAAATCCTTTCCGATTAGATAAACGATTTAGTCAAATTCCTTTCCTGTGTGAATTGTTCTTCACATTGTAACCAAGAAACTAACATAAGAATTCTATTGACTGTCTGCTAAACCGGCATAGAGTGATACCAACAATGATTCGGAAACTTATTCTCATTTCCGACAACAAAACGAGATCAATTGCTGTAATAAAGTTTTGATATTGGTAATTGTCTGCATAACAGATAGGGAAACATAGAGGAAGCGTAAAATGGTAAAGTCAAAGAAGATCCTGTTCGGCATATTCGTCCTCCTGGTATTCGCAGGAGTGGTTTTCCGGTGGTATGATTTTTTTACCGGGCCGAGAGTCAAGCAACCTTTGGAATATAGCCATAAAGTGCATACGGAGTTGCTGAAATGCGAGGAATGCCACAAAGGCGTCGCTAATTCGGCTTATGCGACCCTACCCGACATTAAAGTATGTATGGGATGTCATCAAACAGATCCTCTGTCAAACAGCCCGGAAGAAAAAAAGCTGATCAATTATATAAAAAACAACAAAGATATCAGTTGGAAAAGGCTTTATCGGGTTCCGGTACATGTTTATTTCTCACATAATAGGCATGTGACGGTCGGCAAATTGGCATGTGAGAAGTGTCACGGCGATATGGGGAAAACATCCAGGCCGCCCAGTAAAGCCCTCGTTAATCTTGGAATGGGTGAATGCATCGCCTGCCATGAGAAGAACAATGTGGATAGGAGCTGCATAACTTGTCATAAGTGACCACGGACTCGATAAATCTGAATAAAGGCTAACTTGGTTCCATAGTTAGAAGGCATAAGGAGTGCGGAATGGGGAAAATTACGCGAAGAGAGTTCTTAACGGTGATGGGAGTAGCTGTTGGTGGCGGAGTGTTGGCTTATGCCCCTGACGTAGCTGTTAAGACCTTTGATGCAGCTTGGGGAGAGGATTGGGTGGAGGTGCCCAAGGGACCTGAACGCTGGATTACAACATTATGCCGGCAGTGCCCCGGAGGATGCGGCATCCGTGTGCGTCTGATTGGGGATAAACCCACTAAGATCGAGGGCAATCCCTTCCATCCCGTTAACAGGGGCAAGTTATGTCCCAAAGGCCAGACCGGTTTGATTGCCTTAAATGACCCGGATAGGATTAAAGGTCCTTTGAAGAGGGTTGGTGAGCGCGGTTCCGGCAAATGGAAGGAAATTACCTGGGACGAAGCGACTGATATCGTGGTCAACCGGCTGAAAGAGATACGCGCCAAGAATAGCTCTCATACTCTGGCCATTATGGATGGAGATTCCAGCGATCTTACGAAGATGCTCTTTGAAAGATTCATGCACCAATTTGGGTCGCCAAACTACATTAATGTTCCCACCGGATTGGATTATGGCAGTGTGGACGCCTTTTATCTGATGCAGGGCATTAGAGACGGCGTCGTTTATGATATGGAAATGGCAAATTACATAGTGTCTTTCGAATCAGACCTCCTCCAATCATTTTGGTCGCCGGTGCAGGTCATGAACGCCTTCGGTTATACAAGAAGAGGAAAGGAGCCCCGTGGCAAGATCATGCAAGTGGGCTCCCGCTATTCGATTACGGCAGCAAAGGCGGATGAATGGATACCGGTAAAGCCGGGAACGGAAGGCGTTCTCGCCCTGGGAATGGCAAACTTCATCATCAAAGAGGGATTGCATGATAAGGCATTCACAGAGAAACATACATTTGGATTTGAAGACTGGAAGGACGCGTCGGGAGCAGAACATCAAGGCTACAAGACCCTCGTTTTGCAGAATTATTCACCGAGTGCCGTTTCGGATATTACCGGGATTCCCGTGGAATCCATATTGAGATTGGCAAAGGAATTCGCCACCCGAGGCCCCGCCCTGGCAATAGGCGTAAGAGGAGATATTTATCAACAGATGGCCATACACGCTCTCAACGCCCTGGTAGGAAATATCGATAAACCGGGAGGCGTGTTGACCGTAAAAAACAGGCCGGTTTATGATCTTCCGGCGCCGGCAGTTGATGAAACTGCGCGAAGAGGCCTGCAAATGCCATCCATAGCTAATGGCGACAATGGTACAGCTCTCCTGGCAAATTCAAATATCACAGGCATTTCTGAGAAAGTCTTGCAGGGAAAACCCTATCGCATCAGTACGTTGCTTGTTTATAACTGCAATCCCCTTTTCAACAATCTACAGAGAAACACTTTGTCTCAAGCGATGACAAAGATACCTTTTGTTGTCAGTTTTTCACCTTACATGGATGAGACGACTCAGATGGCCGATTTTATTTTGCCGGATCATACCTTTCTCGAGAAATGGCAAGGTAATTTCACCGCGACATTTCAGGGTTTTCCTGTGGTAGGGGTGGGTAAACCGGTGGTGGAACCCCGCTTCAATACCCGGGATGCGGTCAATACAATGATTGCCATCGCAAAAGGCATGGGGACATCGTTGGCAAGAGCGTTTCCCTGGAAAGATTCTCAGGAAGTGCTGTCCGATACAGTTAAACAAGTCTATGAGATGAATAAGGGCGACCTCTTTGCACCGGAATTGGATAAGACGCTATTGAGGGAGCTGGTAAGACGCGGGTGGAGGGCTCCCGGATATAGGAACTTTGAAGAATTTTGGGAGGGGATACAGGAAAAAGGAGGATGGTGGGAGCCTGCGTATGCCTATGAGGAATGGAAACGGGTATTCCAGACACCCTCCGGGAAGTTTGAATTTTACTCTCAGACCTTGAAGCATCATTTGGGAAAGCAGGGATTCCTATCGGGAAATAACTTAAAAGGGCTGCTGGCGTCAGGAGTGGAGGCAAAGGGGGATCAGCTTTATTTGCCTCACTGGGAACCTAAACTAAATACATCTCCGGAAAACGAAAAGGATTATCCGTTCCATTTAAGACTGTTTCAACCCCTGGTCTTTGCCGGATCTCTCCATGCCAATGATCCTTACTTACAGGATATCAACAGCTTCTATGTCAAACAGAAGTGGAATTCATGGGCCGAGATAGATCCAAAAGCGGCTAAAGAACTTGGCATTAAAGATGGTGACTGGCTTTGGGTGGAATCGCCCTCCGCAAAGCTGAAGTTCAGGGCTAAATTGACTCCCGGAGCGATGCCGCAGACGGTCAATATCCCGATGGGGTTAGGACACACAACGCTCGGCCGATGGGCGAAGGGGACCGGTGAAAACGCGGGTGCATTAATTACTTATCATGCAGAACCTTTTACGGGTGAACCGCTTATGCACAAAACCAAGGTCAAGGTGTACAAGGCATAGGGAGGATGGAATGATCAGATGGGGGATGGTGATAGATCTGGATAAGTGTACGGCATGCCAGGCATGCGTCATTGCTTGCCAGATCGAGAATAACATACCGCCGCCGAGTTCGGAGGAGGCCGCAATATTCCGGTCCATCGGTTGGATGCGGATAGTGGAACATATAGAGGGGGAATACCCCCATATCAAAGCGAATATTATGCCGGTACCCTGTATGCAGTGTGAAAATCCGCCCTGCATCAAGGTCTGTCCCGTCGGAGCGACCAACAAGACGAAAGAAGGCATCGTAGATCAGATCTACGGACGGTGCATCGGATGCCGATATTGCGCCAATGCATGTCCCTATACGGTCAAGTCCATGAACTGGTATAAGCCCGCATGGCCCAAGGAGATGATGAGCGCCCTCAATCCGGACGTTACCGTAAGGCCGAAGGGCGTAGTGGAGAAGTGCCTCTTCTGCGCCCACAGAATACAGAAGGCAAAGGACAGGGCAAAGGCCGAAAACAGGGGAATGACCCCTGATGATTATATCCCGGCCTGCGCCGAGACCTGTCCTAGTAAAGCGATCTATTTCGGCGATTTGAATGACAAAGACAGTATCGTTTCTAAACTTGCAAGAAGTCCCAGGGCTTTTAGATTATTGGAAGAACTCGGCACTGAACCAAACGTGTATTACTTGAGGGAAGGAGCTTAGCGTGGAAGTTTTAAAACCAGACATGGGATCGGGAAAAGAAAATATTATGACTGGGAGCAGAGACGAGATTTTGTATCAGCCTATTCTGCATACCGGTAAAGGCTTTTACATTGTTTTTGCCCTTCTTTCATTGGTAGTGCTGATTGCTGCAGTGGCCTATTTCACCCAGTTCAAGTACGGACTGGGGGTGACAGGTATGAACAGTCCTATCTTTTGGGGCATTTACATTACCAACTTCGTATTCTTTATCGGGGTCAGTCACGCAGGCACGCTCATATCAGCCATCCTCCGCATATCGAAAGCGGAGTGGCGCCGTTCAATTACCCGCTCCGCCGAGGTGATTACCGTTCTGGTTCTTTTTTTTGGTTTAGGCAATATACTTATAGATTTAGGTCGTATCGACCGTTTGATGAAGGTGATAATGCATGGTCGTTTCCAGTCGCCCCTTCTTTGGGACGTGGTAAGTCTTACCACTTACTTGACTGCCAGCTCTATATATCTCTATCTCCCTCTTATTCCGGATATTGCGCTGCTCAGAGATCGGATGCCTATAGGATTCAGAAAATACGTGTATGAGGTCTTAGCTCTCGGTTGGGCAGGGACGGAAAAGCAAATCCACTATCTGGAAAAAGGCATTGCTATCATGGCCGTGACAGTACTGCCGATAGCCGTTTCCGTTCACACCGTTGTGTCATATGTCTTTTCCATGACCATTCAGCCCATGTGGCACAGCACCATCTTTGGTCCTTATTTCGTTGCAGGGGCCATCTATTCCGGCATTGCCGCCATTATAGTGGCAATGGCGGTGCTCAGGAAAGTTTATCACCTTGAGGGCTACTTCCGGGAAGTCCATTTTAATTATCTCGGCATACTGCTCCTCGTCATGACCTGTTTGTGGTTCTATTTTACCTTTTCTGAATATATTACGGTGTTCTATGGGGCAGAACCTGATGAAATAAAGGTATTTTTTGAAAAGATGACGGGTCAATATGCTCCGCACTTCTGGATCATGGTGTTTACATGCTTTGTCATACCATTCACAATACTGGCAAACAATAGGACGCGCACCATCACAGGGACTATAATTGCCTCCATATCCGTCAATATTGGCATGTGGCTGGAGCGCTTTACCATCGTCGTTCCTACCCTGATGCATCCTCGTTTGCCCTATGAGACGGGGGTATATAGTCCAACGTGGGTTGAGTGGTCCATTCTTGCCGGATGTTTTGCGCTGTTTACGATGATTTATATGGTCTTTACCAAACTGTTTCCCATAGTATCTTTGTGGGAGGTTCAGGAGGGACGGGAAAAAGCCCAGGCGGAAGTTACGGAGAGGCTCCGTACCTACCTGCCTACTTAAAATGGCTTATTCAAGGAATATGAGGTGATCAAATGAAAGAATCCTATACAGCCATTGGAAATAAAGTAATCTTGAGGTGTCAAATTTCTTTGCTCCTTGCCTTTTATGTCTTTGTGTTAGGGGTTTTCACGTTTCTTTGGTATGCGGTCTATAGGGCATTTGCAGAACATGATAACCCGGTGGCACATTCTGTGATCCTGGCATCCGTTATAACCTTCGCGTTTGTCATCTTAACTACTGTTGTTACCATGGTATTTACAACCATAATAAGAGAGGGCCAGAGGAAAATCAAAGGGAACGGAGGACCAGCCAATGAAAGTAAAATTTAAGAAAGCGGCCGTTTTTTTTGGGGCCCTGCTTACATTTGGATTGAATCCCCATCTTGCCTCTGCTGAAAACAAGTATCTTGTTCCCGGCGATGCAAGAAAAGGCTGGCAGATATTCTCGGAAAAAGGCTGTATCCAATGTCACGGCATGGGTGAAAAAGGGAAGATTATCATAGCGCCTGATCTTTCGAAGACGCTGCCTGTACATCTTTCCTCCGGCGGATTGGCGGCGGCAATGTGGAACCATGCACCAGAGATGTGGGAAAAGATGTCTGCAAAATGGATTAAATTTGAACTACTTAACGAGACGGAAATGTCCGATCTCTTTGCTTTCTTATACTTCATCCGTTACCTGGATGAACCGGGAGACCCCCTTAAAGGCAAAGAAGTCTTAAAGGCAAAAGGTTGCATGGAGTGCCATAGTATCGGTGAAAAAAGAGGTAAAATTGGTCCAGACCTGGCGATGTGGGCTGAATTTACAAACCCTATTCTCTGGGTGCAGATGATGTGGAACCATGCGCAAAAAATGAAAAATGCGATGGATCAAGGAGCTATTGCCTGGCCAAAGTTGGAAAGAAATGACATTGCAGACATCATTGCCTATGTAAGGAATTTTAAATCCTCTAAGGAATCGGTGTTTCTTGCAGCGGGAGACCCCGAAGAAGGGAAACGGCTTTTTTCACAAAAATCTTGCGCACAGTGCCATGCCACTGAAAGTTCCGTAAAAAGCAAGGGACCGAACCTGGGTATCCAGCAAAAGGATTTTCCACCCACTCTCGGTCAATTTGCAGGTCTTATGTGGAACCATTTTCCGGAAATGCTTAGCGAGATGCAGAAAGAAAATATCAGGGTTCCGGAGTTATCTGCTAGGGACATTGCCAATATTACCGCATATCTTTTCTCCATACGCTATTTTGACCCTGCCGGAGATAAAGCCGCCGGAAAGAAGATATTCCAGGAAAAACGTTGCAACGTTTGCCACGATATTCAAAAAGATTCAGCAGGTAAAAAAGAGGGGCCCGATCTGGCAAGATTAAAAGGCATGGTGTCTCCCATTTATATGGCGACGGCTTTATGGAATCATGGTCCCAAGATGATCGGAAACATGAAAGAAAAGAATATAAAATGGCAGAGGATTACAGATAAGGAGTTAATCAATCTTATGGAATACTTTAATAAAGGGGAATGATTTAGACCTCCGTTATTAAAGGCTCTTGTCCATATTATAGTAAAAGGGGGGGGTATGGCGACTGAAGAGAGCGAAAAAAAAGGCGCTTCGGAAAGTATGGGAACGCAGATTCAAATTCCAAAATACGCCTGGCCTATTACCGGGGTGGCAGTTATTTTGGTCATTGGCGCCATCATCTATTTTGTGATGGGCAAGTACAACCATATCTCAAAGGGGCAGTTTGTCGGACCGGGCAAGTGCAGGGAATGTCACAAGGAACAGTACGATTCATGGAAGAAAACCAAGATGGCAAACAGCTTCAATGCACTTCGGCCCGGCGTTAACGCTAAGGAGAAACAGATGGTAGGGATCGATACGGACAAGGACTACACACATGATGAAACCTGTCTGCCTTGCCACACTACGGGATACGGTTTGGTAGGCGGTTTCATCTCAATAGAGAAGACTCCGGAAATGGCCGGCATAAGTTGCGAGGCCTGTCATGGGCATGGCGGTTCCTATGTCAACACGGTAATGAGCCCCAAAGATCCTAAGTTCAAGACGTCCGATGCCAGGAATGCAGGACTGGTATATCCACCGACTGAGAATGTATGCCGGGAATGTCACAATGCACGCAGCCCCTTTGTTGGATTGGATTATAAGTTCTATTACAGTGATCGTGTCAAGCTTGGCACCCATGAGCACTACCACCTGAAATACGAACACGGAGGGTAAGGAGGTGGACTTGTATTATGCCGGTAAAACAAATCTGTACACAACTAAAGGTTGACGACTTCGTAAAAAGTCGTCAACCCGGCGAAAGCCGGGGTCCAGTGCTTTTGTAACCATATGATATTTCTGGATACCGGCTTTCGCCGGTATGACGTCGGTGGTGGATTTTCGACTTTTTACGAGGGCATCAAGGTTAGATGACCCAAACGCAACTATTAAGCTTCACCTGAACAGCATGGATAATAAACTGAAAAAGATTGTTCCGGATGAAGCGGTATCCCCCGCCAGAAAGGGGATTGGTTAATAAAAATAGAAAAGGAG
>Ga0208566_1001108_pt1 | contig 16161 bp, 16 predicted proteins | sample PL_2010_150m_FD_184159 | JGI IMG/M metagenome (GOLD analysis project Ga0208566, IMG submission 184159) | Freshwater microbial communities from Powell Lake, British Columbia, Canada to study Microbial Dark Matter (Phase II) - PL_2010_150m... | ecosystem: Environmental > Aquatic > Freshwater >...
GCCAGGACCTGGCACCGACCGCAGTGAAGCGCTGAGCATTACGTTCAAGGAGAAACATCATGGACATGAAAGCCAACCCGGTCATCGACGAACTGCGTATCGACGGCGTACGCCTGTGGGATACACTCATGGAACTGGCGAAAATCGGCGCCACGCCCAAAGGCGGCGTATGCCGTCTGACGCTGACCGATCTCGACCGCCAGGGACGCGACCTGGTCACGTCCTGGGCGCGCGACGCAGGCTTGACGGTGACCATCGACAAGATCGGCAACGGCTTCATGCGCCGTGCCGGCAGGAACAATGCGCTGCCGCCGATCGTGACCGGCAGCCATATCGACACCCAACCCACCGGCGGCAAGTTCGACGGCAACTACGGCGTGCTGGCGGGTCTCGAGGTGGTGCGCACCTTGAACGATCACAACATCCAGACCGAAGCGCCGATCGAAGTCGCGTTCTGGACCAATGAGGAAGGCTCGCGATTCGTGCCGGTGATGATGGGCTCGGGCGTGTTCGCCAAGGCATTTACGCTGGAACACGCCTACGCAGCCAAAGACACCGAAGGCAAGTCGGTGAAGGATGAACTCACGCGCATCGGCTACGTCGGCCCCGAAGAACCCGGCGCGCATCCCATCGGCACCTATTTCGAAACCCACATCGAGCAGGGCCCGGTGCTCGAAGACAACGACAAGACCATCGGCGTGGTCAGCGGGGTGCTCGGCATCCGCTGGTACGACTGCACGGTGACGGGCATGGAGGCGCACGCCGGGCCGACACCGATGGCGCTGCGCAAGGATGCGCTGCAAGTGGCCACCCGGCTGATGCAGGAAGTCGTCGCCATCGCCCTGCGCCACCCGCCGCACGGACGCGGCACAGTCGGCATGGTGCAGGTGCATCCCAACAGCCGCAACGTGATTCCGGGGCGCGTGAAATTCTCCATCGACCTGCGCAACGCCACGGATGAATTGGTCGCCAAGATGGACGCCGATATCCACGCCGCCGCCGAAAAACTCTCCGCCGAAAGCGGGCTGCCGATCGCGATCGAACAGGTATCGGACTATCCCGCCCAGCCTTTCCACCCCGAATGCATGCAAGCCGTAGCGCGCGCCGCCGAAATGCTCGGTTACTCGAATATGCCGGCGGTATCCGGCGCCGGCCACGACGCCGTCTACATGGCGCGGCTGGCACCCGCCGGGATGATCTTCATTCCCTGTAAGGACGGCATCAGCCATAACGAGATCGAGGACGCGAAACCGGAACACATCACGGCAGGCTGCAATGTGCTGTTGCATGCGATGTTGGAGCGGGCAGGCGTCGTATAGCCGAGGGCAATCTCTCCGCAATCAAGTCTGCTTGAAGTCCAGCACGCTCGGTTCTGCCAAAGGCTGTTCGTCGCAATTCGGTCCCGGGCCCTCGCGGTCGATCACCAGAAAATCGCTCAGCGTAGCGCTCACACCCTCCGCACCCACCGCAATCAGCGGATGATGCCAAACGCCGGGGCGATAATTAACGCCCTGATGGCCTTGCGCCAGGAAGGCGTGAAGCTGGCCGGGCGCATCGATGCCGTCTGCGGGGTCCGCCACCACGACGAGATAGCAACGATCCTGCAGCGGCACAAACGCTTGGCTGCCGAGAGGATGACGCTCCATCATCGCGACGCGGAACGGAAAAGTCGACGCTAGGCCGCGAAAGATGCTGAGAATTGCACGACCCTGGTCGCCCGGTTCGATGCGCGCAAGGTCGTGATAGCGCTCGGTGGTGCCCTCGTTGATCGGATAGTGCGCGGCGCCTGCGCATTCGATAACGTCGCCGAACGGCGCGAACGACTCCTTGGTCAGGGCTTGGATGGACAGCACTTTCACGTGGGTTCACCCCAAATTCTCAACCTTGAAACACCTCCGTCGGGATGCAGGTTCAAGCGCACGTGGGTGATGGATCCCAAGTCCCGACACTGGTCCTCAAAATGATGAATGGCGTCGGCACTCAGCTTGACCTCCGGGAGCAAGGTCGGCCACCGAGTTGATGCGGCCACCAGCGATAGCTCATCCGCGCCGGGGAGATACTCGGCCTGAATCGAACATCGGTCCGGGAAATTTCCCTTGAAGTGCGCGGTATCCACTTCGATCGCGCGCACGCGGCCAGCCAGTCCCAGCGCCAATAGGCACCAGTCGTGACCCGGTTCCCTGCGTCGGCGGGTTTCCCAACCGTCGCCCATGTCGATTCCGCGGCCTGGCAGCAGCATGTTGTTGCATGCGCCGAAATGCGCGTCGTTCCAGGCGATGGCGCGACCGCCATGAACCAGCGCGATGAGGTCAACCCGGCCTTCAGCGTTGGGACTAACGCTGCGCCGCGAAGGGCGGCCGTAGACACGCAAGCGCGCGACACCACCGTCGGGGAAAATGTTGAGGCGCACATGCGAATAGTCAGCGGTGGTTTCTGCCGAGGCGATCAGGTGATGGCTATTTCCGCCAAGCGCGGTGCGTGGAACCAGTGGCACCCAGCTCTTCTCTGCGCCCGGATCACGGCCATCGGGACAAGCGTCGATGCCGGCCTCCGGCGGGAAATTACCGGTGAAAAAGCTGGTGTCGATGTCGACGCCGGCGACCGCACCGGGACGGCCCAACTTGACCACACACCAGTCGTTCCCGGCCACGCGCTTGCGACGACTTTCCCAGCCGTCCATCCATTTGCCGTTGTCGTCGTACTTGCCGGCGATGAAGACCGCCGCCTGCGGTTGCAGCAGGCGATCCATCGGGGCGAAGAAGTCGTCGGAACAGCGCAAGGTTTCGGCACCGATGCGCGGGTCGGCGAGGTTGATCGAACGCGCGGCCCAATCGGGCAGCTCGGCAGCGGGCGCGGTGAGGATGGATTCCATGTGCTAGTCGATCTTGAACGGACAGTCTCGTGGTGGCAGATTTGGCGACGGACGTCAGGGCTCTCTTGACGCTCCCCAACGCGCCAGCAGCGCACGTTCATCTTCAGTCATGCCGGTGATGTTGCCCAGAGGCATCGCCTTGAGTTGAACTGCCTGAATGATAATACGCGGTTTGAGAATCCGCATTCGTTCGGGTGTGTCGAGCATGATCCCGGCGGGCGCAGCAGGCATGAGGCTGGGATGTTCGGCGTGGCAGCCAGCGCAACGCTGGATCAGGATGGTGTGTACCCGTCCTGCTTCGGTCGGTGTCAGTGCCGCAACGGCAGCGGCCGGCAGCGGAGACAGCCAGGCGGCGACCGCAGCGAGCAACAAGCCGCCAGCAACGGGATAGCGCCATTGCTGCTGCCCCTTGTGACGCTGGTTGAAGTAGTGGCGGATCAGCACGGCGGCCAGCATTATCAGCGCCAGCACCGCCCAGGATTGTGGGTGGCCGTAAGTAAAGGCATAGTGATTGCTGATCATGCAGAACAGCACCGGCAGCGTCAGATAGTTGTTGTGTACGCTGCGCTGCTTGGCTCGCTTGCCATGGATGGGGTCCGGCGATTCGCCGCGCTGCATCTGGGCGATGATTTTCTTCTGTCCCGGAATGATCCAGAAGAAGACATTGGCGGACATGGCTGTGGCGATCATGGCGCCTACATGCAGGTAGGCGGCACGGCCGGAAATCGTCTGGGTAAGCAACCATGTCACCAACACCACAAAGAGGTAGTAGCGGATCCCGAACACCAGTTGGCTGCGCTCGATCAGCAGACGGCACATCAGGTCATACACCAGCCAGCCCCCGGCGAGAGTGAGCAGACCAATCGCCACGGCGCTGGTGCGGCTCAGGGCCATCCGCGTCGGATCCACCATCCAGGTGTCCGCCTGAAAATAGTAAAGCGTGGTGATCAGCAGGAAGCCGGTGATCCAGGTGGAATAGGCTTCCCATTTGAACCAGTGCAAGTCTTTGGGGATCGTGGCCGGGGCGACGAGATATTTCTGCGGGTTGTAGAAGCCACCGCCATGCACGGCCCATAGCTCGCCGGCAACACCCTTGTTTCGCAGCGTCTCGTCTGTGGGCGGTTGGAGACTGTTATCTAGCCAGATGAAGTAGAAGGATGAGCCTATCCAGGCGATGCCGACAATTAGGTGCAGCCAGCGCAACAGCATGCTTGCCCACTCGATCAGATAGGCTTCCATCAGTAGGTCTTGTCCTCAGAGTCCGTGTTCAGTAATTCGACGCTTGGGCTTGCCTCAGCTGCCGCGGTAGGTGCTGTAGCTCCAGGGTGATACCAGCAACGGCACATGGTAGTTGGCTGTCACATCGGCGATGCCGAAGCGCAAGGTGACAATGTCGAGGAACGGCGGGTCGCTCTGGGATACGCCGCGCTGACGGAAATACGCCGCGACCTCGAACTCGAGTTCGTAACTCCCGGCTTCGATGGTTTCAGCGTTAAGCAGAGGCGCATCGCTGCGCCCACCGCTGTTGGTGACTCCGGAAGCGATGAGTCGGCGTGTGTCGGCCGAAACCCGCTGCAAACGGAATGCCATACCCATCGCTGGAATTCCTGCCGCGGTGTCAAGAACATGGGTCGTCAGTTTTGCCATGGCGCCGGTCCGAATGTGTGTTGGTCAATGATGGCGCCAATGTGCTCGTCCATGGGGACACAGACGTGGTAGGCGCCGTCGGGTATGCTTGAGTCTCGTTGACCCATGGATCCATACAATCTTGCCATGCCTGATGCTCGCATCTCGACCAGGACCCTCTGTTCCTTCGACCAGCAAGCCTTCACAGACTACCTGTCGGGCATCTACGAACACTCGCCCTGGATACCGCAGCGCACCTGGCCGCATGGCCCTTTTGCCGACCGGCAGGCGCTGGCCGACGCGCTGGCACGAACCCTGGATGCAGCCAGAAATGGGGAAAAACTCGCCCTGATCCGTGCCCATCCGGAATTGGCGGGCAAGGCCGCGCTGCGCGGCGAACTGAGCGATGATTCCAGCCTGGAACAGTCCGGCGCCGGACTCGACCAGTGCAGCGCCGAGGAATTTTCTGAGATTCAGCGCCTGAATCGGGAATATGCCGAGAAATTTGGTTTCCCCTTCATCGTCGCGGTCAAGGGACTCAGTCGCAGCGACATTATCGCCGCAATGAAAGAACGCCTTGCCCGGCACCCATCGGACGAACTTGCCGAAGCGCTGTCGCAGATCAAACGCATCGCGAGTTTCCGGTTGGCCGACAAAATTATCGACTGAAACGCAATTCTCGTTCATCGCCTTACTGACTGGGCCACGCCCATCACATAAGTATGTTTCACGGCTCGATCATCTCCCAGCGTCAACCAGATGAAGAGCCGTTCCTCCAGGGTTTGCGCAACGGCCATGCGGCGCCCGAGCAGCGGCGTGGCACACGGGTCGAGGACGATGAAATCCGCTTCCTTGCCGGGCAGGAAATTGCCGATGACATCGTCGATACCGAGTACCGCGGCGCCCGCCAGCGTTCCCAGGTAGAAGGAACGCAGCGGCGATAGCACATAGTCCTTGAGATGGGCAACCTGATAGGCGCAGGCCAGCGTGCGCAACATGCTGAAACTGGTTCCGGCACCGACGTCGGTGCCGATGCTTACCCGAACGCCCGCGTCCAGCGCCTGGCGCAAGTCAAACAATCCGCTGCCGAGGAACAGGTTCGAGGTCGGGCAGAATGCTGCAGCAGCCCCACTGGCCGCCATCCTCCGGCGATCGACATCGTCCAGATAGAGGCAATGCGCCAGCACGCTACGTGGTCGCAGCAGGCCATGTCGGTCGTATACGTCCAGGTAGCTCCGGCTCCACGGAAACAAGTCCTTTACCCAGGCGACTTCCGCCGGACTCTCGGCGACATGCGTGTGCACCGGCAAGGCCGGATACTCGCGGGCCAATGCACCGGCGGCTTCCAACTGGGCATCGCTGGAGGTGATGGCAAAGCGCGGCGTGATCGCATAGCCCAGACGGCCCACCCCATGCCAAGTGTCGATCAGGCGCTTGCTGTCGTCATAGGACGACTTGGCGGTGTCACGAAGATAGTCGGGGCAGTTGCGATCCATCATGGTTTTCCCGGCCACCATTCTCAGGCGCCGCCGCTGCGCCACCGAAAAAAACGCCTCCACGGATTGGGGGTGCACCGTGCCGAACACCAGGGCGGTGGTGGTTCCGTTGCGCAGAAGTTCGTCGCAGAAGAATTCCGCCACCTCGATTCCCCAATCCTGGTCGATGAACTGTCGTTCGGCGGGAAATGTGTAGCGCTCCAACCAATCGAGCAATCCATGCCCGGGGGAAGCGATGACGTCCGTTTGCGGGTAGTGGATATGGGTATCGACGAAGCCGGGCAAAATCAGGCACCCCGAGTGATCGATACAGGAAGTGCCTGCGGCCGCGGCCTTGGCCACATCGTTCCAGGGTCCGCACAGCAAGATCCGGCCGTCGGCTATCAGCATGCCGCCATCGTTGAAATGTTGATAGCCGGCCGCCACGGCGCCGGGAGCCGGATCACCGGGGTCGGAGAGGAAGTGCAGCATTTCGCCGCGAATCAGCTGTTGCATGCTTGGCGATCCGCGCTGAAGCTTGGTCCCAGGGACACGGCCAGAGCGGAAACCGCACGCTCCCGCTGGCGGAGCAACTGGGCCGCCACATCGATGGCGATCGCCGCAGGCAACTTGGCGGTTATGCCGGTTACGCCCAGCGGGCAACTCATCCGCGCCACGGCTTCAGCGGAACAGCCGTGCTGCGCGAGCCGATGGCGGAATCGCACTGCCTTGGTACGCGAACCCAGAACGCCGAGGAAGCCGAAATCGCTGGACTTCAGCAAGGCTTTGCAGATCTCGAAATCCTGATCGTGGCTGTGCGTCATGACGACATGCCACGCACCGACAGGGGCCGACATCGCCTCATCGGCGGGATCTTCGCCATGCAGTCCCCTGGCAGACGAATTCGCTGTTGCAGAAAGGGCTTCGGCCAGCATTTCGCAACGACTATCGACCCAGGTGATATTAAATGGCAGGTCGGTCAACACATGCACCAGGGCACGGCCGACGTGGCCGGCACCGTAAATCCAGAGGTTTGTAGACTCATCATCGAGATGCTCGACAAAAAAGCGCTTACTATCCTGGCAAACGATCCCTGCCCGACCTGCAAACTCGGGGCGTGGCAGGCCGCCTGAGTTTGCCTGCGCCTCGGTGACGACCCACTCGTCGCCGCTACAGTCGACAGCACAATAACGCAGGAGGCCGCTTGTCGCGGAAAGTCCAGCAGCGCCGACGAGTTTCCGGGCGTGAGCCTCGTTGTCGAAGCGCTCCCAATAAAGTTCGACGGCACCACCGCAACATTGACCCAGCGAGGCCCCCAGAGAAAAACGCTGCAATCGTCGCTTCTCCGTATCCGCTTGCAGGAGGTGCCCTGCGATCTCCATCGCCCGGGCTTCGAGATGACCGCCTCCGATGCTGCCCCAACTTCGCGTGCACCCCAGTTCGTCTCGCCAAAACAGCAGCGTGGCGCCCGGTTCACGGGGAGCCGAACCCTTGACCGTGGCGACGGCCATGCGAACCACGGGCACTCCCGCGGCAAGTTTCGCCGACAATCGGGCGACCCAATCGGTCCTCGGCTGGTCTGTCGGCGCGTTCATCGCTAGATCGTTCCGCCTTGACGATTGAGATTGCCGAGAGCCGTCAGCACGGCCTCGGGCGTCGCCGGCGCCATCAGGCGGGCCGCGGCCTGGTTTCCCGCCGCAGCAGCGACAGCGTCCCGCAATGCGTGGAACACCGACATCGCCAACATCAGGGGCGGCTCGCCCACAGCCTTGGAACGGAAAATCGTGTCCTCCCGGTTGCTGTTCTTCTCCAGAAATTTGATGTTTGCCACCTCCGGCCAATCACTGATGGCGGGAATCTTGTAAGTTGACGGTGCGTGGGTCTTCAGCTCTCCCTTGGCGTCCCACCAGAGTTCCTCACTGGTGAGCCAACCGACACCCTGCAGAAAGCCCCCCTCGACCTGGCCCAGGTCTATGGCGGGATTGAGGGAGCGACCGACGTCATGCAGAATGTCGATACGCAGCAGCTTGTGCTCGCCGGTCAGGGTGTCAATCGCTACTTCGGCCACGGCCGCGCCATAGGCGAAATAGAAGAACGGGCGCCCCAGCATGGTCTTGGGGTCATAGTGAATCTTGGGCGTGGCGTAAAAGCCCGTTGCTGACAGGGAAATCCGCGCGAACCAGACCTGGCGTGCGGCATCGGCGAAACTGATCCGTTCCTGGCCCAGCTGCACAGCGCCGCCAGAGAACTTTACGTCGTCGATGGCCACGCTGTATTTCTTCGCCAGAAACTCGGTCATGCGTGTCCGGATGGCCAACGCCGCGCTCTGTGCCGCCTTGCCATTCAGGTCGGTGCCCGCCGACGCGGCCGTCGCGGAAGTGTTCGGAACCTTGGCGGTATCGGTTGCGGTGACTCTGATGGCGTCCAAGGGCAGGCCAAACTCGTCGGCCACGACCTGGCAGACTTTGGTATGCAGACCCTGGCCCATCTCCAAGCCGCCGTGGTTGAGCAACACGCTGCCGTCGGAGTAGACGTGCACCAAGGCTCCCGCCTGGTTCAAATGCGTGGCGGTGAACGAGATCCCGAATTTCACCGGCGTCAAGGCGATGCCGCGCTTGATGATGGGGCTGCGGGCGTTGATTTCGACTATGGCCCGTTTGCGGGCCTGGTAGGCGCTGGAGTCTTCCAGTTCGTCCACCAACTCGTGGATGATGTTGTCTTCCACCGGCATGTGGAAGTGGGTAAGGTTGCGCTCCTTGACGCCATAGAAGTTGCGGCGACGCACCTCGAGCGCATCGATATCGAGATGACGGGCGATGGCATCGATCACGGCTTCGATGGCGAGCATCCCCTGGGGTCCGCCGAAGCCGCGGAAGGCGGTATTGGAAACCGTATGGGTCTTGCAGCGGTGGGAAACGATGCGCACGTTCTCAAGGTAGTAGCAATTATCCACATGGAACATGGCGCGGTCATTCACCGGCGCAGACAAATCCGCTGAATAACCGCAGCGCGAGGCCAGCACCAAGTCCAGGGCCTGAATGCGACCGCTGCCGTCGAATCCGACTTCGTAGTCCACCTCAAAATCGTGGCGTTTGCCGGTCATGGTCATATCCACGTCACGGTCCAAACGCAGCTTGACGGTGCGGCCCAGCTTCCGCGCGGCAATGGCCGCGACGCAGGCGAACAGCGCCGGCTGAGTTTCCTTTCCGCCGAACCCGCCGCCCATGCGCCGGCATACGACATTCACCTGATGTGCATGTACGCCCAGCGCATCGGCGACGACATGTTGAACCTCGGTCGGACTCTGCGTCGAACTGTGGATGGTCAGGGATCCGTCATCCTGCGGCATGGCCACCGCGACCTGTCCTTCCAGGTAGAAATGATCTTGTCCGCCCATCGAGAAACTTCCCTGGAGGCGCAGCGCAGCCGTTGTCAGCGCAGCAGCGGCATCGCCGCGCTCGATGCGCACGCTCGGCACCACAAAGCTCTGGGCGGCAAGCGCCGTCCGGATATCGAGAATGGCGGGAAGCTCTTCACAGTCAATGCGCGCCAGCAGCACTGCGCGGCGGGCTTGCTCCTCGGACGCGGCGAGCACGGCGAACATCGGCTGACCTACATACTGCACTTCGTCCGAGGCAAATATCGGGTCATCCTTTACCACTGCGCCATAGTTGTTTTCGCCGGGCACATCCGCGGCCGTCAGCACCGCCACGACCCCCGGCGCTGCGGCGACGGCGGCGAGATCCATGGCGCGGATAAGGCCATGCGCCACCCTGCTCTGACCGAGCGCAACATGCAGGGACCCCGCCGGCAGCGGAATGTCGTCGGTATAGTGGGCGTGCCCCATGACATGCAAGGTCGCGCTTTCGTGATGCAGAGGCGCGCCTGATACAGAGCGCGGATAAGCATCGGCGTGTGGCGAATTCATTGGAGGATCGGCCCGTTTACTTGAACAGGCTTGGCGGCATCAATCCGGGTGACACAATCGCCCTGGCTTTCGTACCAGAAACGTCGGAGAAGGTTTGCTGCCACAGTACTCCGGTAAGCGGCACTCGCCCGCATGTCGGACAAAGGGGTGAAGTCCTCAGCCAATCGACGCGCGGCTGCCTCCAGCGACTGCTCACTCCAGCGTTTGCCGGTCAGCGCCTGTTCCACGTTGATAGCGCGCCTTGGCGTGGCCGCCATGCCGCCAAAGGCGATGCGGGCCTGTTCGACCAGTCCTTCATTCAAGGTAACCGCGATTCCGGCACAAACTGCGGAAATATCCTGGTCAGTGCGCTTCGCAATCTTGTAGAAAGCAAAGCCGGTGTCCGGCTTGGGCATGGGCACCGACAGGGCTTCAACGAATTCTCCGGGAACCAGATTCCTTTTCTGGTAGCCCTGGTAAAGATCCTCCAACGGAATTTCCCGAACCGACGTGTCCCGGCGCAGGCGGACCGTGGTTCCTAAGGCTATCAGCGCCGGTATGGCATCACCGATCGGAGAACCGTTGGCAATATTGCCGCACAGGGTTCCGGAATTGCGGATCGGCCTTGAGCCAAAACGCACGGCGAGTTCCTGCAACTGTGGATATGCTGTGACCAACTGCTCGAAGGCATCCTCCAGTCGGACTGCGGCGCCGATGAGCATTTCTTCTTGCATGCGCATGACAGTGTTGAGCTCCACGACATCGCCAATGTAAAGGAGTGGTGGCAATGTGCGCAGCTGCTTGGTGACCCAAAGGCCGATATCCGTGCCGCCGGCGAGAATCAACGAGTCCGGATACGCCGCGTAGGCGGAGGCAAATTCGGCCAGACTGCGTGGAGCGGTATAGTCGGGCACAGTCAGGCTGTCGCTGCGCTGCAAGGCGCGCAGACGGGCCACGCGTTCGGGTGCGTGCGCATCCTCAACATTCCAACGGTTCGGCGCCGGATAGTTCATCATGGCCAGGCCTGCGTCTATGATGGGCCGATAGCCGGTGCAGCGACAGAGATTGCCACTGAGCGCCGCCAGGAGTCCATCGCGGGTCGGTGTTTCGTCGCCGAGTTCCAGGTAGTGCGTAAACAGGGACATCACGAACCCGGGGGTACAGAATCCGCATTGAGAGCCGTGGTGGTCCACCAGCGCCTGTTGAACCGGATGCAAACCGCTGTCGTGCCCGGCCAGTCCCTGGACGGTGACCACTTCCTTGCCATCCAGCGTGGGGACGAAGCGGATGCAGGAGTTCACCGCACTCCAGCGCAGCCGCTCGCCCTCTAGCTCACCCACCGCGACGGTGCACGCCCCGCAATCACCCTCCGCACAGCCTTCCTTGGTGCCGGTCAGTTCCTGGCGCTCCCTCAGGAAATTCAGCAGGGTCGTGGTCGCGGTGATGTCGTTGGCCTCGACAAGCTCACCGTCGAGCACAAATCGCGGCCACGAACCACCTACCGCCATTGCCTTAGACTCCTGTTAGAAAGAAAGCAAACATTCTGCGCGTGCTAACGTGCTCGGAGAATTCGGAAAGACTATCGAGCATCGACGCCCCTTTACGCACTTTGCAAGGTATACGCCAAGATGGCAAGTCCGGTAGCAGGGTCGTTCGAGTTCCGCCCGAATGCAATAATATGACCGTAATCAACAGGACACAATCCATGAGTTCCATCGATTCGTTCGACACCAGCGCCTATCCTCGTGATCTGGCCGGGTATGGGCGGAAACCGCCCTACGCTGACTGGCCCGGGCAGGCACGCATCGCCGTACAGTTTGTCCTCAACTTTGAAGAAGGCGGGGAAAATTGCACGCTCCACGGTGATGCTGCGTCCGAGGGATTTCTGTCCGAAATCGTCAGTGCTGTTCCCTACCCTGGGCAACGCCACATGAGCATGGAATCCCTCTACGAATACGGCAGCCGGGCAGGCGTGTGGCGGATATTGAGGCTATTCGACGAACGCCAGTTGCCCCTGACCGTTTTTGCCGTAGGCATGGCGTTGATGCGCTGCCCGGAAGTCGGGCTGGCGTTCTTCGAAGGCGGACATGAGATCGCCTCGCATGGATGGCGCTGGATCGACTACCGGGATGTGCCCGAGGCCGACGAGCGCGAGCATATTGCCCTTGCAGTAGAGGCCATTCGCCGAATCACCGGCTGCCAGCCTGCCGGTTGGTATACCGGCCGCACCGGTCAGAACACCCGGCGTCTGGTCGCCGAGTACGGCGACTTTCTCTATGATTCCGATTCCTATGCGGATGACCTTCCCTATTGGGAGCGGATCGGGACGCATGCGCATTTGATTGTGCCCTACGCGCTGGACACCAACGATATGCGTTTTGTCCAGGCGCAGGGTTTCAATTCCGGCGATCAATTCTTCAGTTACTTGAAAGATGCCTTCGACGTTCTCTATGCGGAGGGTGAAACTGCGCCCAAGATGTTGTCGGTCGGACTTCACTCCAGGCTTATCGGCCGCCCGGGGCGCATTGCCAGCCTGTCGCGCTTTCTCGACTACGTCCAGGGACACCAGAGAGTATGGATTTGTCGTCGCGAGGAAATCGCCCGACACTGGATCGCGCGTCACCCGCCTGAGTAGGATTTCCTCGGTGCCAAAGGCCTTGGAGTTACCACGAAACGCGCCTTTTCCAAGAGTGCGCTACGATGTTGCGGCGCCGGGCAGAAAGGGCAGGACCCAGGCTTTGTTGGCCTTGATCTCCTCAAGTGTCAGACCATTCAATTCATATGGCAAGACCAGCCAACTGTCGGTGGCGTGGATGTAGTAATCCGGCTCCCGTTCAACCAGACGGTGACCGGGCTTGTAGTAAACCGCGGCGACGCGGACATCTGCCGGCATGTTGCGTTTGGCCTTGGCGCTTAGCCGGTTGATCACCGCGGCAATACTGCGTCCGGTGCTATAGACGTCGTCAACCAACAGCAAGTTGTCGTCGCGGTTCATGTTTTCCAGGAGATATTGCAGGCCATGAACGCGAATTTCTTCCGGCCGGTCGAACTTTTCCAGATAGTCGTCCATGCCGCGATAGGACGTGCGGATGGCGATATGGTCGGTCTCGTTGCCCAAGTACTGCAGGCATTCTTGTACATAGATGCCGATGGTGGAACCTCCGCGCCAAATGCCCACGATGAAGTCCGGCTTGAAGCCGCTTTCGAAAATCGTCACCGCCAGGCGATAGGCGTCCTGGATCAGGATCTCTTCATCGACAAAGATCTTTTGGGTGGTATCTGCCTGTTTCATTCTTGCTATGCCCAAGAGCCTCTAGTCCGCATATGATACTGATTTTCGCGAAACCCCAATCAAACCAAAGTGCCAGAGAAGATTTATCTTGACGCTCAAGACTTGCTCGAAGATTCATTTCGCCTCGGTGCCAGGATTGTCGCAAGTGGCTTTCGTCCCAATATCATCGTTGCTCTTTGGCGCGGCGGCACTCCCATTGGCATCGCCGTCCAGGAAAGCCTGGCCTATGCGAAGATCGACGCGGATCACATTGCCATCCGTACCTCTTCGTACCGGGGAATCGATGGCCGTGCCTCGGAAATCAAGGTGCACGGCATGAGTTATCTGATCAAGTCCGTGCGCCATGAAGACCGACTGCTGATTGTTGATGACGTTTTCGACACCGGCCATACGATCGCAGCGGTCGTCAAGTATCTGCAGGATAGGGCCCGCCTGAACACGCCGCACGACATCCGCATTGCCGTTCCGTACTACAAACCCACACGTAACCGAACCGGCCGCGTGCCCGACTACTACATTCACGAAACCGAGAGTTGGCTTAAGTATCCCCATTCGCTTGAGGGACTGACTCCGGATGAAGTTCGCAAACACCGGCCAAGGCTCTACGAGATTATCAAGGCACATATACCGACCTGATGGAGCTCTGAACATGAGTGAAACCCTGCTTGAGGAAATGCGCCGCGCCATGGTTGAAGCCGATTGCCTGGCCACCACGGAAGCGGTCGAAGCCGCCTACAACCGGTTGGCGGCGGACATTACCGATCGCCTGAAGCACGCCAATCCGCTGGTGTATACCGTCATGCACGGCGGTCTGATCATTGCCGGACAATTGATCCCGCGCCTGAATTTCCCGCTGGAAACCGCCTATCTGCACGCCACCCGCTACGGCCACGCGCTCAACGGTACCTATCTGGACTGGCGCGTGCGGCCGACGCAGGATCTGCCCGGACGCACCGTGCTGGTCCTCGACGACATCCTCGACGAAGGCCACACGCTCAAGGCGATCTGCCAGCATTTCCGCGACCATGGGGTCGCCGAGGTGCTCACCGCGGTGCTGGTGCATAAAGTCCATGATCGCAAGGCCGAGCCCGGCATGCGCGCGGATTTTTCAGGAATGGACATCGCCGACCGCTTCCTCTTCGGCTGCGGCATGGACTACAAGGGTTATTGGCGCAATGCGCCGGGGATTTACGCGCTCAAGGGGCACTAACTCGGATCGTCGTCAGACCACCCGCGTGCCATGAAATCGTTCTAAGGCGGGATTTACGCCCCCACCCCCAACCCCCCGCCCGGGCGGGGGCTACAAATTGCTCGCTACGCTCGTGGGTTACGGGGCGCTTCGTAACTGAATTTCACGCTAAACGTTCAACCATGAAGCGCGGCGCCGCCAGCCACCGCGCGCCGCGACCTCATTGCGTCCCGAATATCCGGTCCCCGGCATCCCCCAATCCCGGCAGGATATAGCCGTGGTCGTTGAGCTCGCGGTCCACTGCGGCGGTGTAGACATGCACATCCGGGTGTTCGCGGTGCATGTTGTTGACGCCTTCGGGGCAGGTCAATAGGCAGAGGAACTTGATGCTTTTCGGCTTGCACTGCTTGATGCGCGTCACGGCGGCGGCGGCGCTGTTGCCGGTGGCCAGCATCGGGTCGACCACGATCACGTCGCGCTCGTGCATGTTCTTGGGCATCTTGAAGTAGTACTCCACGGCCTGCAGGGTCTTGGGGTCGCGGTAGAGGCCGACGTGACCGACGCGCGCGCCGGGTACCACGGAGAGCACGCCGTCCAGGATGCCGTTTCCCGCGCGCAGGATGCTGGCAAAAACCAGCTTCTTGCCGTCGATCTGCTTGGCGGTCATGGTTTCGAGCGGGGTCTGGATAACCACCTCGTGCGTCGCCATGTCGCGCGTCACCTCATAGACCATGAGTGTGGACAGTTCGTTGAGCAGCCGGCGAAAGCTGCTGGTGCTGGCGTCCTTCTTGCGCATCAGGGTGAGCTTGTGCTGCACCAGCGGGTGGGTGACGACGTGGAGAGAATGCAGGGCGGAGGGGTCTATGGGAACCATGGGAGCGTGGCGGACGTCAGTTGTTTGCTGTGTTCGCCAAGTCTAAGTGATTTCGGCCCAAGCGCAAAATTCGCAAGCATACGCGGCTATACTGAACCTCGAATTGTTTAACTTGTCCGACCCGCCATGACCCTGCCCCCCCTGTCTGCACCGGAGAAACAAGCGCTGGTCCAGGCGGCGCGCCTCGTCCGCGAGAAGGCCTACGCCCCCTATTCCAGGTTTCTGGTGGGCGCTGCCGTACTCGATGAACACGGGCGGATCCATGCCGGCTGCAACGTCGAAAATGCCGCCTATCCCGAGGGCCTCTGCGCCGAGGCGGGAGCGCTCGGCGCCATGGTGGCGAACGGCGGACGACGGGCGCGTGCCGTCGTCGTCGTGGGTACCGGCGGTACCTGGATCACCCCTTGCGGAGGTTGCCGACAAAAGCTCCGGGAGTTCTGCGACGGCGACACGCCCATCTTCAGCGCCAATGAACACGAGCTTGGACCAACTTATACGCTGCAGCAACTCTTGCCTGAAAGCTTCGGCCCTGAACACCTGCGCAAGCCTTGACCGTTACGGTGAACTACAGTCTTGAAGCGCCCCGTACCCTAACCCCAAAGTCGGGCACCAGTAACCGGCGAGCGCAGCGAGCAATTTGTAGCCCCCGCCTGGGCGGGGGTTGGGGGTGGGGGCGTAAATCCCGTCTTCGAACGATTTCATGGCTCGGAAGTGGTCTGACGACCATGCGAGTAGTGCGCTACGGGGAAATGCACTCGTAGACCAGCGGATTGGGCCGCGGCTCGACGTCTCCGATCTCGAAGGCCGCCAGCACTTCCTGCACCGCTCGCTGCGCCGCGTTATCGTCGCGTGCATGGACCAGCGCCAGCGGCTGGTCGCGTTCGACGCGGTCTCCAATCCGAACCAGTTCGCTCAGGCCCACGGCG
>Ga0208566_1001109_pt1 | contig 16161 bp, 20 predicted proteins | sample PL_2010_150m_FD_184159 | JGI IMG/M metagenome (GOLD analysis project Ga0208566, IMG submission 184159) | Freshwater microbial communities from Powell Lake, British Columbia, Canada to study Microbial Dark Matter (Phase II) - PL_2010_150m... | ecosystem: Environmental > Aquatic > Freshwater >...
GTCTCAATGCTGATTGCTCACGTTCCCAATTGTGTTTTGGAGCAGTTCATTGTGGAGAAACCTTAAGTTTCAGGTCGCCTGTCTATTTATCCTTAATAAACCCTATAGCCACCGCATTTGTATCACGAAGATCCCGCTGATTTATGGTGTATTTAATAACATTCGCCTGCCTCTCCAAAAGCACTAACGTTCCACCTTGATTCGTATACTTAAATGATCTGCCGATGGATTGGGCAGTCCCCGGGCTTACTGTGAACTCTTCTGCTGAGGTGAAATGCGAAATCAATTGATCATTTTTGTCAAACAAACGGATAAGAAGCTTTGGCGTCATGACGAGGTTCACAATTTGCGGATTCTTTATATCCATGTCAAATGATATTGTTATTGAGTTATTCCCCTTTGAAGCCTTCAGGTTTGCAATAGCCTGACTATAGGCAGTTAGAACCCAATTGACCTGATGGTCCTCAGCAACTGCTTGAAGGGAATTCCCTGAGCTATTCTTGCCACCAAAAACGGAAACAATCAAAATCAGACATATAGCAGCAACCGACCCCACCACGATCTTCCGCATACCGCTAAGTTTGAGTAGTCTGTTTAATAGACGTTCCGGTGAAGAAGACGGCGCAGTTAAGGGAGGAGAAGAATGAGATCGTGGTAAAGGAGATGATGTGGTGTCTGCGGGAGCAGTTGCAGTTGACTGGGTCTGACTATCCGGTTTGTGTGCAGGCAATCCTTCTCCGCACGACTCGCAGAACATTGCATCGTCATCATTCGGTTTGGTGCATTGTGAACAGATCATGTCCTCTCCTCACATTCTGCGCTTCACCATCTTCCCACAAAGCACTCTTATCCTAGCGGCTAAAAGAGTGTTCCACTGACCTCTACCAACACGCAGAACACCTCCATCAATGCAACGTCAGCATCCAGACCTGCATAATACTTTATCGACTATTTGATCTTCTTCACCAACGCCTATCACGTCAACCTTCAACTCGCCTTGCTTCCACGCGAAAATGCACGCAGCAGTTCCGGTTGGCAGGCAAGACAACATCTCTGGAAGCCCTTTGCATCGACTATCGCTTTCCCCGCACTTTTCCGCATTAGGCAATGTCACCGGACTCCATCCCATCTTAATCAGTTGATTTCTAGCTTCTCGATACAACGTCGATTTCGGAAAGGTTGGAAGTAATGCTGCGCGTTCCAACAAAGCTTTTATTTTCTGGATTGCCAACGCATAGATTGGGCGCATTGCTTCTCGCTCGGCGGTATTGGCCTTGTCCTCAAAGAACGTCATGCTCTTCTCTTTATTTCCCGAGAACTCATACCCCAGCAACAACGCGCGTACAGCCGCTCCTTTATCCCCCTTAAGAGTAAATAGTTCGGCTATCGGTACCCACGCGCTTGTGCGTCGAGGATCAAGCAGAAGAGCACTAGATAGCGCCTGATCTGCAACTTCAATTTTGTTAGCGCGAAGTGCAACGTAGCCGAGGTTTGAGGCAATTTCCACGTCGGCAGGATCAGCAGACACGGCTCTTTTCAGCAAATCCATTGCTCCTGACAAGTTGTTGTTCTTGGACTCGTCTAGGCCCTTTTGATTCAAATTTCTAGCCAGCTTTCTATCACCACGCTGAGCCTTGTTAAGGGAACCAATTCTATCGACAACAAGTTGTATTACCTCTGGCTGAAGAGGATCAACTCCATCAAGCATTATTCTCATACAGTCTTGAATATTTTGGCACGCGAAAGCACGCTTACGAATGTTGTCTACTGCCAACTGCTGTTGAGTTTGTGCTGGAGCGTCTGGCTGCTTCACTTCTGAGGCAACAGGAGTAGGAGGCACATTTTGCGTCGTTATCAATGCAGATTGCGGCGGTGTATTTTGTTCAGGTGACGCCTTCTGTTCCGCAGGTGCAACAAGAAGCCTGTCACACTTGATTGGAAAATATTTCCCAGGATTTCGGCTCTTATCGCTCTTGAAGTACACAACCCTTGAAGTCCCTGACATATGCGCCGGTGAAAGCGTCTCTAACTTGATTTCCTCGGCATGTAGACCCTGTTCAGAGGTCGAAACTAGAATTCCGCGCCGCAGATTATCAACAAGTGCCAAATCAATTGGAATTCCACCCGGAATCAGGTTGGCCCCCGCAAATTGGCGAGCCATTTCGCGGGTACTTGTTGGATCCTTAACCCATGTCGCATTCCACGTGAACTGAATGACATCCTCTGACACGTTCCAGAATCCAAATGCACTGTAGATGTCACTCCGATATGCTGTCTTTGCACTATTAAAGATTGCGGGGTTTCCCTCGATTGGTAAGATCGGGCCGGTAGGCGTCACGACCCTAGACTTGCTCGTATCTACCTTAAACTGAAACGCTTTCTCCCAGACCCCTTCCTTGTTGTTTTTTCCCTGGCACATCCACTCACCTGTTGGTACAACTGTACGTATTTGGTTCTCCGTCACCTTGGCAAGGGTTACCTGCTTCCCGCCATCAGTAGCTACTAGAAATCCAACTACCGCGGCTATCCCAACTGTAAAAATAATTGCGATAGTAGACCACTGCCTCTTCGTTAGTGAACTTAGTGGAACAGAACCAATGTCGATTGGTTTAACAACGTCTTTGCCGTTGGTTACAGTTGATGATTCAGTGATAGTTTGACTTGAGCCACATTTCTTACAAAACGTAGCTTCTGCAGAAATTGTGGCTCCACATTTCATGCAAAACATATGCTCGCTCCTAGTTCAAGAGGTCCACACAGATAGCAACTCATGTTGTCCCTTATTGCCGACTCGTTATCGGAAGCAAGAGGCATCTTGCTGCGGGACTGAGATAAAGTACCAAGGTTCTTTCCTGCATTAACAAGCCTTGCCAGCATATCACCTCGGTATCTGAGCGGTAAAACGCACGTATTTGAGATTAGCTCTCATCTGAATTGTTGCTGATCGTTGTCTTCAACCTGAATTGGGTTGACGGTCAAGCTATCCCACAAACAGCTGGATCATCCCGATTGTCGTTTGTTTCCGGTTAGGGCTTGCCGCTTATCGTCCAGTCACCCGATGTGACACCTGCTGCGTGATAGCAGGCAAGGTCTTTGCGGCGTTCGCAACTGCTTGCCTTGCCTTGATTAGCTTCTGCCTCGCACGTTCCACCTTGACTGCTTGCTTCGCACGTTTTGCCGTAGCTTGTAGGCGAGCGACACGCGCTTGCTCTGGCGTTAGTGGCTTGACAGGCTTTCCTTCGTTGATGATTTCTTTTAGGCGCATCCAGTATTTATGCTGCGCTACTTACTGCCTGTCTTCGATAGGATCTGTCCTACAACTTTCTAGCAGAAGCTAGGCTGCACCCTTAGCAATCCGACTGAAATCACTGGCAATGTATTTTTCCCACTGGGCCTTACAGTACTCCCCCGTAATTCCAGTCTCCGCGTTTTTGCGCTTACCATTGAACCAAATGGATCGGAGTCCAATATTCTTCCCAGTTTTGTTCTGCACTGCCTCTCTACTAAACTCCTTAGAACTCATGATCCACATCATGTCCATCCGCTCAGAGTAAAAAACGAACCAATAATTCTGCCTAATCTCATTGTGGGGAATGGCAGCGAATAGCGCAGCGTCGCCGGGTACTACGTCCTTTGATCGGGCCTTAATTTGAATGAGGGCCGTGGACCCGTCGTGGCGTTTAATGATGGCATCGACTGCGTGGTCATCAACGAGAGGGATGTACACGTCCAGCCCCTCTTTCAACATGCGCCCTATGATCCAATACTCGATGCGCTTTCCAAACGCAGCGGAGTTTCTGAACGATTTCGGGTTCTTCATGGAGGGGCACCTAGTCTGTGTATTAAGGCACTGTTCAGTCTAACCTGTCACTCGTCTTTCCATTGCCGCCTTGAGGATCGGCTTGACCGTAGCCAAATCTTCGTCAGTCTTGACGGGGTACACCTTCCATTCACCATCTACATCGTATATGCCAATTACGAAGTGTTGGCGACGTGGGTACAGGTAGCAAAAGACGTGGCCGTTGACCTTCATTGAGATTGAGTCCTTAATCGGGTCCGTCAAGATGTTTCCTTCTTTCCAGCTCCTGCTCTCATCAAGAAGTGCCGTAACTTTTGCCCGCACCGTCGGATCCGTGATGTAGTTAAGGTGGTCGTCCAGTTGTGCCACCTCGACGATCTCCGGTGGTGGTGTGATCTGCTGCTCCATGAAAATCGGAATAATCTCGTTGTCCCCCTCGAACTTCACACAGCTAAATCTAAAAAGAGAAACGCTTAGGTTAAGCCACTTGCACCTGTTGACGAGAGTTTTAGAGAAGCTGGGGGCAATGAGCAGTAGGCGGACTGGCTGAGTAGGCTCAATCTCCGGAGTCTTGTAAAGACGAGCGAATGATTCAACATGCTCAGATACGTAGTCGTAGTAGTCGAGCCCCTGAAGCAGCATTCCGTCATCTTCTATGACCTTCAGTTCAGCTACGACAAGCGATTTACCACTGTCCACCATCAGAACATCCAGTCTCCCTCCGGCTGTTTGTTTCTGATGGTCAACATAAATGAGACCGTCTTCAATCAAGCTTGTGTTGCGTCGAACGAGGTCTTCTAGTTGCTGCTCAGAAACCTCCGCTTTACGGTATTTCTTCATGTTTCCCTCTGATAAGCACATCATCGAATGGGAAAAGACCATTCCTTAATTTTCAGCATACACCTCGGTATCTGAAGCTCAAAGCACGACCAATCAGGAATTGCTCGCATCCGTGTCATTCACGACCGTTGTCTTCAACCTAATTGTGGTGGACGGTGGAGTTGAAATATACGAGATGTCATCAATCATCTACCGACGAGAGAGGAAGTTACATCATGGAACCGATCACCGACATCAACCAAAGACTTCTCGGCTACACGAGAACTGACCCGAACACAGGTCGACAAGATCTCTTTGATAATCACCTTGGCTGGCTCGGCTGGTACGACATGACAAACAATTATTCGTTTGACCGGAACATGCATTGCCTCGGTCGAGGCAATCAGGTGATGAGGCTTCTCCCCAAATAGCTTTACTGTTGATCTTAACCATCCTCGCTGAGGATTCCGAGTGAGATCACCGAAACATCAAGAACTGGCTTCTAACCCCGTGAAAAGTGCGGGAAATCTTCACGGGAAATTAGCTGTTGTCCTGACCCGGTTTTGACGGGACGGTGTGCATGTGAGGTCACGAATGAGATCACAAATGCACACGTTGACGAAACATCAGCAGACAGAATTGGTCAGCATCATCAACGGGGACTTTGGGTCTCACCTGGAATTCGATGACTTTGCCGAAGCAGTCCTCGGCATGTTCGAGAACATCCCGGGATTCGAGACAATTTCACAATCCAAATCCACCCGTATCGTCAAACAACTCTGGAGAAAATACCATGGCTAAAAAGCCTGTGAAGAAAACCACGAAACCTTCGTCGAAGAAGCCTGCCGAAAAACCAGTCGAGTTGCTCATCACCAAGGGCACGATCACCAAGGTCAAACCCGAGGAAGCACCCGCAGCGGAAGCGACCAAGGTCGAGGTAGTGGTTGAACCGAAGAAGATCGACCTCAACCGGGAACCGATCAAGAGCGCAATTGCTCAGGGGCTGGAACTGATCCACAGCGGGAAGTCGAAAGCCGATGCTGCCCGTGCAATCTTCGGCGTCCTCAACAACGAACCGAAGGAAGTGATCGTCGCTGCTTTCGTCGCCGGGGCCACACTGACCGAAAAAGGTGCTTTGACGTATTGGTACAACTGTAAGCGAAAGGCCAAAAAGGAGGCGAATACGGTCAACTAGCGATTCCACATAATTAGCTGATACGAAAAGCGGGCTTTGGCTCGCTTTCGTTGTTTCTGGGTACCCAAATTGGGCACTTCCTAGCTGAGGTTCCCGGATAGGCTGTATTCCACTTCAGAATCGTGTTTTCCACGTTAGTTTGATACATCGGTAAGAGATAGCAGTCGATGTTGGAAAACGGCTCAGAATCGATTCTAGGAGGTTCTACAATCTGATTTGAAGCCGTTCCATGACTTGAGATGAATCCGAGACCGGTGTTGAATGGTGGATACCTTCATCTCATGTTGCATAGCAAGACGTAAGGGGTAGGAGTCCACTCAGCGACAAGTAGACCGACAGTCGCAGATCGACCCAGACCGGCCTGTCGTGCGTTACTGGTCCGAGGTCCGCAGTGCAACAGTTGGAGCCGGTGCGCCCGCATCCCTCAAACACTTTGCTAGTCTCCTAAAAAGAGTTGGGTGGCCGTTTCGTTTGTGCGGCTCTTGATTCACTGCAATGTGGAAACCTGGCACACCTTTCGCGGCAAGATGGATAGATCCGTCCTTTTCCAGCCAAAATCCCACCTCAAGATAAACGCTCTTTCCTTTTTTACTTACACTCATTGCTAACTCCCATAACAGGAAATGCCCCTACATTTCGGCGAAATTCCGAAGTGACTTACCGTAGGTTACCGCTATAGCTGAAATACGTCGGCACTAGCTGAAAGTAGCCCTACAGTGAATCAACGAAATCCTTCGCCTCTTTTAGACCCCACCCGGTTTGCGCTATCACGATTTTAATGGCGTGAACCTTCTCGCCTTTATGAACCAAGGCACGTACCTGCGCCCACTTGTCGGAATCGTTGCGCGGGTAGACGGATGGTTTGGGAGTAGCCGGAGCACGAAACCGCATTACTTCGATCAGGTTCGTCCATTTCTCGGCCAGCTCAATGCACGCTTGGGTGTCCGAATTCGATGTCTTTGCTGGGTTGCGAATGAAAGGAATACTGATGAGCGGCTGGTCGAGGTCATTTACACGTAGCTTAAGAGTTACGCTGCTGACCTTTCCATGCCCAAATTGAGAGGCAGCCAGACTTCCAACAATGGCGCCAGCGCCACCGGATGCGATCCCGCCAATTGCGGCAGCGGATAGCGACGCAATTGCTCCAGCTTTATAAACGGCTAAATCATTTATTGCCAACTCTACATTGAGAATGTCTGTGACACTCACAAGGTTTTTCGTAAGCCCATGGTTGGAAATCCGATACTGCATAAGAATATTCGCATCGTTCTCCGATAGGCCCAAGAACATTTCTTTTTCCGCGTCAGAATAGGTCGACTTATAGGCGACGTTGTGGCGTTGGCATGCCTCTTGGAATTCAGATACAAGATCATTTGAGCGTTGGCCCATCATGAACACGCCAAGAAAGAATCCACCCCCAACTACAATTAGCCCTACGGTCCAGCCAGCGGCATATATCAGATAAAGTCCGAAAGCGATTACGACAGTCGACCAAATAACGCCTGCACTGTTCTCGGCAGTTGCGACTAGTTTTGTCTCTGAAGCAAATTGCTTTGGGGCTTTGTCCACAATTACGCGCCTCCGCAATACGCTGAGTGTAGACCCCAATCACGTAACACGAGGCCTATAGATACCTTGCGAAAGATATTACGCTATTCAATAATCCAGAACAAATCTCCGTCAAATCAGCCGTTGTGGTCACGCCTACTGCCGATTACTCGCAACTAAATGTCGGCTCCCAGTCTTGAGCAGGCATTTGGCCGCATATGCCCCGACTTCCGGTGTTGGCCGAACTGAGACCTCCCGCTCAGCGTTTTCAACGGCATGGCCTTTCTTGGTGCGCCGCACAACACTATGTCAAAAATACGAATATCCCAGAATCTCAAAATACCCGCCAATTCAGGGTGTCACTTCTCAACACGATCTGCCCACAGTTCTTGCGTGTTACCAGGAGAGTGTTCACTTACCGTTAGTGATCACTAACCTCTTAATTGCACACCGATCTTTCGGGCTGATAAATACATGTACAACAGGAGATATAAAAATCAAAACAAAAAAATAAAATCACAATTTAAAAACAATTCAAACGAACCGCCGACGTTTACAAACTGTTAGGTAACGACCGGGTAGGTCAACATTGATTCCCTGGGTGATAGAGTTCTCACCATAATACAAATCAACAGTAACTACGAAAGTGGAACAGCAACCGAGGTCCGAACACTGGACCGAACGAGATCGACAAACAAGACTGCTGCGGTTGTCCCAGCCACGTATCTGGAACAAGATACAAAAAGTTCACCCTGAATATGATTGAGTGGAAATTCAGGTGTGTGTAGGTTCCGTCAGGCGCGGCCATCTATTTTCCACTCAATCAAATTACAGAACGATTCTGTACGTGAGGTTGCTTCCAGGTCAGCTACGTTAACGCGGGGTAGGGGACTGTGGAGAACCACTCTGGTTCGGTCGGGTTAGCCGGAAATCAATGACCAACGTGTAGCAGAGCTGCGAAGCAGCGATGCTGCGCGTTCGGTCCGGGAAGCGAACGAAGTGAGTTCCTCCCTGTGTTGATGTGATCTCTTTGGAATTGCGTTCGTAATTCCTCTATGGCAATAGCTCATTGACATTTCGTGCTCACGCACGCAGGACTTCACGAACCGACTTCGTCGGTCGCTTTGTCCTGGTGTATCTCTGAGTTACTCGTTGTTGCTTTGTACCCAACCCAAGTCACAGGTTAAGTCAGATATGTCAGGTGAAATCCACAATCGACGTGAGTTCTACATGTAATCTCTGTCATTGACCGACTTCGGTGACACAGGAACAAAACAGATCGGCTTCTGTGCTAACGCACACAGGACTTCACGAACCCACTTCGTGGGTCGTTCGCCCTGATCGATTTTGTGTCCATTTCTGTTTTATCTGTACTCACCCACAACACAGGTCTGTTTTCTCTCGGTGGAATGGACCGGAATATAGCCGTTGTCCTCTATGGAAAACAGGTGGACGGTGTTCTATACATACCAATGTGAGGGCAACGTCGATGAGCATCATCAAACGAGGCAACAGCAAGTGCTGGTACATCCAGTTCCAGCTAAATGGCCGGACGTACATCAAGTCATCCAGAACTACGGTCAAGAAATTGGCTGAACAGATGGAATCGGAATGGAGGGCCAAGCTACATTCCCAGGAATTCATGGGCAAGAAGCAAAGAATTACGCTGCGAGCTGCTGTTGATCAGTTCGTTCAATCGAAAAATGGCACAGCAAACCACTATGGCTTGATTGGTTATGCAAAGCAGGTGAATCGGCTACTCCCTTCAAACAAATTCCTCGATGAACTGACATCTCATGACATCGAGCGATTCAAGCAGGCCAGGTTATCGGAAGGTGTCCAGCCACAGACAATAAAGCACGGGTTACATGTCGTTCGTGCTGCATGGAAGTTTGCCAAGAAACTCGGTTTTCAGGTCGGGGACCTAGAATTTCCACAAATCAAGCTCCCGAGATATCCACTCCGGTATCTCGCCGATGACGAAGAACGCCGATTGCTGGATGAACTTGATCCCAATCGGGAATGGAAAGGCAGAGGTCCCGACGGAAAGCGACGTGAACACATAGAACGGATGATCCAGGATGCCTATGACCTCGTGATCCTGCTTCTTGATACTGGTGCTCGGTACAGCGAAATCGCCAATATCGAGTGGTCAAAGATCAACCTGGCCGACAGGACAATCAATCTCTGGCGTCCGAAGGTTCAGAACGAAGCCGTGCTGTACATGACTGATCGGGTCCGTGATGTGTTGGTCCGGCGGGCATCGGCAGGAAAACAGAAATATGTGTTCGTGAACAAAGCTGGTGGTCCCCGTGGATATTCATGTCAATCGATTCGGAGGGCAATCGTCCGGGCAGGGATACGGGATTGTAGTATCCACACATTCCGGCATACCCATGCCTCTCGGCTGATCCAGAACGGGATGTCCGTCTATGAAGTTCGGGAAATCCTCGGTCACTCAGATATCAAAACGACAATGCGGTACGCCCACCTCGAGCAAAAGCAAGTGACGTCGAAGGCAAGGGATGTGATTAACAGGCTCAACCAGAAAGCAATTGAGGCGACGACTCCTCCTGTTGCCACGGCAGGGTGAACGACAAGATAGTCGAAGAACAAGAAAGCCAAGACTGTTTGCCAGCATTGTGCGGTCAATAATCTGACAAAGCTGGAATCTTCAAGAGGGCGCTCCAATGCGCCCTTCTCTTTGTTACATCCGGTCAGGTCGAACGGCTGAATCCTATCTCGCCTCAGGTGTTCCTACCGCCAGCAGTCATACGATGACGCCTTTCTGCCTCATGGTTTATAGAGCCGGGTATATTGCTAACACATTAATTACAGCAATAAGCCCGTCGGTCCATTATGCCATCGGTTTTCCTTACGATGATGATGTTGGAATTCGCCAACATTTAATCGAAGGAGTAAATTATGAATGGATCGATGAATGCATATGTAAAGTACATAGACAACAATTCAGTTCAATTTGATGAGGAAAAACGTCAACGGGCAGTGAGATTCGTTACGTTATCAATGACCGGCTCCCCTAAAATCAATGATGATGATTTTACTGGACATGCGGAGTTGAATGGGATGACCGCGGAGGAATTTGTCGATTGGAGCTTTGGCAATCTGATGACCTTTCAGTGAAAATATAGCAACGTCATAACGATATTGGCCTCTCACCTGCGGAGTAAAACGTTAATGTGTTGACCGCGACCGGCGCAATCCACATTAACGACTTACGCAACACATTGTTTTATGTATCGAGATACCTAATCGGGGGAGTAGTCGGGGCTCAATTTCCAGGCTACTTTAGAAGAACGCCGATCGAGAGGAAAGATCCCATTCCCCGTGTTGGATATTAGCGCATCCGCATGCCGGAGATATCGACTTACAGCGCTTCCAACGTTTTTCCGTTGGACCACAAACGGCGTTCTCCCTGCGGCAACCTTGCCGGTTGTCGAGTGTGAGGGATTGATCTTTAACTGATCTCCAATCTCCCATAGTGTCAATTGTTCATTGGCCTTCCTGAAGTCATAAACCTCAAGCGTCTTTTTAAGAACACGAACATCGGGTCTGGCCTCTAGTGAATACGTCGCCATAGAGTCATCCCAATCAGGACGACCTCTTCCTCCTGGATGATGCTTATTCAGGAGCCTATTGAATTCAAGTAGAAGAGTCCGCTTCGGCACCAGCAGGTTCACGCCCATGAACATGGTCGTGTCGAAATCACACCATTCATATTCCGCTTTGCTCTCTAGGTGATGAATAACGAATGGTTCTGGCTTTTCAAACAGCCCCTGATGACGTTCCCACCACTCATCAAATGACTGATTGTGAACATTGCCGAAATCCTTGTATAGCTTGTTGAATTGGCCTCGGCCCTTCTGCTTACAGCAAAGACGATATTCGTCGTGCCGCTTTAGGTACTCATACCACCAGTAATACGGTGCTTTATCCAATTTGGCCATCTTCATTGGTCTGCCCATTTGCTAACGAGTTAAAGCACAGATTACCACCGTTGGTTCAAAACTCAATGCCGCCGAATTACTCTGGTTAATGTTGGCGTACCCAACATTAACCGATATTTAAAGGAGATTAAAACGATGAGCAAGCGATTAGAAACAAGACAGAAGGAGATGGATACCAATATGAACGAGGGGATAGACATGGTATCTGTGGCTGTAGCTGTTACAGATGCACTCGTGAGACCGTTTGCAACAGGCCCGGAGACGCTGGATGTTACAAAGCGGCAACAGGCCATCGAAATTATGAAGTCCATCCCGGGGCGAGATCTATCTCGCCCCGAAATTGAACGACGTTTCCACGGCTGGGACACCGACGAACTCGTCGCCATGCTCCCAAATCTAAGTGAAATGTTTGTTGACCAGCTTTATGACAGTTGGAGTCAAATACCAAACCGCTTATCGAGCAATGGAAGGGTCAAGTTTCGCCCCGGCGATTTCTTCTTGCTGGGGTTAGTTGGTGCAGACGAATGTGGTATCGGCGCATTGCTTGACGTGCACCTTGAATCAGGTGCGCAACAGTATGTGCAATGGCGGGAAGAGGTACAGGATCGTCTTCCTATCGGCGCAGTTCGCACGGTAGGTGCACCGAGCACCATTTCGCTATCGGAAATCATAAGCGACTTACGTCGGTCGCCAGACAAGCCGATCTCAATCAAGATTCCGATCGGGGGGCACGATTTGGGAATAACTGACGGACTAGAGGCGGTCAGAGCACTCGTGAGCGAATCTTGAGATAAGGCAATACAAATCGAGTAGCAATGTAGTTTGAACGGGGCGCTTATTTCGGCGGTGCGAAGAACGGAACAATTTACTTCAGCCGCTGGATAAGCACTTCCCCTGATCTCCGACACTGTAATTACATGAATTGGACAGCACGTATGCCGATCCTAATCAAATTATTACGATGGAAAGGCTGGCATTTACCAGCGTTAACCATAAAGGAAAATATATGTATATGAAATTAACTCTCGATCAGCAACACAAATTGATGTCACATGTCGCACAACTCGATTACTCAAAGATATATCACGCAATGGGCAGGGAAGAGTATCGCAAAATGGATCAGGCATATTGGAACTGGGTTGGTGGCGAAGCGATATTGGTCGAGGAGGAGGATCCCACCTTCGTCATGACACCGGACGGAAGGGTCCATGCCAGCAAGTGGATACAAGGGTACCTGAAGGACACACCTAAGAACCTGGACATGTTCGTCACGAAGTACTTGATCAAACACGGTATGGAATCAATATTGGAGGACGCCTGTATCGACACTTGCACCGGGAAACGCTCAGTAATTGCGCCCATTAACTGAAGGTTATTTACATTCAAGAAAGATGGTTGTCTTGGCAGCACGATGGTCCGCTACTGGACAAGCTACTTTCTTAGCGATGTACGGTCTTGAACACCTCCTCCCACACCACAACAACTTAAAGGCATGAATTAGGCGGCCTGTACCCTGCTACAGCACGATTCCTTACGATGATAGATGTTGGAATTTCCCAACATTCATTAAAGGAAATCAATATGAACACAGAGTTAGACAATGTACTTGTTACAGATGCACTCACGAGACCGTTTGCAACCGGACCGGAGACGCTGGATATTGCAAAGCGGCAACAGGCAATTGCAATTGCAATTATGAAGTCCATCGCGGGTCGCGATATATCTGGTACCGAAATTGGACTCCGCTCCCACGGCATGGACCCGGACGAATCCGTCGCCTTGCCTCTATGGCGGTGTGAAATGTTTGTGGACGACCTTTACGACTTTTGGAGTCGTATACCAAAGAGCTTATCGAGCAATGGAAGGGTCACGTTTCGCCCAAGCGATGTTTTCTTGATAGCGCTAGCGCTTGCAGACCACAGTGGTATTAACACATTGCTTGATGTGCATCTTGAAGCAGGTGTGGAGGAGTACCTGCAATGGCGGACGGAGGTACACGATCGTCTTCCCCTCGCCATGAGTAACGCGGTAACTGTGCCGGGTACCATTTCGCTATCGGAAATCATAGGCGACCTATATCAGTCGCCAGACAAGCGCATCTCAATCAAGATTCCGGTCAACGGGCGCGATGTGGCAATAGATTTTGTAGATGGCTCACCAGATGCGATCAGATCACTCGTGAGCGAATCATGAGATGGGGCGATACAAATAGGGTAGCCATTTAGCTTGAACGAGGCGCTTATCTCGGCGGCGCGAAGGACGAAGCAATTCACTTAAGCCGCTGGGTAAGCACTTCAATTAATTCACCGCTGTTGAGCAATTGCGTTCAACACGGATTCTCATAAAGGAAACGAAAGATGGATGACATTGGTGAAAATGAAGGAATAAGCACTAGACAAGAGGTTAAGCAATCTAACGAGCGCATAGCACGTGGGCCAGTAAAACTGGGTAAGAGAAAACGTGCGCAAGCGATCAAGAAGGCAGCGATATACGAATCGACGATTGTGTGGTCCCTTTGGCTTCAAACGCCAGACGGCATCGCATATGCGCGGGGGAGGCAAGTCACCCCGGTAATACTCGTTGATGAGTTTTGTGACTATTGGGAGCGCCAGCCGAAGGAAAGCGGAACAACAAATGGAGAATGCTTTGTTCACATTGCGGAGGAAGCGCTCCCTTTGATGAATACGGCGCTTATGTTTGGCGTTCAGGACGTGTTTAACGTGGAAGTGTTCGATTAGGCGCGTCAAATTTGATCACCATTGTTGGACTGAGCGTTCAACACAAATTCAAATGAAGGAAATTCAAGATGAAACACAATTTGATAACTGGCATTAAAGATTGTTTGACTGTGCTTAAAGCGAAGACTCAGTCATGAGCGGGAATATTAGTAAGTATCAGAGGACGCGAGTACGAGGGTCGCTGGACTTGGACGATAGCAAACGCCCCCAGGCGATAGAGCTAGCGACGTCCTTCACAATCCGCTGTATGAACGTTTCCCCGGATGAACCAACCGGAACACCATATCTCGACGGTATGACCCCGGAAGGCTTCGTCGATTGGCTTTACGGCTATTGGCAGCGTGTGGAAAAGGGCGTTCCCAAAAGAGGCCGCATCTGTTTCAAAGGCTCGGAAGGCGACCTGCATTTGTTGCATATGGCAGAGTTGATGGGCGTCACTAAATTGCTTGGTGTGCGCCTCGTTGAGTAGCAAAATATCTGACGCATGGCGCTTATCTCGGCGGTATGAAGATAGATGTTATTCACTTGAGTCGTCAGGTAGCAAAGCAGAATTAGCTAGTCACTTCCCTGGCGCCGCTAGGGAAGCACTTAAGCGCTTCGTTGGCCGCAACCTCGTCAATGGGGCTCATTCGGTCCGGGACCTTTACACCAGCGCCCTGCGCTCGCCACTTCGTGCTTTTCATCGCAGCTCGTCAAATGCTAACAACCTAATGACACGCATTAGCCAGACGGAAGATTGTTGGTGGTTGACTCATTAAGCTAGTGGCGTTGGTGTTCCCAACGTTAAGCACTTCGAAATGAATCGCCGTTGTTGAACAATTTCGTTCAACACAAACTCTTATAAAGGAAATCGAAAATGAAACAGAATGTTGTTACTCTAGTACCAAATGCCGGACGAGGCGTTAAGCAAGCGATGGCGACTGAACCAGAAGATGAGGGGCGGATATGGTTAGAGGGGCCGGCGAAACTGGATCCCGAAAAGCGTATCGACGCAATTCGTTGGGCTTTTGTCTACTCGACGCCATTAGATAAACTCCGAGATCATCTGCCAGATGAAATTCTCCGAACCGACTATTCTGATATTGATGACGAGGAGGAGGGCAATGAGGAAGACGACACGTTAGATGATCTGTCTACAACTGACGACGAAGCGGAAACCATAACGCCCATCGAGCTAGTTGATCGTTTTTACACGTATTGGAGATATGCGCGAAAAGGTCCCGCAAAAAAGAAGTCGGGGCGCGTCCGTTTCCAAGTATCAAAAACTAAGACAGATTTGGTCAATCTTGCCTACGCCTGTCACGTGCTGACCACGCTCGGTGTGAAAATGACCGACAAGTGACAGCCAATTCAATGTTGAATTGGATTTAGGCAATCCACCATCTCTATTCTCTCTAAGCCGTTGATTGGGGTTAAACGGATTCGGGAAATCACAGAGTTACCACTGAACATGCGGCGCTGGTACGGTTATTAGGTATGGTCACAAGAGGGTTCCACGTTGGTTGAGCTGGTCTTGACCTAGCACCCCCCGATTCGTTTTCAACGAACCGTTGACCTGGTCTTGATCAAACACGAATTCGTTTTCACCGAATCGTTGACCTAGCACCCCCCGATTCGTTTTGAACGAACCGTTGACGTGGATGACTATGTTGATCAGTCACCGGGCGTTGATCCCAACCCGGGGGGAGTCGATTCACGGAACCTGTCTCACCGTCCCCACTTTCCAGCAATTTGGGGTACAAGACAACAGGGACGTAACCACGGGTTAATACAGGGAATTTAGGTTGAATTTCTGCCGGGGGAATTGGAGGTTGAATCCTGCCAGGGGGAATGACCCAGGCCAATCCTCTGCCCGGATGCGGTGAAGGTTGATGTTTGGCCTGAGGGTGGTAGGCCGATATCCGGCAGTTGATCACCACTTGTTGGGGTGATCACACTACGTTGTCCCCCGGGGGACAAAGAAACGGCCCTCCGTCTGGAGAGCCGCATGAATACTGGTGGCCAAGGGCGGAATTGAACCACCGACACACGGATTTTCAGCAATCCGATTGATCCCCTGGCCTGACAATCTAAAGCGTATAGGGCAATCACATC
>Ga0208566_1001113_pt1 | contig 16106 bp, 14 predicted proteins | sample PL_2010_150m_FD_184159 | JGI IMG/M metagenome (GOLD analysis project Ga0208566, IMG submission 184159) | Freshwater microbial communities from Powell Lake, British Columbia, Canada to study Microbial Dark Matter (Phase II) - PL_2010_150m... | ecosystem: Environmental > Aquatic > Freshwater >...
AAAGTTGAAGAATTAAATCATTTTTTTTCTGATTTTTTGAATGATAATATATTGGATTACAAGCCTGATAAATAACTTCTATTTTTTTGGGTTTGATATGGTAGAATCTGACAATATCTTTTTTCGTATTTTCACTGAGGGAAATAATTCTATCTGCATGATCGCAGGCATATTTAAACTTTATATCATAGACTTTCCGGTCAACCGCTGAATAAGTTTCAGGAAGGATTTTAAAAATTAAATCGTGTATGGTTACTACGCTTTTAATTGGTGTTTTATGGATATTTATCGGAATTTCATTGCTTAATCCGTGATATAATTGAATCTTGTCGGATTTTAATTGTTTTTTAATTGAATAGGTTCTCCAAAAGGCCTTAAAAAATGTTGACGGTACATTAACATTGTATTTGGACAAATTAAAAAATTGATTGGTTTCCGGTGTTTTATTAATTTTTGTGGTATATAAATAATAATCGTTAACAGGATAAAATTCGACGACATTATTTAATAAAGTGCGACTATAATTTCCTAATCCGGTAAAATTGCAAAAGAGCCTCTTTGAGTCAAATCCTATTTTCATCTTCCAAAGCTAACCGTATAATTTTGATTAAAGGTAGTGTAACTCTGCAAATAGTATTACTGTTTCCCTTAATTGTAAAACTGTTCAATTTTATTATGCAAAACGGCTTACAAGGATTGTGGGATGGGATTACCGGTTTTGTTTAAAAGCTTTGGAATGGTTCAAAATCATCCTGAAACCCTGAAACTATTCTTGATTATGGATTATCGGTTTTTTGATTAGTTTTAGCACCCTGTAAATAATAATCAAAAGTGATATGGGAATCAAGAATCGTCTGGTAGTGATGAATTTCCTGCAGTTTTTTGTATGGGGTTCCTGGTTGATTTCATTGGGAGGCTATCTGGGTATCTCCCTTCATTTTACAGGAGGCCAGATTGGCGGAATTTATGCCACTATGGGAATTGCCTCCCTGTTTATGCCAGGGCTGCTGGGGATTGTCGCCGACAGATGGGTGAATGCCGAGCGGGTATTGGGAATGTGCCATATTATAGGGGCAGTTTTGCTGTTTTGGGCATCAACAGCTACTGATCCCACTTTGATGTACTGGATTATGCTGTTCAATGCCATGGCTTATATGCCGACTATTGCGCTGAATAATACCGTGTCCTATAGTGTGCTTGGTCAAAAAGGATTTGATGTGGTTAAAACCTTTCCGCCAATCCGGGTTTGGGGAACGATCGGATTTATCTGCGCGATGTGGGTGGTTGACCTGTTTGGCTGGTCACAAAGTCCGGTGCAATTATACATCAGTTCGATATCTGCCATGTGTTTAGCTATTTACGCTTTTACCATGCCGGCTTGTCCGCCAGCTAAGGCACAAAGGGATGGCTCATGGATATCAGTCTTCGGACTCGATGCTTTCGTGCTGTTTAAGCAGCCTAAAATGGCCATCTTCTTTATTTTCGCTATGCTTCTGGGAGCTGCGTTACAGATTACCAATACTTTTGGCGGACAGTTTCTGCAGGAATTTAAATCGATTCAGAATTATGCAGATTCCTTTGCAGTGACTCACCCAGGCGTTTTAATGTCGGTTTCTCAGATATCCGAAACACTGTTCATCCTGTCGATTCCCTTCTTTTTACGCCGTTTTGGAATCAAAAAGGTTATGCTTTTAAGTATTTTCGGATGGGTATTGCGATTTGGCCTGTTTGGCCTTGGCAATCCCGGTGGCGGATTGGTACTCCTTGTCCTGTCGATGATTATCTACGGTATGGCTTTCGATTTCTTCAACATTTCGGGCTCCCTGTTTGTGGAAACCGAAGCCGATCCCAAAATCCGGGCCAGCGCTCAAGGGTTGTTTATGATCATGACCAATGGCTTAGGGGCCTTTATCGGGGGAACAGGCAGCGGATGGGTGGTCGACCATTTTACCAGTAACGGAGTTAAGGATTGGCAAAACATCTGGTTCGTTTTCTCAGGATATGCCATGGTTCTAGGCGTTGTTTTTCTGATGGTTTTCAAATACAAACACGCAGGCCAAGAGAGTGGCAAGTGACGGAAGATTCGTGACACGTGACGCGGAAAACAATTCTCCTCGGAGAAGTGTCATCCCGGCGAAGGCCGGGACCTCGTCACTAACCGCGTAGGCTCTTGGAGACCCCTTGACGCTAAACGAAAACTTACTGCCGGGACCCCTTGACGCTGCTCTGAACCTTTTGAAAGTTACACCCATACATCTTCTGCCCTTCATAGTCCCACCAATGTATCCCGTTACCTTCACAATAACGGTATTGGTCGCAACCCAAGCATTCGTTTATTTTCGTCCAGGTTCGATTCCGGAAAGGCAAAAACCTATTTTCCCAGATTTCATTGAAATCATCCCGGTAAATATTGCCCTGGACGAGATTCCGGTCGATATTCGGACAGGCAGAGATGCCGCCATCAGCTAATATTGACCCGATATGAATGCCGGCACGACAGGTTGAAGCGTAACGTACATTCCCAGAATAGATACCGGAGCGGATGCAAAATCGTTTCATTCTTCCTGAATCGGCGAAACCACTCAAGAAGAAACCGTTGACGAAGTGATAATGAACCTCCCAATCGATTATTTCAATTCAACGTTAACGGTAAGGTTCTCTGCCTGATCAGCTAATTGAACGGTCGTATCACAAACCTGATACTGTCCGTTTTGTGCTCCATCAGTATCCGAAAAGATAAAATTGTACTCGGGCATCCTTTCGCAATAAATAGAAAAAGTGCCGTCGGCAGCAGATTGGGCGTATTGACCTGATTGATTGACCAATACTTTGATCCCGGATATAATTGCCTTATTAGCGGCTGAAGTAACCTTCCCTTTGATCAGGACATCCTGGCCGAAATCCTGGGGGGTGCCATAACAGGCCTGAAAAGCAAACATGATCCCCGACAAACTGAAAACCCCGAAGATGGTACGAAAGAGTTTCCTTCTGTTCAGGTACCGGTTTTGATTTAATGCCTTCATAAGGTTTTAACTTAAATGCCTTAATGCAAAGATAATGCCATATTCGCTCAATTCTTTAATAGTCATTGCTTTTCGATATATGACAAAGTGAAATATTCTTCTTTAACTGCCGGATTAAATGACATTTGAGTCATATTCATCTTGCTGAACCGGCCATTTTTCAGGTTCTTAATCTCCATTTGTGAAATAAAGTATTTGCCTGATTTCGGATCCATCATTTTAATGCCGGAATAGGTCAATTCCTTCCAGGGTTTGCCTTCCGGATCCATGAATACCGTTTTTCTGGGCATAAAATCCTTCTGACTGATCCAGACGGTTTTAGAGGATATCCCATAGTCGGTGGCTATATTAGAGGTGGCCGGGGTAACCTTGATTTTCCAACAAGCCTGCTGATCAACCATTTCGGTTCCATCCATTGCATAGCTAAAATCATCCAGGTTCCCAACCGTCAGATCCGAGTTGGAGAATTCTGAACCCATGAAATTCCTGCTCTTTTCAGATGACACTATTTTTCTGGATTTTCGAAGGGCCGGCATGTAAATCCACATATTATCATCCTTACCTTCATAATCATAGATAAGAATGCCGGTACCTTTAACATCCGTCGGTGAAAGGAAAAGAATGGTCCGTTTCTCAGTTCCATCCGGGAAAATCCTGGATACCATGGTGGTTTCCCTGATGCGCTGGTTACCCTTGCCATCATTGATCTCCAGAGTCGTTTTGGCTTCCATCCCACTCAGTTTGGATTGATCACGCGATTTCTTCATGACCTCCTTCGGATCCGAGATATTTTGAGCCAACGCAGCGCTTCCTAAGGCCATGCACACCAGAATAATGTTTATTGTTTTCATTTCTTTTCTTTCTTTTCGTCTTCTTGTCTTATAGTCTTTACGTCTTAAAGTCTTACAGTCTTCTCTATTAGAAATTTTGGCTTCAATATGAGCGTCAACGCGGGTATCACCACGAGTGCCCCGATCAGGCACGCGAAAATAGAGGCCACCATCATAACCCCGAAAAAGCGAATCGGGCTGAATGAGCTGAAAATCAGTGGCGTGAAGCCGATCATTACCGCAAAGGCATTGAAACTGATCGCTTTTCCCGTTGTATACAATGTTTTAACCACTGCCCTTCCAGGAGATAATCCGGCGGCCATCTCGTCACGCTGGCGCCAGAGAAACTGAACGGTATAATCAACGCCGCAACCGATCATAACTGAAGTAATCAGGGTGGTGGCCGGATCAAAAGGAATCCCTCCCCAACCCATGATTCCGAAAAGAACGATGCAAGCCATTCCCAGCGGAACCAAAACAATAAACGCTGCCGATCGCTTGCGGAATATCAGGCCAACCAGGAAGCAAACGACAATCATCGCAAGCGCGGTGGATCTCCATTGTCCGGTAACCAGACTGTTTGTCATTTCGGCAGATACCAGCCCAACCCCGCCTATCCTGGCAATGGACTGATCATTCGCCGTGATTTTAAGGATGAATTTTGCCAGCCTGAGCACGTTGTCGCTTGATGCATCATTAATCCGTACCAGGAGCTGTGCATTCTCATAGTTAAAATCAACCAATTGTTCAAAATCCGAAGGGTCGCCACTCATGCTGTATAATTCGATGAACTGGGCAACTCCGTCGCGTATATCAGGTATAGCATTGTAGCCGTGGTCTTTAGGGTCTAAAAGCGATTTACTCATTAACCGGATTACGGAAGCTACGGACATCACCTGACCCACACCCTTTTCTTTTTTGATCGCTTCTTCATAATAGAGCATCCGGTTCAGGATCTTCGGATCCTTAATATCTCCGGCAAATTGGATTGAAATGGACTGGGATCCGCCGAAATGCTTGTCAATCAGGTTCGAAGTTATCCTGACCGGATCCTTGCTGCTGAAAAAATTTACGGTGTTCCCTTCAACCCTTATTTTAACAACTCCGATTCCGATGATCAGCGTAATCAGGCCGGCTATCAATAATATGGTTTTCGGTTTGCTGGAAATGACCACTCCTGACCGGAACAGGAAATGCTCGAGCGGGGTGATATGAGGTTTGTGGTTTTTGATCCTTGTTTTTGAGCGTGGAAGGATCGACAGAGCAGCCGGAATATAAGTCAGGCTCAATATGAGCGCCCAGGTTATCCCGATAGCGGCTAAAACCCCAACTTCCCTTGCCGGTACGATGATATGGGTAAGCAAAGCCAAAACTCCGGCTATGGTAGTTAGGGCGCACAATAAAATGGGCCGGCTCAAGGCATTCGATAACTTGGTCATCAGACTGGTCTTTTTTATACCGGGTTCCCGTTTGAGTATCTCCAGATATCGATTGACCAGGTAAATCCCGTAATTATTCCCGATGGCAATCATCATTACGGGTAACAGAACCGTCACCAGGGCAAATTTCCATCCAATCAACGGGATCAGGCCTACCGAAACCAGCATCGACATGAGAACCACTGACAAGGGAAGTACCACCCCTTTATAGTCGCGGAAGGATAGTGCCAGAATAACCAGCATCAGTATAATGGCCATTGGCAGCAATACCTTCAGGTCCTTTACAATATTGTCGGTAATTGATTGTTTGACAACCGGAAAGCCTCCGTAATAGATCTTTTCACCACCAGGATATCTCGAAACAATTGCCTTTACGGAATCGAGGAGAACTTTATTGTCGGAACCGCTTTGGATGGTTCCGATAACTGCCGCCAGTTTAAAATCTTTGGAAACAACCGTCCCCATTATTAATTCATTATCAGAAAGTTCTTTTCTGATAATCTCCCTTTGTTCCAGTGTATGCGGGATATAGGATAATGCCGGAGTTACCAGCATGGCACCTTCTGATCCCTTGATCGACTTCAGGCTGAAAACCGATAGGGTTCGCTCAATTTGAGGTAGCCGATGGAAGCTATTATCTATATTCTGTAATCTTTCGAGCGAGGAATCAGCAAGGATGTCGTTATTGCCCATTAACACCATGATCATGTCGCTACCTCCGAAAATCTCTTCAATTTTGTCAGTGTTCACCTTTGATGGCATCGTATTGGGAATCAGGGCTTTTACATCCGGATCGATTTTGATCTTTGGAATTGCCAAGGCAAAGCCAATCGAAATGGTCCAGGAGATGATCACGATCGGCCATCTGAAACGAAAAATAAAGTGAGATATATTCATTAATTTTAGTATCTGATAATCAGTTGCATACGGTTTATTCCCGGAAATAATTTAAAAAGGATGCGATCATAATCGGGCCTTTTCAGGAACGGTTTCACATTGTTGGCAAATCCGAATCCTTCCATCGGAACACCAAACACGTTATTTTCCATCTGGCCCGACCGATTTTCGTCATCCAGGAGGCAAAGTCCATACTCACCGGGACTCAGATCTTTTATTGAAGTATGAATAATGCCTTTAGTTAGAGAATCCTTTTTTACTACATAGGTTCTGACAGGATGATAGGGATATTGCTCCGGTCCGGTATATACAGATAACAGAATGACACCATTATGATTACGAATGTTGGTGATTTCGATATCCAATGTTGTCTCTTCCTGTGAAAATGAGAATAACAAGCAGATTACCAATAAAATACCTGCAGCTTTCATTGTCTAAAAAGTTAGCCTGAACTCAAAAAATGGTCCGTTAAATGCATCTTTGATCCAACTGAACCGGGTGTTATCACCGCCATGGTAAAACTGGTAACCCGTGGTTGCCAGCAATCCGTCGGTCAGGTGGTAAGTAACTTTCGGATAGAGCAAATATTCTTCCGTTGTAAGATTGTACAACGTTGATATTTCAACGTCGAGGGTTTCATGAAAAAGTGATACTGATGGCCGGAATAATACTGAATGGCTCCATTCATGAGTCTGATCATAGAGAATGCGATTGTAATATCCGATCTGGCTGGCAAGCAAAGGGCCGAGCATGGGCCAGACTTCAGGATTGGAAATCATAGCCGGATCAAAGGTTTGAGGGGGGTCAGCCGGTATAAAATCAAATACATACTTTCCCATATACCCGGCAATGATCCGGCAGGGGCCCAGCTCACGGTCGATGCTGATAACCCACTGGATTTCAGAATTTGGTATCATCGGATCGATGGTATCGCCTTGCTCCGGGATTTTATAGGCAATCTCCCCGCGGATGCCGGTACCGAAGATCACCGATGCAAAATCGGCTCCGATAATTTGCTGACGGAAAGGTACCTGCAGTAATTTGATCTTGAAATCCGAGAACGGCGGTGCAGGAAGCACTCCGGGCTTGAGAGCCGGCAGGGGATCATATCCTTTGAACCAGGAAACAGAACCTTCAATATCCGAAAATACAAGATCCAGCTTGGCGGCAACAGAACTTTTATTCCACTTAAACCCTGGATGCGCCGGTGAACCTATTGTTACAAAGGAGGGCATATTAACCAGGTCGAACCGGTAAACAGACGGGGTGTACCACGGTGCAATGTCGGCCTCGAGTTTCAGCCAATCCCGTGGATTGTACTGCCCGCGGATACGGTAATTTCCGATACGCATATCATCATGGTCGGGCGATCTGACAAAGTAATTGGAGGGGGTAAGATTATCGGTCGGGTTCCATCCGTCGGCACGGCCCCAGGGGGATATCTGCTTGCCTATGCGGAAGTCAAGCTTGCCCAGATAAAGATCGAGGTAAGCCTCCCGGATATCCATGGTCGAAAATTCAGTTCCATATTCTGTTCCCACCCTGAACCTGACATCTGTATAGGCTTGACCCCAATTTCCGGTTTTTGCTTTCAGTTTCAGAGAAGTCTCATTATAAAGGCTTTTCTGAGTTGGCTCCTCATGGTTAATGATTCCAAAAAAACCGGTTGAACGCGTATAACCGGAGATCGCCAGTCCGGATTGGGATGCATCCTGAGCCGACAGACGAAAACAGCAGGAAACAATTATTATAAAGGAAAATACCTTCTTCATGACCCTTTTATTCTCAAAAATAGAGGAGTATGAAGATGCTGTCGCCCTATTGGAACGGGCTATTAAATCAGGACGTACAGACTAAGTGGAATGCACGCTCAACAGATTGTGAATCAAGCCGGACGGCCAAGTGAATGAAGATACTCAGAGGGCGTAAAACTTGTGATTCGTTTGAACACGGAGTTGAATGTTGATTTCGAATTGAATCCGCATTCGAAAGCGATAGCCAGAAAAGTATAGTCTTTATATTTGGGATCAACCACCATTTCCATAAATTTTTTTACCCGGAGATCGTTGATATAAGCATAAAAATTCTTGCCCAGCTCCGTATTCATGGCTTGAGTCAAATGATGCTTGGGTATCAGAAGTTCCTCTGAAACTTCCGCAAGTGAGAGCTCTGGGTTAAGGAAAAGCTTTTTACGATCCATCAGGTCATCCATTGCGTGAACAAGTTTACGGAGATCCTCACCGCGCAGTCCGGATTTTGCATACTTGATTGAATTTACAGATTCTTCTTCCATCGGGTTCTTTGGACCTCCAGCACTCGAAAAAATCTGTGCTTGCCGGTGACCGTAAAAGCTAAAAGCAAAGGAGAAAAGGGTTAGCCCGGTAAAGGAGAAGATCTTTGGATCAAAAGGCAGATGAATGACCAGCATTTGAATTCCGGCTGAAAGAAATGTGAGTAGGTATGAAGCATAAACCGTAATGGAAACAAACAGGAGCCAGGTGAGTGTGATCTTGCCTGAGCTGAAAGAGAATTCTTCACGGATCGCTTTCCGGTGGCGGGTGAGGAGAACGTAAACGATTATGCTGTAGGTGGTAAAAGAGGCAAAGACCAGAAGCTCGTAAATCAGTTTTGCAAAACGTCCGGGGTGTGCCCAAACCGGTAAAGAGCTGGTTTCATCCGGACCGGACCGGAACAGAAATGCCAGACCCAGAAACAGTATAAACGGAGCGAAATGAGCCAGATCGGTCCAGTTCCATTTTGGCTCTTCCGTAATCAGCGTTCTGACATATAGAAATAACAATGGTCCGTATACCAGCGGAATAACCAGGAAGGGAATTTCATAAGGCAGATGCTCCAGCCAGGTAAGCTTAACCATTGCCAATATCATTTCGATGGCAATAATGAATAACCAGGCCGCCAGATACCGGTCAGCCAGGATTTGAGGTCTTCTGGTTGCAATAATGATCCCTGCGAACAGGGATTGGGCGATTCCAATGTAAAGGACGGGCTCGAGCATGAAGAAGGTTATCGGTTATCGGTTATCGGCTGCAACTTTGCAAAGTTAATTTTTTGGAATAATCTTAAAGACTATATTTTTGGAAACAATTATTCCTAAACCAAAAAGTAAGTGGCACATCATCATGCAATTAAATCGGGTTATTCCAAATTGGTGGAACGCCTGAATAAATTCCCGCAGGGTGCACCTCGCCCCCTCCGATGGCTGGTTTTTTTGAGTTTTCCATGATGCGACTCATAACCGACATATTTAGAAACTCTTATTCAACGAAAAAACCTTTAAAATGGCACAATCAGTAATTAACTATCCGAAAACCAGAGAAATCCTTTACCCCCTTTTCCTTGTAAATTTTCTCTTCTTCATGTGGGGTTTCATCTGGAACCTGAATAATTTGCTGATTGCCTTGGGAGCTTTAATAGCCGGGTTTGGCCTTTTAATCTTCATCCCTTCGGCCTTGAGCCTTTCTTTTCCATTATTTCTTTTGGGTACGTTCGTGGTTTTTTCCGGTGTCACGTTTCTGCAAATTGCCTGTAACCCCTATGTCAGGGCCTTAGTTAGGTGTACCGGGGAGGGCTGCCAGCCGGATCAATCTTTCTCAAGGGCTGGGAGCCATTGGGGCTTTCATGGCCGCCTATATTGCCGGAGGGTTTATTTTGAAACTTTTTGCGGATGATCCTTTTCACGGACCTGGTTTTACCTCATACTGGGTGTCCTGTTTATCTCCCTGGCTGTTCTGGAAACAATTGCCAATATGCCGGCCAATCCTACCGATGGTACCAACCATGGTGATGCGGAGGCGATATTGACCGGTGGCAAACACAATGCCTGGGGATTCCGGCATTTCCGGATTGATGTTTCTGGGCCTGATGGTCGGTCGTTTATTGGGTGCCGGAATCCTGATTAAGGTTAACCCCGGCCGTCTGTGGGTTGGTTTGCCTCATTGGCCGGACTCATGATCCTAATATCAATGTTATCTACCGGGTATACTGCGATTTATTCTATCGTAATCACCGGTTTCTTTATTTCGATTATGTTCGCTACCATCTATTCCCTGGCCATTGAAGGATTGGAACGATTTACCAATGAGGCCACCTCGCCAACGGCTAAAGAAGACAAGATCGTCACTAACTTCACTACGGAGAAGTGTCATCCCGGAAGGCCGGAACCCCATCCCTTACCCTGTATGCCCTTGGGAGCCAACTGCCAACTGCCAACTGCCTACTGCGTCGTTTTATTTCACCCCGATCTTACTCAGGAATTTTATATCCTTAACGTTCTCGTAATCATATTGATATAATCCATCGTCACCAATCATGATCAATAACCCATTGATCGGTATAACATCATAAGTCAGTATATCAGGATACTGCGCCAACAGATGTTTGTTAATGTTCATGGGATCTGATACGTCATAAACTTTCAATCCGGCATCCCCGTCGCAGATAAACAGAATATTATTGTCAATGCCCAGGCCATACGGTCCTTCCATAGGATAGGTTTTCAATTCCACCGGTTTTAGGATATTCTCGATAGAAACAACTACCAGCTGATTCACATTATTGCCGCAGTTGTTCCCGCCGCGAAGGGTAATATAGGCAAAGTTTCCGCTAACCACTACCGGATCACAACCGGTCATGTGCCAGAAGTCGGTGATGTACAGAGGGGAATTTGGAATGGAAATGTCATAAATTCTCATGCCGCTCTGCGACCCCAGGAACATATTTTCGCCTACGGTAAACATGGTTTCAATACCCCAACCGGCATTGAAATCTTTTTTAAATACCGGGGTTTTGGGAACGGTAATCGAGAAAATATGAAGTGTGGTATTATCAACCGCATACAAGGTATTTTCGTAAATCCCGAACCGGGCCATCGATCCACCGATACCGACACCGTTTGGACTAACGCCGCCTGTGCTGGTCCCCGGTGATGCATCGGTATATTTGTTAAATCCTCCCTGCCAATATACCGGATAATAATTGGTTACGATTTCCTGTTTAACCTCCTTGATTTCCCAACCAGTTACCACGCCTTTTTCTTCATCTATCCGGGCCATCGGATATTTGTCATCGTAAGGAGGCAGGGTGTAAGGAAGTACTTTCTGGACCCTCCCGACTTCTTTAATCGCGGTCAGATCTGAAATATCAATCGCAACCATGTCGATGTAGCTGTCGGCATACAAAATGTCTCCTTTTATAGCGATATCGGCATTTCCGGGTACTTCAACAAAAGTTTGATTTATAGGGTTTGCGGGATCGGTATTATCAAAAACATGGATCCCTTTCATTTCTTCAACAATGAAGATAAATTGATCTTTGAAGTAAATTTTACCGGGATTGACCAGGTCTGTAGCGGCCGATTGTTTAACCGCCAGTCTGAGATCTTCATAGCTCATGTAGATCGGACTGTTGGCGGTAAATATCTCGGTAAACTTATCCTTGCAACCCGAAGACATGGCAACGAGGAGCAGGAAAATATAGAATGTAAGTTTTTTCATTGTGATTAAAGTTTTTGCTTTGTTACCTGAAAATAATACCGATTTTCACTGCCAGACGATTATAGTCAACCGTAAGTTTCCTTTGTTCGCCAGCTGTAAAGTATAATCTCTGAACGCGATAGCCTACCGAGAATATGATTCCAAAGTTTTCTCCAAACATATTCCGGATGCCGAAACCCGGATTTAAAAGCCATCCGCCTTTAGCCAGATAGGGTTGATAATCTGGATAAGGCCAGTAGACGTCAGTTGTATAGCCTATTCCATTGGCTCCTTCATCATCCAGCACCAGGGTATACCCTCCGTAGAGACTGAAAAACGGTGAAAAGCCGGTGTTCCGTAAATAGTATCTGGCATCCAGTACTATGGGCATATAGCTTCCCGCCAGGAATTCCACCCCGATACCCAATCCAAGAGAAAGTTGTTCCGAGATATGATACCCATTGGTGGTCATGAAAGAAAACGGGGCAGGGTGCCGGTTCTGAGTCGAGCCAACCAGAAGGCCCATGTCGGTAATATTGAAATAGCCTTTGAAGGCCTTGGCACCTTTCTCTGGAGCAGGAGCAGGGGTAATGGTTTGTCCGTTGACGAACATGCAGGTCGCCAGGAGAATTAGTGTGAGGAAGAGTATTTTTTTCATTGTCAAATGGTTAGTTGTTAATGGAACTCGGAGTAGCGTAACGGGGTCCCGGCCTTCGCCGGGATGACAACGCTTCGATTTTGTTTTTTGTTATTTGCCATCATTAATGGGTCCGCTGCCGATCAGTTCATCGCCATATTGCCAAACGGCAAATTGGCCGGGAACCACAGCTCGCTGGGGTTGATCGAAAAGGAGATAGATCCCTTCGGGTTCGCAGATCACACGGGCTTTCTGGAGCTCCTGCCGATACCGGATCCGTGCGAGGCATTCTCTTTCCTCGCCGGGTTTGAGGGTTTGGTCGGGACGGATCCAGTGAACTTCATGCCGTTTAACAAGAAGAGCTTTTTTGAACAAAAGAGGATGGTCCTGGCCCTGACCTACATAGATAATGTTGTTGATGACATCTGTGCCAAGGATAAAAAGCGGTTCTTCCTTACCTCCGATGTTAAGGCCTTTTCTCTGGCCGATCGTATAGAAATGGGCACCCTGGTGTTCGCCTATAACCACACCCATTTCGGGTTTCAATTCCACTGATTTCGAAAGCTCCTGAACCGTTTGTCCGGTTGGAGGTAAAAAAATGTTCTTGGGTATCTCAATAATCCGGCCCGTTTTTGAGGCCAGTTTCTGCTGCAGAAAGACAGGCAAATCGACTTTTCCCACAAAGCAAATGCCCTGTGAATCTTTTCGTTCGGCATTAGCTAATCCTTGTTCCCGAGCAATTTCCCGCACTTCAGGTTTCGTCATTTCTCCAAGCGGGAACATCGCGTAACTCAGCTGTTTCTGGTTCAACTGACAAAGGAAATAGCTCTGATCCTTGTTCTTATCCAGTCCGCCCATCAGGCGGTAAACCGGTCCGTTTGATGAATCAATTGACTCAACCCGGGCATAGTGTCCGGTAGCTACCTTTTCGGCTCCCAGTTTCAGCGCTTCTTCAACAAATGCATCAAACTTGATTTCGCGGTTGCACAATACATCGGGATTGGGTGTTCGGCCGGCTTCATATTCCCTGAACAAGTAATCGACCACCCGCTCACGGTACTGTTCACTGAGATCCACCTGGTGAAAAGGTATACCGATTTTTTGTGCAACCATCCCGGCAAACAGGACGTCATCTTCATAGGAACATTCGGCCGAAATCAGTCCTGTTGTATCATGCCAGTTCCGCATGAACAGGCCAATCACGTCATAGCCCTGCTGTTTCAGAAGCCATGCTGCCACTCCCGAATCAACCCCTCCTGATATGCCGACTACCACGCGCTGATTCATGGTGCAAAGATAGCGAAAAACGTGCCAGACTTATCTGAATTTCACGTACCGATGCTCGTCAATCACCTTTCCGTTCTTGATCACAGCGTTTTTGTGGATCGCTTCGAGGTGGAATCCGCATTTTTGTAAAACCCTTGCAGATGCTGGATTATGAGAAAACAAATCGGCATAAATACGCAGAATAGCAGGGTACTTATCATAGATATAATCAACCAGAAGGGTAACGGCATTGGATACCAATCCCTGTCCCCAGTATTCCTCTGAAAGCCAATAGCCGATCTCAGCATTTATTCGGTAAACATCATCTTTGAAGGTGGCTCCGATACCACCAACAGCCTCACCATCAACTTCTATGGCTAAAAACAGGTGGGTAGCTTCATTCATTGCCATCTTCAGCCAGCCTCTGCCGGCCTCTTCGGTATAAGGATGTGGAAACCCATCACGAAGATTTATCCAGATATTGAAATTGTTCGCATGCCTGACCAGAGAAGTCAGATCATTTTCGCGCCAGGGGCGGAGCGTGACCCTATTCGAGGTAAGTGTAACCATACAATCCCGAACGGTAATTCGATAAAAACTCCTTGCCTTCTTCAGCAGTAATGATACCAGATTTTACGGATGATGTTACCCACGTTTCCACTGTGCGTACCATTTTTTTCGGGTTATACTGTACATAATCAAGAACTTCGGCAACTGTTTCGCCATCAATAATCTGATCGATCGAGTATCCTTTGCTGTCGACCGAAACGTGAACAGCATTGGTATCACCGAACAGATTGTGCAGATCACCCAGAATCTCCTGATAGGCTCCCACCAGAAACACACCGATATAATAGGGATCCCTGGCGTTCAGGGAATGAACCGGTAAATAGTGCGACAGATTCCGCGTAGAGATAAAATTATCAATCTTTCCATCGGAATCACAGGTAATATCCTGTAAGGTAGCCGACCGGTCGGGCTTTTCATCCAGACGATGAATCGGGATGATCGGGAAAATCTGGTCAATTGCCCAGGAATCCGGAAGCGACTGGAAAAGCGAGAAATTGCAGAAGTATTTGTCAGACAGTAATTTAGGAAGATGCAGCAACTCCTCAGGGATATGCTTTAATTCGTTGGTCATCTGGTAAATCTCTTTCGCTATCGACCAGAACAGCCGTTCGATCTGAGCGCGGGTTTTCAGGTCGAGCAAACCGAGACTGAAGCGGTCGAGGGCCTCTTCGCGAATCTGTTGGGCATCGTGCCAGGTTTCAAGCATGCTTAGTTGATTCAGCGTTTCCCATGAAGAGTAAAGCTCCTGAACCAGTGCGTGATCCTCTTTACTGATTTCCTCATTTTCATCCCAGGCAGGGGTGGTAGCGGCCTCAAGAACCTCAAAAACAAGCACCGAATGGTGAGCGGTCAGCGACCGTCCTGATTCAGTGATGATGTTGGGGTGGGGGATGCCATTTTTATCACTCGCATCAACCATAGCAAAAGTGGCATCATTCACATATTCCTGAATGCTGTAGTTTACACTGCTTTCGCTGTTCGACGAGCGGGTTCCGTCATAATCAACCCCCAGACCTCCGCCGATATCTACAAATTCCACATTGAATCCCTTTGAATAAAGCTGCACATAAAACTGGGAAGCCTCGCGCAGGGCAAGTTTTATCCTGCGGATTTTCGTGACCTGGCTGCCAATGTGGAAATGCACGAGCTTGAGACAGTCCTTCATTTCCCTCTTCTCCAGAAAATCCAAAGCCTCAATAAGTTCGCTGGAGGTAAGTCCGAATTTACTGACATCACCCCCTGAATCTTCCCATTTTCCACTGCCGGAACTGGCCAGCTTAACGCGGATTCCAATGTTAGGCTTGATTTTGTGCTGCCTGGCTATTTTGGTGATCAGCTTCAGTTCATTAAACTTTTCAACCACGATGTAGATCCGTTTTCCCATCTTTTGGGCAAGAAGGGCTAATTCTATATAGTCCTCATCTTTATAACCATTGCATATAATGAGCGAATCCGAATCGGTATTGATAGCGATAACTGCGTGCAATTCAGGCTTTGATCCCGCTTCCAGTCCGATATTGAATTTCTTTCCATGGCTAACGATCTCTTCAACCACGGGGCGCATCTGGTTTACCTTGATCGGATAGATGATAAAGTTCTGGGCTTTATACCCGTATTCTTCGGCTGCAACCTTGAAACAACTCGACATGATTTCGATCCGGTCGTCGAGAATGTCGGGAAACCGGATCAGCATCGGGGCTGATACATCGCGAAGCTGAAGTTCCTCAACGAGCTCCAGCAGATCGACCTTGGCGCCGTTGCTTTTCGGAGTTACAACAACATGCCCCTTTTCATTAATCGAAAAATAGTTGATCCCCCAACCGTTGATGTTGTAGAGTTCAGCCGAATCTTCAATGCGCCATCTTCTCATTATGCTAACCTGTTATCAGACAAAAGAATAAATGATACTTTGTATGTTCAGGCCGCTAATTTACAAGTTCCTGCCATTAATC
>Ga0208566_1001116_pt1 | contig 16073 bp, 16 predicted proteins | sample PL_2010_150m_FD_184159 | JGI IMG/M metagenome (GOLD analysis project Ga0208566, IMG submission 184159) | Freshwater microbial communities from Powell Lake, British Columbia, Canada to study Microbial Dark Matter (Phase II) - PL_2010_150m... | ecosystem: Environmental > Aquatic > Freshwater >...
GTTCGCCGAGTAATCGACGAAGGGCTGGTCGATCCCCACCGCCCCGAAGGTGTAGTTGATATCCCTGCCGGGCGCCTCCGAAGGGGAAATGATCGCCAACTTGCTCGTAAGCGAATCCGCCCCCCCCAATCCGTCAATCTGGCGGAGATCGGGGCTGCCGAAAACGGCCAGAATGATCCGCTCCCGGAGATCAGGATCCGCTGGAAGATCCTTTTCCATCAGGAAAACGCCCCTGCTGGTCCCGCCGCGCATGATCGTACACGAAAATCGTGTTTTCCCCTTCATAGGTTAATCTCCAACACCCAGTCCTGTCACGGAGACATCCCGCCGATTTTCCACGGGTACATCGAATTTCACCGCCTGCATATGGGCGCGGCTTTCAAGACTGACCAGTGCGGCAGCACCGCAAAACGACGCCGCTGAGCAACAAGGGTAAAGCATGGAAACCGGTGCAGTATATGGGCTTTCCCCGGAGTCGTCAAGCACAATCGCCGAGTCAATGTTCCCTTCCAACTCAACCCCTTCGGTAACATTTTTCAATGAGGCAGCCGGGGGCAATTTTTAGTCGCCCTTTCTTGACAAATCACTTGAACTTGAGCAGGAAAGGGGATATAGACCGCCATACTTCGTACAATACAAAAGGAGATCAGCCGGCATGGCAACGATATTGAAAGATTCATTGCAGACGATACAAACACACCGGGCCCTAAGCCCCCATTACACGGAACTTCTTGATATCCTGGAGGAGATCATGATCCTCCGCGAGGAATACCGCCGCCGGATACAGCAGGAGACATTCCCCGTCGATGAAAAGTTGATCCCTGCCAAGATGGCCGGGGGATTCCCGCTCGTCGATTTCTCATCGGTCACCGGCGACCTTACCGAACCTCAGCGCTATTTTCTGGCTCTTCTGGAAATCGCGGAAAAAAGGGCGCCCGGAGAAACCAATGAAATGGCAAGGAAGATCATTGAGGGTGAAATCCATTTCAACGACCTGATCTACGAATCCTTCAACCCGTTGCCCGAGGAAGAAGAGGCGGCAGACGACGGGGAGAATCCCTCCTTCGATCTTGTGGAGCTCTTCATCGAAGAGAGCCTGAGGCCGGCCCTGGAGATGGTTGTGACACGCTACGGCGCCGCCGCCGCAAAGGCGGGCTGGAAGGAGGGTTACTGCCCCATCTGCGGCCGCGAACCCAAGATCGGCGAGATTCGGGGCAAGGCGGAAAACCGTTATCTTTTCTGCAATCAGTGCGGCTTCGAGTGGAACTACCGGCACATCAAATGCCCCTTCTGCGGCAACGAGGAGCAGCAGAGCCTCGCCTACTTCACGATCGACGGAGATGAACGTTACCGCGTCGATGTCTGCAACGAGTGCAAGCGTTACATCAAGATCGTCGACTTCCGGAGGATGAAACGGAAGGCGGACCTGGACGTGGAGGACATCGCCACACTCCATCTGGATATGCTGGCCAACGACGAAGGCTATGACTGACATTCTCGCAGTCGGAGAAGATGGATGGACGACAGGAACATGGCGGCAATCATCCGCCTTCTGGAGCGGGAGCTGGAGAAAAAAGAGCTTCCCATCGTTACGAGGCTGGCCGAAGAACACCGCGACCCCTTTGAGATCCTGATCTCCACACTCCTCAGCCTCCGGACCAAGGATGAAGTGACGGCGGCGGCAACGGAGCGGCTCTTCGCCCTCGCCTCCACGCCGCAAGAGATGGTTGGACTTCCCGAAGAGGAGATCCGGAAGGCGATCTACCCCGCGGGATTTTACCGGAACAAGGCCAAAACGATCCTGCATGTCTGCCGGGAGCTCATCGACCGTTTCCGGTCCCGCGTACCGGACAGCATCGAAGAACTTCTGACCTTCCGGGGGGTCGGGCGAAAGACGGCCAACCTCGTTGTCACCCTCGGGTTCAACGGGGCGGGTCTCTGCGTCGACACCCACGTGCACCGGATCTCCAACCGCATCGGCTACGTCCGGACGAAAACCCCCGACGAGACGGAATTCGCGCTGCGGGCAAAACTGCCCCCGGAGCACTGGTCCCGCTACAATACGCTTCTCGTCGCTTTCGGCAGAAACACCTGCCGCCCCGTTTCTCCTCTCTGCAGCGGCTGCCCGGTGGCGGCATATTGCGATCGCGTCGGCGTAAAAAAAAGTCGCTGAAGAATCGATTTCCTTTTCGCAGGCGTCGATATCCCCCTGAAGGCAATCCTTATGGGTTGACTCTTTTTTGTATGGTGGTACAATCGGACCAAAACGAACAACACCCATGTTCCTGCAGCGGGAACAGAGAAAGGGGGAACGCGGAATGGCCATCAAAGTAGGAGTCAACGGCTTCGGAAGGATCGGGAGGAACATCATCAGGGCCGCGAAGGGAGACCCATCCATCGAGTGGATCGCGGTCAACGATATCGCGGATGCGAAAACCCTGGCCCATCTTTTCAAATATGATTCCGTACACGGAATCTACAAAGGCGATGTCCAGGCAAAAGATCATTCCATCATGATCGACGGCAAAGAGGTAAAGGTGTTTGCCGAAAAGGACCCGGCCAGGCTGATCTGGAAGGAGATGGGGGTCGATATCGTGATCGAATCGACGGGTCTTTTCACCTCCCGCGACAAGGCGCAGGTGCACATCTCCTCCGGCGGCGCCAAAAAGGTGCTGATTTCCGCCCCCGCCAAGGACGAGGACATCACGATCGTCATGGGGGTCAATGACTACCTGTATGACCCGCAAAAGCACCACATCATCTCCAACGCCTCCTGCACCACCAATTGTCTGGCGCCCTTCACAAAGGTTCTGCATGAGAACTTCCGGGTCAAAAGAGGGCTGATGACCACCATCCATTCCTATACGAATGACCAGAGGATCCTGGATCTTGCGCATCAGGACCTTCGCAGGGCCAGGGCCGCCGCCATGTCCATGATCCCGACGACCACCGGGGCCGCAAAAGCCGTCGGCCTCGTGCTTCCGGAACTGAAGGGAAAGCTCAACGGATTCTCCATGAGGGTTCCGACACCGGACGTCTCGGTCGTGGACCTCGTTGCCGAAATCGAGAAAGATGCGACCGTAGAAGAGATCAACGCCGCGCTGAAAGAGGCTGCCGAGGGTAAACTGAAGGGGATCCTCGCCTATTCGGATGAAGAGCTGGTCTCGATCGATTATCTGGGCAACCCGCATTCCTCCATCGTGGACGGAAAATCGACCATGGTGATGGAGGGCAATCTGATCAAAGTCCTTGCATGGTACGACAACGAGTGGGGCTTCTCCTGCCGGATGATCGATCTCCTGAAACTCGTCGCCGGCAGCCTCTGAGCGGGGAACGTCTTTGGTTTCTTAAAGAGCGGTATTCGCGGCTGTTTCTAAACGAAAGGATGGTGGCGTATGAGTCAGGTAGAGGTCTTTGAATGCAGGCGACCGATTCTCGGCATCAACAGCCTGGGGCGAATAGGGAAGCTTACACTCTGGCACCATATCGGCAGAAAATATTTTCAGGAAATCGTCGTCAATGTCGGCAGAGGGGTGGGCACCGGGCTTTCCGCCATCGCTCAATTGATCGAAAAGGATGCGACCTACGGAACCATCCACCGGTTCCTGCACGGCGTCAAGGCGGAAAGGATGATCCGGATTGTCGATGAAAAGAAAGGCGCGCTTCTCATCGACGGCATCCCCGTCACCATCCTGCGGGAGGCAAGAAACCCCGCCGATATCGGCTGGCGGAACCACGGCGTCGATGTGGTGGTGGATTGCACCGGAAAATTTCTGGACCCGACCAATGCGCCGGATGACAAAAACGGTTCCATTACCGGACACCTTGCCGGCGGCGCAAAAGTCGTGATCAATTCCTCGGCATTCAAAATAAAAAACCAGGCATTGCCCATGCCGGACGAGGCGATCACGCTGATTTATGGGATCAACCACACCGCATTCGACTATAAAAAACATCGGGCTGTTTCAGCCGCTTCCTGCACGACCACCGGCCTCGCGCACATGATCAAACCGCTCCTCGAAGATCAGGCGACCAGCAAGATCCTCACCGCATCGATGTCAACGATTCATGCAGTCACAAGCTCGCAGAGCATCCTCGATAAGACGCCGAAGGCCGGCGAAAAGGATCTACGCAAGAACAGAAGCACGCTGAACAACATCATTCTCACCTCTACCAATGCCGCCGAAGCGTTGAGTCAGGTGATTCCGGAGGTGAAAAATATCGGCTTTATGGCGGATTCAATCCGGGTGCCTACGAATACGGAATCTTTGATCATCTTGAATGCGACTTTTCAATCCCGCGCAAACAACAACGGCGCCATTGCCCCCCTCAGCAGGGACAGGCTCAACGACATCTATAAAAAGGCGGCGAACGATCCCGAACATCTGGTGGTCTATTCGGAAGAGCAGAACGTATCGACCGATCTGATCGGAATGGATGCGGCCATTGTGATCGAAGGACAATTCAACCATACCCGGACCGCATTCATCGATGTGGACCTCTCCAATGTGCCCGACCTGCCGGACGCGTTTCTCAAGACGTTATCACAATCAACCATGCGGATTCCCGTGGTTCACGCCAAGATATTCGGCTGGTATGACAATGAATACGGCAGCTACACGAACAGACTCGGCGACTTGACCGCATACATCCATCAAAGCCTGTTTCGTTAAGGAAGCGTAATTTATAAATATTGTTTCTCTTATGCCGATCCAGATGAAATAGGAGTTTGAAATGATTTGACACCATCACCAGGAGGTGTATTTTATCGGGACAGTTTACGATGAAGGCCATAGAGGAGGACTTTGGCATGAAGGTTAACGTCATGGTAAATAACGCCGAGAAATTCAGTGGCAAGTTTGTGGCACTCCGGTCTTTTTGGGAGAAAGACCCGGTATGTTCAGGCATTAACCCCGTTGATGTTCACAAAGATGCGAAAGCTCAGGGGATAGAGGAACCGGTCGTTTTCTTTGTGCCTGAAAATGATGTGATATACATATACTGATGCCTATAAAGGATTGTCCTTTTACACTATGCAGGAGCGGAATTTACAGGCCAATGCTCCCAATACGGATCATCAATCCCCATGTCGATGGTGGCGTTTATCGCACTATTGGCCTTATTGATACGGGAGCCGACGAATGTGCCATTCCTGCAGCGTATGCTTCGATACTGGGACACAATCTATTATCGGGACAATCAAAGCAGATAGGGACCGGCAACGGAATTACAACCGCATATTCTCATTCCACAACGATTGAAATCTACGACCCCGCCACAAAAGATATTGGTTACAGACTCGACGAAACACCCATCGACTTCATGCCGAACCTTGCAGTCGTTCTTTTAGGTGTAAAGGGTTTCCTTAATCGCTTCATTCCCACAATAGACTACCCCCGGAAAACATTTTCAATCCAATAACCATTTCTCCATAGTATAGACGACCTTTCCCTCCTGGGCTTGAAAAGGAATCAATAATGATGACCTCGTCAAAAGTCGAAAATACCCAAGAATCGTCATTCCGGTGAAAACCGGAATCCAGAGATTTCAAAGTGTTACAAAAACACTGGACACCGGTTTTCACCGGTGTGACGACTTTTGACGAGGTCATCAATAATAAGTATTGATAAATATGATTTAAGGTACTACAATCAAACCATGTCATCACAATCCCAAAAAATAGCGGTGCAGATTCGGCGGGTTATCAACCGGGCCATGATCTTGGAGAAACGGAGCATTTTAAATCACGAGGCCCTGCGCCTCTATCCTTCGGAAATCCACCTGCTGCAGGTCATCAACGAAGGGACGGACATGAGCGCCGGCGAAATGGCCCGGAAGTTAGGCATCAGCAATGGCGCCGTGTCCCAGACCCTGAACCGGCTGGAAAAAAAAGGGGGCATAAAAAAAACCAAGGACCCGGCCCTTAAAAACAGGCTGTCGGCCACGTTGACCGAGGTTGGACAAACGGCTATCCGGCAATTTGAACAAGGGCAGGAGGCCACGATGAAGACATTTTCCAGTTACCTGTCCGGAGTATCCGAAGTGGAAAGAAAGGTAATCGAGGGATTTCTCTCCCACCTGGAGGTGTTTTTAAAAAACCTGGGGTGATTTTTTTTGAGTTGAGATTATAGTATCTGAAAACAGAAAGGAAACCAATTATGACTAACAAGCTTTTGATGGGGTTTTGGAGGACCATGGTGGGAGTGCCTCCCGTTCTTTGGGAGAAACAAATTGAAAGGATGAGGCACAAGGTAAAAAAGTCCACTCGATTCATGTCCCCGGAGCATCGCCTGGTTCATCATTATGTAGTCCGGGAACTACCGCGTGTCGGAGAGCCGATTCCGGTGGAAAGAGTGGCCCAGGGTGTGGCCCTGGGCGTTGAGCAGACTATTGAAATTTTGAAGGAACTGGAAGAACGCCTGACCTTTCTGTACCGGAACGAGCAGGGGCAGGTCCTCTGGGCCTACCCGGTGACCGTTGAAAAAACCCCGCACCGAATCACCTTTGGCTCGGGGGAGCGGTTGTATGCCGCTTGAGCGGTGGACGCTTTCGCGACGCCCTTCGTGCAAGGGCGACTGAGACGGGAAAACGTTTTCATTCAGGTTGAAACGGAATGCGCCCACTGCAAAAGACCCATGTGGATGGAGATAGATAGCGATATGAATTGCCGCTGCCAGGAAACGGATTGCCGTCCCATTATCTTCGTCCCCGACGTTGATTTCAGCCGTCTGGAAGATCCCAACATCATCGATGCCTTCTGAAAAAAAAGCGTCTTCTTCTGGTCAGAAGAACATGCCAGGGCTTATCGAAAGAAAGTACACCGAATAAAGGGCGCCTACTTTACCCCCGGGCAGATAGCCTATTTAAATCGGGCCATCCAGAGCGCCATCTTTGACTTGTGAATATCAGGCAGGGAGGAGCCAAACGGATATCAGTAAAGGAATCCCGCCGGAATTATCTTGGAGGTGAAAACAGTTACTTTGACTCATTCAATCGTTGAAATCAAGGTTCGCGGATTTCATGTCGATGTGTTCGGCGTGGTCAACCATGCTTGGTTCGTACGTTTTTTTGAAGAGGCCCGCTGGGCCTATCTGGACGAACGGCCCGCGCTGCGAGACGGGTTACAATCAGCCGGCGTCGCTCACTCCGTGGTCTCACTGCAGGTGGCATACAAGCATCCGGTTCGACTGGGAAACCTCCTGGGAATTAAAACTTGGGTAAAACGGGCTGGCAGACGGAGCATTACTTTCGAACAAGAGGCTGATATTATACCAGGGCAGGAAACGGCCGTAATTGCTCAAGTTACAAATGTTTTTTTTCGGATCCGCGGGGGAGAGGTGGTCGAGGTGAAGGATGGGGTTTTCGATTCCTGGCCGGAACTTAGGGAGTTGACTGAAACCTGCCGGTTGGGGTCGAGAAGATCGTGAAATCGGTCAATGCGGACCTCAAGGCACGGTTATCCTCCGAGGAACTGGTAATGGTAAGGGAATGGACGCTGACGAGGGATGCCAATTTTGTTTGATAAGGCCTTGCTTTTGATGAGTAAAGTATAAGCAGCAACGGACTTGTATGTCAAGGAAATATTGGCCACCGATCCAACCGTGAACCGGCCATTTCACGAAGGGGATATAGGTAATGATGCACCTCAAGGATTGGCAGGACTACCACGGCAATTCGTGTCATGTTGAGGGAAGTTGAGACAGTAAAACCCAACGCGCCCGGGGAAAGAATTTGCCGTTGACAATGATAACGGATATCGTTATTACCGAACCATGATCACGTCATTACGATGCAAGGAAACCTCGAGAATATTCAAGGGAAAGTTTTCCGCAACCTGCCGCAGGCGATTCAGAAGGCGGCGGCCCGGAAATTGGAAATCATTGACGCAGCCGGGGATCTGGAAGATTTAAGGACACCGCCCTGCGGCTGTCTCGTTTTTTCGGGAATTCGGCGCAATTTTGGATGAATCTTCAAACACGTTACGAGATTGAATCGACGCGTGATTTATCGGCGACCAGCATCGACCGCGAAGTCAGACCACACGCAGCAGCGTAAGATGCGAGGTAAGGCTACAGTACGATTTTATAAGATTCATCAGCGCCGATTTCGTGCTTTCCCGTATAGACGGCCCCGCTCCAGCCGTCGATACTGATGAAATCTCCGCCTCGGATGGTTTTCCCGTCCACCTTGCTGTACCCTTGCGACTCATAGACGTGAAGCTTGTTGAAGCCCACCACGCCGACTTTGTTCAGTTGAGGGATCGTGACCGCCGCATGGGACGTGCCGCCGCCTCTCGCGGTCAGAATTCCATCGGCCTTCAGGATAATGCCGACGTCGTCGGGAACGGTATCGGGACGGATCAGAATCAACGCGGTTTCAGGTTCCTTTTCCCGGAAATGTTCGATCTCCTTTTCGGAATAGACCGCCCTGCCGGTCAGGGCGCCGCCGCTGACCCCGATGCCGATGCCGAGGAAAGACCGTTCAAGCTCCTCATCGCCGACAAAGGTTCTGACCTTGTCGGTTTCCCTCTGAACCATGTCCCGCGTCTGGAGGATATGGAGCCCTCTTTTCGTGTCGTTCTCAAACGTGAATTCGATCTCCTGCTGGTTGAATCCCTTTTCATAGACCAGCAGTTCGGCAATCCGGACCAGTTCGTTGTAGATCTCCGGGAATTTCGTTTCCAGGGTGATCAGAGACTCTCTTTTCTCCGCAATTCTCTGTTTTTCCGAAATGGGAAAGGTTTCCACAAGACCGGAGACGATATCTTCCCCCTGAACGCAGAAGATGAAATCTCCATTGATGGCCACATCCTGCGAGGACCCCTTGGGATCCCGCGTAAAGATCACGCCTGACCCCGAGTGTTCATTCAGGTTGCCGAACACCATGGCCTGGACGATCACGGCGGTGCCCCATTCGTCGGAAAGATGCATCTGATGGCGGTAGATTCGCGCCTGTTCGGAATTCCAGGAGGCGAAAACGTCCAGGATGGCATGCTGGAGTTGCTGGTAGGGATTGTCCATGATCCGGATACCCCGCTTGACGATCGCCTCTTTGTAAGAAAGCGCGAGCTGTTTCATCTGTTCCGGAATAAACTGAAATTTCTTCGTAATCGCATAACGACTCTTGTGACTTTTCATGACTTCATCGAAGATATTCCGATCAATCCCCTGAAACATCGCCCAGGTCTGCAGGAACCGCCGGTACGAATCCCAAGCCGCCCACGGATAATCCTCCTTTTGGGCAAGCCCCTCCGCAATCGTTTCGTTGATCCCGACATTGAGAATGGAACACATCATGCCGGGGAGAGAAATCGTTGCGCCGCTCCTCACCGAAAGCAGCAGGGGGTTCCGGGGATCGCCGAATGTCTTTCCGGTAATCCGTTCAAGCTCCTTGATCTCCTTGTAAACCCTCCGTTTCAAATCCTTGTAAATATGTTTGTACCCCACAACGCCTTCATAGCCCCGGAACACCTCCGTCGTGATGATAAATCCGGGCGGTACCGGGAGATTGAATGAGATCAGCTCCTTTAACATATAAGCCTTGTTGCCGATGAGGATCTGATTGTCCGCATCCCTGTTTTTTTTATAAAGGGTCGATATCGCCAATTCCGGAATATAGGCCATGACGAGATTCAGGATGTGCTTGTCATCCTTGAATTTTTCAAGCTCGGCGCTCAGCGTCCGGATGACGGCATTCACGAAATTATCCAGAACCTGCAGGCCGAAGGCGGCGGCGATGATGGAACGGACAAAGTTTTCCGAGTACTGATAAAAGGCCTTCTGGTCCTTCGGCGCTATGATTTTATTGTGGGGACACGATGCGGCATCATGGGCGTTGTGGGGACACGATGCGGCATCATGTCCCCATTCATCGCCATCGATCAGTTGGCCGATGATGACAGGCAGGTTGGGGCGATGGGCATCGATATAGTAATCACGGGTGATATCCTGAATGCCTTTGGCGATGAACTGGAAGATATCGATATACTGATCGATCGAAAACTGCCGGATCTGCAGGGCGCTCGTAATAAACCTCAGCTTGCTTACAAGCCCTTCCGTGGCCAGACCTTCCAGTTCGAGCGCCTTGATGTAGAGCCAGAGATATTCGTGGATTCTCATCAGGGTGCTTTTGGTGATGAACTTGAGATTCAGGGACTCCACTAGTCTTTCAAAAAGCATCGTGGCAAAGCTTTCAAGGCGAAACGCAAGCCCCATGGCTTCAAACTTTTCTTCGCGATAGGTCCCGTACATGGACGGGATTCCGGCGGCAATATGCCGTTTATAATAGATATTTTCAAAATAGTCCGTCTTTTGGGATGAAAGCACCTTCTCCTTCAGAACGGCGAGCATCGCCAGAATGATGGTCAGGCTTTTGTAATAATCCTTTCTTGCCAGTGAGCGCTTGAGGGAACGAATTTTCCGCAGATCCAGCAGACAGGAGGTCTCAAGTTCTTTGAGGATATCGATGTGCTGATGGAAATACTTGTTATAAATGAGCTGATAGAACCGGATCATCAGTTCGGCGCGTTCTTTTTCTCTCTCGTTGACGCCGGCGACACCGTTGATCTCTTTTGATATTTTCTGGCGGTCCCATTCAAGCAACTTCGGAACATCGTCATGGATCTTCTGAAACAGGTCGCCGAATATGAGATGAAGGTCGTCGAAATATTCGCCCGCAGCCTGAACCTCTCCGTAAACCTCCTCAGGCAGGTGCTCTTTCAGAAATGGCTTGTCGCCCGAGTTCCAGTAGCGAAAAATGTCTTCGATAAAGGGAACCAGGAGGCTGTTGCTTTCGACGTGAGACTGCTTCCTCAGAAAATAGATGAGCCGGTCATGTCTGCCGGAAAGCTCATCCACCGCAGTGGAGATCGTCCGCAGCTCCCCCTCTGCGCCGATCTCGGTGAAATAGATCGGAAAAATTCTAAGGAGCTGCTTCACCAGGTTGTATGCAGGCAGGATATCCGCATTCAGGAGCTGGGAGATATCCTTCTGGAGAAGATCCGTATCCCGGACGAAGACACCCTTCAATTTCAGATTGATGATGAGGGCCGAGAGAAGTTTCTTCGTCCATCTCGGCTTCCGGGAAATAATCTCCAGCCAGGAGCGGATGTTTTGAATGTGTGCCGGGTTCACCTGGATCTGCCATTCGGTGGTCGATCCCTTTACGTCTGGATGCTGAAAACCGAACGCCACGAGTTCCTCGATGAAGGTATCGACAAGAGAATGGTTATTCAGTTCAAAGATCTCTTTGGCCAGGGTCGTGATGCAATCGAGGATCGAACTCCGGTATTGATTCTGCAGGACCGTTTTTTTCCATAAACGGAATATCTCCTGCACCAGAGCATTCACATTCCGATCGCTCTCCTCCTTCAAGGCCCTTCCCAGACAGCGGTTGATCTCGATAAGGCCCGTGTTGTGAATATCCGACAGTCCGGCAACGCCCACCATCTTGAAAAGGAAATGGAGTTTCAGCAGATAGCGGCGTCCTTCAAAGGCGCCTGATTTTTCAAGGGCGTCGGCAATCACGAGATAACCGTTTGCGATCTGCGCATGGTCGGGCAACTCCAGGTACCGCGCAAGCCCATCCGCATCGGTCGCCGCCTGTTGTTGAAGATCTTCGAGGCGGGCGATCAGCTTGCGGATATGTTCGTGAGAAAGGGGTGAGATCAGCTCATGATAGGCATCATGAGCTTCCCCGGTCTCGCTCTCCGTTGAAAACCACTGTGAAGGATCGGGTTGCGTAAGCCAGTAGAGGTATGTCGATTTGAAGGCGGAAAAGAGGAGTCGGTTGACCTCATCCGTCAAGGGGACATGATGCCGCATCGTGTCCCCCCTAAACGCATGATGCCGCATCGTGGAAGTTATGGGGACACGATGCAGCATCATGTCCCCGTGATTCTCCATCATCCGTCTTGCGACTGCCTTCACATAACCAGATGATTTCTTTAACAGTTGACCCTGTGCCAGAGACAGATCGGCGAGAGATCGAAAGAGGGGTAAAAAAAGGGCCGTGTTTCTCTCCAGCAGTTTACCGCTATTGGAAAGAACGGTATTGAGATATTCGAAGCAATAACGGACAGCGTTGTCTTTGACCTCTTCGTCGCCGGCCGAAGTGATGACGGTAAGATAGATATCCGCAAACGTTTTCAGCGCGGATAATCCGTCTTCATGGGTATTGAAATCGTAGAAATCGCCTATGGAAAGGGTTTTAAGCTGTACCAGCACGTATTCCCAGTTCACAAACGGGTGGTGAAGTTCCACGAGCAAATCTTCCGTGCGCTTCGAAACCCCGTAATGGTTCTTGACGACATCCAGGAGCCTCATGTATTTCTCAGGAATGTCCACAACTGCCTTGGTTCTTTCCAGATTGATTTCCAGCGCCGTCAAGGGCCGTGTTTTTTCCTTCGTATCCATGTGCACAGATTAATCCGAACAGTCAAATAATGCAAATCCTAACTGGTCAGCCCAAAAAAATAAGCATTGACGAAAATCGGCAGGCTGGCTATGATCCACCGTCGCCGATTGCGGGGCGTTATCGTGGACCGTCGAAAGATGGTCCCTATGGAAAAAAGGATGAAGGATGCCTTTTCTTTGGAGGATGGGAAAATGGTCCGCCCGGTCATCGCAGGAAACTGGAAGATGAACAAAACGGTCGCCGAGGCCGTCGATTTTGTCTCGCGCCTCTCGAAGGCCCTCCCCCTCCGGCCGGAGCCGGAGGTGATCATCGCCCCGCCTTTCACGGCGCTCCAGGCCGTGGCAAAGCTCCTCCAGGGATCGCCTGTCCGTCTGGCGGCCCAGAATCTCCATGAGGCAGAGAAGGGAGCCTACACAGGGGAGATCTCCGGCGCGATGATTCGTGAGGCAGGATGCACCCATGTGATCATCGGCCACTCGGAGCGGCGCACCCTCTTCGGCGAGCAGGATGAGGGCATCCACCGAAAACTCGTGGCCGCCCTCACGGCAGGTCTGAAACCGATCTTCTGCATCGGGGAAACCCTTCAGGAACGGGAAGAAGATCGGATGAGAAATGTTATCGAGCGACAGATAAAAGAGGGGTTGAATAATTTAACCGCCGATGATATAGGACGCACCCTTATTGCCTATGAACCGGTATGGGCGATCGGCACCGGCAGGACGGCAACCCCGGCGCAGGCGGAAGAGGTGCATCGCTTCATCCGGGAATGGATCGCCGGTCATTACGGAAACGAAGCGGCGGCGGAGATGGCCATCCTGTACGGGGGCAGCGTTACGCCAAAAAATATCGCCGATCTGATGTCCCAGCCGGACATCAACGGGGCGCTGGTCGGAGGGGCCAGCCTGGACGTCGGGTCTTTCGTCCAGCTTGTTGCATATCAATCGATTGAAGGGGTATGAAAAAGTGCAGATTCTGATTACCATTGTACATGTCGTTGCCTGTATCGTCCTGATCCTCGTCGTGCTCTTGCAGGCGGGGAAGGGCGCAAATATGGGCGCGGTCTTCGGCGGGTCCAGCCAGACCGTTTTTGGAAGCAGCGGTCCGGGGAGCTTTCTCAGCAAGATGACGACCGCGGTCGCCATCATCTTCATGCTGACCTCGCTCAGCCTCTCCTACATGGTTTCCCGCAGAGGGAGTTCCTTGATGGAAGGCGCCGCCAAACCTGTAGCGCAGCAAACGGTCCCGACGCCGAAACCGGCGGCGCCACCTGCCCCGGCGACCACCCCGGCGCCTCAGGTCCCGGCAGCTCCGCAGACGACAAAATAGCTCTTCCGGTAGAACGTCTCGACATAGAACAACCTCGGAAAAGCGCCGTTGATTCGACAGGTTCACCGAGTGAGTCCGAAACCGGCTGCCGTTGTCGAAGGACTCTTTTGATATTGACAAAGCGATTTAAAACGGATAAGTTCCCGGCAACGTTGACGAGGTATCGGAAAAGAGCGATGCCAAATCTTCCCGGAAATGCCGAAGTGGTGGAATCTGGTAGACACGCTATCTTGAGGGGGTAGTGGACAAAATCCGTCCGGGTTCAAGTCCCGGCTTCGGCACCATAATAAAAATAGAGGGTTAGCCCGGTCATGGGTTAACCCTCTTTATCTCTGATGCCAGCAATCATAAGAACTTTTAGAACGAGACGTACAGAAGGCTTTTTATCAATTGCACTGTCAGAATAACAGGGTTATAATGAGGACGGGAAATAGATACCCATAATCTAATCAGGAGGACCAACGCCATGTCTACAGACTTAATCGACTTAACTGCTGACATTGTTATCGCCCATGCTTCCGTTACGGAAATGTCATCGAATGACCTGCTCAAGGAAATCAAGAAAGTCTATGCTACGCTCGAAGCACTGACCAGGGGCGGAAAAGCTTTGACACTGGAAACATCGGATAGGGAACAGAAAGTATCCGCGAAGAATATGAGGGGATCTGCAATCCCTCAGGCTCCGGCCATGACCATCGAGGAGGCATTCAAGCCGGATCAGGTTGCCTGTATGATTTGCGGAAAGACGGGCATGAAGACCCTGAAACGGCATATCGCCTCGGCTCACGATTTGAAGCCGGGCCAGTATAAAAAGCTATTCAAGATCGACAAAGATCAACCATTGGCGGCCCTGGAATACGTCGAACAGAGGCGCAGGATCGCTTTGGAAAGAGGCTTGGGAGAGAAGCTGGCTGCGGCAAGAGCGGCCAAAAAAAATAAACAGATGGGAGAATGAAAGGAGAACAATTATGAGCCTGACAAAGATTGATATCATCGACTCCATTTACGAGAAACTCGGCATCCCCAAAAAAGAGTGCATCAGTATCGTTGAAAGCGTTTTTGCAATCATCAAGAATGATCTTTACAGCGGAAATGACGTCATGATCTCCGGTTTCGGAAAATGGACGGTCAAAGCCAAGAAAAAACGAAAGGGCAGGAATCCCCAGACAGGGGAATCATTGATGATTGATGCGAGAAAGGTGGTTACATTCAAACCATCACAGGTGCTCCGCAGCGCCGTCAATGATTGATCACTCCGTTTCAACGGTTATTGAGGCGGACCGATGCATCGGTTGTGGCTTGTGCGTCAAAGTTTGTCCGTCAAAAACAATATCCATGCAGGGGGACAAAGCCGTTGTCATCGGTGATAGTTCTCTTTCCTGCGGCCATTGCGCGGCGGTCTGCCCTGTCGATGCGATCACGATTCATGCCATCGATCCGGAAGCTTCAAGGTTCGCCACCTTCGATGCCGATAGCCGTTGGCTGCCCCACGGAGAATTCAACACCGTTCAATTGGTCCGGCTGATGGCCTCGCGAAGGTCCTGTCGGAATTTCCAAGATAAACCGGTAGACCGTGCGCTGCTCGCAGACCTTGTTAAGATCGGCGCCACCGCCCCTTCGGGAACAAACAGCCAGATGTGGACATTCACGATCCTTCCCGCCAGAGACTCGGTCACCGCCCTCGGGGATCAGGTAGCCATGTTCTTCAAGCGTATCAATGACCTGTCTGAACGCTACTGGCTGCGCAATGCACTACGGTTCATCGGCAAACCTGAACTTGCCCATTATTACCTCGATTACCATCAATCCGTAAGTGAGGCATTGACCGAAAGGGAGAACAGCGGCGAGGATCGCCTGTTTCATGGGGCCACGGCCGCTATCGTTGTGGGGTCGAGACCTGAAGGCAGCACCCTGAAAGAAGACGCCCTTCTGGTAACACAGAATATTCTTCTTGCGGCACACAGCATGGGGCTGGGAACCTGCCTGATCGGGTTTGCCGTAATCCCGATGATGAAAGATATCCAGGTAAAACGATCCCTGGGCATACCGGACAGCGAAAAGGTGCATGCGGTCATTGCCCTGGGATATCCCGAAGAGAGATATCTTAAGGTTGCCGGCAGAAAGAGATACATCCAGAGGTATTGTGAAGCCGAATTTCAAAGGAGGAAAATATGATGGAAAGACTGAAGGCAATACTCTGTTCCTGCATGGTTATGTTGACCATAACCGGCTGTGCTTCCATTAACTATAATGAAATAGCGCCCAATGCCGGCGCCTTTAAACCGAAAGTTGCCGTTGTGCTCCCGGCCATTAAAATGCCTGAAGGTGTCGAG
>Ga0208566_1001120_pt1 | contig 16035 bp, 13 predicted proteins | sample PL_2010_150m_FD_184159 | JGI IMG/M metagenome (GOLD analysis project Ga0208566, IMG submission 184159) | Freshwater microbial communities from Powell Lake, British Columbia, Canada to study Microbial Dark Matter (Phase II) - PL_2010_150m... | ecosystem: Environmental > Aquatic > Freshwater >...
GTCGACATGGGAAAAATCCTTGAGATCCTGGACGATCTGCTTGACCCGCTGGATGCCCTCGCCGGATTCCTTGAGCAGGGCGAGGATGTCTTCCTTGAGGAAATCCAGTTCCACTTCCTGTTTCAAGTGCTTGACTCGCGCCAATTCCGCCGGCTGGCAGGCCGGCTCGGCCTGTTCGTAGGCGTCCAGCACCGCCAGCAGCTGGTCGAGATAGGTGCGCAAGGTGCCGAGGTTGGAATTGACGTAGCCGATGGGGTTGTTGATCTCGTGCGCGACCCCCGCCGCCAGCTGGCCGATGGAGGCCATCTTTTCCGATTGCAGCAGCTGGTTATGGGCTTCTTCCAGCTTCTTGATCAACGCTTTCTGTTCTTCCTTTTCCTTGAGCAGCAGTTGTTCCACCTGATTGCGCTCGCTAAGCTGGTGGCGCAGGTCGTTGTTGGTTTCGGTCAATTCCTTCGACATCAGATCGAGGGAGCGTTCGATCATCAGCCGGTCGGCATCGGCAGCAGCATAGGCTTCGTCGACCGCCGCCGCGAGCGCTGCTATTTCCGGCGGCAAGGCGGCGGGGTCGCCGAAAATACGCTTGATTTGGCGCTCCAGCATACGATGCATGGCTACCGCTCCGAGAAAGTCGTGATCGTCATGGTCTGGTTGTGCAGCTCGCAGGTGGTGATTGCGCCGTGCGGGCAAATTTCGCCGTAGGAATAGAAACCGGCCAGCACGGTGTTTTCCCCCAGCACCTCGCGCACGCTTTCCACTTCCTCCTCGATGCGCTGCTTCAGCACCAATTTTCGCCCGACGCAACTGACCAGCAAGGCCAGTTCGGGCTCGATCGAGCCGAGCGTCTCGAAACCGGCGTGCGCCGCACCCGCCGCGCCGTCGATCAGACGGTCGAAATTGGCCTTCATCAGGCGGGCATAACTGCCCTCCGGCATGTCGCCGAAGAAGGTCATGCTTTGATCGTCCTCGTTGACTGCCGCCACGGAACGCACCAGCCCGTAGCCCTCATCGCCGCTGCGTAACGCCAGCGGAAACAGCAGCGCCTCGGCTGGCCCGGCGTCATGCTGGCCCAGGTATTCCTTGTAGAGTTCGAGCGCGGAATGGCCGTCCAGTTCGTACAGAATATTGCCCTTGGAGCGGGTAATCAGGCGTTCCGGGCCGAAGGAATCCCAGCCGCCGAGAGAGCCGTAGCCGACCTTGAGCCGTTCGCCGTAGAACCCCAGCGCTGCGATGATTCCCTCGCCCGGCTTGCCGTCGGCGCACACCAGGGTGTGCTGGAAGCGCGTGCCGTCGCCCGCCAGCCCGCCAGTGAAGGTCACATTGCGGGGCAGGTTGTCGCGCAGTCCGCGCGCCAGTTCTGTGCCGTTCACTTTCAGGCCGTCCGACAGCACGACCACATGCACCAGCCCCTGTACGGGCAATGCCTGTGCCAGGCTTTGTCCCGCATGGAAACTGTCGCCGGATTCGCCGACCTCGACGCTGGCCAGTTTGATCTCGCCATGTTCGAGCCGTATCGCCGTCGCCGTCAGGGAATCGTCGCGTACCCGCGTGCCGCAGATTTCCCCTGCGGTTGAACAGCCGACCAGCGGCGCTCCCGGATAGCGCGCTCGCACTTCCCCAAGCCGGGCATCGTCTTGCAGCGCCGCCGCGCTGCCGAAAAGCAGGACGACCGATCCCGTTCCGTCCAGGGAGGAAAATTTTTCGGTTTTCCAGCCAGCATCGGCAGTCCAGTAACTTTGTTCGATCTTCATATATCCTCCCTTATTCAACGACGTTTGCGAATGGTTGGCGACCCGGTTCCAGAACCTCGCTCGAACCGGGCGAATACCGAATTATTCGGAAGGACGGACGTTGATGGTCAAAACATGACCATCCGCCCGTTCGAAATTGCGGATCTGCTCGATCAGCGAGTTATCCAGCACATATTCCCGCGCCAGCAAAAGCAGTCCGTCGCGCGTCACGATGTCGCGCGTCAGGACCATCCCGGCCTTTAGCTGCGCGCTCGTCAGCAGCACTTCCGGCCCGCTGTATTCCGCTTCCGGCACTTTGCTGACCAGGTCGGCGAAGGCGTTCACCACTGCCGGGTCGTAGCGTGTCCCGCGGCCTTCGATAATCAGGTTGAGCGCGCCGCTCCGGCTCAATTGCTTGGGTACCAGCCGTCCGGCCTGGAGTGCATCGAAGTCGTTCACCACCGCCAGCAAACGCGCGCCTTGGGGGATGTTCAACGCGCTCAGGCGGTTGGGATAGCCCTGCCCGTCGTAGCGTTCGTGGTGGCAGCGCACCAGGTTCGCCGCGTTGGCCAGTTGCTCGAGCGCCATCAATGCCGCCGCGCCCTTGGTCGGATGCTTGATGTACTCGGCACGTTCCTCGTTGGTCAAATTGCTGAACGGCTTGACCAGCATGTAGTCGGGCAGGCCGATTTTGCCGATGTCGTGCAGTAGCGCGGCGACCACCAGATCCTGGGTGTCCGTCGCCGGCAGCCCCATTTTTTTGGCCAGTCCGCGGCTCAATTCGGCAACGCGCCGGGAATGGCCGGCCATCGAGCCTTCGCGCAATTCCATCAAGTTGGCAAAAACCTGAATCGAGGTATAAAAACCTTTTTTCAGTTTTTCGTGGGTCGCCGAAAGTTGCTCCATCGCCTGGCGCAACGCCTCGGTACGCTGCCGCACCTTTTCTTCAAGACTGGCGTTAAGTTCCTTCAGCTCCTCGTTCTGGCGCAGTGTAAGCGCTTCGAGGCGCTGCTTCTCCGCCTTCAGCAGCTTGCGCTCCAGCGCGTCGCGCACGGTCAGCAGAATTTCGTTATCGTCCCACGGTTTGGAAATGTAGCGGTAGATTTCGCCGCGATTGATGGCGGCGATCGTGGAACTGACATCGGCGTAGCCGGTGAGCAGGATGCGTACCGTCTCCGGCCATCGCAGACGTACCTGTTCCAGCACCTCGGCACCGCTCATGCCCGGCATCCGCATGTCGCACACCACCACGTCCACCGCTTCCTGTTCCAGCAGCGCCAGCCCGGCAGGCCCGCCGTCGGCGACCAACACCCGGTAGCCGTGGGGGCGGAACAGGCGTTTGAGCGAGGACAGGATATTGGCTTCGTCGTCGATGCACAGCACCGTCGGCGGGTTGTCCGGCGGTGTGGGGGCGGATAGGGTGTTTTCAGCCATGCTGGACCTTTTCTATCTATAGAGACAAGGCGGTGCAGTGCACGCCTGATCTCGGAATTTCAAGCTTATTGTCTCATGATTTCAAGAGGCATCATTCACCGCGTTGTTTTGCCAGAGGCAGGCCGATAACCATTTCCACACCGTTTTCGTTGTTGCGGATGGCGATGCTGCCACCCATGTTGTCCATGATCATTTTCGACATATACAGGCCGATGCCGGTACCTTTTTCCTTGGTGGTGAAATAGGGGTCGAATACCTTGCCGAGTATCTCCTCGGGAATGCCGCCACCGTTATCGCTGAGGGTCACGGTAACCTGTTCTTCAGTCCTGGCGACACGGATATGCACCTCACCGGGAATGCCTCGCGCGACGATGGCATCCTTGGCGTTGGTCAGCGCATTCAATACCACCTGCGCGAACTCGTTGGGATAGCCCAAAACCTCGCAGGACACGTCGCAGCTTCCCATCGCGATCTCGATGTTGTGGTTCTTGAAACTGTGGGCAACCAGCTTGATTGCTTCGGCGACGCTGTCGCAAGGGCGGAACGGTTCTTTTTCCTTGTTGGGTTTGAAAAAGTTGCGGAAATCCTCGATGGTGGAGGACATTTTCTGGATCAGGTGCTGGCCGCTTTTCACCGATTTGTCGAGGTATTCCTTGTCCAATTGGTTGTACTCGAAGGCATCCTTGATGTTGGCGAGTACCAGCCCCAGGGCATTGATCGGCTGGCGCCACTGGTGGGCGATATTGCCGATCATCTCGCCCATGGCCGCCAGGCGGGATTGCTGGATCATCAAATGATCCTTTTCCCGGTTTTTGGCGACTTCTTCGGCTACGCGCTTTTCCAGCGTTTCATTCAGCCCCCTGAGTTGTTCCTCGGTGCGCTTGCTCTGGGTAATGTCGGAGAAAATCGCCACATAGTTGCTGTGTTCCCCTTGCCGGTTTTTTACGGCGCTGATCGCCAGCCATTTGGGAAACACTTCGCCGTTCTTGCGCCGGTCGAGGATCTCGCCCTGCCAGCATCCGTCGCATTCCAGCGCGGTGCGGATAGCCCGGAAGAACTCCGGGGTATGGAGGCCAGAATCCATCGCCCCCAGTTTCCTGCCGATGATTTCCCCGGCTTCGAAACCGGTTATCTGCGTGTAGGCGGGATTTACCGATTGAATGTTGAGTTCGGCATCGGTGATGACGATCCCCATGAAAGAGGTTTCGAAGACCTTTTCCGCCAGACGGATATGGTGATGGGAAAGGTCGAGTTTTTGCTCCTGCTCGCGGATGGTTTTTTGCAGTTGCTTGACGTAATCGTGTTCGATGCTGGCGAGGATGTCCGGGTAGGCTAGCACGCCGATCAGTATTTCTCCATCGGTGATGCCTAGGTGGCGGATACGCTTCTCGGCGCACAGGTTGCGTGCATGGAACAAATTGGTATGCCACGGCACGGTGATCAGCGGCCAACTCGCAACCTCGCCGATACAGCTGTCGACCTGGTCGATGCTGATCGAACGGACGATGTCGCGCTCGGTATAGATGCCAAGCACCCCTTCCACATCCACTACCACCGCGTCGTGTCCGGCCTCACGCATTCTGTTTGCTGCCTCGGCGATGGACATGCCGAACGGCACGATCATCGGCAAGCCGGAAATCACCGACTTGACGTCGCGTACTTCGATGTAAAAATCGATGCCCTGATTCAGGATAACATCGGTCTGGGTAATGATGCCGCGATAACCTCCCTCATCGTCGGTAACCAGGAAATGATGCACGTCTTCTACTTCGAAACGCAGGGCGGCTTCGCCGATGGTGGAACGGAAATGGATGGTCTTGACGGGGGTGCGCATTACCTGCTCGACCGCCAAGTCGATCGCATGGGGCAGGCTGAAATCCACCGACAGGGCATTGCGCTCCGTCCAGATGCCCAGCGCCTTGCCGTCTTCATTCATTATCACGATGGAACTGCAGCGCGCCTCGTCCATGCGTCGCGCTGCCTCGCGAATGGTCGTGTCGGGAGGGCAGTTCAGGATCGTCGGCTGGAGGATGTAGTCGACGGGCAAGTCGTAAGACATGGGGTATTCCTTATGCGCAGTGGCGGTGTTTTTATATCAAATGCCTGCCGAATAGGTGGAGCGGGTGGCCTGATCCAGCAATTCTTCAAGGTAAGCATGAGGGTTCAGTTCGATAATGCTATGGCGAATGTTCAGCGCAGTATTGGGGGCGCCCAGCGCTTCCTCGATGGCGGTGACGACTTTTTCCAGTTCTTCGGCGGTTACGTCGATCATTTTCTTTTCTCCTCCAATTAGCAGCAACAGGCCATGATGGATTTTGTATGCGTGTTTTACACCGGCTTATGAACAATTGCCAGCGGGATTTCCTGCAAGGGGAGCACCTTGCAGGCGGCGCCCAGTTTGATGGCTTCCTTGGGCATCCCGAATACCACGCAGGTTTCCTCGTCCTGGGCGAAAGTGATTGCGCCGGCATCGCGCATTTCCAGGAGTCCGTGCGCGCCGTCGTCGCCCATGCCGGTCATGATGATGCCGGTTGCGTTCTTGCCGGCGTATTTCGCCACCGAACGGAACAGCACATCCACTGAGGGGCGGTGGCGGTTGACCAGCGGGCCGTCCTTGACCTCGACCTGGTAGCCGGAGCCGTGACGCTTGAGCAGCATGTGCTTGCCGCCCGGCGCGATCAGGGCGAGTCCGGGGAGCAGCCGGTCGTCGTTGCGCGCTTCGCGCACGTCGATGCGGCATATTTGGTTGAGGCGTGTGGCGAAGGCGGCGGTGAATTTTTCCGGCATGTGTTGCACGATGACAATGCCGGGACAGTCGCGCGGCAGGGCGCTGAGCACGCTTTCGAGCGCTTGCGTGCCGCCGGTGGAGGTGCCGATGGCGACGATCCGTTCGCTGGTGTGGCTGACCGCGCGGCTGCCCGGCGGGGGGAGTATCGCGTCGGCATTCAGTTTGGGCTCCACCGGTGGCGCGCTGGCCCGCTTCAGATGTTTGACGTTGGCTTGGGCCGCCGCGCGTACCGCCGCGACCAGCTCGCAGGAAATTTCTTCGAAAAATCGCTTGAGCCCGGCTTGCGGTTTGGTGATGATTTCCACCGCGCCGGCTTCGAGCGCCTGCATCATCGCCAACGAACCGTGTCTTGCCAGGGATGAGCAGATCACTACCGGCGTGGGATGTTCGGCCATGATTTTTTTCAGGAAGGTGATGCCGTCCATGCGCGGCATTTCGATGTCGAGGACGATCACGTCCGGCCACTGCTTGGCCATCCGGTTGAGGGCGAAAAGGGGGTCGGAAGCTGCGCCGATCACGGCGATGTCCGGTTCCCGGTCGAGGATCTCCTGCACCACTTGGCGCACCACCGCGGAATCGTCCACCACCATCACCTTGATTCTATTCATGATGCTGCATCCAGCGTAGCCGGCGTTTTGTCACGTTTGACCCAGACGTTGCCGTCGTACAAGTCGAAAATGATCCGGCGATGGCCCTTGCCCCCCACGTCCTCGGCCGCGATATGGAACTCGCCCTGGTTCAGCAACGCTCGCGCGGCCTTGATGTTGTCGCTGGCGACATCCATCGCTGTTCCCGCGCAAAACGCCTGGAACATATTGCCGCCGCCGAACAGCTTGACCTGATACGCGCCGGGATGGGTGTGGTTTTTTTTGATCTCGCGCTGGATCAACTGAATCGCCTCGTCGGCATAGCGCCCGTCGAGGCTGGTTCCGCCGGTTTTCCCCCGGCTCGGCAACATGAAATGACACATCCCGCCGATGCGCAAAAGCGGGTGCCACAGCGAAATGGAAATACAGGAGCCCAATATCGTATGAATACGGGTATTCGCTTCGGCAAAATAGAACTCTCCCGGCAGGAGGTAAATATCGGTTGGCGTAGCGCTGCGCGGCATGTTCAGGTTTTCCATGCGGCTAGGGTTTCTGGTAGATGGCAGGGGCCAGCAGGTGCAAGCTGTCGACGATGCCGTTCAGGCTTTCCGAGTGGCCGATCAGGAAATGGCCGCCAGGCTTGAGCAAGGGCAACAAGCGTTGCACTACCCGGCGCTTGGTTTCCATGTCGAAATAGATCATCACGTTGCGCAGCAGGATCAGATCGAATTCGCCCAAGGCCGGCAGCGTCTTGTTCAGATTCACCTGCATGAAGCTCACCCGGCTGCGCAATTTGCGCTCCACCAGCAGGGTGCCTTCCTGCTGGCCGATGCCTTTCAGGCAGTAGCGCGACAGGTGCTCGCGCGAAATGCCATTGGTTCGATCCAGCGGATAGTGTCCGTTGTGCGCTTTTTCCAGGACCCGCGTGCTGATGTCCGAGGCCACCACTTCCCATGCGCCGTCGCCGAAATGGTCGGCGAGCACCATGGCGACGCTGTAAGGCTCCTCGCCGCTGGAACAGGCTGCGCTCCACGCCCGGAAAGGGCGGTTGGGTTTGTGCGCGGGCAACACCCGTTCGCGCAGGAAGTCGAAATGCCTGGGCTCGCGGAAGAAATAGGTTTCGTTGGTGGTCAGCAAATCCACCGCCACCTGCAATTCGGGCGCGTTGCGTTCGGCGGTGAGCAACTGGAAATATTCCGTGTAACTGGCGAGGCCATGCTGTTCCAGGCGCTTTGCCAGCCGCCCGCACACCAGGGCTTTTTTCCCCGCCGACAAATGGATGCCGGTAAGCTGGTAAATCAGCTTCTGGACCTGGCTGAACTCCAGGTCGCTAATGGTAGTGGTGCTCATGTTGCTTCTGAACCAACCAAGTTAAGCCGCTCCAGGTTTTAGACGGGGGCGGCGAGCGCATTCACGGCAACCCCGCCCGCCTGGCCCAAAGCCGCCATTTCGTCGATCGAGAGCACTTGATTGACATCGAGAATAATCACGAATTTACCGGCAATCTTGCCCATCCCGTAGATGAAGTCGGCGCGTATCCTGGCGCCGAAAGAGGGGGGCGGCTCGATTTCGGAAGGGGGAATATCCAGCACCGCGTTGACGGTGTCCACCATCACCCCGACCACCTGCTTTTCACCTTCGGATTCGACCTCGATAATCACGATGCAGGTACGCCGGGTGATGCCGGTCGATGGGTGGCCGAAGCGCACGGCCAGGTCCACCACCGGCACCACGCTGCCGCGCAGGTTGATCACGCCGCGGATGAAGGCGGGCATCATCGGAACCGTGGTGAGACTACCGTATTCGATGATTTCCTTGATGTTGAGGATGGGAATGGCGAACAATTCCCCCGCCAGCAGGAAAGTCAGGTACTGGCTCTGGCCTTCATCGGCGACAACGGCCATTTCGGCGTTCTGCTTGGCCTGCACGAATGCACCCATTATCCCCTCCTAGAACTTGATAAAGTCGTGCTCGTTCGGCGCGCCTGTGCCAGACAGGTGCGCCGCCGGCGCTTTCCGCGCGACCGGGATATGCTTTGCCGCGGGGCGCTCATGCGCCGGGGCGGCGGTGCTGAGTTTGAAAAACGCCATCATTTGCTGCAACTTCTCGGCTTGGCCGCTCATTTCTTCCGAGGTGGCCGCCAGTTCTTCCGACGCAGAGGCATTCTGCTGGGTGGTCTGGTTGAGCTGGTTCATCGCGGAATTGATCTGGCCGATGCCGGAGGATTGCTCGTCCGAGGCGGCGGCGATTTCCTGCACCAGGTCGGAGGTCTTGTTGATCGACGGTACGATCTCATCCAGCAGCTTGCCTGCGCGCTCGGCCAGCTCCACGCTGGAGTCGGCCACTTCGGAAATTTCCTGCGCCGCCACCTGGCTGCGTTCGGCCAGCTTGCGCACTTCCGCCGCCACCACCGCGAAGCCCTTGCCGTGCTCGCCGGCACGGGCCGCTTCGATGGCGGCGTTCAAGGCGAGCAGGTTGGTCTGGTAGGCGATATCGTCGATGATGCCGATCTTGGCGGCGATCTGCTTCATCGCCGCAACCGTCGATTTCACCGCCTCGCCGCCTTCGGTGGCTTCCTTGGCCGCCTTGGAAGCCATCCCGTCGGTCACTTTGGCATTGCCCGCGTTCTGGCTGACCGAAGCCGACATCTGCTCGATCGAGGCGCTGGTTTCCTCCACGCTCGCCGCCTGCTCGCTGGCGCTCTGGCTGAGGCTTTGCGCGGTCGCGCTGATTTCCTCGGCGGCGCCGGACAGGGCGTTCGCGGTGCTGTGCACATCCGCGATGGTTTCTGCGAGCTTGCCGACGGTGCCGTTGGTGGCGTCCTGCAGGCGCTTGAACATACCCTGTTGCTCGCGATCCATGGTGCGGGTCAAGTCCCCCTGGGAGACGCTTTCCATCACCAGTACCGCCTCGTTGATCACCTCCTCGGCAACTCCGGTCAACTGGTTGATTCCCTCGCCCAGCACCTTCATGAAGCCGTCCTTGCCCTCCATGTCGATGCGCCGCGACAGATCGCCCACTGCGGCTGCCTGCACGATGGATTTCACTTCGTCCTCGACCTTGACCTCTTCGGTGGCGTCGATCCATTCCACCGAAGCGCCCAGGCGCTGCCCCGCGGCGTTGAATACCGGGTTGGCGGCGAGGCGGAAAGTGCGCCAGCTGATCTTGATGGTGGTCTTGTAAGTGGTGGTGAAGGACTTCAGCAACTGGCGCTGGTGTGCCGGATTCTTGTGGAAACTGTCGATATTGGCGCCGAGCAGGTTGTCGGCGCTGAAGTTCGGCAGTTCCTTGCGTATCTCGGCCTCGGCGTGCTTGAGCATGGTCTGCACCGACTTGTTCAGGTAAATGATGTTGAGGTCGTTGTCGGTGATCATGATGCCGGTGGAAGCATTATCCAGCGCGTTGGTGATGCGCGACGCTTCGTCGGCACGCCGCTTGGCGTCGTTGATGTCGAAGCCCAGCTTGATCTGCATCGAGCGCAGCGCGTTGAGCACCTTGCCGATTTCGTCCTGGTTTTTCACCTCGATGCGGTTGTCGTAGAAACCCTGCGAAATCTTGTCGAAATAGCCCACCGCCGCGCGCAACGGAATGGCGATGGCGCGGATCATCAGCAGGCCGATCAGGCTGGCCATCAGGATGCCGCCGGCGATCCAGAACACTACGATCTGGCGCAGCCGGGCGTAATTCTGCTGGGCCTCGTCGAATCCCTTGCGCGCCTCCAGCTGCTGGAGCTTGATCAAGCTCTCGACATCCTTGTTGGCGGCGCTATAAGTGGGGTTGACCGTTTTGATGATAAGGGTGGCGGCATCGTTGTAGTTGGCCTGGCGGAACAGCTCGATGGCGGGTTTCAGGCCTTCCTTGACGAAGCGGGCGCGATCCTCGGTGAATTTGTCGGCCAGCAGTTTTTCATCCGCAGCCAGTTCCTTGGCGGTGTAGATTTTCCAGATCTCGCCGATCTCGGCGATGTTCGCCTCGATCTTGTCGAGGTGTACGGCGATGGGATGGTCGTGCAGCTTGCTTTCCGGCTTGCGCGGATCGTGCATGTTGGCCAGCAGCAATTGGGTGCGGTTTTCGCGCATCAGCGCGTCGATGTGGGTGATCTGGTCGGAGGGCAGCAGACGGCGGTTGAAAACTTCGTCGAGCTTGTCGTTGGAGTCCTTCATGCCGTTCATCCCGAGCAGACCGATGCCGGCCAGGAGCAGCGAGAGGGTGACCACCACGAACGCCAGGCGCGCCAATATGCTGATATTCCTGAACGGGTTCAGCCAGCGCAGCAGGCTGGGTTTGACCGCCTTGCCTTCACGGATTTTGTAGCGGCTGCGGCCTTCGTTGATTTCCTGGTATATCCGCGCCGCCGCCTCGATCTGGGTGCGCGTGGGCTTGCTGCGCACCGACAGGTAACCCACCGTCTGGCCGTTCTCGCGGATCGGCGTGACGTTGGCCTCGACCCAGTAAAAATCGCCGTTCTTGCAGCGGTTTTTCACCATCCCGCTCCACGGTTTGCCTTTCTTGAGGGTGTCCCACAGGTCGGCAAATGCTTCCGCCGGCATGTCGGGATGGCGGATAAAATTGTGCGGCTGGCCCAGCGACTCCTGCGCGGAGTAGCCGCTCATTTCGCAGAAATAGGGGTTGACATAGGTGATCGTCCCCTTGAGATCGGTCTTGGAAACGATCGTCTCGCCATCCCTGAACTCACGTTCCATACCCGTTACCGGCAGATTTGTTCTCATTTTTCACCCCCTCCAAATTCAACCTTCATTTATCTTAGAAAAAGCTTTTTAACCGCAGAGACGCAGGGGCGCTGAGAAAAGCAATGCAGCAGAAAGCCATGTCTTTCTCTGCGAAATCTCTGCGCCTCCGCGCCTCTGCGGTAAGGCTTTTGGCTAGTTCAAGCTCACATTACGCCGACAGCAGCGCGCCCTGCGCAACCAGGCGCGACTCCAGCTGTGCCGCGCCCTGGATCAGCGCCGGCACATCCAGAATCAGCGCGACTTCGCCGCTGCCGAGGATGGTCGAACCGCTGATGCCTTTCAGGTTGCCGAAAAGTTTGCCCAGCGGCTTGATCACGGTCTGGAATTCGCCCATCAGTTCATCCACCACCAGGCCGGCTTTCTGCCCGGCATACTGCACCACCACGATATTTTCGCGCTTGCCCAGCTTGCCCTGGCAGTGGAAATGGTCGCGCAGGCGGATAAACGGCAACACCGTCCCGCGCAGATTGATGTAGCTGTGTCCGCGGGTTTCCAGTCGTTCCGCCGCCGTCAACTGGAGGCACTCCATCACCATGTCGAGCGGCGCCACGTAAATTTCGTCGCCCACGCCCATCATGAAACCGTCGATGATCGCCAGGGTCAGCGGCAGGCGGATGCGGATGGTGGTTCCCGCCATCTCCCGGCTGTCGATTTCCACCGTGCCGCGCAGCGCTTCGATGTTGCGCCGCACCACATCCATGCCGACGCCGCGCCCGGAAAGATTGGTGACGGCTTCGGCGGTGGAAAAGCCGGCTTCGAAAATCAGCGCGTACACTTCCTTGTCGCTCAGCGTCTGGTTGGCCGTGACCAGGCCTTTTTCCAGCGCCTTGGCGAGGATCCGCTCGCGCTTCAAGCCGCCGCCGTCGTCGCCGACCTCGATCACGATGCTGCCGGATTCGTGGTAAGCATTCAGGCGCACCGTTCCCTTGGCCGGTTTGCCGCGCTGCAAACGCAGATCACTGGACTCGATGCCGTGATCCATGCTGTTGCGCACCAGGTGCATCAGCGGATCGCCGATCTTTTCCACCACCGACTTGTCCAGTTCGGTTTCGCCGCCGCTGATCACCAGCCCGATTTCCTTGCCCAGTTCCTTGCCGACATCGCGTACCACGCGGTTGAAACGGTTGAACGTTTCGCCGATCTGCACCATGCGCAACTGCAAGGTGCCGTCGCGGATTTCCTCGACCAGCCGGGACATGGTCGAGGTCGTTTCCAGCAGTGCGGCATTGCGCAAACGCTTGGCCTGCAAGCCCGCCGAGGCGCCGGTGATCACCAATTCGCCGACCAGGTTGATGAGTTCGTCGAGCTTGTCGGCATGGACGCGGATATATTTGCTTTCCTGCGCCTTGTGTTCGCGCGCCTGTTTTTGCTTTTCCAGCGCGGCATCCACCAGTTCCTTCTGCACCATCCCTTCCTGCACCAGGATTTCCCCCAGCGGCGGAACAGGAGCGGCTTCATCGGGCTGCGCACTTTCCGCGGCGGCCGTGCGCATCGCCTGGCACAGCAACATGTCGTCGCGTTCCTGCGGCGTCACCACGCCGCTGTTGATCAGGATTTCGCCCAGGCGCACCTTGTCTTCCGGCAACTCGTTGATCAACTGGATGAATTCTTCGATCCGGCTATAGGGGGGGAGGATGCGCAGATTGCAGTCGTCGCGCACGAATTCGAATACGCCTTCAATCGTGGCCTTGTCGGCGGCGCTCTTGAATTCGATTTCAAAACCCAAGTAGCAGCATTCCGCATCCATGCCGGCAGATGGCGGCATCGCGTCGGGCAGGGTGGTGATGCTGACGATCTCGCCGAGCGTGGCGAGATAGCGGATGAAAGACAGCGGATCCATGCCGTTTTTCAGCACATCCTGGCCGAAACGCAAGGAAATGTGCCAGCTATCCCGACCGACCAGGCCGCCGCCGCTGGAATGCAATGCGGTTTCATGCTCCACCGGCACGCCGGACTGCTTGGCCGCTTTCGCTACGGGGCCGAGGAAGGCGCGCAGTTGCTGCACCAGCACCTCGCCCGCCCGACGGGTCGCCTCGTCCGCTTCCCCGTGCTGCACCGCGGTTTGATCCACCAGCGTGGCGATATGGTCGCCGGCGGAAAGCAGTAGCGCAATCAGTTCGCCGTTAACTGCCACTTCGCCGCTGCGCACCTTGTCCAGCAGGTTTTCCGCCACATGCGCGAAGGCGACGATGGCATCCAGCCCGAACAATCCCGCCGACCCTTTGATGGTGTGCGCGGCGCGGAAAATCGCACCTATCGCCTCCTTGTCGTCCGGCTCGGACTCCAGGTTGAGCAAGGCCTCTTCCATCGCCTGGAGCAATTCCCGGCTTTCCTCCAGAAAGGTTTGCAGCGCCTGTTCCATCTCCTTATCCATGAGCTCTCCCTGGTTCAGCCGGAAATGACGACCGGATCGCCGAAATACGACGCCATGTTGAATAAATCCAACACCTCCAGCGTCGCCGTGCTGTGCGCCACCAAGCGCAACGGCTTGCCGGCAGCGGCCGCTTCGCGCTTGGCCAGCAACAACAACTGGAAACCGGCGGTATCCATTTCGACGACCCCCGACAGGTTGATTTCCACTTCCCGGCAGCGTGCGACGCAGGGCAGCAACACCTCCTTCATCTCGGCGGCGTGATAAATCGTCATTTCGCCGGTCACGCGGGCGAGACATATATCGTTGTTGGTTTCGATGCTGATGGTCATTTTTTTAGAGGCTAGAGGCTAGGAGAACCAGGGGACTAGCCCCTAGCCTCTGTAATTTCACGGCATCACCAGTTTTGCCACTGCCGCCAGCATTTGCGCGGGCTGGAACGGTTTGACCACCCACGCCTTGGCGCCTGCCGCCTGGCCTTCCAGTTTTTTCGCTTCTGTTGCTTCGGTGGTAAGCATGATCACCGGGGTGAATTTGAGGTTGGGCATCTGCTTGGCGGCTTTGACGAAAGCGATACCGTCCATATTGGGCATGTTTACATCGCTGATGATCAGGTGCACCTTGCTGTTGACGTTGAGTTTGTCCAACGCGTCCTTGCCGTCGCAAGCCTCGATCACCTCGTAGCCTGCGCCCTTCAGGGCAATGCCGACAACCTGCCGCAAGGAAGCGGAGTCGTCCACTATCATGATGGTTTTTGCCATATTGTTCTTTCGCTAGAAAAAGGTGATTTCCGTCGTCTCCTTCGCGCTGCTCCCTGTGCCTCCGCGATGGATGTGGCGTTGTTCGGCGGTGGTGTAGCCCAGTGCCATTTCATTCAGCCAAGCGTTGGCATCGATGGCTTGAGCGCCGCCGTTGCCGTTTTCGGCGATGTGTTGCTGGATATGTCCGTGCAAACCGCCGAGGTTGTCGCGCACCTGCGCCAGGATTTGGCTGACCCGATCCTGGAACTGGAGAAAGACCAGTGCATCGGAGATTTCCGCGCTGATGCCCTCGCTTTCGTTGCGCAACATCTCGGACGACTCGCTCAAGCCCTGGGTGACCGAGGCGAAATTGTCCAGCACCCGGCGGATGGTTTGTTCCGCTTCGGCGACCGAGCGGGTGTCTTCCGCGCTGAAATTCTCGGCGGCTTCGATGACCGCCGCAATCGCGTTGTTGATGACGTTGACCTTTTCCGTCATCTTCTTGCCGGTGTCGCTGGACAGGCTGGAAAGCTTGCGTACTTCGTCCGCCACTACCGCGAAGCCGCGGCCGGCTTCACCGGCGCGCGCGGCTTCGATGGCGGCGTTGAGCGCCAGCAGATTGGTTTGCGAGGCAATTTTGGCCACTTCCACCGCCATGTCCTTCAGTTCGGCGGTATAGGAGATCAACTCGCGGACATCGCTCACCATCTCGGCGCGCTTGTGCAGTGCCGCATCCATGGAGCGGTTGACCGCCACCAGGTCGGACTCGCTTTGCGACAACACTGATCCTTCGCCGCCTCCCGCAGCTTGCTGCGAGGCGATGACCGAGCCATGCAGACGCTCGACGATGGCGGCAAAACGTGCCGCCACCTCGGTGATGCCTTCCTCGGTCTGGCTGCGCGCGGTCTCGATTTGTTTCACCCAGATCGGTGCGGCCTTGTCGCAAACCTGCTCCAGCCCGCTGGCACCGTCCGCTTGCCGGATAGCCTGGCGATCTTGTTCGGCTGTATCCTGGAATTGTCGCGTCAGGCGAGCCAGGGTGGCGCGCTGGCGAATGGCGCTGGCCCAAGCGCAACCCACGCTAAGCAGCGCCAGCGCAACGACCAGCGGGATTCCCGCCCCGCCCATTCCTGCCACCCCAAGCAGCGCGGCCACGCCTGCGCCGCCGCTGACCAGCGGCGACAGCCACGACCAAGCGTCCTTATCCGTATGCATTGAATTTTCCTCTTTGTTTGTTACAGGCATGATGCTTATTCATACCTATTCCCAAGCGACCTGCCACGCCCTTCGCAATCAGCCAACCGGCGCGATTCGAGACAATATCATATCTTATGGCCGGAGGATGGGTTTCGCTATGCGCTACCCAGGGCAATCGCACTATGTTGGCAACAAGGTGAAAAGTCGCCAAAACTGCACGCCGCCCCCTTTAAGAAAGGGGGATTGAGGGGGATTTCAGCGGTGGTGGATATTCAAGCACCGTAGAAATCCCCCCTCGCCCCCCTTTTTCAAAGGCTATGTCGCATTTTGTTGTTGAAAGTGAACATGCTGACCGAGAGCCAAGGCAAGATAAGCGAGGGGAAGATTGTCGGCGTGCAGGCATTCGAGCATGCGGCGCCAGCCAAGGTAGTTGTCCA